>Ga0209698_10000674_pt1 | contig 38913 bp, 35 predicted proteins | sample LitLauG_LLR_2012_FD_187203 | JGI IMG/M metagenome (GOLD analysis project Ga0209698, IMG submission 187203) | Freshwater sediment microbial communities from Pennsylvania, USA - Little Laurel Run_MetaG_LLR_2012 (SPAdes) (version 2) | ecosystem: Environmental > Aquatic > Freshwater > Creek >... | reverse complement strand
GTTGGTCTATTATCACTTCGGCGGAGGGGTTATCGGCACGCTTGAGAATTGCGAACGCTTGTGCGGTTTGATCTCAAAAGAAGCCGGCGCACCGGTATTGTCGGTGGATTATCGGTTGGCCCCCGAGCACAAATTTCCAGCCGGCCTCGATGATGCGATGCAGGCTTACGCCTGGGCGGTCGACAACGCGGCGCGCTACGGGGCAAGCGTCGGCAGGGCTGCTGTCGGCGGCGACTCGATGGGCGGCAATTTCGCAGCGCTGGCGGCGCAGCAATTTCGCAAGACCAAACCCCCGGTGATGCAGCTCTTGATCTATCCGGGCTTGGATTTGGTCAGCGATACGCCCTCGATGCACGATTTCGCCGACGCCTTTCCGCTGACCGCCGAGACCGTGGACTTTTTTATGAAGAATTATCTGCCCCCGCACGTTGAGCCCAGCGATCCCAGAGTATCGCCTGGTCGCGCCCAGGACTTGAGCGGGTTGGCGCCGGCGCTCATCTATGGCGCAGGCTTCGATATGCTGCTTGATCAAGGCGAAGCTTATGCGCAGCGGCTTCGCGAGGCCGGCGTGAAGGCGAACTATGCCTGTTTTGAATCCCTGCCGCACGGCTTCGTGGCGTTTCCAGAGGCGACGCCGGCGGCCGAACAAGCGCTCCGCAAAATCGCCCGCGAGACCGCAGCGGCCCTAAAGGGTCAGATTTAAGCGCCGCGCTCTCCGGCGCTCAATTATCGCGCCTCGGAAATCGCCAGCGTTTGGCGCAATTCGCGTTTCAAGAATTTGCCATTGGCGTTTCTCGGCAGCGCGTCTTGCAAAATCCAGACATAACGCGGGAGTTTGTGCTTGGCGATGAACTGGCCGGTGCTGGCGCGCAGCTCCTCGGCGCTGAGCGTGGCCCCTTCGCGGAGCACGATTGCTGCGCCAACTTCTTCGCCCAAGCGTTCATCGGGCACCCCGAAGGCGACGGCCTCGGCCACGGCGGGGTGCCGGTAAAGGGCGGCTTCGACCTCGGCGCAATAGACGTTCTCGCCGCCACGCAGGACCATGTCTTTCTTGCGGTCGACAAGATAGACGAAGCGGTCGGCGTCGATGCGCGCGACGTCGCCGGTGTGAAACCAGCCATCGGTGATGGCTTCGGCGGTGGCTTCGGCGCGATTGAGATAGCCTTTGATGACTTGCGCGCCTTTGACCCAAAGTTCCCCGGTTTGGCCGGCGGGGACTTCTTGGCCGTCTTCGTCGACGACCTTGGCTTCGTAATTAGGCATCACCATGCCGCAGCTCTCGGGCCTGCCGATGAAGAAGTCGCCGGCGACTGCAGTGATGATGCCGCAGGTTTCGGTGAGGCCGTAGCCGGTGCCGGGGCGCGTGCCGCGCGCTTCCTTGTCGATTTTGCTGACCAGATCTGGCTGCAACGCAGCGCCCCCTCCGCCCATTTGCAGAAGCGTTGAGGTGTCGCGCTTGGCGAAGTCGGGATGCGCGAGGATTTCGCGCGACATGGTGGGCACGCCGGAAAGAGTGATGGCCTTTTCGGCCTCGATGAGACGCAGCGCTTCACCAGCGTCCCACTTGTACATCAACACGATCTTCCCGCCCTGCGCAGTGACGGGATAGGCAAGGCAATTATTGGCGGTGACATGGAATAGGGGCGTGGTGGCGATCGCGACCGGCGTAGGCGGCGTCACGGCCTCGGCGTTGGTGGCGATGCGCAGCGCCTCGCCCTGGGCCATGCCTGCGAACAAAATGCTCATGAGATTATTGAGGCAGCCGCGATGGGTGAGCTGTGCGCCCTTTGGGCGCCCGGTGGTGCCGGAGGTGTAAAAGATGCAGGCGTCAGCATCGGGATCGATCACCGCTTCCGGCATTGGCGCCGGTTTGGCGATAATGTCGCGCCAGAGCGTGACGCCGGGTCTATCGGTTTCGGCCCGCACCAGCACGATTTTGGCGCCGCGGGCCATTTCAGGCTGCGCCATCAGCCGGTCAAAACGCTCTTGATCGCAGACGATGACCTTTGGCGCGCTGTCTTGTATGGCGTAGGCGAGTTCCTCGCCAACCCACCAGGCATTGAAACCGACCGCGGCCACGCCGATCGCGCAGCAGGCCCAATAGGCCAGCAGCCATTCGGGATAGTTGCGCATGGCGATGGCGACACGCTCGCCATTGCGCACGCCTTGACTGGAGAGCCAGGCAGCGAAGGTGGCGACCTCCGCGTGGGCTCTCGCGTAGGTAATACGGTCATTCTCGTAGATCAGATATTCGTTGGGCCCAAATTGCGCGGTCGAAAGCCAGAAGCTGCGGATGTCGGGCGGGGCGTTCTTGAAGGTTTTCAGCTTTTGGCCGCGGACCAGAACGGTTTCGATCTCGAACGGCTGACCCGGCGACGTCAGCGCCGCATAGACTTGGTTGAGCTGAGTGTAATGCACGCGCATGTCTCCCTGCCGGTATCGGTAAAGGAGCCAAACGCGCGCGGCAATGTGCCGTTGCGGCGGGCGCCGCTCAGGCGACCTGCGCTTGACGGAGTTTCTTGTCGACCATGCGCTTTAGGCCCTTGGCGACGCTTTCGCGTTCGGCGCCGGCGGCGTGGGGCAAGTGCACGAGCTGGTGCAACGCGGCGACGTGGGTGCGCACCACTTCGGCGTCGAGCTTGTCTGCGCCCTGGGCCTGCAGGTAGCGCGCCATTTCCCGCGCGCCAGAAGCGATATTTGGGTCGCCGATTTCCTCGCCGACCTCCACCAGACGCTGCACCGCCTGGTAGACCCGGCGCGCGGCTTGGGCGTCGCCAGTGGTCAGAGTTTGCACCGCGGCTTCGAGCGCGGCCACCCGAGCTCGGGCGAGGTTGGTTTGAAGTTCGAGCTCGGCTTCGTTGGGGCTCGCCGCTTCTGGGGTGACATCGTCGAGGCGCCGCAGGGGGCCGCCATAATTGAGGTCGGGACGACGCCGGCGCCGGCAAGGGCCGACATAAGTGGGGGTGACCACGAACGGCTGTGGACTGACCATGACGCGCCGCACCCTTTGCTGCAGCGCCAACGCCGAAATTGGTTTGCGCAAATAGCCGTCGACGCCAGCGCGGCGGGCGGCTTCGACGTCGTCGAGCGAACCGCGCATGGTCAGCATGAAGATATTGGCGACGCGGTTAGGGAGGTCTTCGGTATTGCGGATGCGGCGGACGAATTCGAGCCCGTCGCGGTCGTTATCGACCCATTCCAAAAGTACAATATGGAGAGGCGTTTTGCGCAACACCTCCCAGGCCTCCATGGTGTTGGCGACGCCAATGACGCGGCCAAAGCCCATGGTGCGGAGCTGATCAACCGAGATGCCGCGCTCGAAATGGTTGGCGTCCATGACCAGGGCGGTCAGGCCAGATGGATCGAAAGGATCATCGAAGGACATGGAAACGCGCTACCCCAGGCGCGGGAGCCTGACAAAGATTGCTTAGGCTTCGGTGAAAACGAGGGTGAATGAGACGTTAACCGGTCAGCCGCGGGGCTCCTCGAGAGCGCTGAGGATAATAATTTTCTGCCAAATCTTGCGCCCCAGGCTCGCCGCAAGATTTTCCAAATCGTTGACGGCTTCGATGACCACGCCGTCGCGCATGCGGTCAGCGTATAGGGCTGCGAGCTTGCCGATGAGCGCCAGCATCTCAGCGGAATAGTCGAGATAGCGGGTAAGTTCGAAGCGACTCATGGTGCGTTGCGGAGAAGCTATTGTGTTCTGGTGAGGATTGAGAAGCACAGTGGGGTCTTTGGTGAGCTGGTGCATGTCCACGACATGGGCAAGCGAACGCAGGCTGTGCAGGGCGTCAAGCGCGCGGCGGCGCTTCATGCGTTCTTCGAGAGTGATCAATGACCAGGCGGCGCCCCCGAACAAAATGAGCAGGTTCACCGCCGCTTCCAGCGCCTGCAAGAATTCGGGCCCGCTTGCGTCATAGCCGCTTACTCTTAAGAAGCGCAGAAGAACGGCGCATTGCGCCAGAATGCCCAAGGCGATCACCAGAGTGATTAGAACGCGCCAAATGTAATTGGGCTTAGCCAGATTGGCGGCGTCTTTTGCCGACCATTGGCCTACGCTGATCAGTTCTGCGCACACTTTGCTCAAGCCGGATTCAGGAAAGCGCGCCATGATGCGCGCCTCCAATTGTTGCAGTGTCGCCAGGATGCGGTCAGCGCTTAGACCCTGGTTTTTGCCAGGAGAGCCGCTCATTGAGGCGCGCTCAGATTGGCGACGTTCTCGACATTGTGTTCGTCGAATGCCAAGCCAAAGGCGCTGCCGCTGGACCGCGAATCGGAGCGCGCGCCATAGCGGCGCCCGTTTGGCGCGACCGCGCAAGTGACCGCGATGTCGAGATTGGCGATATGGACCAACGGCAGGGGATCAAACGCTGCTGGCGTATAGATATGGATGGCGGTGACGTCGGGGTTGGTTTTGGTCAGCGTGAGTTCGCCGCGCAAGCGATTGGCGTATTGTGCGCCCTGGCCGGGCGTACTCTGGCGGGTCGGTTGGAAACTATAGCTGACGGTGTCTCGATCTTGGCGTTCGAGATGAACATCGGCGATCTGCCCCAGGTGCTCGCCGGCGCACCAGCCGATGCCCTCAATTTGCGATTGCAGAGCATTGAGCACGCTGCGCTGATCGCTGTTGAGCTGGCTGGCGCTGGGTTCAAGCGTGTGAATGCGGGGGGTGGCCTTGGGATCGAAATGGACGCGGATGGCGGTTTTGGCGGTGGTGAAATCGACGTCGAAGGCATAATCGATCTTGGCGCTCTGAGAGGCGGCGATCGCTGCCAGCAAGTCGGCTGGCGCGGGGCTGGTTTGGGCCGCGCTCGCGCCCCCTGCGAGCGTCAGCACAATGATGATGGCGGCAAGCCTGCGCAATTTCATGACCCGGCGTTCTGCCATGGCGTCGGCGCCGCGAGCAAGGCGCGCTACATAAATGAGCGATGGACGCGCACGCCCCAATTTTGCCGCAACCCTTCGACGGCTGGTTCGCCAGCCGCGGTTGGGCCGTGCGGCCCCACCAATTGGAATTGGTGCGGCGATCCGGCGACGGTTTGTCGAGCTTGCTCATCGCGCCGACCGGCGCGGGAAAGACCCTGGCGGGATTTTTGCCTAGCCTGATCGAACTCGAGCAGACCGCCGGCGACGGCGGCTTGCGGCGGCCCCACCGATTGCACACGCTCTATATCTCGCCCTTGAAGGCCCTGACCACGGATGTGGCGCGCAATCTTGAAACGCCGGTGCGCGAGATGAATTTGCGGCTGCGCATTGAAACGCGCACGGGCGATACCTCGCCCCACAAACGCCAGCGCCAGCGCGCTTATCCCCCCGACATGTTGCTGACCACGCCTGAGCAATTGTGCCTGCTGATCGCAAGCGAGCATGCGCGCGTCTATTTCCAGGATTTGCGAGCCGTGGTGATCGACGAGATCCACGCACTGGCGGCGACCAAGCGTGGCGACTTGTTGGCGTTGGCATTGGCGCGTTTGCGCCGCTGGGCGCCGCGGCATCGGCGCGTGGGACTGAGCGCCACTGTGGCGCAGCCAAAGCAATTGGCGCGCTGGTTGACAGGGGTGGGGCCGTCGTCGCGGCAAAACCTCGATCAAGACATCGTCATTGCTGCGGCCCCTGGGGCCGCGCCGGTGATCGAGGTTCTGGATTCCAACGCGCGCATTCCATGGGCGGGGCATACGGCTCGTCACGCGATGCCGGAGATCTACGCGGCCATCAAAAGCGCCCGCTTGGCTCTGGTGTTTGTGAATACGCGTGCGCAAGCAGAGATGACGTTTCAGGAATTGTGGCGCGTCAACGATGCGGCCCTGCCAATCGCGCTCCATCATGGCTCGCTCGACGTGCAGCAGAGGCGCAAAGTCGAATCGGCGATGGCGCGCGGGGATTTGCGGGCGGTGGTGTGCACCTCGACCCTCGATCTGGGCATCGATTGGGGTGATGTGGATTTGGTGATCCAAGTCGGTGCGCCCAAGGGATGCGCGCGCCTAGTGCAACGCATAGGGCGGGCAAATCATAGGTTGGATGAGCCCTCGCGCGCGCTGCTTGCGCCGAGCAATCGCTTTGAAGTGTTGGAATGCCGCTGCGCCCAGGATGCGGTGCTGGAAGGCGCCCTTGACGGCGCGGAGGCGCGGACCGGCGGGCTCGATTGTTTGGCGCAGCACATCATGGGGTGCTGCTGCGGTGAACCGACGGATGGCGATGAATTATACCAGGAGGTGATTTCTACCGCGCCCTACGAGGACTTGCCTCGCGCGCAGTTCGAGCGTGCGTTGGATTTGGTGGCGACCGGAGGCTATGCATTGCGGGCTTATGATCGCTATCGCCGCATTGTCCAAGATGGCGCAAGCGGCAAGTGGCGGGTTCGCAACCCTTCACTCGCGCAGCAGCACCGCATGAATATCGGTGCGATCGTCGAGGCGGAGATGCTGGACGTGCGGCTGGCGTCGCGGGCAGGCGCTAAGGCGCGCCCCGGTACGCCGCGCGGGGAAGGCGCGCCGCGGCCGTTGATCGCGGGAATGCGGTTAGGACAGATCGAGGAATATTTCATCGACGGCCTGACCCCGGGAGACACCTTCATCTTCGCGGGTCAGATGCTCAGATTTCTCGACGTGCGCGACACGGATGCCTTGGTGGTGCGCGCAAGCGGCGAGGAGAACCCCAAAATTCCCTCTTATGCGGGTGGGAAATTCCCGCTGTCGACATTCTTGGCCGACCGGGTTCGCCACATGTTGCACGAGCCGAAGCGCCAGAAATCATTGCCGCCTCAGGTGCGCGCTTGGCTCAGGATGCAAAAGCGCCGCTCCATCGTGCCGGCGCCCGACCAGATGCTCGTCGAGACGTTTCCGCGCGCCGCCAAGCACTATCTGGTTTGTTATCCGTTCGACGGGCGCTTGGCGCACCAGACATTGGGCATGTTGATCACGCGGCGGTTGGAGCGGGCGGGCAAAAATCCGTTGGGTTTCTTGGCCAGCGAATACGCGGTTGCGGTGTGGGGCCTTGAGCCCATGGGCGATCTGGATTTCGAAGCGCTTTTCGACGAGGACATGTTGGGAGACGATCTCGAAGCCTGGCTCGGCGAAAGCACGCTTATGAAGGCGATGTTTGCCAAGAACTGCGTGATTTCAGGGATGATCGAACGCAACCGCTCAAGCGGGGAACGCAGGACCGGACGGCAGGTCTCGTTCTCATCGGATCTCATCTATGACGTGCTGAAGCAGTACGAACCGGATCATATTTTGATGCAGGCGGCGTTTGCTGACGCCGGAGAGGGCTATCTGGATCTGAAGCGGCTTGGGGCGTTGTTGCGGCGGATCAAGAGCCGCATCGTGCACAAGGATTTGGATCACGTGTCGCCTTTTGGGGCGCCAGTGATGCTGGAAATGGGGCGTGTGGCCATCGCGGGCGCGGGCGAGGAAGCGGTGCTCGAAGACGCGGCGCTGATCGAAGAAGCAATGAGCTAGGAGAGCTTTGCCGGCCGAGCGGCTTCACCTAGAGCGCCACGACGCAAGGCTCGTTCCGCTGTCGAGGGCGATAGATGAGTTGCGACGGCAAGGCCCCAGCGCGGCTTGTTTCCTCGCCTCAGTTCGCATTTCGCGGTTCGCGCCATTGCTTGGCTCAAGTCGTGCGTTTGGCGCGATCTTTCTCGTTGGCGCCTTTAATCATGTCGCGGGCGGCGGCCCATTGATCGTCGCTCCATGCTGATAGGGCTGCAAAGCCGCCATTGCCGGCCAGATAGCGGCCCCCGTCGATGGCGATGGTCTGGCCGTTTATATAGTCTGCGCCCGGCGACATCAGCAGCACGGCAAGATTGCAGAGTTCGTGCATTTCACCATTCCGCTCTAGGATCGAAGGGTCGTTGACCCCAGTTTTGGCTTGCGTGCCTTGGCCTGGCGCGAGGCGATCCCAAGCGCCTTTGGTCGGGAAGGGTCCAGGCGCGATGGCGTTTAAGCGAATGCCATAGCGGCCCCACTCAACAGCCAGCGATTGGGTCATCACGTTGAGGCCGGCCTTCGACATCGCCGATGGGACGGTGAAGGGCCCGCCGTTCCACACCCAGGTGGTAAGGATAGAGCAAACGTTGCCGCGCTTCTTTTCTGCGATCCAGCGCTTGCCGACGTCGTGGGTGACGTAGAATGAGCCGCGGAAAACAATGTTGGCGATGGCGTCAAAGCCGCGCGGCGACAGATCTTCAGTGCGCGAGATGAAATTGCCGGCGGCGTTATTCATAAGCCCGGTGAGCGCCCCGCCCGCGGCCCAGATTTGGTCTACCATGTCGTGGATGGCCTCAGCGTTGCGGATGTCGCAAGCGATCGGCCAGACGTTGCCGCCGTACTTGCCCATGATCTCTTCGGCGGTTTCTTTGAGCACCTCGCCGCGGCGCCCGCAGATATAGACGTCGGCGCCAAGTTTGACGAAGGCTTCGGTCATCTCCTTGCCGAGGCCCGAGCCGCCGCCGGTGACCAGGATGCGCTCGCCCTGCATCAAGCCGTCTTTGAACATGAGTTTCGAGGCGTCCATGCGCGGTCTCCTTGATTTGTTTCGATATCACGCTCGCGCGGCGCCATTGTCGAGGCGGACGTAAGGGAATTGGCTCTTGGCTCGGCTTTCGCGGGATCGAATCCCGGCTAGAGTGGCCGCCCATGCCGCTTTTGTCGCAAGCTCCTAACAAAAGGCGCGGCGCGCCGTTCAAGCCGGCGTCCGCAAAGGCCATCGTGGGCCAGCCCGCCTCTTTGCTGGCCACGGTCGGCGCAAATGTTGAGGCGCGGCTGGGGGAGACGACGGTGACAGCGCTGCCGGAGGGCGCGCTTTGGGTCGACGAGGCAAAAACCCTGATTGTCGCGGATTTGCACTTAGAGAAGGGTTCCTCGTTTGCGCTGAGCGGACAGATGCTGCCGCCTTACGACACCCACGCAACCTTATCGCGCGTCGCTGCGCTGATGACGCGCCTTGCGCCTGAGATCGTGGTTTCGCTGGGAGACTCTTTTCATGATCGTTCTGGACCGGCGCGCATGCAGGCCGAGGATCGCTGCTTGCTCAAGTCACTGATGGCGCGTTGCGATTGGATTTGGGTCGAAGGCAATCATGACGGCAAGAGCGCCGAGACCCTTGGCGGGGCGGCGCGCGAAGTGTTGAGACTGGGCGCGCTGAGCTTGCGACACCAACCCAGCGACGCCGCCGATGGCGAGATCGCCGGGCATTTGCATCCCTGCGCGCGCGTTACCGGGCGCGGGCGGAGCGTGCGAAGACGCTGTTTTGCAACCGATGGGCGACGGATGATCATGCCTTCATTTGGCGCCTTCACCGGAGGGGTAAACATTTTAGACGAAACCTTTGCGACCGTGTTTCCCAACGGCGCCCAGGCGCTGGTTATGGGACGCAGACGCGTGGTGGCGGCGCTGCAAACACGCCTAATCGGCGATTAAATTCGGTGGAGCGCGGTCGCCAGCGGGATAACCAGGCAGATGATCATCGCGCCGCCGGTAAGCACCGAGCGCAGGGGGGGATACCAAGTGGGCGCGCCGGCGTCGATGGCGCTGCGTTGGTCCCAGATGGACTGGGCCGCAAACAGACCCGCAAAGACGGCCGAAGCGCCGAGCAGATTGGGATCGAGCGCCAGAAAGAGCGCCAGCAGCCAACCGGCGAGCGCTGGCAGGGCGCTATAAAGCAAACGCAGAGGATGGGGCTGCTGGGGCTCGCGCATTAACTCGAACCCGCATCTGACGCCGCCCAAAAATGAGAGCAGCGCCGCAGCATAGACTGAAAAGCTGAGCGCCCCGATGCGGGCGGTCTCTGGATGTTGTGAAAGCGAGACGAGCGCCGACACGGCGAGCGGGGCAAGACCCAGAAATCCTAAGCGCAGGGCGGCGCGGGGCAGCAATGGTGGCGGACTAGGGCTCACGCGCGGCGGAACAAGATGGAGGCGATCCAGCCCGCAAACAGCGCGAGCATCACCGTGACGATCCCGTACAAAAGCGAGGCTCGTGTGGCGAGATCGTGGATGTTGCGTTCAACGCCGACGCGCGAGACGTCGACGGCTTTGCGTTGGGAGGAAATTAGCCGCCCATCTCGGAACAAGTAGGTGTCGGCCCAATAACGCGCGATAGGCGCGTTGGCCGGCAAGCGCACGACAGCGCCGAACAATCCGCCCTGATACATGGTGAGCCCGCCGGCGTCGTCGGAAATGGGTCGCGTTGAATAGACCTGATAGAGGCCTTGCTCGCGGCGTAGCCGCACAAGCGCTGCTTTGTAGTCGGAGGGGTCGGCGCCGCGCGGGGTGGCGGTCTCAAGTTGTGCGGTGGCCGCGGGATCAAGGCCAAAGCGCCAGATCGATTCTGCGCTGGCTATTTGGCGGAGCGGGCGATTGCTCAGCACCGCGAAGAATGAAGGCGCTGAGGAAAAGCGCACTGGCGGGCCGTTCACCCAAACGCCCAGCACCCGGGTCTTTCGCATCAGACTTGCGGTTTGGCCTGGCCCGCGCACGACGACGACCACGTCGCCGCGGCCATGGCGGTCTGGATTGACCCCGAAAACGAAGATGGTCGAGCCGCGATAGTCGGAGCTAACGGTGATGCGATCTTCCGCAACTGCGGCAGGAAGCTCAGACGCCGATTGCGGCAACGGCGCCGGCGCGGGAATCTCTTCCGTCGCGGGCGCCGTCGCCGTCGTTGTCGCGTCCTGCGCAAGCGCTGGGTGCGCCAACATTATGAGCGCAAGCGAGGCTAAGACGCGTTTCACCGCATCCCCGCACCGAGCACGTAAAACTCCTGCGGCGGGATCACGAGATCCGACAGGAATTTGAGGCTGGCGACGATAAGAATGAGGCCCAGAAGGGCGCGTAAGTGCTCGCCTTTAAGGCCCGCGCCGAGACGCGCGCCGAATTGAGCGCCGACCACCCCGCCAAGCATCAGGAGCGCTGCCAACACCAGATCTACGCGTTGGGTCGCAGTGGCTTGTAAGATGATGGTGACGCAGGTGACGACTAGCACCTGGAAGAGCGAAGTGCCGATGACGACATTGGTCGGCATGCGCAGCAGATAGATCATCGCCGGTATCAGAATGAAGCCGCCTCCCACCCCCATGATCGCCGCCAGCACGCCGATGCCGAAACCGAGCGCCAAGGGAGGGAGCGCGCTGACATAAAGTCCCGAGCGCGGAAACTTGACGCGAAAAGGCAAGCGATGGGCAACCGCCTTCGCAGAACGGTTTAGTCGCCCCCCGCCTTGGGATTTGCCGCGCATCACCCTGATGCTTTCCGCCAGCATCAGCCCGCCAATGCCGGCGAGGAAGACAAGAAACAAGATCGAGATGATGAGATCAAGCTGACCGATGTTCAGCAATCGCTGAAAAAGCCCAACCCCGGAGATGGAGCCTAGGATGCCGCCTGCCGACAACAGCATTCCCATGCGCCAGTCGACGCTCTTGCGTCGGGTTTGGGTCATGATGCCCGAGAACGAGGTGGCCGCGATCTGGCTAGCGCCAGTGGCGACCGCGACGGGTCCGGGGATGCCGAGGAAAATCAACGCCGGCGTCATTATGAAGCCGCCGCCCACCCCGACCAGGCCGGAGACAAAGCCAACCGCGCCGCTCACCAACAAAACGAGCAGCACGTTCACCGGCATCTCGGCGATCGGCAGATAGATCAATTGTCCAGCTCTAGTTGCGCGCAGGCGAAAGCCCCACGCATGCGCGCTCTTATGGCGCCCTCGCCACCCCTGGCAATGGCTTCAACGGCGAGAAGTTGGGGCCCAGCTACTGCCGGGTCGCGTGGCGGTGATGGGGCGCCGGCGGCGGGGGCGCCCCATCCCAGGCGCGGGCCCCGAAGTCGCCATTGGCCAGGGCGCTGGCGGCGCGGGGCTGGAATGCTTCGGCGCGGTCGCGAGCTTGTTGCACTTGTTGGGGCGAGAGCTGCGCCTCAAGCGCGGTGGCGTGCGCAGCAGCGTCGCTGTCGCCCTGGCGGGCGGCGACCGAGAACCAGAACAGCGCCTCTGAGGTGCTGGCCCCGACGCCGCGTCCTTGCTGGTACAAGACGCCTAGATTGTATTGACTGTCGGCGACGCCCAATTCGGCGGCTTGCCGGAACCACCTGAAGGCTGCGCCTTCGTCGAGCGGGGCGCCTTCGCCGCGCGCAAAATAGACGCCCAGATCGTGCATGGCGCGGCGGTTGCCGCTGGCGGCGGCGCGTTCAGTCCATTGTCGTGCGATGGACAGATCGGCAGGCACGCCTTCGCCGCGCTCGTAAAGTTTGGCCATGCGATATTGCGCCATGGCAAGCCCGCCATCGGCGGCGCGGCGCAGAAGCGTGATCCCTTCGTTGGCGTGGTTGGCGCTGAGGCGCTGCAAGCCGAGTTCGTAGAGGGCCACAGCGTCGCCCGATTGCGCGGCGGCTTCGAGGGTGACGTTACGCGCCGGCAGCGGGCCCGCGACCAACGCGGCGGTGGGCGCGCTCTGGGGTGTGCTCTGGGCCGCGCCAGCAGCGCTCGGTGTAGGTGCAGAACTTGCAGCCGTCGTCGCCGCCGGTCCGGGCGCCATCGCCGCGGCTGGGGCGGCGCCAACTTGGGTAAGCGCCGCTTGCGGCGCGGGCTGATTAGCGGCGGGCTCGGTTGGGGCCGCCGTTGGCTCCCGCACGGGCGCGACCGGCAAGGAGGTTGGCGCGGGCGCTTTAGCTCGAAGCGCTTCAGGCCCGCCGCCGAACAACCAGGCGCCGCCCACAAGCGCAACGGCGATGAGGCCTGCCGATCCCCAAAGCACGACGCGGCTCGATCCGCGCAGCGGAGGCGCTTCGGGTGTGGCTGGATCCGCGAGTGTCGGCTCGCTAGCCGACTTCGCGGGTTTGGCGGGCTTTTCCTTTTGTTTTGGCAGCGATTGTGCCTGGGCTGCTTGGCGCGCGCGGGAGAGATAGTCGTTCTTGCCGGGCGGCGCGGCTTCGACCGGCCCCGCCGGGGTCACTTGGGTGAGATCGAGCGAGCCAGGCGCCTCCATTGCCGCTGCGGCGTCGGCATGGGCAAGCGGCACATCCTCGTCGCCGAACAACGGCTCATCGGCGTCGAAGGGGTCGCTCGATGCGCCTGGTGCGCTGCGTGCGCTATGCGCGGCGGGGGTCATCGCTTCAGGCGACCAGAACGGATCATCATCCTCCGGCGGCGCGAGTGCAGCGGCGTGATCGTCGACGGGGTCTTCGATCAAGAGATCGTCAACGTCGGTCACTTCGAAGGACTTGGTTTCCATCGGCGCCGGCGCGACATCGCCCTCCGAATCCATCAGATCGTCGACCTCGTCGGCGAAGTAGAGGTCATCATCGGTCTCAGTTTGCGGGCGCGGCGCCAGCGGTCCAGCGCGCGTGGGCTGTGCGGCTTCAAGCGGTGAGACGAAAGGCGCAGCGCTCGCCATCGGCGGTTCGGGTGCGTCGAATGAGGGGAAGTCGTCAAAGCGCCGATGGGGCGTTGACAACGCCTCGAAGGGCGGCGTTGTCGGCTGCAGGGCTTCTTGGGCGCTTTCATATTGTTCCAACTTGGCCGCAACGCCGGTGACTGCCTTTTGCACCGGCGCGATGGCTTCCGCTGAATGCTGCTCGACCTCGGCCAAGCGCTGCATGATGGAAGAGATCGCCTCGGTCACGCGCGAGGAGGCGCGGTCTTCGCTGTCGAGCATGCGCTCGCTCAGATCACGGTGCAATTGGTCGTGCTTTTGATTGAAGCGCTCGGCCATGCGCGCGACTTGCTCGCCCACTTGCTCGATGGCCTGGGCGCTGCGTGTTTCCACGGCGCCGACCTTTTCTTCGAGCCTTTCGGAGAGACGGCCGACTTCGAGGCCCATGCGATCAAAGCCTGCGGCTTCACGGCGCTCGATCTCATTGAAACGCTGTTCGAGCGTCGCCGACATGCGGGTCAGTTCTTCGCGCACTGCCGAGGCCGCCGCATCATCGTTGCGGGCTTCCACGCTGCGTAGGCGCTTGTCGACGGTTTCCGACATGCGCCTGATTTCGAGCGAAATCGCTTCTATGGTTTGCGCTTGGCGACGTTCTGCGGCGGCAAGACGCTGGTTCACATCGCTAAGCGCGCCTTCGAGGCCGTCCTCGTGCACGCCGTTCAGAGCCGACTGCAATTGTCCGGCAAGCTCGGTGCGCGCCTGGCCGACCATCTGGTGAACCGACTGGGCCATGGTGTCGAGGCGCTGCTCTAGCAGCGCGCGCACGGCCTCGGTTTCCTGCAGCGCCGTCTTTTGCTCAACCCGCGCCCCAAGCGAGGAGACGGTTTCCTCCAGCGTGCGGATAGCGGTGTTGGCGGTGGACTCAGTTTCAGCGATGCGTTCGGCCAAACGCGAGAGCGCCAGGTCGAGGGTTTTGACCGCGCCGTCGACTTGGTCGATCTTGCCGCTTGATGCGACGCCCGTTTCAGCGGCGGCCAGGCGACGTTCGAAGGCGGCAAGCGCTTCGGCCACCGGGCTATGCTCTGTCTTGGTTTCGAGCGCGGCCAGGCGTTCGGCAATGTCTTGCTGTTGCTGCTTTAGCCCGATGAGATCGCCGTTCGCCACACTGGGGCCGGCGGCTTCGATTTGTTTCAGGCGCGCGGTGAGAGCCAGTTGCGCGTTGCGCAGATCAGCGATCGCTGCGCCCGCGGCTTGGCGCAAGCCGGCGGTGGCTTCCCGAGATCCGGCCTCGGCGCGCTCGATGCGCGCGATGAGCGCTGCGTGCTCTGACTTAAGGGCGTCGACGGCGCCAACCCGGCTGGCAATCTCGGTTTCAAGCCGCACCACTTCTTCTAGAAGCGCTTCGCGCGCGCCGCGGGCTTCAGTTTCGGCGCGCTCGCTGCCGGCGCGCACTTCTTTGACCGCCGTTTCAATGGCGAGCCGGGTCGAGGCTTCAGTTTCAAACAATCGGTCGCTTAGGTCTTCCTGCAGGCGGCGGAGTTCGACTATGGCGTCTGCTGACGCTTCGTTGGCCTGACGGGCCGCTTCCTCGGCGGCGGCGCGGGCTTGCAGCAGCGTCGCGTTGAGCGTCTCGCGGGTCTGGGCGTCGCGGTTCTCGAGTTCATTCGTGAGATAGGAGGCCGCGGCTTCTGCGCGACGCGCGACTTCCTCGGCGACTGAGACTTGCGCCGCCAGACGATGCTTGGCGGCGTCGATATCTGAGCGCGCTTCGTCGAAGGCGGTCCGGCTCTGCACGATGTCTTGCTCGGCGCGTTCGAGCTTCGAGCCTAGAATGTCGCCGGCGACACGAAATTGTTCGAGCGCATCGGAAATGCGATCGGCGGCTTCGCCGGAAACCGCTTCGGCGTCTTCGATGCGCGCTGCAAGACCCAGCACCGAGCGGTCGATGGTGGAAACGGCGCGGTCGAGCCCGCTGACCGCAAGCTGTGTGCGCCGTTCGATCGATTCAATGCGCTGCGCCAGCCGCGCGGGATCGGTGATGCGCGAGGCGCCGGCTTCACCGACCGTCCAATCATCTTGGTTTTCCCCGTCAAGGGCGTTGATCGAATAGCGCGGGCGGCGCAGGGCGCCTGGCGCAGCAGGCATTTGCGTCGCCGTCGTCGGCGCGCCGCCGACAGGATTGTTGGCGAGCGCTTGGTTGAGATATTCGCCAAGGCTCATGCCTTGCCGCGCTGCGGCTTCGCGCGCGGCCTCTCGCACCTTCGGGTCGATGCCCTTCACGCTCCAGCTTTGCGCGCCGTTGCTGCTCATTACGTAGCCCTCGCCGCGTTGTGCGCCCTTGCGGCGCGACCACGCCCAACCCCTCATGAGCAAACTCGACACTTCGAGAATCGCCCACGAGTTTGCAGTGTCAATCAAAGGCGAGCCCGTGTTAATGGCGGGTAAAGTGGTAAACGGGGGAGAAAGCATGTCTGACGCGCCGCGTAGTTTCGGTCCCGAAATCCAGGGCGGCGTCTATTTGCGCGGACTGAGCGGCGCCAAGCCTGGGATCCCAACCTCCTTCATGGGCCTTGAAGCTGCGGCGCAGCAAAAGATGACGCGCGAAGCGTGGGCCTACACGGCTGGCGCGGCCGGCTTGGAAACGTCGATGGAGGCCAATCGCGCCGCCTTCGCGCGCCGCCCCATTGCCCCGCGGATGCTCGCCGGCGCTGGAACTCGTGATTTGAGCTGCGAAATATTCGGCGCCAAAGCAGCAGCGCCGATTTTCTCTTGCCCCATCGGCGTGCTCGAGATGATGCATCCCGATGCCGATCTGGCCCTGGCGCGCGCCATGGCTCGGCTCAATCTGGCGATGATCATATCGAGCCAGGCGTCGTTTCCGATGGAGGCAATCGCCAAGGCCAATGGCGATGGCTCCCGTTGCTTCCAGCTCTATTGGGGAAAATCTGACGCGGTGGCCGAGAGTTTCGTCAAGCGCGCGGAAGCTTGCGGCTGCAGCGCGATCTTCATAACCCTCGACACAACCTTGCTCGGCTGGCGCCCGCGGGATCTGGATTTGGGTTTTTCGCCGTTTCTGCGCAGCCAAGGCATTGCGCAATATACCAGCGACCCCGCGTTTCGGGCGCTGCTGGCGCAAACGCCGGAGCAAAATCCGCTCGCCGCTGCGGTGGCGTTTACCCAAAACTTCGCCGAGCCAAGCCTGGATTGGGCGCGGATCGCCAAAATTAGATCGTGGACGAAACTGCCGGTGGCGCTGAAGGGGATTATGCGCGCCGATGACGCCGCCCGGGCCTCAAGCGAGGGCTATGACGCCATTTTGGTCTCCAACCATGGCGGCCGCCAGGTTGACGGCGGGCTGGGCGCGCTTGACGCGCTGCCTGGGATTGTCGCGGCGGTGAAGGGCAAGATGCCGGTGTTCTTGGATAGCGGCGTGCGCTGCGGCGCAGACATTTTCAAAGCGCTGTCGCTTGGCGCCAAAGCTGTCGGGATTGGGCGGCCTTGGGTCTACGGTTTGGCGCTCGAGGGCGAAGCTGGCGTTCAAACGGTAATGGAATACCTAATGGCGGAACTCGATTTGACCATGGCGCTCAGCGGATGCCGGGTTCCAGCCGAACTTGGGCCGGAGACCCTGGCGTAAAGTTGATATGACGGTGCCGTCAACTTCACTTGACCCTACCGTAAACGGAAGGTAGTCGGTTTCGAAACGATCAAAACTTATCCCCAAGGGAGGGAATTTATGACCGTGAAGACCGACCGCACCTACACCATCTCCCAGTTGGCGCGAGAGTTTGAAGTGACGCCGCGGGCGCTGCGTTTCTATGAGGACAAGGGTCTTTTGTCGCCGCGTCGCGAAGGCATGAACCGGGTCTATTCGCATCGTGATCGGGCCCGGCTTCAGCTCATTCTGCGCGGCAAACGCGTGGGGCTTTCGCTGATTGAGATCAAAGAAATACTCGACCTTTACAAAGTCGATCAGCGCGCCCAGGCGCAGACCTGTCTGAAGAAGTACAATAAGCGCATCGTGGAACTTGAAGCGCAGCGCGAAGACGTCGATGCGGCGATCGAAATTCTGCAGGACGCGATCAAGAAGATGGAAGATCTTTTGGCCAAGCCTGCAGCCCCGGCGGCAATGGGGACGGCGCGCGCTTTTGAAGCGGAAGCCAAGAAGCGTCTCGAAGACGCGCACTAAAGCGCGTAGGCCCGACGCAAAGCGCGACGGCGCTCACGCCGTCCGCTCTTGGTCATGACGCGCGCCTGCCGGAGTTCACCCATGCCCACCTATTGCGCACCTCTACGCGAATACAAATTTCTCCTGCGCGAGGTGCTGGAGCTTGATCGCTACGCCAATCTGCCGACTTTCGCGGAGGCGTCGATGGATGTGGTTGAGCAGATCCTCGAAGAGGGCGCCAAGTTCGCCGAAGAGGTGCTGCAGCCTTTGAACGCCATAGGCGATCATGCCGGGTGCAAGCGCGCCGAGGATGGCGCGGTGACCACCCCGCCAGGCTTCAAGGAAGCCTACAAGCAATATTGCGATGCGGGGTGGCCGGCGCTCTCCAGCGATCCCGCATTCGGCGGCCAAGGCATGCCCCACATCATTGCCTTGGCGTGGAGCGAGATGGTCGCGAGCGCCAATATGGCTTGGGGGATGTATCCAGGGCTTTCGCACGGCGCTTACGAAGCCATCCATAAGCATGGGAGTGACGCGCAAAAGCAGACATATCTGCCAAAGTTGGTGACTGGCGAGTGGACTGGCACCATGAACTTGACCGAGCCGCACGCCGGCACCGACGTCGGCATGCTGCGCACCAAAGCGGTCCCGCAGGGCGATGGCAGTTACCGCATAACTGGCCAGAAGATTTTCATCTCCGCCGGCGAACACGATATGTCGACCAACATCATTCATCTGGTGATCGCCCGCATCGAAGGCGCGCCGGCGGGCACTAAGGGCATTTCGCTCTTCATCGTGCCGAAGTTTCTGGTCAACAAGGATGGCTCGCTGGGCGAACGCAATGGCGTGGTTTGCGGCAAGATCGAAGAGAAGATGGGCATTCACGGCAATTCGACCTGCGTGCTGAACTACGACGCCGCGGTGGGATATTTGTGCGGACAGGAAAACAAAGGCCTTTCGGCGATGTTCACGATGATGAACGTGGCGCGGCTAGGCGTGGGCCTACAGGGCTTGTCGCAGTCGGAAGTGGCCTATCAAAACGGAGTCGCATACGCCAAGGACCGCCTGCAAGGGCGTTCGCTGACGGGCAAGAAAAATCCCGACGGGCCGGCCGATCCGATCATCGTGCATCCCGACATTCGTCGCATGCTGATGGAAGCCAAAAGCTTCAACGAAGCGGCGCGCGCATTTGCATTTTGGACCGCACTGCACGGCGATCTTTTGAATGTGTCGCCCGACGAGAAGGTGCGCGAGAAGGCCGACGATTACATGGCGCTGATGACGCCGGTGATCAAAAGTTATTTGACTGACAAAGGCTACGTCCACGCCGCCAATTGCCAGCAGATCTATGGCGGCCATGGCTACATCGAAGAACAGGGCATGTCCCAATTCGTGCGCGACGCGCGCATTACCATGATTTACGAAGGCGCCAACGGCATTCAAGCTCTCGACTTGGTGGGGCGCAAATTGCCGGCCAATGGCGGACGTGCCGTATTTGCTTTCTTTGCCGAGGTCGACGATTTCGTGCATGCCCACGAAGATGACGCCGAACTGAAACCCTTTATCGAAGGCTTGGTGAGCGCCAAGGCCCAGCTTCAAGACGGCACCATGTGGTTGATGCAAAACGCCATGTCGAATTTCGACAACGCCGGCGCAGCCAGCCATGATTATCTCGACCTCTTCGGCATCACCGCGCTCACCTATATGTGGGCGCTCATGGCAAAGGCGGCTTTTGCGGCGAAGAAAAACGGCGGCGCTGGCGATCCCTATTATGATGCGAAGCTCGCGACGGGGCGCTACTTTTTGGCGCGCACGCTGCCCGAGGCGACGGCGCACTTGGCGAAACTGAAGAGTGGCGCTGATGCTGTAATGGCTTTGCCTGCGGAGGCGTTCTAGTGACGGCTCATACCGCCACCGTGAGCTGGAAGCGCGGCGATCAGCCGTTCACGGACCGCAAATATTCGCGCGCCCACGAGATTAGCTTCGATGGCGGCACGGTGGTGCCGGGCTCGTCTTCGCCAGATGTCGTGCGCGTGCCGCTTTCGCGGGTGGACGCCGTTGATCCAGAAGAAATGTTGGTGGCGTCGCTTTCCATGTGCCACATGCTGTTCTTTCTCGACTTTGCGAGCCGGGCTGGGTTTACAGTCGACACTTATGTCGACGCTGCAATTGGCGTTATGGGCAAGGACGATCGCGGTCGCGTTGCGATGACCAAGGCGACGCTGAGGCCCCAAATTGCGTGGTCTGGCGAGAAGCGCCCGAGCCCGGCCGAAATCGCTGAGTTGCATAGCAAATCGCACCATGAGTGCTTCATCGCCAACTCACTTCGCGGCGAAGTTATCGTGGACGGCTATTGATGGCGCGACCCCCTTCACCCGGCTTGGCGCCCGATGTCGTTATGGCGGCGCCGGTCGCAGCGCCCGGCCTGGGGTCAGCGCATGGCTGATCTCAATCACCTAAAAGCCAATCTCGCGCAAAAGCAGTCGCTGCGCGGCGAAGCCGACGAAAGGGTTCGCAAGCTCAGCCGTGAGGCGATGCGCGGGGGTGATGGCGCATTTGGCGCCGCGCAGGTGAACCAGCAACTCGCCAATGTGAAAGATGAAATCGAGGCGCTCGACGTGGAGATCGCCGAGCTCGAGCGAGAGATCGCCAGCGCGGAGCTTTGAGTTTGCCGCGCTTTCGCCTGCCCGGCGGAAGCGGTCAGCGGAGTAGGCGCGAAAGCGTCAGGGACGACTCCGGTCCCACCAGGGTGCGAAGCGGCGACGCCGCTTATTGTTGGAGTGAAGTGACATGGCTGAGGCCTACATATTCGACGCGGTTCGCACGCCGCGCGGCAAAGGCAAGTCGAACGGCTCGCTGCACGAGCAGACGTCTTTGCAACTGGCGTCGCAGATGCTGCAGGCGGTGCGCGATCGCAACAATCTAGACACATCGAAGGTTGACGATGTTTATCTGGGTTGCGTGACGCCGATCGGCGAACAGGGCAGCGACATCGCCCGCAGCGCGGTGTTGAACGCAGGTTATGCGCAGACCACCGCGGGCGTGCAAGTCGATCGCTTCTGCGCGTCCGGGCTCGAAGCGGTGAACATCGCCGCCGCCAAGGTAAAATCCGGAGAGGCTGACATGGCCATCGGCGGCGGCGTCGAAGCCATGAGCCGGGTGCCAATGGGATCGAACGGCGGCGCCATGGCCACCGATCCGTCGTTCTCGATGCCGCACTATTTTGTGCCGCAAGGCATTGGCGCAGACGTCATCGCCTCGAAGTACGGCTTCTCGCGCACGGACGTTGACGGTTTTGCGGTGCAAAGCCAGCAGCGCGCAGCGAAGGCCTGGAAAGAGGGTCGCTTCAAAAAGTCGATTGTGCCGGTGAAGGATCAAATCGGCGTCACGCTTCTTGATCACGACGAGCACATGCGTCCTGAGACAACGCTGCAATCGCTGGGCGCGTTGGAGCCTTCGTTTAAGATGCAAGGCGAAATGATGCCGGGTTGGGATGGCGTCATTCAGCAGCGCTATCCGGAAGTGGAGCGCGTCAATCACGTGCACCACGCAGGCAATTCGTCGGGCATCGTCGATGGCGCCGCGGCGGTGCTGATCGGCACCAAGGAAATCGGCCAAGCGATGGGTCTGAAGCCGCGCGCGAAGATTCTAGGCGGCGCATCGATCGGTTCGGAGCCTTCGATCATGCTCACCGGCCCCGAATTCGTGACGACAAAGCTTTTGAAGAGGCTCGGCATGACCAAGAAGGACATTGATCTGTGGGAGCTGAACGAGGCTTTTGCGGCGGTGGTGCTGCGTTGGGTGCAGGCGCTCGATCTCGACATGGAGAAGGTCAACGTCAATGGCGGCGCCATCGCCATGGGCCATCCGTTGGGCGCCACAGGCGCGATGATCCTCGGCACCATGGTCGACGAACTTGAGCGCTCTAACAAAGAGCGCGCGCTCATCACCTTGTGCATTGGCGGCGGCCAAGGCACAGCGACGGTCATCGAGCGGGTGAACTAGAACCAAGCGCGCCGGCGGCGCCTCGAACGCCGCCGGCCGCAAATTTGTAGCGGGTATTGGGAAGGGACTAGTCCGATGGAAAATTTCAAAATCGACGTCGACGGCGACGGCATCGCGCTCATCACCTTCGATGTGCCCGGCCGCTCCATGAATACGCTCACCGGCGGCGTGGTGCGCGAGCTTGCTGAGATCACCGCCACGATCAAGGCCGACTCTACAATTGTTGGGGCGGTGTTCGCTTCGGGCAAGGCATCGGGCTTCTGCGCTGGCGCTGATCTCGGCGAAATGAACCAACGCGGCACGGGCGCACAGGCCCAAGAGGCGCCCAAGAGCGAAGAGGAGAAGCTGAAGGCGCAGTTTAACGGCAGCTTCTCGCTCAATCGGATTTTCCGGGATCTCGAAACTTGCGGCAAACCGGTTGCGGTTGCGCTTGAGGGTTTAGCGCTGGGCGGGGGGCTCGAGCTTTGCCTTGCGTGCCATTACCGCGTCGCTGCCGACAATCCTAAGATCAAGCTCGGCCTGCCTGAGTCAAAGGTCGGCCTGCTGCCGGGGGCGGGCGGCACGCAACGTCTGCCGCGTCTGATCGGCGTGCAAAACGCGGCGATGATGATCCTGCAGGGGGCCGACAAGTCGCCCCAGGAAGCCAAAGGATTAGGCTTCGTCAACGAAGTCGTGCCCGCCGGCAAAACCATCGAAGCGGCGAAAGCTTGGGTGAAGGCCAATCCGAAGGCGGTCGCGCCTTGGGATGTGAAGGGTTATCGGGTCAAAGATGGCCCCTACACCCCGGGCGGCGGCATGGCGTTCGCAGGCGGCGCGGCTGTGGTGTCCAAGCAGACCAATCTCAATTTTCCGGCCCAGCGCAATATTTTATCGTGCCTTTATGAAGGCATCCAGGTGCCGATCGATGCAGCGTTGCGCATCGAGAGCCGCTACTTCGTCAAGACTGCTAACACTCCCCAAGCCAAGGGGATGGTGCGCTCATTGTTCGTGTCGATGCAGGCCCTGGGCAAAGGCGCCAATCGGCCCGAAGGCTATTCAACCTATGACGTGAAGAAGGTCGCGGTGCTGGGCGCGGGCTTGATGGGCGCGGGCATCGCCTATGTGCAGGCAAAGGCAGGCATCGAGACCATCCTCTTAGATGTCAGCCAAGAAGCGGCGGAGAAGGGCAAGGCCTATTCGCAACGCATCGTCGACAAAGACATTTCACGCGGCAAGACGACGAAGGAAAAGGGCGATGCGCTGTTGGCGTTGATCAAGCCTTCGACCGATTATGCCTTGATCAAGGGTGCAGACTTAGTCGTCGAAGCTGTTTTTGAAAGTCCCGCTCTGAAAGCCGAGGTCACCAAGAAGGCGGAAGCGTTCCTGGGCGAGAAGGCGGTGATGGGCTCCAACACTTCGACGCTGCCGATCACTGGGCTTGCAGAAGCCAGCGTGCGGCCGAAGAATTTTATTGGCATCCACTTCTTCTCGCCGGTCGAGCGCATGGGTTTAGTCGAACTCATCCGCGGCAAGGACACTTCAGACGAAACCGTCGCCAAAGCGGTCGACTATGTGGTGAAAATCCGCAAAACGCCGATCACGGTGAGCGACAGCCGCGGCTTTTATACTTCACGTTGCTTCGGCACATACCCAGCCGAAGGCGTCGAGATGTTGATGGAGGGCATTGCTCCTGCGATCATCGAAAACGTTGGGCGCCAATGCGGGATGCCGATGGGCGCGCTGGAAGTCTCCGATTCTGTCGGTCTCGACACGGCGCTGAAGATTGGCAAGACCAATGCCGAACTCAATCAGCAGGATTACAAGAAGGATCCGCGTGCGGCGTTGCTGTCGTGGATTGTCGAGGACAAGGGCCGGGTCGGACGCAAGGGCGGCAAGGGCTATTACGAGTACGGCGACGACGGCAAGCCTGTGCGGATCTGGCCGGAGTTGTCGCAACGCATCGAGACTAAGGTTAAGGAGTGCCCGCCGGAACTAAAGCAAGAACTGACCAAGCGTTTCCTCTTCCGCCAATGCATCGAAGTGGCGCGTTGCTTTGAGGAAGGCGTAATCACCGATCCGCGCGACGCCGATGTTGGCTCTATCCTCGCTTGGGGCTTTGCGCCTTATAGCGGCGGCTGCATCAGCTACATCGATCTCTTCTGGGGTTCTGCGAAGTTCGTGGAGGAGGCCGATCGTTTGGCCGACGCCTATGGCGAGCGTTTCCGTCCGAACAAATTGCTGCGTGACATGGCCAAGACCAATCAGAGCTTTTATGACCGCTTTGGGTCGAAAAAGGCGGCCTGAAACGGGGCGGGACCGGGGGGAGATTGAGCGGCGCTCGTTATGAGTTGGCGCGGGACGCGCGCGCGCGCGACAGCTTGCGCCAATGGCGCTGCGCCCTTCCAGTCGCGCAAGCGGGGGCGCTCTTTGGTCGCTCTTGAGCGCTGGCGCGGGACAGCGTTGGCCCTTGGACTGGCGTGCGATGCTCTCAAAGACGGGGCGCAATGATGGAAACGCTTTCACTCTCCAATCCGGTGTTTGCGACTTATGCAATTGCCGCTTCGCTTATGGTCTTGAAGATCGTGATGCAAGGTTGGGTTACCGTTGCACGCATGATCGGCAACGATGCAGGTCTTCTCAATCCCGAAGATCTAAAACCCGGGCCCGCGAACCGCAATCCGCGACCCGAACAGCTCGCATTGAACCCTGATGTGGATCGTTCGCGGCGCATTCAACGCAACGATCTCGAGAACATTCCGGGGTTCTTGGCGATTGGCCTGATATTTGTGCTGATCAATCCGCCGCTCGCGGCGGCGCGCTGGCTGATGTATGGGTTCGTGGCCGCGCGTCTGGCCCATACAATCGCCTATTCAACCGCGCAGCGCCATGAGCTGCGCGCAGTCTTTTATTCTGTCGCTTCTCTCATCGTCATCGCCTTGGCGGTTTGGGTGCTGATCGCCGCCCTTGGAGGCCATTGACGCATGACGGCTCTTTTCGACCACCTGAAATTCATCACTGGGGCTACGCTGAAAAATCGCTTCGTGTTGGCGCCGCTCACCAATCTGCAGAGTCAAGCTGACGGCACGCTCAGCGACGACGAGTTCAACTGGCTTACCAAACGCGCGGAGGGCGGCTTTGGCTTGACCATGACTTGCGCGGCAAGCGTTGAGGAGAGCGGCATTGGCTTTCCTGGCCAGCTTGGCTTTCACGATGATAGTTTTCTCCCGGGCCTTTCGCGGCTCGCGGCGAAGATTAAGTCCTATGAAAGCCACGCCGTGGCGCAGCTGCATCATGGCGGCTTGCGGGCATTGAAGGGGCCGAAAGCGCCGTCCGCCGACGAAAAGCTTGGGGCCCAGGCGATGAGTTTGGACGAGGTGCGGCGCTCGCGGGACTGCTTTATCGCCGCCGCGCGACGGGCCGAGCGCGCGGGCTTCGACGGCGCTGAGTTGCATGGCGCGCATGGCTATCTCATCTGTTCGTTTATAAGCCCGGAACTCAATCGCCGCGAAGATGAATATGGCGGCCCGCTCGAGAACCGCTCAAAATTCCTGCGTGAGATTATCGACGGCGTGCGCGCATCGACCAGGCCGGGCTTCAGCTTGGGGGTACGCCTTTCGCCGGAGCGTTGGGGCTTGCAGGTGTTGGAAGTCCGCGATGTCGCCCAGCAATTGATGCGCGAAGCCAAGATCGACTATCTCGATATGTCGCTGTGGGACGTGCGCAAGCAGCCAGAAGACGAGGCGCTGAAGGGGCGGCCTTTGGCGTCGTACTTCGCGGATTTGGATCGAGGTCGGGTGCTGTTGGGCGCAGCAGGTAAGATTTTTTCGGGCCAAGACGCGCGCGATCTGCTTGCGGCGGGCTATGATTTCCCAATTCTTGGGCGCGCGGCGATCCTCCATCACGATTTCCCCAAGCGCATTGCCGCCGACCCGAAATTTCACACCATAGCGCTGCCGGTTAGCGAGACGTATTTGCGAAATGAGGGGCTGGGGCCGGCGTTTGTGAACTATATGCGCACTTGGAAAGGCTTCGTGGAGGCGCCAGCCTAGCTCTGGGCGTCTATTCGCGCGCCAGCACGACAATGAAGTCGCCGGGCTTGAATTCCACGGCAAGATGCTTGGGCGGATTGAGCGTGACCCCGGAGGGATTGGCCTGATCGCCGCGCGGGCGGGTGTAGCCGAATACGGTTTCGCCGCGTCGCCGGCCCGCCTCGATCACCGTCTGAAACTCAATTGGCCGCTCAATAGCGACCATGGTCTCCACGGGGCGCATATAGATTTCGGAGCCATCTTCATTCAACAACTCGGTGAAAATCGAAGATGTGAACTCACTTTCCGCGGCCTGCGCCAGCATCAAGCTCACCAGGCGATTGCTGACCACGAAGTCGTCGGCGCGGGTGACGGCGGCGAGCTGGCGATTGCGAATATCGGCCATCTCACTGACCAGGATGCCGCGCTTGCCGCTCTCGGTGGCGATGTCGCGCAAATGCAGCAGGGTCACGAGTGTTTGAGTGTCGGCGGCTTGGGTAGGCAGAGTATCGCTGCAGGAGAGCACGATGGTGCGGTCATGGCCTGCAGCATCGACGGCGTCGAGGGCGGGACGATCTCGGGTGTCGGCTATCTTGTAGTTGAGCGCGATGTCGGCTTTGGGCAGCGTGAGCGCGGCCATGTCCTGCGCGAAGCTCGGGGTTGAGGCGACGATGTCGATCGACGAACCCGGCGCCATGTAGCCGCAAAGCTCGCGCGCTACGTCGCCGCCGCGGCGGTTCCATCCAAGAATAAGCACCCGCTCAGGCCGCTCGCGCGGGGTCGGGCGCGGGCGAATTGCGGTCTCTTCGATGGTTGCGGCGCCGGCGTCGCGGACGGCGATGCTTCCCGCGTCCTCGGCGAGCACCACGACGCGGGCGCCTGCGGCGATGATGGTGTTCATGTCTGGATTGAGTTCGACTTGGCCATGCTCGTGACAAACGCCCAGCAGCGTGCCCGGGCTCAACATGGAAAGGGCTTCCCCAAAAGTCTTTCCCGCCAGCTGCGGCAGCGCCACGGCGTGGAATTCAACGCCTTCGAAATCAAGCAATTCAGAATAGATGGCGCTCATGCCGGCGTGGCGGCTCGAATGCACGACGATGCGGGAAATAAGATCGTCGGGCACGACGGCCTGCACTTCGCCTCGGCCAATGTCGCGGGCGATCTGGGCGCACTTGGCTGAACGGAACTCCGCTGAAATCTGGTAGGGCTTCTCACGCCGCGCTGGCCCGTGCACCAACGCTAGCACCACCTTAATGTTTTGAGCGTCGGCGTCCTCATCGTCCGGCGCCACGACTACGATGGCGTTTGCGTGTTCGAGATTGACGATGTCGAGATCGTGCAGGTCGCCGGGGTCGCCGCTGCGGCAGACGATGCGCACATTGCGCGGCAGTTTCACCTTGGCGGCGATCTCGTCTTCCATCTCCACTTTGTCTTTGTTGGCCAAAAGCACAATGGTGAAGCGTTTGTCGTTCTGATGAGCAATGCTGAGTTCGCGGATGATGTCGAAGACGGTGTTGGACCAGTTGAGGATGACGACATGGTCCTGTTCCAACACGTACGAACGGCCCTTGCGCAGAACCTCGAGCTGGCTTTGCACGCCGGCGCTGAGCAGGCCAATCAAGCTCGATACGACGAAAATGCCCCAAACCGTCACGATCAACATGACGATCCGGAAGCCCCAACCGTTGTCACCGCTCATATTGGCTGCGTCGATGGTGCGCATGGTGGCTTGCCAGAAGGCCTCGATAAAGGAGAGGCCGCCATTGTCGCCGGGAGGGGCGATGTGGGTGCTGGCGAGAAAAATCGCAGCCATGAAGATGACGACGACCGATGCAAGGGTCAGCCAACCGATCAGCGACAACGGTCCTGCCGCCATGGTTTGATCGAACTCGTACTGGATGCGTCGGCTGAAGCGTTTGAACTGTGCGGAAAGCGTATCTTCCATCGTCGGTTCCTGGCGCCAAAGACAGCGCTGTTTGCCACACTTGAGGCGCGCGCAATAGTCGAGCGCCAGCTGGCCGCGATCGACCTTTTTGCTCAGCCCAGAGGCGGAGGCGCGAGGCGAGCAAAAAAAACGCCGCCGCGCTTTGCGCGCGACGGCGGGTTTAAGCTCAAAATTTAGATCAGCGGTCTTGGAAGGCGCTGATATAGATTTCAACACGGCGGTTGCGCGCCCGGCCCTCGTCGGTCGCGTTTGAGGCGATAGGACGGGTTTCGCCGTACCCAGTTGCAGCGATGCGCTGACGGATAACGCCGTTTTGCACTAGAATCGAGGCAACGTTCATGGCGCGGCGTTCAGAGAGATCCTGATTATAAGCAGCGCTGCCGATTGAATCGGCGTGGCCGTAAACGTCAATCGTCGTCTGTGGATAATCGTGCAAAACGCCTGCGACATTGGCCAGCGTTGGCACGAACTGGCCCTTCACGGCGTCTCTGTTGAAATCGAAGGTGAGGTCGGCTGGGAAGTTCAGCATGATCTGGCTGTCATTCACCCTGGTGACGCCCACGCCAGTGCCTTGCAGCCGCTGACGCAGGTTGGAATATTGCTCGTCCATGTAATGGCCGATTGCGGCGCCTGCGAGCGCGCCGACCCCTGCGCCGATGAGCGCGTTGCGACGATCGTCGCCGCCGGCGAGGGTTCCCGCGCCGGCCCCTAGAATGGCGCCGATAATGGCGCCGTTGGCGGTGCGGTTGGGCGAGCGTTCGCCCGTTACTTGATCAGTGGTGGTGCAGCTGGCGGCAAACATCATGGCCGCCAGGCCGATCAAAATTCTACGGATCATTTCTGGTCCCCTCCATATCCATGAGCCATGGGAGAGCTCTGGATGCTCGCAAAATTTGGCCCACCGCCGATGAGCGGCGGCTGAACGAACCTACTCATTTGGCGTTCCGGAATTGGTATATCGCGCCAAGCGGGCAAATTGTTCCGCGAGGACGGCGTCAACGGCGGGCGCGACGCGATCGAGACTTATCCCGGGATCGCCCGAGACGCGATAGCGCAGCGTGATTTTCGCCCCGCGGGGATCGCTCACTATGGTAAAGGTCAATACGCCGGTGACGCCCATCTCCTGGAGCGGCCCCAGCGCGCCCAATAGGCGCAGCACATCCTCGCCGCTGCTGCGCCGGACCATTACTACGCGCGCATGTTCGACGGAATTGTTTGACCAGCGCTCACACCAGCATCCCCCCGCGCGCGGCTCAAGGCGAAGATTGGCCGCGTCGCCGGAATAGGTATGGGCGCTGCTCCACCATGCGCCCACCTCCACCAGCGATCGCCACGCCTGCGCCGCGGGGACGTGCACAACCTCCTGATAATAGAGTTCGAAGGAAGCGGGTGAGGATGAAACAATCTCGGCCCGCGCCGGAGCGGCGAAGATCACAAATGCAAGCGAGACGAGCACGGCGCGCATGGCTTCAAGCTACCGAGCGGGCGCGGGCGAAACCCGTCAAGGAAATAGTTGTTTCGATGCTCAAGATGGCTTGTTGTTAACAAAACTCTAGCGGACTGACGACACACTCTTTTCTTTGTGACGCAAACCGTTTCGCCCCCGATCTATTGTCCCAGCTACGCCAAACGGGCGCGCGCTTTGAGCGCAGTGGCCCAAGCGCGGGTCGCAACTGCTGGAATGCGGTTGATCTCGATGGGCCTGACTGCGGTGGTGGCGACCTCGATCATCGGCAACATCTCGCCGCTCATTTGGTTTGCCGGCATGATCGTGATCATCATTTTGGATCGCGCGGTGTTTGCGCGCCTGTCGGCGCAGTGTGCAGCCAATGCGGCGCCAGCGCGCATATTTTGGCTGATCGCGTGGACCGCGCTCCAGAGCGGGCTGGGCAATCTTTTGGCCCCGATGCTGTGGTTTGCGCCTTACGTCCCTGGTGGCATGTTGGCGATCATGTACATCACGGGCGGGGTAGCAAACGCCGCCGCCACGCTGCGGATGTCAACGCCCCTGGCGCTGGCCGGCCTTACCCCGACCATAAGTTTCATGCTGGGCTTGCCATTGATCGATTTTGCGCTCAGCGGCGGGCAGAACAGTTTGGCGTTGATGCCGTTTGTGGCTGGTCTCCTGCTTTTGGGTTTCGGCATCAATTTATGGAAGAGCCTGCTCGCTTCTGACGCGGCGCAAGCGCAAGCGGAGGCGGCGGTGCTGCGCGAGAAACAGGCTGCCGCGGCGGCTCTGGCCGCCAAGAGCGACACCATACGGCGCATGAACGACGAATTGCGCACCCCAATGGCCGCGCTCGCCGGGGCGGCCGAGCATCTCAAGCGCGCCGCGGTCACCCCGGAAGCGCGCCGTCACATCGCGACTTTGGCGCAGGCAGGTGAAGTTTTGAAACTGGTGCTCGACGATCTCTCCGATCTCGACGCCTTGGAAAACGGTCAGCTCAAAATCAATCTTGCCCCGGCCGACCCGCGCGAACTATTGCGCGGCGTGGTGGCTGCGTTCCGCACCGCCGCCAGCGACAAGAACCTCGAATTGTTCGTCGATGTGCAATCGACTACGCCTGCGCTGGTGGAGCTCGACGCACTGCGCGTGCGGCAAATATTGTTCAATTTGTTGGCTAATGCGGTGCGCTACACCGCCCATGGCGGCGTGCGGGTGCGGCTTGGGGCGCAGAACGGCGCCACGCCTCAGACCGTGAAGCTCGTGTTTGCGGTGGCTGACACCGGCCAAGGCATGTCGCGCGCCCAGTTGGCGATGATATTTGCGCGCGAGCGCCAGTCTGCGGAAGGCGATGGGCCAGGCTTGGGCTTGGCGATTTCGCGTCGATTGGCGGGTCTGATGGGCGGACAACTCACTGCGCGCAGCGATCTTGGCCAAGGTTCGGTGTTCTCGTTTGCGCTGGAAGCGCGCCGCGGCCGCGCTAGCGCCGCCGCCTAGCGCAAGAAGCGCGCAAGCTTGCGCCGCAAAGCCAAATTCTCATGGGTCTGGCATTCCCAAACGGTCAGCACAGACCAGCCTTCGGCTATCAGCGTAGCGCGCGCGGCGGCGTCGCGCTGGCGATTGCGGGCGATCTTGGTGATCCAATATTGGGCGTTGTGCTTGGGCTGGCGGGCGCCGCGTTTGCAGTCGTGGCCGTGCCAAAAGCAACCGTGCACGAAGACGACTTTGCCGAGCGCCGCAAACGCCAGGTCAGGTTTGCCCGGGAGGTCGACGCGATTGAGACGATAGCGTCGCGCAAAGCCCAGCTCGCGCACGAGCGCGCGCACGCGCCGTTCAGGGCCCGTGTCGGCCGATTTCACGGCGCGCATCACAGCCGAGCGCATAAGCGGCGCGAAGACGTCGTGGCTGATCGCGCTCATGCCGTTTTGCGAAGCGCCGCAGCGCCGGCCAGCGGGGCGAGCAAATGCTGGGAAAGCCAGCGCACTACCGGCACGCACACCGCGTCGCCTAAGAGATGCAAGGCCGCGGTTTGGTTGGCAGGCAAGGGATAGTGATCGGGCGCGCCCATCAGGCGCGCAGCCTCTCGCGGCGAAATAAGGCGTGAGCGCATGCGTTGGCCTTCGATCACAATCAGCGATTGGCGGCTAGAGCCGCCGGCGGGCGTGCGCAAACAGCCCGCAACGCCGTCAAAGCGGGCCTCGGCGCGTTGCACGCGCGCGCCGCGCTCAATGCGAATGCGTTTGAACACCGCGCCGACCTGGCGGACCCCGGTTTCGCGCAGCGCCTCAAGGCGGGCGCGTTGCAGGGGGCTCATTTGCGAAACCAAGCGCGCGCTGCGTTCGTCGCTGTCCCAACTGACGCCCGCCTCGTCCAGGAGATCGGCGAGGCGCGTGTTGCGTTTGGGCGGCAAAGGAAGGCGCCACCAGAGGAAGCGCTTGCGCAATGGCTCCGGCAGACGCGCAACGCAATTGCGCAAGGCGGGCGAATGGAAGGGCTCGCTTGGGCCGGCATTGATGAGCGCGGTCGGCGTCTGGCGGGCGGCAATGATGAAGAGGCGCGGGCGCGAATGCGGCACAAAAAGCGATGCGTCTATTTCCAACGCGCCGACCCGGTAGCCCAGATGGTCGAGCGCGTGGGTCAGCGCAACAAAGTCAGCCCCGCCGTGGGAGCTTAAGAGGCCGCAGACATTCTCAAGCGCCAGTACGTCAGGAGCGCGGTCTTCGTCGACCAGCTTTTCGATGAGGCGGTGGAAACCCCAGAACGCCCCCGAGCGCGGCGCGGCCAAACCGCGTCGGGCCCCGGCGAGGGAGAGGTCCTGGCAAGGAAAAGAGGCCCACGCGAGGGCGGCTTTGCCGGGCAGATCGCCAACCGACAAAGCCCAGACGTCGCCCACCTGAATACGGCCTGGGCCAAAGGCTGTTTCGTAAGCTTTAGCCTTAGCCGGCTCGATATCGTTGGCGAAGACGCAAGCAAAGTCGGGCTCAAGTCCCAGCCGCGCCAAACCGCCGCCGGCGAAAAACTCATAAAGAGGGGCGCCGGAATCACGCTGCATGCGGCTATAATAGCTTGTATGGGCGGGCTTGGCGTCCAAGATGGACGCCATTGATGCGGGGGAGCCCGATGCGCAAAGCGGTCCGCTTAATTTTGGCATCGGCGGCGCTTGGCCTGGGCTTGGGGCTGGCGGCGTGTCAGCAAAATACGCCGATGGCCTCGGATACCTCGAGCGCCGCGCCGAGCGATCAGCAGCGTGAAGCGCAAATGGCCGCCGACCAATTGGCCTCGCTCGGGGGACCTGCCGATGCGGCCACGCGGGCGGCGTATGAAGGAGAATTCCAGGCCTCAGGCGCGGTCGAGGACGGGGGCGACGAGGGCGCTTGGGAATTGCGGTTGCTCAACGACTACGCGCAGTTCACCCGTCCCGGTCTGGGCGACGATGGCGGCCCCACAAGTGAACGTGACTTCCACGCGCACGGCATGCGCGTGGTGGCCGGCGAAGTGACCATCACCATCAGTCAAGCGCCCTGCACCACCGGCAGCGGCTTACAGCTTGGCTATACCGCGCAAGTATTGTTCGAGGGCGTCAACTATCAGGGCTGCGCCCGCAAAGGCATTGTTGAAGGCGAGCGGCCGACGTGGGCCTCGGCGCTGCCAGATCTGATTGGCGCGATCGACGCCTGCCTCACCCACGTCTCGGCAAAGCCAGGACGGGTCACCTTTGCCGGCGCCGTCGATGAAGGCCAAGTGGATGTGCGCATCCGTGAAGCCGACGGGTCGCGCCGGGAATGCTTTGCCGCCGCGGCCGGCGCGACGGTTGCCTCCTATGAGCCGGTCTCGGATGTTGATCGCCGCACCGGCGAAGGCGATCCCGAATTCCAACGCGGCGGCGCCGCGCCGGCCGCGCAACGTTGCCGGACCGTTGAGCAGGCCGGCGCCTATGGCTGGCTCATCCGCCGGTCTTGCTAGCGATTTAGACCTCGTCAACCGGCACAGCTTAATTGGACGCGCCTGGCAATTGCGGATTTGGGCGCACATGCGCATTGTTTTGGCGCTGATTTGCGGCTTTGCGCTGACGGCTTGCGGCTCCAGACCGCCGCCGGAGCTTGCCGGCATGTGGAGCACCGGTCCGGCGTCGTGTGAAGCTGGTGTTGGCGTTCGTTTCAATCCCCAAGCGATCGAAGCGGTGTACGATCGCCAGCGTCAGACGCTGTTTGAGAGCCCGCGCTATACGTTGTTGCGCGGCGGACGGATGTTTCGAATACGGATCGTTTACGATCTTCCGCGCTTGCCTGGCGGCGCTTACAGCGTCGGCGCGACCGGGGTGGTGGTCTTGACGCGCCAGCCCGATGGCCGCATCGCGCCTGAGATCCACAATTTGCTCGATGCCCGCACCGGCGCTGCGCGTCTGCAATTTGTCGGCGATCCCGCGGTCGCCGCGCTCACGCTGACACGGTGCGGAGAAAGCCTCCAACCCATGCCATTGCGCGGCGCGGACGACGCGGGCTGAGGCTTAGTGCCCGGCTGCGTTAGCTTGCAGCGTAGTCGATGCATCGCTGTTGCAGCGCGCCAGTTCATCGGCGCTCAGCTGGCGGGTCTCGGTCCCGAACGCAGTTACGCGGACGTGGGAATTGTGGACGAATTCGCGGCAGCCATGAACGCTGATCGAATGGGTAGCGCTCGCTTGGCAGCTATTGTCGGCGCAGTTCCACACTGCGCTGTCGGCAATGATTTGGGCCTGGGCGGGCGCGGCCTGTAATTGGGCCACGACGACTTGTTCGCGCGCTGAGGCAACGCCTGCCAGCGAGCCCGCCAGCAGAGCGGCGGCGAATAGAGTGCGGATCGACATGAGATGGTCTCCCTCAAACGGTGGCGCTTCTGGGGAGGAGCGCTGTTTTGAGACCATGGCCTGACTCCTAATCTCTGACAAGAGAAAAATGAATAAAGCAAAAATTATTCAGAACAGGGCTTGAAGTTTGCCTGTTGGCCACCGCCGTCCCAAGCCTTCGCGCACGAATTGCCTGTTCTGAGCGAATATTACGCGGGCGCACTCAGCTTCGGCGCGATTGGGCGCCGAGGCTTCTCGCCCAGCGGCTGCAATCGTGAAGAGCGGTGTTGGCCAAACCCCCACAAAGCCGGTTTGGCGCAGGGCGATTTCCGCATAAAAATAGCCCGCGCGCGGGGATGCGCTGGTCGTGAGGGGTGCGGGTCAATGACATTCTACAAGTTTCTTGTCGGGGTCGTATTGGCGATCGCCATGGTCGGTGTTTTGGTGTTTGCGGCGCTGGTTTTTAGCGCCCGCGATTTTCAATATGGCGTCGCCCAGATCACCCACACTGACGGGTTGCTCTCATTTCAGCAGATCGCTGACATTGACAAGCAAATCAAACCGCTGACCGAGGCGGTGTCTGGGCGCACCGCGGAAACGGCGCAGATCACCCAAAGCATCGCTTCGATGGATGACGACCAGAGCAGCGTAAACAGTCTGCGCGCAAGCTTGGTGCGCGCGATCTCGGAAATGGAGCAGCGCGCACACATCGAGTCGCCGGGCGGAACCGCCGCGGAGGCAACCTCGGCCCTCAGCGGGCGCGTGAACGCGCTCGCCAATAGCTCCGCGCTCAATCTGACCGACAAGCAGAACCTCGCCTCCTTGCGCACCGACCTGCAGCAGCTTGCCCAGAGAGAGGTGCTGCAAGAGCAGGCCGGCGACGCCACCACGCAGCGCCAAGCCTTGACTTCGCGGCTTGCGCTGGTGAGCGGCCAAGCGCAGGAGACCAATCGGCAAATCCTGGCGCTTGAATCGCAGGTGCTGCCTGACGATCCCACAGAGTTTGCGCGGGTGCGCAGCGAAGCCAACGCCCTGCAGTCGCTCAGCTTATTTGGCGCGAGCGCGTTTTTGGCGCAGGGCCATCCTTCGTTGTTGTCGACGATGCTGGTGCTGTTAATGGGCGCGCTCGGGTCATTGCTTTATCTTTTTCCGGCCTACCTCAACCGGCCTCAGCCTGTGACGATGGCTGAGATCGCGGTGCGGCTCATCTTCGGGATGTGCGCAGCGTTAGCCTTTTATGTGCTGGCGAACGCCGGCATTTCGGCGTTCTCGATCGGGTCCGGCGCGCAGCAGGATCAGACCTCATCAGGCACGCTCAATCCCTTTACGGTGTCGTTGATTGGCATTGTCGCGGGCGTGTTGTCGGAAGATATCGCCAAATGGATTCAGGATCGCGGCCGAGGCATCTTCACCCAAGGCAGCGCAGGGTTTGCGCAGGCGCCCCCCCCGCCGGGCAGCAGCGTCAATCCCCATGGCGGACCGGGGGCGCCCTAACCCAGTCGGCGCCGCCCGACCCGTTGAGCTGTTTTTGCGCAGCGGTTAGGTTGCGCCGCGACCGGTGAAAGCCTCTTCGGAAAGAATTTCCTCGGAGACTTTCTCGCTAAGCCTGTCTTCGTCGTCGACAAGCTTCGTTTTCTTCCAATCGCCTCTGGCGTAGACCCCCAGGGTGATGAGGGCGATCACGGTTTGCGAAATCGGCAGTGACCACCAAAGGCCGCTGATCCCTAAAGGGGTGTGCTTGGAGAGTACGTAGGCCAGCGGGAATTGCAGCACCCATTGCGAGACGAGCGTCAACACCATGGCGATCACCATGGCGCCAGAGGCGCGGAGCACCCCGGTCAGCGCGAGCTGCAAGCCAAGAAAGCCCCACGCCCAAGAAATGGTGCGAAGAAAGCCGCCGCCCGCAGCAATTACGCCGGCGTCTTCCGGCACGAAGAACGCCACCAGCGCGGGCGCGAATGCAAAGACTAGGGCGCCTATTGCGGTCAACGCCGCAAACCCAATCAGCGCGCCGAGCCGGCCGATTTCGCTGGCGCGCGCGAGATTGCCGGCGCCGATATTTTGGCCTGCCAAGGTGGCCACCGCCATCGACAAACCCATGGCCGGGATCATCACCACTTGCAGCACGTTGGAGCCGACGCCGTAGGCGGCGATGGCAAGGGTGCCAAAGCCGGTGATGAGGAAGGTCATCATCATGAGCCCAAGCGCGCGCGCAGACATTTCTATGGATGCGGGAAGGCCCAGGAAGAATGCGCGTTGGATGAAGCCGAAGTCGGGTCCGAAATTACGCCATTTGAGATGGATGCCGTATTTGCCGCGAAGGAGAATAACCAGCGCGGCAATCGCGGCCAGCATTTGGGTAACGAGGGTGGCCGCCGCCGCGCCCATCACCCCCATGGCCGGCAAGCCGAACTTGCCGAAAATGAATAGCGGATCAAATATGAAATTGAGAATGACGGCGCCGGCAACAATCCAGACCGGCAGGGTCGCTTCGCCCACGCCGCGCATGATCGACTGGAACATAAAAAAGAAGAAATTGAATACCAGTCCCACGAATGAAACGCGCATGAAGCCGAGCGCGCCGCCATAGACATCGGGGCCGACGCCCATGAGCTGCAATAAGAGCGGCGCAAGCGCAAAGCCAATCACCCCAAGCGCCAGCGAAACCAGCGCCACCATCAGCAAGGTTTGACCCGCCACGTGGTCGACCATCTCTTGATTGCGGGCGCCGAAATATTGCGCAATCAGCGTCGAGCCAGCCATCGCCAGGCCCATGCCCAACGAGATCGAGAGAAAGATGAGCGGAAAGGACACCGAAACGGCGGCCACCGCCGCGCCGCCGAGGCGGCCTACCCAGAAAGCGTCGATAATCCCGTAGGCCGATTGCAGCACGTTGGCCATGACGACGGGAACCGCAAGCTTGATTAGCGAGGCAATGATCGGGCCTTCGAGCAAAATATTGGCGGTCGCAGTTCGGGTCATGGCTCGCAAATATAGGCGAGTTGGCCGCTACGGCCAGCGAAACTCAGGCTAGGATCTTGTGCACAGAGCTTGCGCTCGCGACACGTGCTCCAGAATCACTGCGAAAATCGGCGCGAAGAAAGACGAGCGTGCGCGTTTTGCGTTCCGTGCTTACCTCCACTGCGCCCGCATCTGCTGGGGCGAGCATCTCAATGTTGACCGAGACAAGGCCAGTTTTGGCGCCGGCTTCTCGATTTGCGGCGGCCTCAAGCGCGTTGACGATGCGCGCGGCGATGGCGCTGTCGGTCATGCGTGCGGCGGACGGGCGATGAGCAGAATGACAATGATCAGTTGCAGCACGATGATGATGAGTTGGGAGGCGATGGCGATGTAGGCGCTCCTGCGCAACTTTTCGGGAAGCTCCAGAAAATCGCGCAGTTTCGGCATTACATCCTCCTACGCATCGGCGCCAAATCGGGGAATTCCGGCGCCCGCTTTTGCGCCTTCGCGGCAAAGGCTTCGGCCATGTGCGGGGGCGAGAACATGCCGGTTTGCCAAGTCGCGATATAGTCGAGGCCGTCGCTGACCGAGGCATGATCGCGTGCGTAATTGATCATGCGTTTGGAGCCAGCGACTGCTACCGGCGCTTTGGCGGCGATCTCGGCGGCGAGTTCCATGACATGAGCGAGCATTTCCTGCTGGCTGCTGAAGACGCCGTTGACCAAGCCAATGTCGCGCGCTTTCTCGGCCGGCAAGCGCCGCCCTGCATAGGCGAGCTCGCGCACCCAGCCCTCGGGGATGAGTTTGCACAGTCGCGGGAAAGTGCCCACATCGGCGGTCATGCCGATATTAATTTCTTGGATTTGGAAGAAGGCGTCGGCGGTAGCGTAACGGATATCGCAAGCGCTGGTCATGTCGACGGCGCCGCCGATGCAGCCGCCTTGCACCGCCGCGATCACCGGGATGCGGGCCTCGTCGAGGCAGTTGAAGCTACCCTGCAGCGTCAGCACGAATTGGCGCATGGCTTCTGCGCGCGCCCATTGATCGGCGGGCGCTGGGTTGACGCCGTCGCCGCCGGTGAACACCGAAAGATCCATGCCGGCGCTGAAATGCTTGCCGGTCGAGGATATGACGATGACCCGGGCCTTGGCGTGATCGTCGATGTCGTGGATGATTTCCGGCAGCTCGTTCCAGAATGCGCGCGTCATCGTGTTGAGCGCTTCGGGGCGCTTCAACTGGATATGGGCAATTTTGCTGTCAATGCTGACGTCAAAGCAGCTATAGCTCATGGGCGGCGTCTCCCTCGCTTTTGGGTTAGCACGCCGCTGAAAGTGCGTCGACTTCCGCTACGCGAATACAACGCCCGTGAGCACCGCAGCGTAATGCACCGCCGCAGCGACGAGCACGAAGCCGTGCCAAATGGCGCGGCGGAAGGGCAGCCGTTCCCAGATGTAGAAGGGCACCCCAAGCGTATAGAGCGCCCCGCCGACAACCAGCAGGATCACGCCAGGCATCGGCACGTCCATCAACAAAGGCTGAATAGCGGCGAACGCCAGCCAGCCCATGACGCAATAGAAGACGATCCAGGCTTTCTTGCCAACGCCTGGAAGGAAGAGTTTGCCAGCCATGCCAATCAGCGCCAGCGCCCAGACGACGCTGGTCATGCCGATGGCCCACGGCAGTGCAAAGCGCTGGGTGGTGAAGGGGGTGTAAGAGCCGGCGATCATGAGGAAGATGGCGGCGTGATCGAAGCGGCGCAGCAGCGATTTGTATTTGGCGTTCTCCATCAGATTGTACGCCATCGAAACCGCGATCATGGTCACGACGCTGAGCGCATAGATGGCGATCGCTGCGCCCATGCCGAGGCCGCCCTTCCAGATGGCGAGCCCAAGCGCCACGCTGACCGCCAGCGAAAACACCCCAAGCCCAATGCCGTGCACCCAGCCATCGGCCAGTTTTTCAAGCCGCGTGGGATAGTGCAGTTTGGGAAGCAGGTCTGAAAACGTCATCTGCCCATCAAATAGGGGTGGTTGGGCGGGTTTGTCGCGGGGGCGGCGAAAATTGCGCTGTGGTGTGGCGCATTTTCCGAGCGCCGCGACGCGTGGCGAGAACGGCGACGAGGGGCTGCGATCCCCGACGGCCTTGATCGGGCCACGTCAGACCGGCAAAATCGTCGGGTGACGGACACGGAACCTC
>Ga0209698_10000673_pt1 | contig 38919 bp, 21 predicted proteins | sample LitLauG_LLR_2012_FD_187203 | JGI IMG/M metagenome (GOLD analysis project Ga0209698, IMG submission 187203) | Freshwater sediment microbial communities from Pennsylvania, USA - Little Laurel Run_MetaG_LLR_2012 (SPAdes) (version 2) | ecosystem: Environmental > Aquatic > Freshwater > Creek >... | reverse complement strand
GGCGGATGGTCCGGAGCTCGCCAGAACTGCCCGGCAGGTAACGCACTATAAAGAGGATGACGGGCAACCGATCGCCAGCCCGCGCCTCACTCCTGACGGAAAGACTGTGGTCTATGCACTGGGCTCTGAGCTCAACGGAGCCCAGGAGAGCGCGAATCCGACAAGTTCCACGAGTGGAGAGAAACAGCAGGTCTTCGCCATTAATGCCGACGCTAAGGACGCGGCGCCTCAACTTCTGGGAGACATGGGATGTCCGGAGGAAGGCTGCGAAGACATTGAAATTTCACCCGATGGAAAATGGGTCCTGTGGTCGGCGAAGAAAAAGTTGTGGCTGGCAAGTGTCGACAGAAAGCAGCAGGCAAAAGAACTGGCGACCGTGCGCGGGTCGGGGGAACAGCCAAAATGGTCGCCGGATGGGAAGCACATCGCGTTTGTCAGCGAGCGTGGAGACCACAGTCTGATCGCAGTGTATGACTTCGGCGGGAATGCAGTTCGATACCTGGCTCCGAGTGTGGACAAAGACTCGTTGCCACGGTGGTCGCCCGACGGGAAGTCGATTGCATTCGTACGGACGGCGGGTGATGAAGCAAAGCTTCCGCTGATCCCGATCCGTCCCATGCCCTGGTCCATATGGGTCGCGGATGCGACTACGGGCACCGGGCGCATGGTATGGCACAGCGGGGAAAAGCAGGACGATTCCCTGCCCGGGTTGTCCGAAGACGAGTCCTTTAAGTTCGCAGCCGCGGACCGCATCGTGTTTGCATCGGAGCAGGACGGGCGGAATCACTTGTATTCGATCGCGGCGAGCGGAGGCTCGGCGACACTACTGACGCCGGGCGACTTCGACGTGGAACAAGTCACTCTGAGCAGCGACAAGAATTCGCTCATTTATTCCTCCAATGAAGGAGACGTAGATCGCAGGCATTTGTGGCGGGTTTCGGTGGCCGGGGGCGCTTCCCAGCAGTCGCTAACCAAAGGGGAGACGATTGAATGGTCTCCGGTAGAGACTGGCGACGGCAAGAACGTGGCTTGCCTGGGATCTACGGCAACTTCACCGGCGATGCCGTACGAGGTAAAGCCAGCCGGTCGCGAGATGATCGCCAAGCAAGCGCTGCCGCCGGACTTCCCGTCGGCTGCGCTGGTGTCGCCGAAGCAAGTCATCTTTCGCAGTGAAGATGGAATCAGTCTGCACGGGCAGCTTTTTCTTCCCCGCGATGCGAAAGGAAAAGTCCCCGGGCTCGTCTTCATGCATGGCGGGCCAATTCGTCAAATGCTGCTTGGCTTTCATTACATGGACTACTACCACAACGCGTACGCGGAGAATCAGTACCTGGCGAGCCGAGGGTACGCGGTCCTGTCAGTGAATTACCGCCTTGGAGTGATGTATGGACGAGCCTTCCGGGAGGCGCCCAACACCGTCTGGCGGGGAGCCTCGGAATACAAAGACGTGGTTGCTGCGGGACGATACCTGCAATCGCTGCCGGAAGTCGACGGCGACAAGATTGGCCTGTGGGGCGGATCGTACGGAGGTTTTCTGACCGCGATGGGACTGGCCCACGATTCCGACCTGTTCAAAGCCGGAGTGGACTATCACGGCGTGCATGACTGGAGCGTGTTCCTGACAGAGCGGCCCTACTTCGGCAACCTGGCGCTGAAGCCTCCTGACGAGGAAGCAGCCGTGAAGCTCGCTTGGGACTCGTCGCCTGATGCCTACGTGAAAACCTGGAAGTCGCCGGTGCTCCTCATTCATGGCGATGACGACCGCAACGTACCGTTCAGCCAGACCGTGGATCTTGTGCAGCGATTACGAGCACAGCACGTCGGCTTCGAGGAGATGATTTTCCCGGACGAGATCCACGGATTCCTGATGTGGAAGTCCTGGATGAAGGCGTACGAGGCGACGGCCGACTTCTTCAATCGCACGCTGAAGCAGGGGCAAAAGATTGGGACGGGCGACTGAGAAACCCTCAACTGCCACCCCCAGGAACTACGGGGAACTGAGCAAATCTACTTTCCTGCAGGCTGAGCACCCTGATTCTGCTGGGCCTGAATCTTCTGGCGTTGTTGATACAGATGCTGCAGATTCTGTTCCATTTGCGACATCGGGTCGCTGACGCTCGGGCTTGCCTCTGCGGAAGAGGTCTCGGTGTTCGGGGCGGACGGAGAAGGACCGGCAAGAGGCGCAGATGCGTCTGCGGATTCGGGGGAAGATGGACTGGACTGCGCGTCTCCATTGTTGGCGGCCGTAGCGGATGAAGCGGGGTCGCCAGTAGCGGAGGCCGATTCCTCGACAGAGGGAGACGGGTTGCTGCCCGTGCTCGTGTCCGTCGTAGACGCTGTATTATCGGCAGCGCTGGCGTGCATTACCTCGTACGTACGCTTGCCCGGAGCAGCGTAACCGGGCATCAAACGAACTCCACCCGCTTGTTGCGGAGCCTGCAGGGCATCGGAATCGTCGCTCTTTCCGCGTGCCGTCACGGTTACACTTTTGAGGCCGAATTCATCTGTGTCCGAGCCCTGAATCACGTAGTCGAAATCGGTTCCATACAAGAGCGAAGCCAGAACTTCGCGAATGGGAGCAGGCCCCAGGTGCACCGCAACCCGCTCCGCCGAAGCACTGCCCGGCATGTCCATGGAGGCACCAGTATGGGAACGAATCGCCAAGAGTATGTCGGATAAGGTGGAGTTCTCCGCGTCAATGGTGAGCTTCCTGCCGTCCCACTCGACAACCGGCGGAAGAGGAGGAGTCAGCACAGGGGCAGACGTTGGGTGGGCCTGAAGCTGAACGGCAGCCGGAGGCTGCGCCACGACCGAAGCGATTGCCTTGTTCTTCTTTGCCTGACTTGCCGATGTGGACGGTACACTCTGAGCTGCCGCACATGCGCCAGAAACAAGTAGCGAGAGTCCGAACACGACAATGACGCGGGAGGCAATTCCCATGGGAAGTGCTACGAAGCGCCCAGCGATCCTCGCGAACCCCGCAGAAAGGATTTGCGCCACTGCCTTTGACCTCCTTTCTGATCTCTGACTCCAAAGCCCGGCAGAACGATGCAGTTTTGCCTCAGCGTCGTCGTTTTCGATCGAGGACTTCTACTTGCCGGGGGAGGCCGGGGCAAAGCCGATCAATCTAGCACCTCCTCTTCTAACACTTAACGGGTAACCCCCTATTTGCTCCAGCGCAAACAATGAGCGACAAACTCTGGCTATGATCTTTGTTCTTTCAACGCTTTGGCGGTCTTCGATGTAGGAGAGAAGCTCAGGATCGTTTAGGCACGCGGATAGCCCGTTTGGTGGAAACTCCCCCCTACCCGGGCGATTGGGCAAATCTGGATCAACAGACATTGGGCTTACGCACCCGGACTTAGCCCGAGGTGCAGTGTCACAGCCCTGGAGTTTTTGCTTTTCTCGAGGCCAACGTGGGGGAGGACATGGGGCGGCGCAACGTTGTGCTGGTTCGCCAGCACTGCTTTCGGGCGGAGATTGTCCGCGATTCTACTGGCGGGTCAGATTTCAACCCTTCCGACACGGCTTCTGTTGTGGTCTCGTCCCTTTTGGCCTATCCACATCAGTATCCAAGCGCACCGGACCGAGCATTCGAAACCCAACCGCACTTCTGTATCCATGAGTTACGGGCGGTAGATCCTATGCTTGCGGAGGTCAACCGATGGGGAGGCTAGAAGTGACCGAAATCAAGTGCCGCACCACAGGCCGCTTGGAGCGCCCCCAAATTCGCCCGGCAGGCGATCGCCTCACTTTCATCGACAAGAGAGATGACCTGGCGCGCCGAATGGCATATATCCAGCACACGGAAATGTTCTCAAGCATTTCGGCCAACGACAGCAGCGCTATTGTCGCGAGCGCGCGGGAAAGAAACTTCGGTCGGCGCCAAACGCTCTTTCTGGAAGGCGGGCCGGCGCGGCACGTGTTTCTGGTGCTGTCAGGATCTTTGAAAGTAAGCCAGCTTGGCACGAACGGACAGGAGGTAATCCTCCGATTGAACGGGCCGGGTGATGTAGTGGGTGCGACGGGAACGGCGGCCGAGAACTATTGCGAGGCGCGGACATTGCAGCCAACCTCCGCACTGGTATGGGAGACCAGAGACTTCCAGGCGTTGTTGGAGAGATTTCCGATTCTCCGGGGCAACATGACGGGGGTCTTGGAGCGACAGCTCAACGAGCTTGAGATACGATTCCGGGAAGTCGCCACTCAGAAGGTGGCACTGCGGTTGAGCAGCCAACTCGCACGTTTAGCAACGCAGGTCGGGAAGCAGGTTGAGGAACAGGTTGAGATCGCAGTGTCGCAACGGGAATTGGCCCAATTGATCGGCACTACTTTGTTTACCGTAAGCCGGCTGCTCTCGCAATGGGAAGCGCAAGGCATTTTGAGTGCCCGACGAGAAGCTATCCTCCTCCGCAACCTACCGGGTCTGCTGGATCTTTCGATGGAAGAATAATTCTCCACCGTTGCAGCGGTGTTTTACCACGCCGCGGACGCACGGATGCAGCGCGAAAAAGTCGGCGCATCAGCTCTACTGTGAGGATTGCTCCAACTGTAAAGGGACGAGACCAACAGGATCTGGAGAGATCGATTCGTCGAATCCAGGCATTGCACCGCCGATGCCCAGTTCCGCGCGCAAATCCCTCTCACGCCAAACGGAGTAAATTCCGGGATACACCAGCAACTCCAAAACAAAAGAAGCGAAGATTCCTCCCACCATGGGTGCCGCAATTCGCTTCATGACATCCGCCCCGGTACCTGTGCTCCACATGATCGGCAAGAGGCCGATGAACATCGTCGCGAAGGTCATGAACTTGGGACGCAACCGTTTGGCCGCGCCCTGCACAATGGCTTCCCACAAATCTGCCCTGCTGCGCAACCTGCCCTGGTGCAGAGCTTGCTGATAGGCTAGGTCCAGATAAAGAAGCATGTAGACGCCGGTCTCAGCGTCAATGCCCAAGAGCGCAATGATCCCAACCCAGACACCGACGCTCATGTTATAGCCGGCCAGGTACAGGAACCAAATCGCTCCCACGGCTGAAAACGGCACGGCCAACAGGATGATCATGGTTTTGGTGATCGACCGGGTGTTGGCGTACAGCAGCAAGAGTACAATCGCGAGCGTCAATGGAACGACCCGTATCAGCCGATGCTTTACCCGTTGCATCGCCTCGTATTGTCCACTCCAAGCGAGCTCGTATCCCGGAGGCAGTTTGAGCTGGTCGCGAAGCAGCGCCCCGGCCTCCTTGACGTAGCTTTCCGGATCGCGACCGACGACATCCACGTAAACGTAACCAGTCAACATTCCGTTCTCGTCCCGAATCATCGCGGGACCGCTGGTGGCGTGAATGTCTGCAAGATCGCCGACCGGGATCTGCCGATCACCACCGACCGGAACCAACACGCGTTTCAGGGACGACAGATCACTGCGAAAATCCCGCATGTATCGCACGTTCACGGGATATCGCTCACGCCCCTCGACCGCGGTGGTTACGTCCTCGCCACCAATCGCGTTGGCCACCGCTGATTGCGCATCTTCGATGCTGAGACCGTAGCGCGCAAGCTGATCTCTGTTCCAGTCGAAGTCGAGGAAGTAGCCGGTGCCCGTACGCTCCGCGAAGACTCCTCGCGTACCATCGACCCGCGGGAGTAGTGACTCCACGCGAGTGCCGATCTGTTCGATCGTGCCAGTATCCGTACCTGAAATCTTAAGACCGACTGGCGTGCGCATTCCGGTAGTGAGCATGTCAATACGGCCCCGGATGGGCATGGTCCAGGCGTTGGTGAGCCCGGGCGCCTTCAGACTCTCATCCATTAAGCGAACAAGTTCCTCGGATGAAATTGTGTCCGAAGAAAAATGCCGCAGGACTGGTTTCAGAAATTCCGGGGCCCAGGATGTGTACCAAGTCGAAACATGACGCCATTCGGAGTGCGGTTTCAGAATAATGACGGTCTCGAACATGGAGAGTGGCGCCGGATCAGTGGAACTCTCGGCGCGACCGGCCTTCCCCAACACTCTTTCCACTTCCGGAAAACGAGCAAGAATCTCATCCGTCCTCTGAAGCAGATCCTGTGCCTGCGTGATCGAGATACCCGGCATCGTGGAGGGCATATAAAGGATGGCGCCCTCGTCGAGCGGAGGCATAAACTCTGACCCCAAATTCAGGAACAATGGAATGGAAAGCACGACCATGGCGAAAGCTCCGCCGATGACTGCCCATTTCCAGCGCAACGTCCATCGCACGACGGGTTCGTACAGATTCATCAACCATCGGCTGGCGGGATGATCTTCTTCTTGACGAATCTTGCCGATTAGCAGTGCGTTGACCGCCCGACACAGCCATTGCGGCTCAAACGCAAGAGGGCGCACGCGGGTCAGCAGCAGGCGCAAAGCTGGATCCAGGGTAATTGCCATACCAGCTGCGATGAGCATGGCGAGAGTCTTGGTGTAAGCGAGCGGCCTGAACATTCGGCCCTCCTGTGCCTCCAACGTGAGCACGGGCAGGAAGGAGATCGCAATGATCAGCAGGGCAAAAAATGTGGGCCCGGCAACCTCTTTGACGGCAGCGAGAACAACAGCCTGATAGTCCCCGCGTCGACCACTCTTTTCCCAGATTTCCAGCTTCTTATGAGTCTGCTCTACTACGACAATCGAGGCGTCAACCAGTTCGCTGAATGCAATCGCCACCCCAGCGAGTGACATGATGTTGACGCTGATGCCGAGCAGGCGAAACGGAATAAACGAAACGAGCACCACGACAGGCATGGTGACAATCGGGATCGCCGCACTGGGGAAATGCCATAGAAAAACCAGAACGATTAGCGAAACCGTGAGCACGACTTCGAAGATGGTCGTCTTTGTATTGCTGATGGCGCGGCGAATCAGTTCGGAACGGTCGTATACCGGGACGATCTTTACCCCTTGAGGGAGGGTAGGTGTGATCTCCGCAATCTTCTGTTTGACGCGGTCGTTCACCTCCAAGGCATTTTCGCCGTTGCGCATGACGACGATGCCAGAAACAACCTCGCCTTTGCCATCGAGGTCGGCGACACCGCGGCGGATCTCCGGGCCCTCAACCACCTGGCCAATATCTCGTATCCGAATCGGTGTACCGTCCGCGCTTACCTGAAGGACAATATTCTTGAACTGGTCAATCGACTTGGCGTAGCCACGGCCCCGAACCATGTACTCCGTGCCGCCAAACTCAAGCAACCGCCCGCCCACTTCGTTATTTCCGCTACGAACGGCCTCGACCACTTTGCGGATCGGAATGCCATAAGCTTGCAAACGGTTGGGATCGACGTTGACCTGGTACTGGCGTGTATAACCGCCAACTGGCGCCACTTCTGCCACCCCGGAAACGGAACGAAGGGCATAGCGCAAGTACCAGTCTTGATAGGACCGCAGGTCGGCAAGGCTGTGTTTACCCGATGTATCAACCAGCGCGTATTGATAAACCCAGCCAAGTCCGGTGGCATCCGGTCCGAGTTCTGTCTTCACTCCGTCGGGGAACTTTGACTGCACTGCGGAGAGATATTCGAGTGCGCGCGAGCGAGCCCAATAAAGATCGGTGCCGTCCTCGAAAATGATATAGACGTACGAATAACCGAAATCCGAAACCCCACGAACGGTCTTAACTTTCGGCGCACCGAGCATTGCGGTCACGATGGGATATGTGACCTGATCCTCGATGATGTCGGGGCTGCGATCCCAGCGCGAGTAGATGATGACTTGCGTCTCGCTCAGGTCGGGCATGGCATCGAGGGGCAGCCCTTGCATCGACCACCAGCCCCCAATGGAGGCCAGTGCCACGCACGCCAGCACCAGGAACTTATGCTGCACGGAGAAATCGATAACGCGGTTGATCATGACCTGGACCCGGAGGAATTTAACGCTGCATAATGCTCGGGCTGCGCGCTGAACTTCCGCTTGCACCGATCGGAACAAAAGTAATAGGTCACGCCGTTGCGACTGAGAGTGTGACCCTCGGCATTCGCGGTCGCCTTGTCTATCATCATGCCGCAGGCCGCATCCTTCACTTTGCCGTCATTCATGGCAACGGGTGGAACCGGCTTCGGCAGAACCGCTTCCTCATGCAGATCTTTCTTGGACGCAGTTTGTACCGATCTCAGCCGGCTCTCCGAATCAACGAGAAAAGTTCCCGAAACAACGACGCGCTCGCCTTCGCTTAGACCCTTAACAATCTGGACCCGGTCTCCAGAACGCCAACCCGTCTCTACCTTCCGGGGCTCAAACGTTCCGTTCCCTCCCTGCACAAACACTCGCTGCTCCTCTCCCGAGTCAATCACAGCATCCACGGGAACCGTCAGTCCCGCCGGCATCGAGACCGGCAGTTCGACATCCACAAACATATCCGGGCGGAGAGCAAAACCAGGATTGTCAGCCTCCAAGCGGAGTTTCAGAGTCCCTGAGACGGGATCAACCTGGGGCAGCACGTTCGACACTCGTGCCGAGAAGGTCTTCAATCCGTTCGCCACAGTGACGCGGGCGATCGTGCCCGGACGGAAGTTTTGCGCTTCGCTGCCGAGGATATCGGCCAGAATCCAAACTCGGCTTAGGTCCGCGATTCGATAGAACTCGACGGAGTGATCGAAATGCTGGCCGGGGGTAACGTTCCGCGCGAGAATGAATCCATCTGCCGGGGCCACGATATCAATGTTCTCGGGAAGCTGGCCGCTTTCGGCCATCTGCGCGATCTGAACCTCGCCGAAGCCCAGGTTACGCAGACGGTCGGAATAGCCTTGAACGCTACTCGACCCTTGCTTGGCCACAGTTCCTGGAAATGGAACCGTCCGACTTCCGTCCTTGCCTGTCGAGCCCGGCAGGTTCTTTGTAGCCGCGAGGAATCCGGACGCCACGACTAACGCATCCGGTCCATAATAAGTTGCTAGTTTTTGGTCCTTCTTGACCTGCTCTCCGACTGAATCGTTGTAGGTCTCCCGAATGAATCCTTCCATTCCCGAGTTGATGCGGTACACGCGAGTGTCTTCGGCGGCTACCCGTCCCAATACCCGAACCTTGTCCGTTCCCAAACCTTTTTCTGCCGCGGCCAGGCGGATGCCGAATAATTGTTGCCTTTCAAGGTCGATCCCGACTGCCCCCGGCATCGTCGACGAAGGATGAACATCGGCAGAGTCAGCAGATTCAGCGTAAACCGGTTCGAGCTGCATACCACAGTCTGGAGCGACACCGGGATGATCAGACTTGTAGTCGGGATGCATGGGATCTACCCAGTACAGAACGTGCCGGGCGTTGGGGCTGGCGGCTTCATCTCGCACCGTGCGGCGCCGTCCTGCCACATAGGAGATGGTCATCAGTAAGACAATCAAAACGGCAAACAGAATTTTTTTCATGCTACCTCGCAACAAAACGCTGCCCGGCTTCCGGTTCCAGGCCCGAGCCTTTAGTTGGGCGACGCGGTTGAACTAGCCGGTTGCGCGGGAACAGTCTGAGCTGCAGGAGCCGCAGTGGCAGGAGATGGTGCGGCGGCGTTTGGCAGGGCTCCCGACGACGCAGTTGCTGCTGCGGGCGTGTGACCAGCATTCGCGCTTTGCGCAGCCCTGGCCGCAGCAGCCGCTTTGTCGTCCGCCTGTTTGTACATCGCCGCACGCCGAGCCTCGAGTTCGTCGCGCGCCGCCACTGCGGCACGGAGATCTGTAAGCTGCCGGTCCAGATGGCCGACCAGCAGTTCCCACATTTCAAGGTTCGCCTTGATGAGTGGATCTTTCGGGCTAGACACAGCCTTGGCGCGCATCTGCTTTAGCAATATGTGCATGCTGGAGAGCGTGCCTTCCAAGTCCTGCAGGCGCTGGTGTGGTGTGACGTTCGGCACACCGTTGGCCCCGGCAGCAGCCATAGACGGCATGGTTCTGGCGCTGCCGAATGACCTTGTACCTCGGAGCGGGACCGGAGTGCCCACCGCCGAGTTGGAAGGCTGCGCACTCTGGGCCCACACCGTTGTGGTTGCAACAAGGACGATGACTGCAAATAAGGTCCTCAACTTCATATCGGTCTCCTTAGGGACGTCGGTCGGCACCGTGATGTCGATCGGAAAATCTGCGTGGACCCCGACTACGCCAGGCACACGTTTGAAAAAAAGCATTCGCTGGGCGGAGGGCTAAGGGCTGAACGTTCAACGTGGCATCGCGAACAGCGAATCATCCAGTTTCGGATTCGAAACGATGCTCTCGATTTCAATTTTCTCCGTGTCGCTCACCCCCTCCACGGCCGTCTCGAGAAGGTAGGGCATCATGAGTCCATTGATCGATCGATAGTCACGCAGGTAAGTGGCAACCGGCCTATATTTGCCGTCGAGGCGCCGTGGCGTGCCTTCAATCTTGGTTTCCAGAAAGGTTCCGGCGTCGACCCAGACGTGACGAGCATTGCCGTTCTTGTCGGTCACTTTCAGGTTATAGGCGTCGCGTCCTTCTACCTTCTCTGTTCCCTCGAGTTCCACCTTTGAACCCTTGGCTGCGTAATCGAGAAGCAAGCCATCCAAGTCGGATTGCGTAGAAGCCGCTTTAAGTTCTTCAGCGGTGAAGTTTTCCACCTGGTGACGATTCAGAAACGGACGCAGCTTCCAGCCTGTTGTTCCGTTGTAAACCTGGAGTGCCGTCTGGCCTTTGAATTGAATTTCGATCCGCATCTTTTTCCCACGTTTAAGGTCCATGAGAAATGGCAGTTCAACCTGCTCTTTCGGTCGCTGAGGCACGACCTTCAACGTTTCCTTATCGGCAGGTCCGGAGAGCGATGCCCGCTGGTTCCCTCCAGCCTGCATCTTTCCCTTCATCTCGATCGCTTGCACGGACCGCCACGCCGCCAGCCCGCCACGAGCGGCCGCATTCTTGTCGACGATCTGAACCACCGTCATCTTGGACACGGGCGCTTTTGTCTCCGAGCCGGCCACAGCCAGCGGAACTAGCCCCAGAACCAGAACTGCGCGAACCAGATTTAGACCTCTCATTGCGACGCTCTCCTCTTTTGTAGCTGGATCCCATCCACAACACGCATCCAAAATCGAGCTTCAATCCTTCAGCCCGTAGACCTGTGCTCAGAACGCTTGCACGTCCAGAGTCTGATGCCAGGTTTTTGTCGAAATTAAGAACGACGCGGAATCCAGGGGAGGGTTAAACATGGATCGCCAACGCCAAGTGATTTAATACTCCACCCGCGCAACTGCTTATTTGTTCTAGCGCAAAGATAGGTGGACCGATTTAGCGGCGATCTGCGGACTCTTGCTTCGTCTCTCCGGGCGCGAATGGAGCAATGATATCCAAGCTCCGTGTCCCCCAAGGAGAATCCGCTAAATCATTCATATGCCATTAGTTAAGACGGGTACCGGCGCATCGACAAAGGGCACGATAACACCTGGGGGACCCGGATTGGCCCGTCACCACATCAACTTTGTGAGAGGCCTTTGTGACCAAATACCTGCCAGGTGCTAATCGCCCTGATGTTCGTAGGCTCCCCGGTCGCAACCGCTCGTGTCCTCCGAGTCGGGCCGCGGTTTGCCGCGCTGGTCTGTCTTCAGCAATACGCCGTGATTATCGGTGCAACCGGTCGGGTTGCCGGAGTCAATCGCAGGGCTTCCGCTGAGGAGGGCCATCGTTTGAGTGCCGCCGCCGTTGTTGCTCAAGAGTCCGAGTAGCGGGTTCGTATTGTTCAGATCGTCGGTATTGCTGAAATTGCAGGTGCCGTCGCTGCTCAGGTTGTAGCCATTCGAGGTCATGGTGCCATAGCAGTTTCCGCCCGCGGAACTGGCGGTGACAATGCTGTTCTGGATCGTTACCGTGCCGCCACCGTTATAGATGCCGCCGCCAGAGTTCGCGCTGTTCCCAGCGATGGTGCTGCTGCTAATCCGTGCACCCTTTGACGCGTAAATACCGCCCCCGGCGCCGCCGAAACGACCAGTGATGCTATTTCCGCTGATGGTGCTGTTATTGATCGCCAGCGGACCACTGCTATAAATGGCACCCCCGTAGACGTTGCCGGCGCTCCCTGTGTTACCGCTGAAGGTACTGCTGTTTACGGTCAGGGTACCAGTGCTGTCGATGCCACCACCAACTGCCGAAGTGTCTGATAGAGCCGTATTCCCGCTGATCGTGCAGTTGCGGATCGTGAGCACCCCCCAGTTCAAAATGCCGCCACCGCCGCTGGCGATTCCGTTGCGAATCGTCAGATTGGACAGGGAGACGACGGCCTTGGTATTGAGGATTGAGATCACCCGTGTGCCCCCGCCGTCGATGATAGCCGTCGAGGCGCTGGAACCCGTCAGCCTCAAGTTAGAGTTGATGGTGAGGTTCTCGGTATAAACCGCTGCTGCGATCCGGATGGCATCGCCCGACAACGCCAGCGATATGCCGTGTCCAATCGTCTGGCACGCGGTAGCAGAAGACAGGCAATTGTTTGTATCGCTTCCGTTCACACCATCCACATACCAGGTGGTGGAAGCGAGGGCGGCTGGAGACAGGGCCAGGAACGGAGCCATGAGTACCAGCGCAATGAATATGATTCTGTCTTTCATGAATCCCCCTTTTCATCGCGCTGCCCGGTACGTTGCCTGAACCGAGCCGAGTGCTGCAGGTTTTCTCACTGCGACTGCTTTTCTTTCCCACAAAAACGGCAAGTCTGTCCCTTCAATCCACAAATTGGTCCAGGTGAGGGGAAATCGGGATTATTCCACGATCAGTCCTTGAGCTCGAAATTGTCCGATCACGACATCAACGTGGTCGCCTCGTTTCACAGGCCGGCCACTGTTGGAGAAGGCCATCCAGTAAGATTTGCCCGCTTCGGGAGTGCTGCTCTGGCGTAGAGCTCCGATCTTCTCCATCTGCGGAACCACCAGCTTCACCCGGGCCTGTGGGTCAATCAAAGCGGGTTCGGCCTTCTTGTCGTTGAGCGCCTTGGCCTTTTGTGGATCCAGTACGCGATAGGAAAAGCGAATGAGCTCACCTGACTCCGCCCACTTTACCGAAAGGGAATCGACGCCCCACACCGACTCGTAGTAGATCGTGGCATGCTTTTGCAGCCGAGTTGGCTGGTTGTGGAATGGAGTCGCGGGGGCTGCAGGCTTAGCGGCCGGGGCAGTCGACTGCGCGACGGCAGCGGAAAGGAAAATGCTGGCCGCGAGCACGCTGCCCAACAAGCTGAAGCCGATTACTGGCTCAGAGTTCTTGCACATCTGTTTACACATAGGGCCCGTTAACCTCGCTCAGTTGAGATGCGTCCACCCGAGGAGGAGGTACTTTGACGACTCGCCCTCGATCACTTCCCTCAGTCCGGCGGACTGAGCCGAAGCGTACCCGAGTCGTCGCTTAATTTCAATTCAGCTCCCGGCCGGCTTGGCCCAGCGATTTCACCTGGCAAGTCCCCCGGCAGCTGCGGCTTGGGGCGACCAGGTTCGGTCGCCCCGAGCTGAGCTTATCTTAACCCGCTTACTGCACCGTGAACGTCACGCCGTTGGTGGTTCCGATCGGCGTTACTACTGTTAAGGTCCTGCCGTTGCGTGTAGCACCACTCGTGATCGTACAGTTCGCGTTCAGAGTGGAGCTCGTGGTCGGAGGAACGATAGTACAGCTAACACCGGTCCCGGAAACGCTTATGGTAGTCGCTCCGGTGAGGTTAGCGCCGTTCAGAGTCATCGGGAACGTGGAGCCGTGCAACCCAGAAGTCGGGTTGATCGAAGCCAGCGTCGGACCCTGCACCGTAAACGTTTGGCTATTGCTGGTTGTGTTCGGGTTGCTCACGCTTACGTTGTGTCCGCCCAAGGTCGTCCCCGGTGCGATGGTAAAGCTTGCCGTGATCTGAGTGGAACTGACCACGGTGACACCGCTAACGGTGATATTGGGTCCAGTCACATTCACCGTGGTTCCGGTGGCCGTGAAGTTGGTGCCGGTGAGGGTCACCGCAACCGTAGTTCCTCGTACGCCCGAGCTAGGAGCGACCGAGGTTAACGTTGGCGCCGGAGGATTCACCACCTGGAACGGCACCGTGTTGGTGGTCCCGTTGTTCGCCGTTGTGAGGTCGAGGGTTCTCGTACCGGTCGGTGCCCCGCCGTTAATGTTGAAGGTCGCCGTGACCGTAGTGGCATTCACAACGGTAAAGTTGGTGACCGTAACGTTGTTGCCGAACCCCTGGATTCCATTGGCTCCCAACAGGTTCGTTCCGGTAAAGGTCACACTCACGCTGGTGCCCCTCGCCCCCGTAGCGGGACTAATGGACGTCAGAGTCGGACCCTGCACGGTGAACTGCACGGTATTGCTGCTTCCACCAGGAGTCGTGACGTTGATATTCCTGCCGCCCAGAGCAGCGGTCGTCGGAATGTTCAGCGTCGCGGTGATGGTAGTGTCATTCACCGGTGTGAACTGAGTAATACTCACTCCTCCGGCTCCTCCGATAAAGTTCATCGCGGTGGCGCCGGTCAACCCGGTACCTGCTAAGGTGACCGGAACCGACGTACCCCGCAAGCCCGCTGCGGGAGTGATCGAAGTCAGCACCGGCGGCGCCGCGTTGACCACGGTGAACGTCACGCTATTGCTGACCCCCGCTCCCAGGGTTACCGTAACGGTTCTCGACGTCAGCGCGGCGTTCGATGCGACTGTGAACGTTGCGGTGACCGAAGCGTCGCTAACGACGTTAACGTTGCTGACGTTAACGCCGGTACCGGACACATTGATGGACGCTGCCGTGGTTCCCGTCAGGCCTGAGCCGTTAAGCGTGACTGGAACGATCGAGTTACGCGCGCCCGTGGCGGGAACGATCGAGTTCAGGTGCGGAGTGGGCGCCACAGTGAACGTCACAGCGTTGCTGGTTCCACCGAGCGTGTTGATCGTCACGCTCCTTGGACCAGTGGCTGCAGCCTGCGTGATGGTAAAGGTAGCCGTGACAGTACTGTCGTTGACCACCACCACGTTGCTGGGCGTAACGCCGGTTCCCGAGACGATAATGCCCGTAGTCGTGAGCAGGCTCGTACCGGTGAGCGTCACCGGGACAGCGGTGTTCCCGTTGGCCTTCTTCACTCCCGTACTGGGTGTGATCGAAGTCAGCGTCGGGACTGGAGGATTGGTCACTGTGAACTGTACTGCGTTGCTGGTTGCCGCTCCCACCGAGACGGTGATGTTATCCGCCGCGAGTGGCGCGGTCGTCGCGATCGCGAAGGTCGCGGTGACCGTGGTGCCGTTGACCGGCGTAAAGCTGGTGACAGTAATCCCCGATCCAGCTGGGACGTTCACTGCCGTGGCTCCTGTCAGGTTTACGCCACTGAGCGTGACCGGCGTGCTGTAGCCGCGCGGGCCTGAGGAGGGAGTGATTGAGTTGAGCGTCGGCGCCAGCACCGTGAAGCTCACGGCATTGCTGGTACCGGCAGGATTGACCACTGTGACGTTTACTGGGCCAGGCGCCGCGTTCGCCGCGATGGTGAAAGTCGCCGTAAGCGAAGTGTCACTCACCAGGTTAAGGTTCGTGACGGTGATGCCGGATCCAGCCGGTACATTCACACCCGTGGTTGCGGCCAAGTGCGTACCAGTCAAGGTCACCGGAACGCTGGTGCCTTCCAGGCCCGACGACGGAGCGATTGAAGTGAGTGTCGGGACCTGAACTGCGATTTGGATCTCGACTGCGCCGATATCGATCTTATTCAGCACGCCCGGATCAGGCCGCGGGTTGCCGAAGAAGTCGGTTGACGGTGCCACCGCAAACGTCGGTGACGACGTGCCGATGGCATCCACCGCCGGTGAACCGGACGTGATCGAATAGTTCCCCAGCGTGGTTCCCGTCGCCGGGTTTACCAGTGACAGGGGTCCCCAACGCATATTGATCCAGTTGTTGCCCTCGTCGACCGTGGCAACCGGTGTCAGGTTGAAGATCGGGTTGGGAACGGTGGCGTCCGAAATACCCGGAGGCACCGCCCAGCCGCATCCGCCAGTGGGCGAGCACGCCTCCGGCGGAACTCGCGAGCCGTTGCAGTACTGGCTGACAACCAATGGGTTGCTACCGCTGTTCGAGGAGTCATAGCCCGTCCCACTCGACAGGATCGAGGACAAGGGATTGAGCGTGACCGTCGAGCTGTGATCGGCCGGCCCCGTGTCGCCGCGGACGCCGATATCCCAATAGCTGGTACCAGCCACGCAGGAACCGGTGGCGAGCTGGTTCGCAGCAGGCGAGCCAGTCGTCGTGTTCCCAGCACCATAGACGGCGTTAAAGAGCGAGACGACATTCTGTTGGAATGCCGCGCTGAGACTGCCAACGCCGATCTGATACGCGCTGTTCTGCCAGAGAATGTTATTGGCGAGCAGCGGATACGACGCGGTCCTGCAGGTTCCGTCGGTGGCAGTTCCGGTCGGAGCGTAGTGGCCCGCAGGGCAGACGATCTGGCCCGGCGCGGGCAGTTGATTGATATTCGCCGTCAGGGTCGCGCTGTTTTGGATGCTGACCATTCCGGCGGGTTGAGGCGGCGTGGCAGTGCCGCAGGATCCAGTGGCTCCCGTGCAGACATTGCCGTTCTGGGTGCTGGCTAAAGGTGCGCCCAGCGTATTAGCCAGTACTCCTGCAGAGGCGGTCGTCGTGTTGGCAACGACCGTGTTGTTGACGAAGTCCAGGTTCAGCGCATCCAGGAACGACACACCACCGCCGTCCCACCCAGCAACGTTATCGGCAATGATGTTGTTGGTGACGATCACGTGGTGCCATTGCGTCGGATCCGTCGGGAATGCGAGCACGTCTCCGCCATTGACACTCTGGAACGCAATGCCGCCACCGCTGCCGCTTTCCGCGGAGTTACCCATGATTAGGTTCGCGTTGATCACAAGGTTCGGTCCAACGCCATCACTGGGGCCGACCGAGCCAAGGGGAGGCACGCAATCCGCGTCCGTCGTCGCTCCGCAGGGAGGATCGACGTCGGGAGTACCCATGACGATCATGCCGCCGCCGTTGGCTGGGAGCGTCGGGTTGGTGCTTTGGTTGAACAGGATCGAGTTGTGCTCGATGTCACCATTCTTGCTGAATCCAAGGTGACCCAGGCCGCCACCATCGCCGCTGCTCAGGTTTCCGCATACCCAGTTGTATTGGAACTTGTAGTAGTCGGAACCGGTGCAGAAGCTGACGCCGCCTGCGCCCGCCGGTGTGGCGGAGAACAATTCGTCGCCCGTGGACGAGTTCAACGAAACGTAATTGTGGTGCACGTTCACGTTCGTGTTGTGGCAATAGGGCAGCTGTTGACCATTGATCGGACTGGTTTCGCAGGAGCCCGGAGGCGCGTTCGTCGCACCACCCTGGATGTAGTTGGGCGGGAATTCGCCTTGGCCAACGTTGATACCGCCCGAGAGCGTTCCGGCATTATTGGCTACGCGGTTGTTGGCGACTTGGATGTTGTGCCCCCAGCCGTGTATGAAGATGCCGCCACCGCCCTGCGAACTGTTCGTGATACCCAAGCCGTCGATACTAGATGGGTTGCACTGGAAGTTGCTCGGGTAGGTACCGTCGCAAGGGGTATGCCCGTTCGGCAGCGGAGTGCTTGTGTTGTCTGCCGTAAACAGGATCGTGCCCGTCGGGAATCCGGCCAGCAGTGTCGAGTCGAACGGATTCGATGGGAAATACACGCCTTTGGCTAGGACCGTGATTCCGGCCCCTTCCAAGGCGCCCATCAAGCTGGGCTCTTGCAACAACTCGGCCAGGTTGCCGTTGAGGCTGGCGTCCCAACCAAGCGTAGCTTCCAGAGGCAGGCGATCGATCTGTGGATTGTTCGGATCGTTTCCGCCCACAAAGGAGTTCCAGCCGGTACCCGGGCAACTGGCCGCACCGGTCGAATCATAAGGATTACCGCTCGAGATAGGTTGGCCGTCGAGCGAAATGCCAAACAGGCAATCGACCCGTGCGCGCCAGGCATCCATCTTGAACGAAGGATGGGTATTGGCATTGATGATGGTGCTCACTGCGCCTACACCTTGCAAGCGTACCGGCTTCCACATTAGCAACAACTCGTTGTGGGCTGCGGTGGTGTTGGTCGTCGCACCGGCAGTCGTACACGCGACTGGCCCGGAAGCCGCGTTGCAAGTCGGGTCAACGATGAGGAGATCCCCTGGTTGAGCCGCGTCAATCGCGCTCTGGATCGTACCCGAGGCGGGGACGTGGGTCGGCGCTTTTCCGCCGATCGTCACGGTCACGGTGTCGATCGATTGCTTGCCGTTGCCGGCAGTAATGACCAGCTCACCGCAATACGCGGTTGGGGTACCCGCCGGCGCGTACAGTGGTTGTTGTTGCTGGATATTGCACTGGGGAACTGCAATGGGATTCCCCTTCGCGTCTGTGCCGCTCAGGTTCACCGTACCGGTGATACTGGTAGGGCTCCAACTTACGTTCGTGAGTGGCACGCCACCGACGGTCACAGTCGACAGCGTGTTGCAGGTCGGACTGCCAGACACCGGCGAGGTGCACTGGCTACCGAAGTTGTAGTGACGGGTGATCGTCTTCGAATTGAATGGAGCGGTGTTGGCCGAAGGTCCAGAGTACCCATAGTTAGGTACGGTCTGGTCGCCCAAGGCAGTGATCGTAAGTGTGTGCGTATTCCCGTCGTTTGCCACCCATGGTCCAACACCATCGCCATCCACTTCGCTGATGGCCGGCGTGGCATCCGGGTAGGCGCAATCCACATTGTTGTACCCCGCACCCGCGAAGGCGGAGGTGGGTACGACCGGGGTATCCAGGTACTGCGTAGTGCCCGGCATGAACGGCAGTTCATAGCAGAACTGGCTGTAGCCCTCGGTGAACTGTGGGTCCTTGATGATCGTTCCGTTGGGGCCGGCAATCGGTCCCGGGTCGTTCATGCAAAACACCGCCATCGTTGGGGAATACCCGGTTGGGTTGGGCGGGTTGACTTCCCACGTCGAGTAAGTCATCCCGTCGTAAGCTCCCCAGTGATCCGCATAAACGCGGTTGATTTCGTTTCCGGTCCAATCCTTGACGGAGACGGGCAAATCTGGCGGAGCAAACTTCTCACCAAACTGCGGCGAGAAGGGATCGAATTCAGAGGTGTAATCGTCGGTGATGCCTCCGGTGAACTTGGAGGCGATGTGGGTCGAGGTGTAGATGTAGAACTTCGCGATCGCGCCCATCTGGTCGTTCAGCGTGACTTCCTTGCGGTCGCACAGGTTGCGGGTAGCTCCGGCAAACGGTGATACCTGGTGGGACTGCGGATACAGGCTGATGTAATCAGGAACAACGCGCGCCTCGCCGACGCACGGCCAAGTGGGCTCAGGCACAAATCCAGGAACGATCCCGTTGGTTGGGTTCATCCCTAAGCTTTGCGTGGGATTCTGGGGGTTATTGGAGTTGTAAGCGCTGCCGATGGAGGCCTGGTCGGGCAGGATGAAAACGTTACCCAAGCCACCGAACTGCTGTGTTACCGGCGCGATGAAATTGTCGCCGATCAGGATGTTCTTGTCCTCTTCCTTGACCAGTTCATAGCCCGGAGGCAGCACCACTTCCACGACGTACTTGCCGATGGGCAGCATGGGCAGACCGGATCGCAGAGGATCTGCGTCGGGGCCAGTGGTCGGAGACGGATCGGGGTTCGTTGAGCAAATCGTGCAGTTCGTCCCGTTGGGTCTTCCAGTCGCTGGATCAACAGAGGTCACGCTGGGGAACTGGTAGGCGCCGTCGTAAGGTGCCGGCTGGACCTGGTTCCAATCGTGCATGCCGTCATAGCATTTGAACTGCGAGTTGCCTGGCAGCGGCGTATATCCGCTCGCGCCGTGCTGGTAATAGTCGAGGTAGTTCGGCTGGTTAAACAGAGAGAAGTAGAACAGATCGGCGGTTGACTGGCCCGGGCAGTTCATATTGGGGACCATGTTTCCAGTGCCGTCGTTATGGAAACCTTGCGCCCAATCATCGAAACTGCTGGTCTGGGTGTGGTCCACCAGGGTTAAGGTCGGAGTTACGCCGTCCGAGGCAACGCCCTCCTGGTAGAGATTTATGCCGACGTGCGGAACCAGAGGCTCCCACTGCGTCTGAACGAGCATCTGCGGATCGTCGAACGGTCGAGTTGAGGCATAGATGACGTGGCCTTTAATCCCGCCGTTTTCCCCTTCGAAATATGGCGCCTTGCCAAACTCCACGAAACTGTTCTGGCCAGGGAAGCCCTGCCAGCCCTCCACTCCGATCCACGGCGGATCGATACGCCCGGAGGAAAGGCTGGGATTGCCGCAAGAAACCGTTCCCCCGGTGATGGAGCAGTTGGAAAGATCGCTGGGGTTGGTACCAGTCGCCAATACCTGGATGCCGGTGGTCAAAGCGTCGTTGTGCGTGCTGCAGTCCGCATCCTTGCAATACACCGCGCCTGGAACTCGCAAGTTCGCCGGTACGGACACCTGTTCCTGTGTATTCGCCAGGAACTTGCCAATCGTAGAGCTTCCGCACGGTGGGTAGCCGGCTACACCGCACGCGGCCGAGCCGTCAGCAGGACCGCCGACGTCATAGACGACGTGAGTACCGGTGTTCTTATAACGGGTCACGTCAGTCTCAACCGTGTACCAAGCGAACAGCGGGAAGGTCTCGTTGAAATTGGCAGTACCGGTAAAGTCGGTAAGGAGCAGGTTCTCCAGGCTGCCATCGCGCAACCGGACGGCGACGTTCGCGAACGGAATTCCGGTCTCAGTAGACTCAGCAATTCCATTCCTGTTGTCGTCGATGAAAGTACGGGTATAGAGGTTCGTCTGCCACTGGGTGGCTGCGACGTCTCCCATGTTGCAAACATTCTGAGAGGAGCCGGCTCCCGGGCAGACGCTGGTTGTGCTACCCAGCCTGACGGGCGTGGAAAGACCGTCCACCAGCTGATCGTTCCACTGGTCGAAGGTGGTCAGTCTCCAATCGCCATCGGGAAGTCCCGTGAGCGTGAAGTGTCCCTTGTCGTCGCACTTCGTGAAGGCGAAGTCTTCGCCGTCCGGATCGCCAACGCTCACGAAGCACTGGGTCCAGTAGAAAGTATCGTGCGAACCGCTGCTATAGAGTCTCTCATCCGGAGTCCGGCTCAAGCGCTGACCCGTGACTGTACCAGTTAAAGTATTACCGGGAGAGCAATTGCCAGTGATGTTCGGGTCGGTGCCGTTGCAAACGCCCGCCAGACGCGCATTGATGATCTTCGGGTTGGCGAAACCGATACTGACGTGGTAACCCGCCGGACCGAATTCCTGGAAGTAGCTCGGCTCCCCGATTCGGACGAATGAATCGTGCGCCTTCTGTCCGTCCAGAGTATTGGTCTGGAGCCATTCTTCGCCACTAGCAATCCGGTCGGATCCCGGCGTCGCAACCACGCCAAATCTTCCCGGCATCAGGTTGGCAATGACGGCCTGGCCCGCGAGTGGAGACAGAGTCTTGCCATCCGCTTCATACTTCGGGCAGGTAACGATCATGCCCGTGATGCCCGTGGAAGTCGGGTCGGTGGCGCTTCGCGAGTGCACCGAAATCGGGCAGGCATCCTGCTGCGTGACCGGGTCGATGGTTCCAGCCAGGCTGTTGGACAGCGGCTGGTTGAACATGTCGTACGTCATCTGTCCGGTGAAGTCGCCGTTACCGCCCATCGCGTCCCACAGATGGATCTGGAATTGGCCTAGACCCGGCTCATTGGGCGACAGGACGTCGATTCCGCCGCCGCCGTCCTGCTCTCCGTTGAGTGGAAAATCATCTTCGAAGACGAACACGGAGAGTTTCGAAGGCGGGTAGGGTGAGGGCTGCGAGAGAACCGTCACAGCCGTCGGGAACGTGCACGTCGTGGCGGGGGGTATCGGGTTACAGCTGATCGGAGCGCCGCCCATGCCGTGACCGTTCGCACTTGCACCATAGAACGGATTGGCTGCGTCGCCGGGCAGGACCGAAATGTAGTATCGCTTGCTCGGATCCAGATAAACCTGATCCGGAGTTACAGGTGTAAATCCGCTCCCGGTCGTATCGGGGCGGCAAACGCCGTTGCCGACATCGCAAACTGCGGGCTGACCGAGGACTGTTTGGCCGCCTTCGCAGGATTGGGGACCGGTGCAGCCCTGGGCGATGTACGGCATGTAGCTGGTGTGGAAATTGGTTCCCAGGGTTGGAACGATCCCGGAGGGCGTAGTCGTACATCCAGCGGGTGGGGGGTTCACGGTACAACCCGGGTTGATGTAGAAGGTGCGATCTTCTTCAATGACCCAGCGATAGTCGCCGATGACGGTTGTCTTGTCGCTACCGTCCAGAACCGTGACCTTCAAGCCGCTCCCGGAGGGGAAGGTCAGGGACACGTTCGCGACAGCAGTCATCCCCAACGGATCTTTCACCGTTACGGCGAACGAATAAGGTCCTCCCGCCTGCGCGCCCGAAACCGTGAAGCCACCGTTTGCATCCGCAACCACCACCATACCGCTCGGACCAGTAACACCTGTCACCGAGGTCGGGTCAACTGTCATCGGCAACTTCGCACCATCGGTGCAATTTGCCAGCACGCCGGGGGTCTTGATGGCCAAATACGTCGAGATGTTCGCGCTAAATGCAGACGCACTACAGGTGATGCCGCTGTCGGCGATGTTCGACGCACCCAGCGTCACCGTAGTGCATATCGGAGCAAGCGAAGCCTGAGTCGTACCGTTCGCGCAGTATCCGAAAGAGTCTGACGTGGCGTTCCCTGTGGGAACGTACGTAAAGGTACCATTCGTGTTGAGAGTGACGGTGCCGTTCGTCGCGAGCTTGGTAGCATCCAGTTGTACGCCGAAGACATTCACGTCATTGGCGAGCACACCCTTCGATGGATCCGATATCGTGAGTGTCTGTCCCGCGATCAGGGCGTTGTAGGTATCTGGGTTGGCTACGGCAGCCGTGAGCGCACCGGTGGCGGCAGGCAGTCCTGCTCCATTGATTCCGATGTAGGCCAACATGCCGGAGTCACGATTGATGGCGTTGCCCGACAGGCTCAATTCACGGTCGAACACCGGGATGGCCGTCGTGACAGTAGCGGGCGCGTTGATCATCACGTCGAAAGTCTTGCCCGCGGCCATAAAGACATCGCTCTGCACCTTGGGCACGCCGGGCGCAGGGTTGCCATCTTCAGCAATAATCGAGAAGCCGGTGACGGTCGAGCTCCCTGTCCCTACCGGTTGAGTAGTTTGCGATCCCACGATCGCAGGCACGTGCATGCGCGAGCCGGCATTCACCAGGCGCACCAATACATTGCCAGTGACTCCCGTGGCTGGCATAGTCGGGAAGAGCGAGGGTCCGGGGGTGGCCTTGCTGAAAGCAACTCCGTTGATAAGGTAGTACAGCGGTGTGTAGTTCACCGCCGGTGGATAACAGGCGCTAGCACCGTTACCGCAAAGATCGCCGGCCAACGACAGGGTTGCGGTAATCATTGCGCCGGAACCAGTAGGGCTGCTGACCACCGCGGTGGGCACTGAGGTATAGCCCTTGCCTGCGCTGGTGACCGTGAAATCAACAATGGAGCCGCCTGGCCCTATGTCCGCAACTTGAGCGGCCGCTCCGCTACCGCCACCTCCTGTGAACGTAACTGGATCTCCCACTTTATAACCCGTGCCAGCGTTAACCGGTACTCCACTGCTAAGGGTTAGACCGACGGCACTAACCGAGTCCCGCAGCGCGATCACAGCGTTCTCGCTGAAACCAACCGAGGTCACTGCTTTTTGGACCGCATTGTTCTGGTTCGGGTCGATTTCGCTAAATTCCAACGGGACTTCCGCGCTGTAGCTGACGCCGGGATAAGCAGTGCCGACCGAACCGCCGGAAGGTGCAGCGGTGACAACCAAAATTCCATACAAGCCCATCGGAACCTGAATCGACGGATGGGTGCCCGATTCGAGCAAGTACGTGCCAGGCCGCAGGGCTGCCCAAGTCAGCGCTGTCGTCGCTCCCGCCGACACTTCGGTGCCGAACGATTGCACGCGGTTAGCTTGATTCGGTGGAATGAACGTGGCGCCGTTGGAGTTCCCTACGGTCGACCACGTAACATACTGGTTCGCGTGCGCCGGACTCGGCACCGCGGTCGGCGTCCCAAGACCGCCGCCCACCTGCCCCACAATCATCAAGGAAGTCGGCACAGTATTTGTGCCCGTCCCCGCGGTGAAGGACAAGCTGTTCGTCAGGTTGATGGTCAGGCCCTGCCCGGTGGGAACGGTGATCACGACCGGAGACCATGCACCCGCAGCCGCGTTGGTATTCAGCGCCGCGCAAGTCGCGGTCGAGCCGGTTACGGCCGCGCCGCAGCTGTAGCCCCACATCGGCACGGGGTTGCCATCAGGTAGGGTTATGCTCGACGGCCCCGCGGTCAGGTTGATTTGCTGCTGGGCGAGGGCCAGACTCGCTCCGAGGAGGAGAACAGTCGTTACCAGTACGGCTTTGATCATATTGGTTTTGAAGTGGCTGCGTTGCATTGCTGTCTCCTCTTAATCAGTTGGACTCGTCGATGACAAATTCCCGGGAATCAACCAGCATCATCATCAGCATTCCGCCGGGGAAAACGTTGTTGGTGGTAATTTCGCGCTCGTTATGCGAGTGCCACATAAATGCCCAGCCGCGCTCGTTCGCGGGGTTGGCCTGGATGTTGGACGGCTGCAACGGAGTGCAATTCGCGTTCGTCGTACCGGCGCAATTTGGGTTTCCGCCACGCAGGCTCGCGTCTGGACCTAAGTAGGGAGTGCCTCCGTACCAGGGACCGTTGGCGAAGATGTTCGGATCGGGCAGGGTCGCTGGACCGCCGCTCGCGACATCGCCAAAGGGTGCAACCTGCACGGGCTTGTAGTGATCCTGACACCATTCGAAATAGTTGACAGCGGTCGGATCACCCGTGTTGTAGCCATTGGCATCCGGAGTACAGGGAAGCGTCGCGAGACGGTCGCCGAACGGATCGCTGGCTGGGGTTCCCGCAGTTGTACCAGGAAGAGGAGCATGGTGACCGTACGCGTCCCAGTTCAGGCCCCTGCCGGTGAAGTAGAAAAGACCATCGAAAGCCTGGCCCGGAAATGTGTCGGTGGTGAACATCAAAATGCCGGCGAGATTGTTTCCGTCGGGGGCAAGGATTAAATTCCCGTCGCGCGCCAGAATGCGTACGTGGTTGGCATGCTCGTGGAAGGGGTGTTCCCAACGGCCCTGGCCGATCACTCGGATCAGAGTCAACTCACCTGGATGCATGTGGGGATTGCCGTTGTAGGGCTGATGCGGATACGGCGCGTCGAAGTTCGGATCCATGTCATCGGGCATGGAGCGGCCGTTAATCAGGAAGTACGCTGGATGGTAAGGCTCGGTCGGAACTTCGAGACTGCATCCCATGACGCCGGCTGTGCAGCCGTTCTTGGCCGTGACCTGTGCCAATGCTTGGCGGTGAATATTGGTATCCATCTCGGCGAACTGGAACAGGTACTCCCGGTCGTAGCACGTGTTGGGATTGTCGTAGGCTGAGGACGAGAGGCGGAAGTCGGTCTCATGCCAGTTGGCTTCTGCCAATAAGTTATTCGTTTGAAGGTCGCCGTTGGTGCACGACGCACCGCTAACGGGTTTTGCTGGAAGCACAATGATGGCGCCGTACAGGCCCATTTCAATCTGCAAGTCGCCTTGCGTGCCGCTGTAATAGGCGCGCGTGCCAGGCGAGGAAGCGGTGAACGTGTAGCTAACCGAACCGCCCGGAGCCGCCTCGCAAGTCAACAAGCCCTGCGTGCCCAACGGCGTGGCAGCCGAACAACTGGTCGTCACGTTGAAGCCCGGAAACAATATCGATGTATTGCCCGCAGCGGTCGGAAGTCCGTTCGCCAGGTTGACGGTAACCGTCTGTCCTTCGGTGACGATCAGCGTCGGTCCCGGAACCTGCATTGAGGGACAGTTCTGGTTGGGCATCGTCGGCGCGAAACCGGCCGGGGTGCCGACACAGCCGTAGCCCCACGAGTAAACCGCCTCGCCGTCGGGCTGGTTCAGAAATGCTTGTTGCGCCGTCAGGTTGAAGGTTGGACCCGTGATGCCAGGAGCCGCAGCGAAAGCCGCCGGGGTAAGAAGCAGCATTACAGCCGCCATCAGCGTCAGGAGCAGGTGTGTCTTCGAGATCGCGTTTTTCATGTTCATCGGCCTCATTGCGGCTCTCCTAGTTGCAGACGTTCCCAAAGGTGTCGGCGAGAGATTTATTGGTGGTTGGGCTAGAAACGCTGTTGCAGATGTGGACTTCGGTCATGAGCCCCCCAAAGTTCTCCGCGTCGTTGGACAAGTGGTCGAGTTGGGGAGTGTAAAGATAGAAAGTGCTGCCCGCCGGAAACAGCTTGCCCCCACACCCGGTGCCGAGGGAGGCGACGCAACTTGCGTCGCCGGCATCCAGAACCACATCAAGGGATTCGCCGCCACCCAGGGTGATCGAGTTGGTGAAGTACTCCGTGCTGTTTCCTGCCTGGTCGCGCAGGAGCTTGGCGTTGTACCCGACAACGTGCATGGGAATTCCCAGTGACGCAAGAGTCGAGTATTCGGAGACCGACAGGTCGGCGATGCGCAGCGACGCCTTCCCACCCACTGGAATGTTGATGATCGCAGGCAGAGGCTGCGAGTAATGCATCCGGCCATCGGACGATTGCGTGGCCTGGGGGCCGGGCATGACGGTGTCGGGATAGCTGCGACCGTTCAGCAGGAAGTACTTGTCCTTCATGTCCACAAACATTTCCGGGTTGAAGGTCATGCCAACGAAGTGGAAATTGGGGTCGAAGCCGTGGATCTGGAGGGGATATTCGACATCGTAGGCGCTGGAGCCATCGCCGTCGTTGTAGATATACTTTTGCGGGTTGCCGACCAAGTCCGTCCCTTGCGTTTTGCCGGTGTTGATGGCGGGTAAATTAGTGCTGCACAGAACATCCGCGCTCGGGTTGCAAGCTGTGCGCAGATCGGCCTGCTGCGCCGCTAACCCGGCATAGAGGGACGTGGTAGCGGGGAGCCGGTTCTGTCTCGGGCGCACAAAGAGCTGACCGACCATGCCCATCTGCAAGTGCTCCGGCGGCGTGATGTGGCAGTGCCAGAAGTAGGTGCCGGCGTCGGGTGCGAGATAGTAATAAGTAAAGCTGCCACCAATGTTGATGGCCACGGAAGCATCCGGAACGCCATCATAGAAAGAGGAAGCGTTCGGATAACCGTGGAAGTGGATGGTGTGTTGCTCGAAGAGATCGGGGCGCATGATCATGCCCACATTGGTGAGAGTGAGGAAGAGTTCGTCATCTTCATCAAACGCAACCAGCGGAGCTGGGATATTGCCGTTCATCACGCCCACGTCCATGATTTGGCGGGGATCTACGTGTCCGTCGAGACATGGCGCGGTGCAGGTGCCATTCCCGATGGCATCCGCGTCGGGAGTGAGGCCGACAGCGCCGTTCCAGCTGAACGCACCCGGAGTACCCACGCTGTAGGCGCCCGAGTCGGTCGCTCCGTTCGTCGTAGCTGGGTCACCGGGTACGACGGTCGAGTCCGTGGTGTTGAATACGCTCGGGAACTCGGTTCCAGGCAGGCCAGATGCGATATCCGCAAGTCCGGACAACGGCCCGAACGAGAACATGAAGGTCTGCGTGCCGTCGGCCATCGTCGAGTAACCGTCACCGCCCGACACCTGCTGGCACTTGATGGCGCCGTTCACGTTCGCCGACGGCACCAGATATCCACCTGTAGTCGTCGCGGTCGCGGGAGCGGTCGTAAACGTCGTCGGGCCGGTGTATGCGGGTTCCGCATTGACGTTTGTCAGGCTCGAGGGGTGCGTAATCGTGCTGGTTGGGCACTGAACGCGAAAGGACTGTGCGTTCGCGGCGACTGTCGCGAGGCAGATAAAGAAAGTTGGCAACCAAAACCGATACGTCATCCTCATGACTGTGCAGCCCTCCTTCGAGGCTTGGCGCCCACAGCGCCACATCAGAGCAAGGGGTTGTTAACCTAAATGTTGTTTGTTCTTGGAATCCGGCTGCGGGGGAGCGCGCCGGGTAATCCTGGTCCCACAGACCTCTGCGAAACACTACTCGCGGTTTGTTTTTGGTCTTTGCGGCGGGGCAAGTACGAACGTAAACTTTTGTAAAGTATTTGGAACCGGCTGGCCGCGCACCTTTTCATCCTCAAATGCGAATCGGCATCAGCTCTCCTAAACGGAAGCGGTGAGCCAATCTGTTCCTCTCTTTGCTCCAGATCAAACAAGCGAGGAAGGCAATGGTTTATCTGTTGAGACCTATTGCGCGTTTTCCTGAGGATAAGCTGCCTCTCTCTCGCGCTCACTCTCCCCCAAGAAATCTGGCCCGGGCTTGGTATATGGCATGAAAAGACTGCAAAGGTTGGGGGCGTTGATCATCGTCCTGCTGATCGCCGCGCAGGGATACGCGGATTCCGCAAAATCCGCGTTTAACGAGGGCGTCAAGGCAGAGGCTCGCAACAATTACGACGAGGCTTTCCAGGCATATGCGAAGGCGCACGAACTGAAGCCGAAAGACGCGAGGTATTTCACGGCCTTCACGCGACTGCGCTTCTACGCCGCGACCGAACACATCCGAAACGGACAACTGTTGCGCGAGAGTGGGAAACTGCAGGAAGCGGCAGTGCACTTCCAGAAGGCAGCCGATATCGATCCCACCAATTTTACGGCCAAGGAAGAACTGAGACGTACGGACGAGATGGTTCGAAAACAGGCGCATGGTGAAGAAGTTCGCAAGCCTGTGTCTCCGCTCGACAAGCAAGCGCAAGAAGCGGCGGGGCCAGTTGAGCTTCAATCCATCTCGAGCAACCTGATCAATCTACGCCTCACAGAAAATTCAACCACGGTTTACAAGACGATCGGCAAGCTCGCAGGCATCAACGTCTTTTTTGATCAGGACTACAAGGCGCAGAAGGTCACCATCGAACTAAACGATGTGACGCTACGGGAAGCGCTGAATATGGTGGCGCTGCAGACGCGGACATTCTGGACCCCGGTTTCGAGCAATACCATCCTTGTTGCCGCCGACACTCAGTCCAAGCGAAAAGAAATGCAGGACACGGTCATGAAGACGTTTTACCTGAAAAACGTCTCGAACTCGACAGAACTGCAGGAAGCGGCCACCACGTTGAAGAGCATTCTCGACGTGACACACATCCAACTGGTCCCCAAGCAGAACGCGCTCATTGTGCGCGCTACGCAGGATCAAATGGTGCTGGCGCAGAAGCTTTTGTCAGACATCGACAAGCCGCAACCGGAGGTAGTGATCGACATCGCCGTATTGCAAGTCAGTCGCGACCGTATCCGGACTCTGGGAGTGAATCCGCCGACGTCGGCGAACATCGTGATGGTGCCGGGCGCGACCAGCGGCAGCGGTTCCGGTTCTTCCGGCGGATCATTTACTCTCAACTCGCTGCAGAGCCTGAACGCGACAAATTTCCAGGTGAGTATTCCGGGTGCGTCGGTGACTACGCTCATGAGCGACAGCGATACGAAACTAATCCAGAATCCTCAAATTCGCGCCCTGGATAACGAAAAAGCCACGCTTAAAATCGGTGACCGTGTTCCGGTTGCAACCGGTTCGTTTGGTGCCGCCGCCGGAGGCGGCGGCGTCAGTGCTCTGGTGAACACTCAGTTCCAATATCTTGATGTCGGAGTGAATATTGACATCACGCCGCATATCCACTCGGAACACGAAGTGACGCTCAAGATGACACTTGAGGTTTCTTCCGTCAGCGGAACCCAGAACATTGGCGGGATCAGTCAGCCAGTCATCGGACAACGCCGCATCGAACATGAAACGCGCTTGCAAGACGGAGAAGTCAACCTGGTCGGCGGAATTCTGGAAGACACGGAAACGCAGTCGCTCAGCGGATATCCCTGGTTGCTCAAGATCCCGATCCTAAAATATCTGTTCGGGCAGGAAAACAAGGAAAGACGAGAAAACGAGATCGTTTTTGTGATCACCCCACACATTGTGCGGGCACAGGATGTGACCGATGACAACCTGCGCCTTGTGGATCTGGGCAGAGGAAACGGCGTGACGGTGAGTCATGCCGATCCGAGGAAGGTCGACGTGGTGAGTCCTGCTTCGGCTCAGTCATCTCCCGCGATCGGCACCGGACGGATGCCAGAGGGGAGTACCAGCAAAGCAGGAGCGGGCGCGGTCCAAAAATTCCAGGAACCTGCGAAATCTCCAAACCCGTCGGCTCCCACGCCTGCCGTTCCTACTGCGAATGTTCAGACACCGGCAAGCACGGGTAGTGTTGCTGAACCGCCAAAGCGTGCGCCCCAAAATCCGGCGCGCCAACCACAACAGAAGACAGCGTCACCGCCAGCCGCAGCTACGCAGGCTAACGCCGATCCGTGTCCTTACGGGATGCACTTTGTGGGGCAAAAAAACGGAGAGATTTCGTGCGCTTTCAACTGAGGCGCGTATCGACGTTGAAACACATCCAGATGCTATCCCAGCTATTCGCTCTCTGAGAGTTGCGTAAGAGCAGCAAAGTCCCGAACCAAAACAGCCTCGCGTCGAATCTTCACGATGCCCAACGACTGCCATTGGCACAATAGTCGGCTCACAGTGAACAAAGTAGTGCCGGTCAGTTGAGCCAACTCCGCACGGGACAATGTGATCTCCATAAGGCCGTCGCCATCGCGGTTGAGACGTTTGCAGAGCCGCAGCAGTTCCCCGCTCAAGCGCGAGTGCACCTTCTCCGTAGAGACCTCGCGGAATCGCTGCTCCATTTCCCGCAATCGGTCCTCGAGCAGAGTGACGGTGTTGCGGCGAAGTGCGGGAAAACGGCCGAGGAGTCTCTCAAATTCGACCGGATCCCAGACCAGAGCGACACTGGATTGGACCGCAGTCGCGGTCGAGCAGTGGTTGCAGTGCGCGCACATCCGAAATGCGCCCACGATCTCGCCTGCCCCGTTGAGCCTGAGAATTACTTCGTTACCGCTGAGTCCGATCTGGCTGACCTTCACGCAGCCGGAGAGAAGCATGATGACCTGCTCGACAGGATCGCCTTCGGCAAAAATTGCCTGCTTGCGGGCAAAAGTCTTTTCACGAGCGGCGGAAATTACTGTCGCACAATCCACGGGCGACAGATCGGCGAACAAACTGAAACCCTGGACCATCGGTGTCGTTTGTCTCAGCAACAAAGCATTCACAATTCGTCCCTCTGGGATAGAGATAAGGGGCCTAGTCGTTCGTTTCGTTTGGGTCAGACTGCTCCCCAGCAGTCCTTGGGCTGGATCAGATCTTACAAACCTGCCGTATGAGAATGCCCGTGAGAGAGGTTTGAGTCCATAACACTGTCGGGCGATTTGGGAGGCACGGAAGCGCTAACGCCCCCCACTTTCAGGGAGTGTGTGCAGGAATCTAGCTTACTAAGCGGGCCCCAAATGTTGCAATTCTTAGCAGCACCTATTCGCCAACCATTCTGACGTACTGCGATGTGCCGACCTGTCAGTCACAGTGAGGCCTCCCAAAACCGAAGGGACTGCGGCCCCGCTGATGGTGATCGTGCTCGATTTCGAGGGCCCCAAGTGCACCGCAGTTATTGGTCTGCGTGAGGAGACCCACTGATCTAAGATGGTGACGGAAGCAGAGGCAGTGAAAGGTTTCGTGGCGGTGACAATTTCCCGGCTTCTGATTTTGGATGATTATGTGGTTCCGGTCACATCCAGAAATGCCCCGCGCGCGTGTTTGCGTGCCCCTGGAGCGAAGAGGAACAGCAAATCTGACTGGGCTTTGCGGGAGACCCGCGTAAACAGGGGAGTTTAAGGGTTGGTGCCGGGAACAGGAATCGAACCTGCAAGGTACCAAGTACCGGCGGATTTTGAGTCCGCTGCGTCTGCCAGTTCCGCCATCCCGGCACTTCGTGTACATTATTGATTCTACAATATATGTTCTACTCTGTTCGTTTGTCACTCACGACAACGAATGTGGAACTGTGCAAGAAAGTGTGAAAGTATTCGGGGATTTGCACAGGTCACTGTCATTTGCCCAAGAAGCGCTTTGCAGCCCTTCTCTGGCCAAGATGCCCCTCTGCCAAGTCCTAAGAGGGCACCCGTACAAGATTCTATCACCCATCCCACTGAGAATGAATGTGGGTTTGGCGTTTCGCTATGAATGCTCGCCGAGAGCACTGCGAGGGTTTGGCCGGTTAATTTGTAACGGGAGGAAAGGGGTTTGAGCTGCTGAAGTCAAGGCCCGCACCAATCCGCTGGATGGTCTCGCTCTGTCCAGCAGCGAGAACGTCAGTCGCAGGTTTAGACGAGAGAACAACGAATGACTCGGCCCACCCTCGACGGTGGCCGACATTCTACGAGTGCACGGCGATCGCTTTTTGGATCGGTATCGATCGACCGCCTGCAAATGCCGTTGCGATAAGTGCAGGTGTTCCACGTCAGCGGAAATGGGACAGTTTGAGATGGGAATTAGAAATGAAAGCAGCACGCATTCATCGATTTGGCGGGCCGGAAGTGATTGTGATGGACGATCTGCCACGGCCAGTCCCAAGGGCGCGCGAGCTTCTGGTACACGTCGCAGCTGCTGGAGTTGGGCCATGGGATGCGCTCATCCGCGAGGGGAAAAGCAAGCTGAGCCCGCCTCCTCCTCTGACCCTCGGATCGGACTTGTCGGGCGTGGTCGAGGCCGTGGGACTGGACGTCGCAGAATTCAAGAAAGGGGATGAAGTTTACGGCGTAACTAACAGACAATTCTGCGGAGCTTATGCGGATTACGCTCTTGCCTCCGCAGACATGATGGCTCGGAAGCCAGAGCATTCAAGCTATGTTGACGCCGCGTCAATCCCCGTGGTCGCAATCACGGCATGGCAAATGCTCTTTGACTATGCGAAGGTCGTAACAGAACAGACGGTGCTGATTCTCGGGGCGGCGGGAAATGTGGGCGCGTGACATCCGCAGCGACCGCAGATTCGGTCGGATTCGGTCCGCAGCGGTTTCGCCGAGACCAATTCGCCATGAAGTCCGGAACGTTCGGAAATGTGCCCCCGCCAAGCTTTGACGCGCCGCCCTTGTATGGACAGATAGGATCGGCCGTTCCATGAAAGGCAATCACCGGCACAGGACGATGGTCTGTGCACCAGTTCCACTCCGGGTAGAGCCCAGCCGAAACCATCCCCACCGCCGCGATCCGATCCGACATCGTGCACGACAACACGAACGCCATCCCTCCACCGTTCGACATCCCGTTTGCGTAGATCCGCGTCTTGTCACTTCCCTGCCATGCTTCCACCTGCTTCCTCATGGGCTCGAAGTTGCGTTGCATCCGATCCACTCCGACCGAGATACAGTCGTTGAGCGAGAACGACTTCGAGTGTTTCGCCAATACCGGCGTGAACACGCCTGGTACGATGTCGCTGAATTCTGACCCCAACAGGAGGCGGCTTTTCAAAGAATCGGCAGCCGCTTGCTGGCATAAAGGATAAGATTGCAAAATCATGGCTGCTACCGCGATTCCCGCCCAGTCTGGACCGGCGCCTCGCATTCAGTCGGTGGATGCTCTGCGTGGGGCCATCATGATGTTGATGGCGATCGATCACATTCGCGATTACGTGGCCCGAAGCGCGCAGCAGTTCTTGCCTACTGACCTGACGCGCACGACTCCTGCTATCTTCTTTACCCGCTGGATCACCCATTTTTGCGCGCCAGTTTTCGTGCTTACAGCCGGCCTCGGCGCATATTTCTGGATGACCCGCGGGCATCACTCGAAAGGCGAACTGTCGCGGCTGCTGATGAGTCGCGGTATTTGGCTGATTGTCCTTGAGGTTACGATACTGCGGCTGATCTTTTTTTCGCAGATAAGCTTCACGGTGAATCCTGTGATCCTGATCATCCTTTGGGCGATTGGGATTTCCATGATCGGGCTTGCCGGGCTGATTTATCTTCCGATGCGCGTTATTGCGGCGGTGAGCATCGCCATTATTGCCCTGCACAATCTACTCGATCATGTCTCGGCCGGGCGCTTCGCGCGTGCGGCGTGGTTTTGGGACATCCTGCACCAGCAAAATGTTTTCGCTTTCCATGGAATCAACTTCGTGACCGCATATCCGGTACTGCCCTGGATCGGGGTGATGGCTGGAAGCTATAGCCTCGGGACGGTCTTTGAATGGGATGCGCATCGCCGGCGGAATTTTCTGGTGCGTATGGGAATGGCGCTTGCTGCGGCATTCGTTGTGGTGCGCGCCGTTAATATCTATGGCGATCCCCTGCGTTGGAGTCATCAAGCGTCGCCAGTCTTCACGGTGCTCTCTTTTCTCAATGTCAGAAAGTATCCGCCTTCACTCGACTTTTTGTTGATGACACTCGGCCCGGCAATGGTCGTCATGGCGTGGCTGGAACAATTTCACTTTCATTTCACCAATCCGCTGATTGTTTTCGGGCGTGTGCCGTTCTTTTACTACGGGGCGCACTTGCTTTTGGCTCATCTGATTGCGATTGGGATGAACTTCGTGCGCTACGGTGCAAAGTCATTCCTGCTGATTGCGCCGCCCTCGATGGGAAGCTCGAACGAACTTTTTCCGGTTGACTACGGGTTCCCGCTGTGGACGGTGTATGCGGTCTGGGTTGTGGTACTGCTGCTTCTCTATCCTGCATGCCTTTGGTTTGCGCGACTCAAACAGCGTCGGCATGATTGGTGGCTGACCTACTTGTGATTTCTTGTGGAGAAACGGCGGTAAGCCCTGCAGTTGTCCGCACCCTCTGAGTCTCGAGTGAGTACCCCGACTACGGCCGACCTTTCCCCGATCTGTTTGTGGAAGCGTCGCCGATAATCCGTCAACTGATCATCGGATTGCAATCATCGGACTGCGAAAGTGGTCAACAAAACTGCACGCGTTGCATGAATCCTGTAAAATATCGCGCGATGAGAGCTACGTTCACAGCCAAATTGCAGAAGAGTCCCAAGAAGGGCGGATGGACTTATGTGGTCTGGCCTGAGGCCGTCACATTTTTTGAAACTCGCGGACTGGTTAAGGTCAAGGGCACTATCGACGGTCATCCGTTCCGAAGCTCATTCATGGCGCTGGGTGATGGTGCGCATAAGCTGCCGATAAAAGCGGAAATCAGGCGAATCATCGGTGAGGAGCCGGCAAGACCGTAACCGTCCGGTTGGACGAGCACTTAGCGTAACGACTGCCCTACCTAAGGAATAGCCCTACGCCCTCTCGCTACGCGGTCGCTCGTTTGGGCCAAGCTGCTACGCCCACAGGTATCAAGATTAGCTTGATGAGCCAATCACCTGAATGTATTGCGGCGAGTTGCCACGGGACGTTCTGCCAGAGAATGGACCCGGTTAGGAGGATGACAGGAAAGCCTACCCATAGCCACAGCCCCAATCCCACAGCCCGTTTCCAGTCTGCGATATTGAGGCGAAAAACGAGCTGCGCAATCACAAAGGCTAGGACGAAGGTGCGGAGGAGCTCAAAAAGCGCTCTCAGCGGGCTTGGATGGGCACTGGCGGTTGCACCACTCAACTCCAGAAATTGCCGTCCAAACATGAGCGGGCTGTACCAGATCGAGCTTGCGAGAAATACAGCCACGGTGACGACTCCGAGCGCAACGAAATTTACGCGCTTCATCTCCATTAGTAGCAATGCTACATTGAGAATCAAACTGATGGCACAGGTTTTCTATCACACTCACCGCGTCGCCGACCTGTGTTCCGGATGACGGGCAAACTTTCCCCAATGTGGTCGTGGAAGGTTTGCCGACGATCCGGGAGCTATCGTGCAAGACGTGCTTCGCAACTAACAAGGTCAGGCGTTTCGTAGCTCCGCCAACAGAATCGTAGGTGTAGCTCGCCACATTCCCGCTCGGATCGATCACCTTGGTCAGGCGCCCCACATCATCGTAGAAATAATGAATCGAGCCGGAACTCTGTCCCACTCTCAAACTTTGCGCGAAACGCAACACTAAGTCGGCTGCTTGGGATGGACTACGGTTTGCGCTCCGCGCCGACTATCGCGACGGAGATCACGCACTTCTCCGAGGACCGGTTGTGCCAAGCGTGGCGAGTTCCGTTCTGAATCACGCAATCACCTGCCTTCAGAAGAACCTCAGCTCCGTCGTCCAATTCGAGATACACTTCGCCAGAGACAGCGACGTCGAAGTCCACCGTGTCGGTAGTGTGCATACCCGGATGATCCGGTTCCAAGACGTCAATCATCCCCGACAGCTTTTGCCGAATTTCTTCGAGAGCAGACGCCATGTTGATCTGATCAACGCTTGTCGCCGTATCTGGCGGTATGGTGAAGAACGCGAAGCGGAAGCCAGTCCTGAGCGGGAAATAGCGAGGCTGCGGTGGCGGAGTCCCGTCGGACGGAAGTTTAGGGATGGAATCGCTTCCGCATAGGCGATGAAACTCGTAGCCCGGAAGGAGAGCAAGGCTAACAGGCTTAATGGGTGTGTTGCGCATGATAACCGACTTGCCGGATTCATTCTGCCCGGTCACGACGCAGTGAATATCCATATGAACTCCCGCACCAGCATATCAATTCAAGGCGACCGCCACAGCCAAATGAACCGCCGACGAGGAGGGCGGACATCCCGAGATGATTCGAACCGCTGCAGAACGGGTTTTGTCGAATGTGGCCTGAGCTGGGACATAAACAGCACTCCTGTTAAGCTTGGTGACAAGCAAACCGGGCCTTATCCGATTAAGTAAGGGTTGCCGACCACTCACCCAGGGGCGAAGCCGAAGGATGCCGACGCTACTCTTTTTCAGATCAGCAGCGCGCTGGATCAGGGCGTCTTGGTCTCCGCTTTCAGTTTCTCCAGCAACTGCTGCATGTGCTTGAGAATTGCGTCCCGCGATTTGTCGTACCCGGCTCCCGTCGGCGGCACATCGTTCCAGCTTTCGAGAGGAACGTTTTTCGAATACTTCTCCGGGAGCGGGAAAAAGGTAACAACGTAGTCAGAGTGCAAGAGATCGTCCTGCGACAAGGCCTGCGGTTTCTGTACCTCTGATAGGACCCCATCTGCCTTCAGGCCGTTGCTCGCGCTGTTGGCGAGGTTCTCCTGGGGTGTAATTCCGCGGGCGATCGCGTGCATGTTAAGGTGCTGCTCCTTGGCAAGCTTGTTGAAGTAAGCCGCCGACACGACGCTCAGCGCAGCCCCATGCTCACAGACGAACACGATTTCGCGCGCCGAGCGAGTGCTCTGATTCTTAGGCCCTACGTCCTGTGCGCTCGCCAACACAGACCAGACGAGCGCAAACACGCCCCATACAACCTGAGTTTTCATGTTGCTCCTCATTGTGGATAGTCGAAAAGTTCGGCTGCCAGACCCTCCGCCTACGGGTCCCTGAAGATGGTGCCGTTTGCCGTTTCGACCGGATCATCCATGTTATCACTCACAGTAAGGATCCTCTGCAAGCGCGGCTTGCCCTACGCCCTCCCTGTCTGGTCCGTATGACGGGCATCACGTTCACGATCTGATCGTGGAAGGTAGCCGACCACTCGCCCAGAATCGCCGGATCAGCTCCATACGGATGCGAGTTGCCTATCGGGAATCATCACAATAGGATGTGACGTGGGCAGAGAATTCACAGCTGAACGCGAGACACAGAATAGTGGCGATCCGCTGACAATCAGGCTATCGATGAGGGTCGACTCCAAATCGCTGACGACCTTCTTCCGCGACCAGGGCATCTACTTGTCCGTCGCTCTGGTGATCGGCGCAACTTTCTGGGCCCTCGGCCAGCCTATAAATCCTTTCACGGTCATCTTGTACTCGCTGTGCTTCGGCAATTTCCTTGCGCCACCCATGCGTTGGCTGTCCTTCCTATACGAAAAGCCGTTTCCCTATGATTGGGTGATCTTCCTGACCGTGTTGTGCGTCTTGTCGGTCCCCGTTTACGTGCTATCGACGCGTCATTGTCTGGTGGTTCGCCCCGCCAATGCCGCATTCGCTTGGGCACATGATCGCCACGGGCTGGAAGCTGCCCATCCTGGTGATCGTCGTCTTTGGCGTTATGAATTTTCTCTACGAGAAGACCAAGGGACGACTCGAGCGGCGCAACGTCGAGTTGCAGAGCATGGTTCAGGCTGGCGCCGCGCGGATGGAAATCCAGAATGAGGAATTGCAGCGGGCCCGCGACATTCAGGAGTCGCTCCTGCCCAAGGAGATTCCCCAGCTGCCGGGATTCGAGGTGGCCAGCGCCTGGCAGCCCGCGCGCGCCGTAGGTGGGGATTACTTTGATGTGCTGAAGCTCGGCGAAAGCCGGCTGGCCCTCTGTATCGCTGACGTCTCCGGTAAAGGCGTTCCCGCTGCTCTGCTGATGGCCAACGTGCAGGCCAGCCTGCGCGCATCGGTTCGCGACCTGGATAGCCCTGCGCGTGTATGCAGCATCATCAACGGCATGCTCTGCGAAAGCATCGCGGCCGGTAAATTCGTGTCCTTCTTCTGCGGTGTTTTGGACGCCACGTCGCACACCTTTCGCTACTGCAATGCCGGCCATCCGTATCCGATTCTGGTTTCCTCCGGCGCTCTGCGCACGCTGGACCGGGGCGGCGCGGTGCTCGGCGTTTTTCCCGCCTGGACGTATGAGGACTTGTGCGCGGATCTCAGCTCTGGCGACAGGCTACTTCTATTTACCGACGGCATTACCGAAGCCGAGGGGCCGCATGGCGAAGAATTCGGCGCGGAAAAAGTTGCCGCATTCGCCAAAGTGCATGCGGCGAATTCCGCGGCGAGCATGAATCAGCAGCTGCTGGCGCAGGTAACGGAGTTCTGCGGCGGGCAATTTCAGGATGACGCTACCCTGCTCGTGCTGGCAGTGAAGTAGTCGCCGATTGCGGGCGGATCACGAGCAAACCTTCCCCGATCTGGTCATGGAAGTATCGCCGACAATACGCTTGGAATTCTCTCCTTCATCTTCGGCACCTTAGCCCACAAACACCCGCGTTATAATCCGCGCAACCGAACAGGCGAGAGTAACCTT
>Ga0209698_10000671_pt1 | contig 38936 bp, 35 predicted proteins | sample LitLauG_LLR_2012_FD_187203 | JGI IMG/M metagenome (GOLD analysis project Ga0209698, IMG submission 187203) | Freshwater sediment microbial communities from Pennsylvania, USA - Little Laurel Run_MetaG_LLR_2012 (SPAdes) (version 2) | ecosystem: Environmental > Aquatic > Freshwater > Creek >... | reverse complement strand
CGGCGGCGCGGACGGCGGCAGCGGCTGCGGCGGTGGCGGCGAGGGCGGTGGCGGCGGTGACGGCGGTTGCGGCGGCGGCGGCTGCGGCGGCGGCGGTGGTGGCGATTGAACGCCGCGGCGCCGGATCAGCGGCCGGTGCCGTAGAGCTCGGCGCGATAGGTCCGCACCAGGGCGGGCCGGTACACCACCAGCGCACGAAGCACCCGGCCGCCGACGAAGGACGTCACGCGCCGCGCGGCAGCTTCACCCGGACCAGTTCCTCGAAGTCGGCCAGCGGCAGCGGTACCGTGGCCGGTTCGCCGCGGTTCTCGGCCGCCGCCGCGCGTTCTGCCGCCGGCTCGGCGCGCGGCGCCCGGTCCAATGCCGCCGGCTCGTCCCGTGGTGCCTCGTCCCTTGCGGCCTCGTCCCTTGCCCGCTCGGCCGGCTCGGCCGGCGCGGCCGCCTGGGCCAGCTGGCCGGGCTGGACCGCAGCGCGGAAGATGCGCTGGATGGTGTCCGCCGGCACCGGCTTGCCGAACAGGTAGCCCTGGCCGCGCTCGCAGCCCAGCTGCTTGAGCAGCTTGAGCTGATCGACGTTCTCGACCCCCTCCGCGACCACCTCCTTTTGCAGCGCATGGGCCATGTTGACGATCGCCGCGACGATCTTGCCGGCATCGTTGTTGGTCGTCGCGCCGACCAGGAAGCTCATGTCCAGCTTCAGCACCTTGGCCGGCATCGTCTTCAGGTAGCTGAACGAGGAGTAACCGGTGCCGAAGTCATCGATCGCGATCAGGATGCCATCGGCGGCCAGCTGCTCGATCGACTCGGCTGCCGCCTTGCCGCCATCGACCAGCATCGACTCGGTCACCTCGATCTCCAGGGCGTCGGGCGGCATGGCGTTTTCGGCCACGATCTGCCGCACCGAGGCCAGGAAGTTGCTGCGCGGCAGCTGGCCGTTCGAGACATTGACCGAAACGCGCGGCACGCGCGCCCCGTCCTCGCGCCAGGCCTTGTGCTGGCGGCAGGCCGCCGCCATGACCCAGGCGCCGATCTCCGGGATGAGGCCGATCTCCTCGGCGAATTCGATGAAATCCTTCGGATACAGCAGGCCGCGCTCGGGGTGCTGCCAGCGCACCAGCGCCTCGACCCCGAACAAGGCACCGGTGCGCAGGTCGATCTGCGGCTGGTAGTGCAGCACGAACTCGCCGCGCAGCAGCGCGTTGCGCAGTTCGCCGTCGAGCGCCGAGCGGCGCTGGCTCTCGAGATTCATCGGCTCCTCGAAGAAGGCGAAGCGGCTGCGCCCGGCGGACTTCGCGCGGTACATCGCCGTGTCGGCCATCTTGAGCAGTTCCGGCCCGTCGGTGCCGTCGTCCGGATAGATCGAGATGCCGACGCTGGCCCCGGTGTAGATCGTCTTGCCGTCGACCTCGAAGCGGCGCGACAGCGACTGGATCAGCTTGCGCGTCACCGATGCCGCGTCGCGGGTCGACGAGATGTCGCTCAGGATCACCGTGAACTCGTCGCCGCCCAGCCGCGCCACGACGTCGTCCTCGCGCACGTGGTTGCGGATGCGGTTCGAGGCCTGCACCAGCAGGCGGTCGCCCACCGCATGACCGTGCGTGTCGTTGGCCTGCTTGAAGCGGTCCAGGTCCAGGAACAGCACCGCGACGCGCGTCTTGTGGCGCTGGGCCTGTTCCAGCGCCTCGGCCAGCAGCGCCTGCAGCGCCATGCGGTTGGGCAGTCCGGTCAGGGGATCGACGTAGGCCAGCGAATGGAGCTTGCGGTCGCGCTCGGCGCCGCTGAAGCCGGCCACCATCCGCGCGCACACCCCGCCCAGCAGCTTGCGCTGCGACTCCGTGAATGCCGTGGCGCCGCGGTGGCCGCTGAGCAGCAAGCCCCAGACCCGCTGTTCCTGCACCACCGGCAGCACCAGGAAGTGCTGCACCTCGGCGTCCTGGCGCAAGCTGTCCTCGTACTCGCGCGGCAGCGGCGACGCCGACACGGTCACGGCGGGCGGATCGTGCGGGATGCGGCGCAGCACTTCCGGATCGAGCTTGACCCGCTTGGTGCTGATGGCATTGCGCGTGCCGCGGCGCGTCGCGAACAGGTGCAGCGTGTCGGATTCCTCGGCGTCGAACAGCCCCAGCACCACCACTTCGGCGTGGGTCACGACGCGCAGGCAGCGCAAGGCGCTGCGGATCAGCGCGCGCATGTCGAGCTTGGTGAGGATGGCGTCGTCCATCCGCGCGAAGATCTGCTGCGCCGACAGGGCCCCGCCCAGGTTCTGCCCCAGCTCGGCGATTGCGCGGGCCAGCTCCGCGACCTCGTCGCCGCCCTCCACCGCGACCGCGGCGCTGAAATCCTGCCGGGCGATGCGCCGCGCCGATTCGGTCAGGCGGTGCAGGCGGCGCGCCGCCAGCCTGCTTTGCCACGCACCCCAGGCTGCCGCGCCCGCGGGCCCGACGAGCACCGCGGCCAGCAGCGCCTCGTCGAGCGCCGGCGTGCGCAGCCCGCGCAGGGCCAGGATGGCCGCGAGCAGCGCGATCGGCAGTGCCGCCAGCGCCGCCGCATGCAGGGCGGCCCGGACCAGGCCCGCCGGGGCGGTGGCGGGGCGCACCGCTGTCGCTTCGTCGGGCTGCCCCTTTGGTGATCCCATCCGTGCTCCAGGCGCAGGGGAATAGCCGACGCGCCGCGCGGACCGGCCGTCCGGCGTTATGCCCCCATCGATCATTTATTCGGCAAGGCGTCCGGGTCCTGAAACGCCGAAAAGGCGTCGAGTCGCGGCCGATGGCAGGTGCCGCTGGTCGCCATCGCCGGCAGCCGCGGCAGGCAACGTCCAGCGGGTAGGGCCGGTGGGTGCGTCCGGCGGCGCGGTGGCCGCGGCCGGGCCGCCGCGCGCGACGCCAGAAGGGCCCCGGCCCAGGCTCAGTAGATGCCCAGCAACAGCCCCTCGGCCAGCGCCGTGCCCAGCGCCTCGGCCTCGTCCAGATCGGCCGTGCCGATCGTCTTGGGCCGCGCGATTTCCTCGGCGGTCTGGGCGTGGGTGCACACGATGCGCGCCGGCGCAACCGCCTTCAGGCGCCAGCCCAGCGCGATCCGCTCGATCTGGCGCACCGCATTCGTGCCATCGCTGCCGGCGCAGACGATGATCGCGTAGGGCCGGCCCTCGATGCGCTGCAAGGCGGCGTAATAGCATCGGTCGAAGAAGTCCTTCATGATGCCGGCCATGGCCGCCAGGTTTTCCGGCGTGGCGAACACGTAGGCGTCGGCCGCCAGCACCTCGGTCGGGCCGGTCGCCGCCGCGAGCTGGCAGCGAATCTGCAGCCGGCCGCTCTCGCGCGCCGCCACCGCGGCGGCCCCGGCGGCGGCGGCCCGCGCCAGCTGCATCGTGCCGCCGGTCATCGAGTGATAGACGATGAGCAGGGTCTTCATGCGCCGCCGCGTTCGCCGGTGCACGCCGCGTCGCGCACCAGGCGGTGGCGCCGGTCGCCGCGCGCGAAGCCGCGCAGCGGTGCCGGCAACGTGCCCCGCCCCAGGGCGAGCGCCTTGACGAGTTCGCCCATCTCCGCCTCCGATACCAGGCGCTGCAGCGGCCCGAGCAGCGCCGGATCGGGCGCCCCGCCGTCGCCGGCCGCCAGCTCGAGCACGCCGCAGTTGAGCAGGAAGTGCGCCTGCGACGCATAGCCCAGGACCTCGAGCCCGGACGCTGCGGCGGCCTCGGCACAGGCCGTGAAATCGACGTGCGCCGTGATGTCGTTGAGTCCGGGCAGCCAGAGCGGGTCGGCGTGCGCGTGCTGCCGGAAATGGCACATGAGCGTGCCCATCGCGCGCTGCGCGTGGTAGTACTCGTGACGCGGAAAGCCGTAGTCGAACAGCAGCACCAGGCCGCGGCGCAGGCTGGCGGCCAGCGCGCCGATCCATGCGCCGGCCAGCGGGCAGACCTCCGAGCCGTAACCGGCCGGCCAGGGCCCGGCCTGCGCCGCGATCCGCTCGACCTCGCGGGCCAGCCGCGGCGGTGCCGGGCGCGTCGCCCATTGCAGCGCGGCGGCCGCGCCGTCGGGCTCCGGCGCGCGCTGCACGCCGCGTTCGAGCACGCCATCGCCGGTGTGCACGAACAGCTGCACCGGCAGCACGTCGAGGACTTCGTTGGCCAGCACCACGCCCTCGAATTCCTGCGGCAGGCGCTCGAGCCAGCGCACCGGCAGGCCCGCCAGGCGCTCGCGCTGGCGCGCCCGCAGGTCGGCCGAAACCTCGAGGATGTGGTATTCGGCCGGCGTGCCATGGCGCGCGAGCTCGCGCAGCAGATCGTGCGCCAGCGCACCGGTGCCGGCACCGAACTCGAGCACGCGGTGCGGCAGCGCCTCGAAGGCCTGGGCCACCTGTGCGGCCAGGGCGCGGGCAAAGAGCGGCGAGATTTCCGGCGCGGTGACGAAATCGCCGCGCGCGCCGAACTTGGCACCCGACCCGTCGTAGTAGCCCAGGCCCGGCTCGTAGAGCGCCATCCGCATGAACTCGGAAAACGGCAGCCAGCCGCCGGCTTCGTCGATCCGCTGGCCGATCCGCGCCTGCAGCCGCGCGCTGCGGTCCAGCGCCGCGCCGTCCGGTTGCGCCAGGCGCGCGGCCGGGCCGGGAGGTCGGTGGGAAGCGGGGCGGGGATCCATGCGCAAGGCCTCCGCCTAGCATACCGGTCGCCGGTGCGCGGCGGCCGGCGCGGTGCCACGGTGGGCCCGGATACACTTCGCCTGCCGCCCGGATCGCGCGACGGTGCTTGCGCGACCCGGGTCGCCGGATCACGAACTTCGGCTTTCAGGAACCCAGCTTGCATCCTTCCCCCGACCCGGCTGGCCCGCCGGCGCGGCTCGCCCTCGTCACCGGCGGCGCACTGCGCCTGGGCCGCGCCATCGTGCTGGCCCTGGCCGGCGCGGGCTGGGACGTGGCGATCCACTATCAACGCTCGGCCGCCGCGGCGGAGGAGGCGGCGGCCCGCGTCCGCGCGCTCGGCCGGCGGGCCGCGACCTTCGAATTCGACCTGGCGGCCGACAGCGGTCTGGAACGGCTGTTCGAATCCTGCGAGGCGGCCCTCGGTCCGGTGCAATGCCTGGTGAACAACGCCTCGCGCTTCGTCGCCGATAGCGCAAGCGACTTCACGCCGCGCGAATTCGACGCCCACATGCGCGTCAATACCCTGGCGCCGCTGCAGCTGGCGCGCACGCTCCATGCCAGGCTGCCCGGGGCGCTGGACGGGGTGGTGGTCAATCTGCTCGACCAGAAGCTGTGGAATCCGAATCCGGACTTCTTCACGTACACGCTGTCCAAGGCCGCGCTCGAATCGGCGACCGGGCTCATGGCGCGCGCGCTGGCGCCGCGCGTGCGCGTCGTCGGCGTGGCGCCGGGCATCTCGCTGCCTGCGCCGGGCCAGTCGCAGGGCGCGTTCGAGGCGGCCCATCGCGCGACCCCGCTGGGGCGCGGCAGCACGCCCGAAGACGTCGGCGCGGCGGTGGCCTACCTGGCGGCGGCACGGGCGGTCACCGGAACCACCCTGCTGGTCGACGGCGGCCAGCACCTGCTGCCGACCCGCCGCGACATCCTGTTTCTCAAGACGAACTGAAGGCGCGCCAGCCGCGCGCCGGGACCCCGCCACCCATGCATACCCTCCTGAGCGACCCGCGGCTGGCTGGCTGCCGGCGCCTGTTCCTGCGCAACTGGTCGATCCAGGCCAACATCGGCGTCTACTCGGCCGAGCGCAGCGGCGCGCAGACGCTGGTCCTGAACCTCGACCTGTTCGTCGCGCTGGCCGCCTCGACGCCGCGCGCCGACCGCCTCGATGAGGTGGTCGACTACGACTTCGCGCGCGAAGTCGTGCGGGCCCGGCTCGCGCGCGGCCATATCAACCTGCAGGAGACCCTGGTCGACGACATCGCCACCGAACTGCTGCGCCGGCCCGGCGTGGTCGCCGTGCGCGTGTCGAGCGAGAAGAGCGGCATCTATGCCGACGTCGACGGCATCGGCGTCGAGATCCTGCGCTTTCGCGAGGCCGCGCCATGAGCCCGGGTTCGGGCCTGCCGATCCGACTGCAGGCCGCGGCCGCGCCGGTGGCCGCCGCCGCGCCCGACGCCGCCGGTCCGGCGGCGCAGCCGGCCACCGTCGCCGGATCGCTGCGCCACGCCCGGCGCGCTGCGGTCGAGGGGCGCAAGCTCGAACGGCGCCTGGTGCGGCTCACCGGCCAGGCGGTCACCGACTACGGCATGATCGAGCATGGCGACCGGGTCATGGTCTGCCTGTCGGGCGGCAAGGACAGCTACGCCATGCTCGACGTCCTGCGCATCCTGCGCGCCCGCGCGCCGCTCGATTTCGAGCTGATCGCCGTCAACCTCGACCAGAAGCAGCCGGGGTTCCCGGAGCACGTGCTGCCGGGCTACCTGCGCGAGCAGGGCGTGCCCTTCCACATCGAGACCCAGGACACCTACTCGATCGTGCGCCGCCTGATCCCCGAGGGCAAGACCACCTGTTCGCTGTGCTCGCGCCTGCGCCGCGGCGTCCTGTACCGCGTGGCGGGCGAACTGGGCGCGACCAAGATCGCCATGGGCCACCACCGCGACGACATCCTGGGCACCTTCTTCCTCAACCTCTTCTATACCGGCCGGATCAAGGCCATGCCGCCCAAACTGGTCTCGGACGACGGCCGCCACGTCGTCATCCGGCCGCTGGCCTACGTGCCGGAGCACGACCTCGCCGACTACGCCAGCCAGCGGCGCTTCCCGATCATCCCGTGCAATCTGTGCGGCGCGCAGGAGAACCTCAAGCGCAAGCAGGTCAAGGAGATGATCGCCGAATGGGAGCGGCGCTTCCCGGGCCGCACCGAGAACACCTTCCGTGCGCTGGCGCGCGTGACGCCATCGCACCTGATGGATCGCACGCTGTTCGATTTCCCGGGCCTGCGCGCCGACGGCGTGCCCGATCCGGAGGGCGACATCGCCTTCGACGACCCGGACGGCTGCTGAGCGCCCGTCTCAGGGGCCCGGCGCATCGAGGGCGCGGCGCAGCTCCCGGCACAGGGCCTCGGTGGGCTCGCAGCCGACGGCGATGCGCACGAAGCCGTCGGCCACCGGATCGCCCCAGCGGGCGCGCCGCTCCGCCGAGGAATGCACGCCGCCGAAGCTGGTGCAGGCGCGCAGGTAGCGGCATGCGCCGATGAAACGGTCGGCGCTGGCCTGGTCGGCCAGGGTCAGGCACAGCATGCTGCCGTAGCCCATCATCTGCGCCGTGGCCAGGGCATGCTGCGGGTGCTCGGCCAGGCCGGGATGGCACAGCGCGCGCAGGGCGGGGTGGCCGCGCAAGGCCTGGGCCAGGGCGAGCGCGTTGGCCTGCATCCGCGCCACGCGCAGTTCCAGGGTCTCGAGTCCGCGCTGCACCATCCAGGTCTCGAACGGACCCGGGATCGCGCCGCAGACGCGCCGCCATTCGAGCACGCCGGCGATGAGCTCGACGCGGCGCGAGCACACATGGCCGAACACCGCATCGGAATGGCCGTTGATCAGCTTGGTGTCGGAGTAGACGCTGGCGTCGGCGCCCAGGTCGAGCGGCTGCTGGCCCAGCGGCGTCATGAGGGTGTTGTCGATCACCAGCAGCCCGCCGCTGGCGTGCACGCGCCGGGCGCAATCGCGGATGTCGAGCAGGTCGAGGCCGGGATTGGACGGCGTTTCGAGCAGCGCCAGGCGCAGTCCATCGAGCGGTCGCAGCGCGATGTCGCGCGTCGGGCAGGTTTCGACCACGATGCCCTGGCCGGCGAAGTAGCGTTGCGCGATGGTGCGCGTTCCCATGTAGCCGTCGGATTGCAGCAGCAGCCGGTCGCCCGGCCGCAGGATGCTCGCCAGCAGCGCCGTGACCGCCGCCGCTCCCGACGGAAAGACCACCGCGCTGCCGCCCTCGAGAAAACCCAGGCTCTCTTCGAGCTCGGTCCATCCCGGGTTGGTCCAGCGGCCGTACTGGTGCGGACCGGCCGGCGTGCCCGGCAGCGCGTAGACCGAAGTCGGCAGGATCGCCGGCGCCAGTGCGGCGTTGGGCGCCGGCACCTTCGACAAGCGGTGCAGGTAATCGCCATAGCGCGCCGCCGCGCCATCGGCGCCGGCCGCGCGGCGTGCTTCGCCGGCGGCATCGTCCTCGTCGTTCTCGTTCGACATCGAATCCTCCTTCGGGCCGCCCCGCCCTGCCGGCGCCGGCCGGCCGCGTGGCAAACTGCGCGCTCGGCGCGCGGCCGCGCTGCGGTCCTGCCGCCGGCCATTATCGCCCGGCGGTGCAGCGGGCCGTCCCACCCGGAGCCCGAAACGCCCATGGATTCCCACCTGCACCGCGAGAGCCACTTCGAGGCGAGCGACCTGGTGCGCGACATCGTCATCGGCATGGCCGATGGCCTGACCGTTCCATTCGCCCTGGCCGCCGGGATCAGCGGTGCGGCGGCCTCGGCCGGCACCGTGATCACGGCCGGCGTCGCCGAGATCGCCGCGGGCGCTGTGGCCATGGGGCTGGGCGGCTACCTCGCCGTGCGCAGCGAGGTCGATCATTACGCGGCCGAGCTGGCGCGCGAGGAAGGCGAGATCGTGCAGAAGCCGCAGGCCGAGGCCGAGGAAGTCGCCGAGATCTTCGAGCAGTACGGCCTGAAGCCTGAACATTACGGGCCGGTCATCGAGGGGCTGCGGGCCCGCCCGATCGCCTGGCGCGACTTCATGATGCGTTTCGAACTCGGCCTCGAGCGGCCGGATCCGGCGCGCGCGCAGCGTTCCGCCCTGACCATCGGCGCGAGCTACGTGGTGGGCGGCGCGATCCCCCTGGCACCCTATCTGCTGCTCCATTCGGTCGATCGCGCGCTGCCCTGGTCGGCCGGCGTCACGCTGGCCGCACTGGCCGCCTTCGGCTTCGTCAAGGGGCGCTACACCGGGGCGCCGGCCCTGCGCTCGGGTCTGCAGACCCTGATCATCGGCGGCGCGGCGGCCACGGTGGCCTTCCTGCTTGCGCGCGCCATCAGCTAGTACGTCGGCGCGGAAATTGGTCGATATGCGAGCGCTGGAAAGGACATCGCGCGATTCTTCCGCGGACCATGCGGATCTGGCCGGCGGCCGCACGCGGCAGCCGCCGGCCGCGCGCTGCGCAGTGCCGGCCCGGCCCGAAGGCGTGGCCGCTCGTCGGCGCGGCGCGCGCTGGCTGGCCCTGGCGCTGCTCGCGCCGGTGGTGCCGGCCGCCGCCGCCGATGCCTTGCCGGCGCCGCTCGTTGCGGCCACCACGGCGCACCCCGGCATGCGGGTTCTCGAGGCGGTTGACCTGCGCGATCCCGCCTGCCGCCGGGCGCTGGGCGCGCACCCCGGCTGGATCGAGGCCGATCTCGATGGCGACGGCCGTCCTGACTTCGGCGCCCTGCTGGTCGACGCCCGGCCCAGCCGCATCGTGCGCTTCGACGGCCGCGACTACCCGGTCTACGCGGCGCAGGTCCTGCTCCTCCTGGGTCGCGCCGGCGGGCGCTATGAGGAGCGCCTGCTCTATGACTTCTCCGATGCGCTGCCGACCAGCCGCGGCCTGCTGCTCGAGCCGCCGCACCGTATCCGCGATGTCCAGAGCCAGCGCTCCCGCACCCTGAGGCAACCGGCGCTGACCTTCCTCTCCTGCGGCCAGTTCAGCGTGGTCTACGCCTGGGACGGGAAGAACTTCGTGCCGATGAAGACCGCCGACAAGGCGCTGGGCCTCGCGCCCTGACGTCGGCCCCGCAGTGCCGGCGCCGCGGTGCGCTCCCGCCGCTGCGTTGGCGCGGTACGATCCGCCGCGTACGCCCGGACCCGGCGCGCGTCCTGCCGCCGGGGCAGAACCACACCGTTCCCGGGCCCTCGCGGAGACCCGCAGATGGTCAGGCCCACCTTGCTCGTCTTGGCGCTGCTCGGCGTCGGCCCGTCGTTCGGCCAGTCGACTGCGCCGGGCGGACCGCCGCCGGCGCCCGCCGCGGCCCTGCGCGCGCTCTTTGCCGCGAGCGACGAGGCGCGCCTGCAGCGCAATCCCCTCCTGGCCCTGCTGCGCGGTGATCTGCGCCATGCCGCGCGCTTCGGCGATTACATCACCGACGGGTATTTCGCCGCCGAACGCAAGGCCGCGCAGGACGACCTGGCTGCGCTCGCCGGAATCGATCGCGGCGCGCTCGCGCCGGCCGACCGCGTCAGCTACGACGTGTTCCAGTTCGAGCGCGGCACCGATCTGCGCGGCCTCGATCCGGCGCTGCTCGAAGCGCGTGTCGACCGGCCGATCGACCATTTCGCCGGCCTGCAGGCCTTCATCCCGGATGTCGCGTCCGGCGAGGGTGCGGCACCGTTCCGGACCGTCGAGGACTACGACAACAACCTGCGCCGGCTCGACGGCTACATCGTCTACCTGGACCGCGCCATCGAGCGGATGAAGCACGGACTGGCCCATGGGGTGACCAATCCGAAGATCGTCATGGTCAACGTGGTCGGGCAACTCGATCGCCTGATCGCCGAGGGTGTCGAGGGCTCCACCTTCTACAAGCCGATCGCGAAGATCCCCGAGTCCTTCGCGCCGGCGCTGCGCACGCGCCTGGCGGCGGACTACGCCGCGTTCATCCGCGACCGGCTCATTCCGGCGCACACCCGGCTGCGCGACTTCGTCCGCGACGTCTACCTGCCCGGCGCGCGCGACGCCGTGGGCCTGGGCCAGATGCCCGGCGGCGCCGGGCTGTATGCCTACCTGGTCGCGAAGATGACGACCACCGACCTGACGCCCGAGGCGATCCACGCCATCGGCCTGGCCGAGGTCGAGCGCATCCACGGCGAGATGGACAAGGTCAAGGTCGCCGTCGGCTTCCAGGGTGATCGCCGGCAGTTCGCCGAATTCCTGCGCACCGACCCGCGTTTCGCGCCGGCCTCGCGCGAGGCGATGCGCGATGCCTTCTACGCCATCCAGAAGCGGGTCCTGGTGGCGGTCCCGCGCGATTTTTCGGCGGTGCCGAAGTCGCCGCTCGAGATCCGCCCGGTGCCCGCCTACCGCGAGAAGACCGATGCCGCGGGGTCCTACCTGCAGGGCACCCCCGACGGCTCCCGCCCGGGCGTCTTCTACTACAACGCCTACGACCTGCCGGCGCGTTTCACATGGGGCTTCGAAACCTTGTTCCTGCACGAAGCCATTCCGGGGCACCATTTCCAGATCAGCCTGGCGCAGGAGGACACGTCGCTGCCGGCCTTCCAGCGTTTCAGCGACAACACGGCCTACGTGGAAGGATGGGCGCTGTACACCGAGAGTCTGGGCACCGAGCTGGGCATGTTCACCGATCCGAACCAGCTGTACGGCCACCTGAACGACGAGATCCTGCGCGCCATGCGCCTGGTCGTCGATACCGGATTGCACGCCCAGGGCTGGAGCCGCGAGCGGGCCATCGAATACATGCTGGACAACTCGGCGATGGGCCGCACCGACGCCACGGCCGAGGTCGAGCGCTATATCGCGATCCCGGCCCAGGCGCTGGCCTACAAGATCGGCCAGCTGACGATCCGCCGCCTGCGCACGCGCGCCGAGCAGGAACTCGGCGCACGGTTCGACGTGCGCGAATTCCATGCGCAGGTGCTGCAGTCGGGCGCGCTGCCGATGGCGGTGCTCGAGGCCAAGATCAACGACTGGATCGCCGCCCGCAAGCGCGCCTGACCCGGCGCAGTGGCCGGGCGGCGGCGCCGTCGCGCGCCGCGCTACTTCTTGTCGGCCGGGGCGCCGCCCGGCGGCGCGGCGCCGGGGGCCTTGTAGTCGCCCAGCACACTCTTGAGCGGACACACGGAAACGGCGGGACATTTCTGGCACGTCGCGGCCAAGGCGATCGGACAAAGCGTCATGAGCTAGCTCCTGCGCGTGCCGGGGGGGAGTCGCCCGCCGCGTCGCGACGATACCGTAAGCGTCCCGTGCGGCGTTCGCGACGACGCTTTTCGGTACACCGCATTTGCGGAGCGGGGCGACCCGCCGGCGGCACCGGACCGCGGCGGCGCGGGCGCAGCGCCGTTCGGCGGCCTGTCCGGCGCGATGTGTGGCGGCATGTGCGGCGGCCTGTGCGGCGGCATGTCGGGCGGCATATTTGGCATCATGCTGCGCTGCGGTGTCAGGTCTCGCCGTCTTCGGCCACCGGCGGCGCCGGCCAGCCGAGCAGCTCGGCGAGGCGCTGCGTCACCCAGCCGGCCTCGGCTGCGCTCAGCGTCGTGTCGTCGGCGCGCAGGCCCCGGTGCATGCGTTCGAGCACCAGTTCCTCGGTGAGGCCCAGGGCGAACAGCGTCGTGCGTGCCGGTTCGGTGAGCATCTGCGCCATGTCCTCGCACAGGTCATGACGCGCCGCGATGAACGCGCGCGATTCGCTCGGTCGCTGCCGGCCGCGCGGCACGAACAGCGCCGTGAACGACGCCGGGATGAGGATCTGGTTCTCGTCAGACATGGCGCGCTCCGGATGCGCGCGCGCCGCCGCTCACGGCGGGCCGGCCGCGCCGGAACCGAGGAACAGCCGGTAGGCGCTGCTGTGCGTCTCGTCCTCGTACGGATAGCCCAGCTCGGCCAGGAAGCGCTTGAGCGTCGCGCCGTCGCGCTTGGGCACCTGCAATCCGACCAGGATGCGCCCGTAGTCCGAACCCTGGTTGCGGTAGTGGAAGAGCGAGATGTTCCAGTTGGGCGACATCGAGGTCAGGAAGCGCATGAGGGCGCCGGGCCGCTCCGGAAAGGTGAAGCGCAGCACCTGTTCGTCCACCGCCAGCGCCGAGCGCCCGCCGACCAGGTGGCGCAGGTGCAGCTTGGCCAGCTCGTCTTCGGTCAGGTCGAGCGCCGCGAAGCCGGCGCGCTCGAAGCCGCGCAGGAGCGCCAGCGCATCCTTGCGGCCCTCGGTCTGCACGCCGACGAAGATGTGCGCCGTCGCGCTGTCGCTGATGCGGTAGTTGAACTCGGTCACGCTGCGCGTGCCCAGCTGGCCGCAGAAGCGCTTGAACGAGCCGCGCTCCTCCGGCAGCGTCACGGCGAACAGCGCCTCACGCTGCTCGCCGACCTCGGCCCGCTCGGCGACGAAGCGCAGGCGGTCGAAATTGATGTTGGCGCCGCTCGCGATCGCCACGAGATTGCGCCCGCGCAAGCCTTCGCGCTCGGCATACTGCTTGCACCCGGCGATCGCCAGGGCGCCGGCCGGTTCGAGCACGGCGCGGGTGTCCTGGAACACGTCCTTGATCGCCGCGCACAGCGCATCCGTATCGACGGTGAGCACCTCGTCGACATAGCGCCGGCAAAGCGCGTAGGTGTGGCGGCCGACCGTGCGCACCGCGGTGCCGTCGGAGAACAGGCCGACCTGTGCCAGCGTCACCCGGCGCCCGGCGGCCAGCGAGCGGGCCATCGCGTCCGATTCGGTGGTCTGCACGCCGATGACCTTGACCTGCGGCTGCACCGCCTTGACGTAGGCCGCGACGCCGGCGATCAGGCCGCCGCCGCCGATCGGCGCGAAGATCGCGTGGATCGGGCCGTGATCCTGCGAATGGTGCTGGCGCAGGATCTCCATGCCGATCGTGCCCTGGCCGGCGATCACGTCCGGGTCGTCGAAGGGATGGACGAAGGTCAGCTTGCGCCGGGCCTGCAGCTGCAGCGCGTGCTCGTAGGCGTCGGAATAGGAATCCCCGATCAGCACCACCTCGGCGCCGCGCGATCGCACCGCCTCGATCTTGAGCTGCGGCGCGGTGACCGGCATGACGATCACCGCCGGCCCGCCCAGCCGCTGCGCGGCCAGCGCGACGCCCTGCGCATGGTTGCCGGCCGAGGCTGCGATCACGCCGCGCGCCCGCTCCGCCTTGGGCAGGCCGACGATCTTGTTGTACGCGCCGCGCAGCTTGAAGCTGAAGATCGACTGCAGGTCCTCGCGCTTGAGCAGGACCCGGTTGTCCAGCCGTGCCGAAAGGCGCGGCGCCGGTTCCAGCGCCGTCTCGGTCGCGACGTCGTAGACGCGCGCGTTGAGGATGCGGCGCAGGTATTCGTTGGCGGGCATGGCGGATGGGCGGGGCTGCCGGTCGGATCGCTAGTCCGCCGAGTGTAGCCGGGCCCCCGCGCAGCACTTGGCCGGCGTCTTCGACACGACGCAGCGGCGGCCGCGGCCGGTGCGGCCGGTGTGGCCAAGGAGCAGGAGCGCGGATCCGGACCGCGCCCGCCGCGCCGCCTTGCTTCCTACTGCAGGTTGGTCGTGATCCGCTGCAGGCTGCCGGCGCCGGCCGGAACGAACACGAAGAGATCGTTGGCTTGCGCAGCGAGCGGATCGGGCGCGTAGCCGCCCAGCGTCAGCACGGTCGGCATGCCCGATTGCAGCAGTCCGGGGCCGACCGACAGGCTCTGGAAATAGGCCTTGGCCGGTGTCGGCAGCGTGCCCAGCAGCGTCGGCTGGCCGGCGCCGTCGTAGAAATCGAGCGTGGCCGCGCTCATCGGCGAATTGCTGGTGGCCGCGGTCGAAAAAACGGCGACCACGGCGCCGCCATAGGCCGGTGCGGCGACGCTGGCGATGTTCAACGGCGAGCCCGCGACGCCGCCCAGCACCTGGCTGCCCGCCGCACCGATCGGCGCCGGCGTGCCGCTGCCGTTGTAGAAGTACGCCTGGGCCATCGGCGTGCCGTTGCCGGTCACGCAATAGTAGATGCCGCCCGGAACGATCACCGGTGCGTAGTTGTAGTCGAGCGACAGCCCGGCGGCATTGGGCGCCGGGGCGCTCCAGAGCACCGTGCCGCTGGTCGCCGCCGCCGCCGTCTTGGCGACGTAGCGCAGCGCCGACTGGTCGGTGTATTCGTAGTAGAGGTTGGCGCCCAGCAGGCCGACCAGCCGGATGCCGATGTGACCCGGAACCGTCTCCGTCAGCACGTTGCTCCACGCCGGCGCGGTGCCGCCGATCGCCGTCGTGTCGACGGCGACGATGATGTTGCTCGGGTTGGTCGTGTCCGCCAGCCCGAGGTAGACCTTGCTGCCGTCGACGATGGCCGGGGCCAGCAGCGTGTCGGTATCCAGGGCCTGGTAGACCGGAATGATGGTCGGCGTCGTGGCATTGGAGCCGGGCGCAGGGATCCGCGCGGCTTTGACCATGCTCTGGTCGCGCCAGATCCAGTATGCCGAGCCATCGGACTGCGGCACCACGGCCAGGCTCTGGAAATCGCCGCCGCTGGCCGAATTGCCGGCGCCGGTCAGCGTGCCGATCACCGTCGGTGCAGCGCTCGCGCTGCTCGCGTACGCGACCTGCGCCGACGTCGCGCCGTGGACCAGCAGCAGCAGCGTGGCCAGGCCGCCGCTGCTGTTGCGTACCGCGTCGACCGGCTCCGTGAGCGAAGCAGCCGCCAGCGTGGTGCTGGCGCCGGCCGACAGCGGCACGATGGTGAAGACGTCGGTCGGGGTGCCGCAAGTGCCGCCGCGGTAGACCAGCAGGGAGTTGGCCGGGTTGGCGTAGTCATCGAGGACGGTCGGTGCACTGGGCGGCATGCCGGCCTGCATCGGGCAGAAACTCGCCGTGCTGGCGTTCGAGAGCTGGACGCTCGCCGGCGCCGCCAGGCTGCCGGACAGGTCGGCGCTATGCAGGGCATTGTTCGCATCCGCGAACACACGGAAGCGCGTGCCGACCGCGGTCGCGCCGGCGCTGCCGGCGGTCCACTGTCCGACCGCGGCCTGGTCGCTCCAGGAGCCCGTGGCCGCCAGCTGCGACTGCGCGCCGCTGGCCGGATTGATCGCGATCAGGCTGGGCGAGCCGTTGCCGCTGTTGCCGCCGCCCGCGGCGCCGCTCAGGTAGTAGGTCATCGCCGCGCCGCTGCTGCCGCCGCCGCCCCCGCTGCCACTGCCGCTGCCGCTGCCGCTGGCGCTGCCGCTCCCGCCGCCGCCGCAGCCAGCAAGAAGAACACTCAGGGCGAGCGCGGCCAGGCCGGCGGAGCAAGGCTCGTGCGCTCGATCGAGCCAGCATTGCAGACGATGAGTGCTCATGGCTTGCGTGTCGTCCTCGGTTGGTCGGGCGGGTAGATGGTGCGCAAGCGCACGAGCCCGTGTCAGGCGTATGACCGCGCGCATTGTAGGCAGATCGGGTCTGCCGCGCGCGTTGCGCGATCTATCCGAACCGCCGATGCGCTATCACCTGCAAGCGTACGAGATGCGCGCGAAGTCATCGCCGGAAAAAGGCCCGTCATTCGGCCGCTTTTGCGCCGGCTGCGCGGGCCGAAACCCTTAAGCCGGCCTCATGCGCCGACCCCGCGCGTTTCAGGGTCGGCCGCGCGGCGCGGCCGACCGCCAGAGCGCCGGCCTACTGCCAGGCGTAGCGCCGCAGGTAGAGCAGCTTGACCACCTGCGTGAGCACGACATAGCCCAGGACGATCAGCGTCGCCCACGGGAAATACGCCATCGGCAGGACGGCGAACTTGAACAGGGCGGATGGCGGCCCCATCACCAGGAAGACCCCGGTGAGGATCACCACGACCGTCATCACCGTCACCGGCGGCGCGGCCCGGCTCTGCAGGAAGGGGATCTTCGCGGTGCGGATCATGTGCACGATCAGGGTCTGCGTCGCCAGGCCTTCGATGAACCAGCCGGCCTGGAACAGCGGCGCCGTGGCGTCCGTGTTCGCGCCGAACACCCACCACATGAGGGCGAAGGTGCAGATGTCGAACACCGAGCTGACCGGCCCGAACACGACCATGAAGCGGCCGATGTCCTCCGGGCGCCAGCGCTGCGGCGACTGCACCTGGTCGGGGTCGACGTTGTCGAACGGGATCGCGATCTGCGAGATGTCGTAGAGCAGGTTCTGCGTCAGCAGCTGCACCGGCAGCATCGGCAGGAAAGGCAGGAAGGCCCCGGCGACGAGCACCGAGAACACGTTGCCGAAGTTGGAGCTCGCGGTCATCTTGATGTACTTGAGCATGTTGGCGAAGGTGCGCCGGCCTTCGATCACCCCTTCCTCGAGCACCAGAAGGCTCTTCTCCAGCAGGATGATGTCGGCCGCCTCCTTGGCGATGTCGACCGCGCTGTCCACCGAGATGCCGATGTCGGCGGCGCGCAGCGCCGGCGCGTCGTTGATGCCGTCGCCCATGAAACCGGTGATGTGGCCGCGCGCGCGCAGCGCGCGCACCAGGCGCTCCTTGTGCGCCGGGGTCAGCCGGGCGAAGACATGGCAGGATTCCGCGGCGTCGGCCAGCTGCGCCTCGTCCATGGCCTCGATCTGCGCCCCGGTGACGATGGTCTCGGCGGCGATGCCGACCTCGCGGCAGATCTTGCGCGTCACGAGGTCGTTGTCGCCGGTGAGGATCTTCACGGCGATGCCGTGCGAGGCCAGGGCGTCGAGCGCCGGCTTGGTCGATTCCTTCGGCGGATCCAGGAACGCGATGTAGCCGACCAGGGTCAGGTCGCGCTCGTCGGCCAGGCCGAAGACCTCCTGCGTCACGGGCGAGTCGCGCGTCGCCACCGCGACCACGCGCAAGCCTTCGGCGTTCAGGTCGGCGGTCACCGCGCGCACCGCGGCCAGCACCTCGGCGCTGAGCGCCTCGATCCGCTCGCCGCGCTGCACCCGCGAGCACACCGCCAGCACCTCCTCGACGGCACCCTTGCAGATCAGCCGGTGGCTGATCGCGGGCCGCACCGCGGCGGCCACGCCGCCGCCTTCGGCCGACCCGCCGTTGCCACCCTCGGCGCTTGCGCCCGGTCCGGGGCCGCCGGGCGCGGGCACGGCGACCACCACCGACATGCGGCGCCGCGTGAAGTCGAAGGGGATCTCGTCGACCTTGCGGAACTGCGCGGCGACCGCGCCCTGGTGGCGCATCTCGGCATGCTCCAGCACCGCCACGTCGAGCAGGTTCTTCAGGCCGGTCTGGTGGTAGCTGTTCAGGTAGGCGTATTCGAGCACCGTGTCGGAGTCCTCGCCGGCCGCGTCCAGGCTGCGCGAAAGGAAGATCTTGTCCTGGGTCAGCGTGCCGGTCTTGTCCGTGCACAGCACGTCCATGGCGCCGAAGTTCTGGATCGCGTCGAGCCGCTTGACGATGACTTTCTTGCGCGAGAGGAACACGGCGCCCTTGGCCAGCGTCGAGGTGACGATCATCGGCAGCATCTCGGGCGTCAGGCCCACCGCGACCGACAGCGCGAACAGCGCCGCGTCGGTCCAGTTGTGCTTGGTCAGGCCGTTGATCAGCAGCACGATCGGCGACATCACCATCATGAAGCGGATCAGCAGCCAGCTCACCTTGTTGACGCCGGCCTGGAAGGCGGTCGGCGTGCGGTCGGTGGCGGTGACGCGCTGCGCCAGCGACCCGAAATAGGTGTTGTCGCCGGTGCAGACCACGATCGCCAGCGCCGACCCGCTCACCACGTTGGTGCCCATGAAGGCGAGGTTGTTCAGCTCCAGCGGATTGGCGCTCGCCGGGCCGTGCTGCTCGCCGAACTTCTCCACCGGCAGCGACTCGCCGGTCATCGCCGACTGGCTGACGAAAAGGTCCTTGGTGCTGAGCAGGCGCACGTCGGCCGGCAGCATGTCGCCGGCCGACAGCGCGACGATGTCGCCCGGCACCAGACGCTTGATCGGCAGCTCGACGCGGCGCGGCGGCTTGGGCCGCAGGATCGCCTGGAAATACTTGCGTGCCTCCTCGGCGGCGATCTCGGCCGGGTCGCGGCGCAGCACGGTTGCCGTGGTGCTGACCATCTCCTTGAGCTTTTCCGCGGCCTTGTTCGAGCGCGTCTCCTGGACGAAGCGGATCAGGGTCGACAGGAAGACCATCGAGCCGATGACGATGGTCGATTCGATGTCGTCGGTCCAGTACGACACCGCGGCGAGCACCGTCAGCAGGATGTTGAACGGGTTGCGGTAGCACTGCCACAGGTGCGCCGGCCAGCTCAGCGGCTTCTCGTGGCCGATGGTGTTCCAGCCGTGGATCTCGCGCCGCTGCGCGGCCTGCGCCTCGGTCAGCCCGTTGACGTGCGAATCGAGCGTGCGCAGCAGGTCGGGCACCGGGCTGCGCGACGATTCGGCCAGGACGGCCACCATCGTCGTCGACAGCTCCTTGGGCACATTGCCGCGCAGCAGGGTCTCGAGCAGCGGAAAGCGCGAAAAATGATGCGTGATCGCCCGCCCGCGCAGGAAGCCGGCATACAGTTCGCTCAGGAATCGGAAATTCATGTTCGGTTCGACGGTTCTGGAATCGGCCCGGGGCGGCCCGCGGGTCGCGGTGCAGGCCCGATTGTGGCGGGAAAGTGCGTTCTAAGGGTTACGTCGGCCCAAACGGCGGCGCGCCGCCGTACCATGCCGGATTGCACCGATCGAAGACCAACCGGGAGCCCGGCGCACGCCATGTCACAGCAAACTGCGCCGCCTTCGCGGCCGCCGCCGGGCCCGGCCGAGGCCGAGGAGCCCTTCGCCGGCCTGTCGCCGGACGTGATCCTCAACGCGGTCGATGCCGTCCTGGGCGCGCCCGGCTTCGCCGGCGGACGGCGCACCTCGGGCCAGGTCCTGGCGCTCAACAGCTACGAGAACCGGGTGTTCCAGATCGGCATCGAGGCGGTCGCCGGCGTCGGCGCCGCGCCGCCGCCGCCGCTCATCGTCAAGTTCTACCGACCGCGCCGCTGGACCGACGGCCAGATCATCGAGGAGCACGAATTCCTGCAGGAACTCGCTGCCGCCGAGGTGCCCGCTGTGCCGCCGCTGGAGCTGGACGGCCGGACCTTGCATGCCGCCGAGGGCTTCCGGCTGGCCTTGTTCGAACGCCGCGGCGGGCGCACGCCGGAGCTCTCCGACCCGGCGGTGCGCGAGCGCATCGGCCGCTTCATCGGCCGGCTGCATGCGGTCGGCCGCGGCCGCGATTTTGCCGTGCGCCGGCCGCTCGATGTCGAGACCTTCGGCCGTGAACCCAGCGGCTACCTGCTGCAGCATGGCTGGCTGCCGCCCGAGCTCGAACGCAACTACCGCGACCTGAGCGCCCAGGCGCTGGAACGCATCGAGGCGGCCTTCGCCGCCGCCGGGCCGGTGCGGCGCCAGCGCGTCCATGGCGATTGCCACCCGGGCAACCTGCTGTGGAGCGAGGCCGGCCCGGAGCCGGGCCCGCATTTCGTCGACTTCGACGACAGCGCCATGGCACCCGCCGTGCAGGACCTGTGGATGCTGCTGTCGGGCGATGAGATCGAGATGGCCGCCCAGCTGCGCGACGTGCTGCGCGGCTACGAGCTCTTCGTGCCCTTCGATCGGCGCGAACTGGCCCTGATCGAGCCCTTGCGCACGCTGCGGCTGATCCACTATGCGGCATGGATCGCGCGCCGCTGGGCCGATCCGGCCTTTCCCGCGGCCTTTCCCTGGTTCGGCGAAGCGCGCTACTGGGAAGCGCGCATCCTCGAGCTGCGCGAACAGCTCGCCGCGATGCAGGAGCCGGCGCTCGCCCCGTGAGCGCTTCCCGCCGCGCGGCCGGCGGGCCGCGCAAAATGAGCGGCTCAGGGCCCGAAAACCGCGCCCACGTTCAGCAGGGCCAGCAGGCCCAGCACGGCGAAGATCGCCGACGCGATGCCATGCACGATGCGCATGGGGATCTTGCGCGCGAACCGGTTGCCCAGCAGGATCGCCGGGATGTCCGAAAGCATCATGCCGGCCGTCGTGCCGGCGACCACCGCCAGCAGGTCGGGGTAGCGCGCCGCCAGTGCCGCCGTGGCGATCTGCGTCTTGTCGCCGAATTCGGCCAGGAAGAAGGCCGCCAACGTGGTGCCGTAGATGCCCAGCCCGGCCCGCGTCGCGCCGCCCGCTTCGCCGGCTTGGTCGATCCGGTCGGGCACCAGCACCCAGCCGGCCATGCCCAGGAAGGACAGGCCGACCACCCAGCGCAGCAGCGTCGGGCCGAGCTGCGCCGCGACCCATTGCCCGAGCAACCCGGCGAAGACGTGGTTGACCAGCGTGGCGGTGAGCACCCCGAGGATGATCGGCAGCGGCCGCTTGAACTTGGCGGCCAGGACAAAGGCGAGCAGCTGGGTCTTGTCGCCCATCTCGCCCAGTGCGACGACGCCCAGCGATACGAAGAAGGCTTCCAATGGCCGGGTCCGGGATTCCCGATGCGCGGTCGGCGCGGTCTCAGGGCGCCGCCGCGGCGCGACCCTGCCAGACGGCCATCATGTCCGCCGAGCCCTGCGAACGCACGCCGTTGTCCGACAGGATCTCCTCGGTCGCCGCGACCACGTCGGCGCGCCGCAGCACCAGCCCTTCGCCGCCGCGCTTGCTGTCCATCGCGATGACCACGTAGTCGTCGCGCAGGTCGCGCAGCAGGGCCACCAGGTGCGCCAGGCTGCGCACCGCGACGCCGTTGATCGACAGCACCACGCTGTTGGCCGGATTGCCGTAGCCCTTGGCGATCGGGTGCGGGAACAGCGGCGCCGGCACCACCACGAGTTCCTCGCGCTCGGGCGTCGGCGGATCGAACATCTGGGTGAGCAGCGGCCCGGACGGCAGGTTCAGCAGCAGCGACGCGCCATTGTTGCGCAGACTGGCGATGTAGTCGATCGACGCGCGCGCGAAGACCACCGGGCCGTAGATGAAATACGACGGATACTTGCCTTCCAGGGGTTCGATCAGGCCGGGCCGCTTCACCGGTACCGGCACCTCGAGGCGCAGCGCCTTGCCGTCGCGCATCACGTCCAGCGCGATGCGGCCGTCGCGCGCGGCGTGCTGCACCTGGTAGCGCAGACCCAGACGCAGGTTGCGTCCGACCAGGATCATCCCCTGGTCGTCGACCGGCACGCCGCCGATCGCCGTGATGACATCCCATTCGCGCAGCGGATTCGCCGCCTCGGCGTACGGCCGGTGCACCACGATGCCGTGCACCGACGGCGGCAGCTTCAGGTACGTGCGCAGGGCCGGATTCTCCAGCGTCTGCAGCTCGTCGTGCAGGTGCGGCTTGCCGTCGTAGTGGCCGTCGGCGATGTCGTCCAGGAACAGCTCGATCTCCTCGTTGGGGATGATGTAGCCGATGTTCTGCGCGCCGAGCAAGGCGCTGAACGACAGCCCGATCATCCGGTCGCCGACCGTGGCCGGGCCGCCGCTGTTGCCGGGGTTGATCGCCGCGTCGATCTGCACCCGCAGGCCGGCCGCCGACGCGTTGTACGACGTGAACTCGATGCGCGAAACGATGCCCTTGGTGATCGAGAGCGAGGTGCCGCCGACCGGGAAGCCGTAGGCCAGCACGGTGTCCTTGATCGACGGCAGCGCGTTGCTGCGGGCCAGCGGCGCATGGCGCACGAAGAACGATTCGTCCTCCAGCGTGAGCACGGCCAGATCGATGCCGGGCGCCACCGCGGCGACCCGCGCGCTGTATTTGTCGCCCTCGCGATCGGCCTGCACCTGGACCTGCACCGCGTACGCCACCACGTGGGCATTGGTCAGGATGCGGTGCCCGTCGATGACCACCCCCGAACCGGTCACTTCCGCCGGCGCCTGGCGGGCCCAGGGCCGGTTGAGATCCGGATTGCGCGTCGTCGCAAAGACCTTCACGACGGCGCCCTCGACCTGTTCGGAGATGCGGTTCTCGGCATCGGCCCCGGCCGCGTCGGCCGCGCCGGCCGGCCACGCCGCGACCAGCAGGACCGCCGCGCACGCCCAGGCGGCCGCGCGGCGCCGTGCCGGATACCCTTTGCTCATGGAATTTTTCTCCCGCTAAACCGCCGGACGTTACCTGGGCCGCGCACAGGAAGCAACCGGCCGCGCGCTCGCGCCACGGGCGCAGCGCTCAGCCGAGGAAGCCGCTGCACGCCGCGCGCGACGGATCCGCGTCGGGCATGCGCCCGCAGATCGCCTGCACCCGCTGGCGCACGGTGGCCAGCACCGCTTCGTGGCCGCTACCGTGCTGCCATTCGCGCAGGCTGGTCTCGAGCCGGTGCAGCGAGCGCAGGTTGCGCCCATGCACGTCGCCCGATGCGTCCAGGTCGGCCAGCACCTCGAGCGCGGCGGCGCGGATCGCCGCCTCGTCCCGCGGCCGCATCCGCACCAGCCCGCGCACGTAGCCCACGCCCCACTGGAAGCGCGTCGCCGGCCCCTGCGCGGTCTGGTACGAACGGGCGAGCCAGTCGAGCGCCGCATCGGGGTGGCCGAGCTTTTCCTCGAGCTCGCCGAGGTCGGCCATGTAGTAGTAGGGGTGCGCCGCGGTCTTGATCTCGCCGGCCAGGATCTGCCGCGCGCGCTCATCGTCGTCGAGCACGTCCAGGGCGTTGAGCGCCGAATTGACCAGCGAAGCGCGGGCATAGGGTTCGTGCTCCGCGGCGAGCAGGCCGTCGATGCGACGGGTCGCCTCGCGGGCCAGCGGCGCGGGGATCTTGCCCGGCTCCGACAGGGCCTTCACCGCGACCAGCTTGCTGCGCAGCGCATCGAGCCGGTCGGCGGCCGAGAAGCGCGGGTCCGCGGCCAGCTGGTCCATGCAGGCGATCCAGCGCGCGCGCAGGGTCGCCCGGCGATCGGGCGCGCCGTATGCCGCGGCCGCGGCGGCAAAGAATTCCGCCGGCAGATGGACCAGCGTATCGCCGATCGCCGGCGCGAGCCCCGCGTCGGCGAGGATCCCGGGCACCGGCCGCAGCAGCGCCTGCAAGGCCGCGCTGGGCGGCTGGCCGGCCTTGAGCGGGGCCGCTTCGGCCGTCAGCGCGGCGTGGATCGCGGTCATCTGCAGGCGTGCCGCCTCGATTGCATTGGCTCCGGGGCAGCGCCGCGCCGCCGTCGCCAGCTGGCCGGCGAGCCGGCCAAGGTCTTCCGGGTGTTGCTGCCAGCTGTCGTCGAGCGCCCACGCGTTGTACGCCAGCTGGCGGCAGTCGTCGGACGTCATGGCGCCCGGCGCCGCGCCCGGTGCATCGGCGGTCGCCGCGGCCAGCGTCTCGAGCACCGGCCGCGCCTGGCCCAGGGCGAGATCGAGCACCTCGGCATAGCGCGCCAGGTCCATGCCGCCGGACACCCGCTCGAGTTCCGTGCGATCGGCGCGCAGCACGAGCACGGTCGGATAGCCGCTGATATGGAAGCGCTCGCCCCAGGCCTGCGCACCCGCCGCGTCGCCGTCGAGGTAGACCGGCACGAACAGCTTCAGCCGCTCGAGGAAATCGCGCCGCTTGAAGATCGTCGCCTTGAGCTCGAGGCAGGGCGGGCACCACGCCGCGCCCCAGTACAGGAACACCGGCCGCCCGGCCGACTGCGCCTGGCCGAAGGCGTCGGCGACTTCGCCCTCGAACCAGGCGACGCCCGGCGGGCGGGCGCCGTGCGGCGCCTCTGCCCCCGCCGCAGGCCCGGCGCACAGCAGGACGCCGGACAGGGCGGCGGCGCACCGCGCAGCGTGCAGCACCGCCATCGAGGCGCGGCGCAGGCCACGCGGCCGAGGCCGCGCGCGGCGCAACGCGATGGGTCCGGGAGCGGCGCGGTGGATCATGGATTCGGATAGTAATGGAGGCGCAGCGCACGCCGCCGCACGGCGGCGGCGCCATCCGGCCGCCGGGCGCCCGGCCCCGGCCCCGGCTGCGGAGGCGATCGCCGGGAGCGCGCCCTTTGCATCACGTCCGGTCGACGCACCCTGGCCGGCTCAATACGGGCGATGCGAGCCGGTGGATGCACCCCGGAGCCTGCAACCGGGCCGACGCACCCCGATGGTCGCACCGGCTACACTCTGCGATGGTGCGGCGCAATGCGGGCTGCGCCGACTCTTGCGCCGATCCCCGCGCCGATCCCCGCGCAGATCCGGCGCCGATCCCATTGAGCGGAGGCGTCACGCCGCGACCGCACCGCAGGACCCAGCCATGAATGCGCCGCTCGATCCCCTCGCCCTTGCCGTCAGCGCCACCGAGCGCGAACCGCCGGCGCGCCTGCGCGAGATCCCGTACAACTACACCTCGTTCGCCGACCGCGAGGTGGTGCTGCGGCTGCTCGGCGCGGCCGCCTGGGAGGCGCTCGACGCGCTGCGCGGCGAACGGCGCACCGGCCGCAGTGCGCGCATGCTCTACGAGGTGCTCGGCGAGATGTGGGTGGTGCAGCGCAATCCCTACCTGCAGGATGACCTGCTCGACAACCCGCGCCGCCTCGCCTCGCTGGTGCAGAGCCTGCAGCAGCGCCTGGCCGAGATCGAGGCGCGGCGCGACGGCAACGATGCCTCGACCGATGCCAAGGTGGCCGTGCTGCTGGCCGCGGCGCACGAGGCCGTGCGCGGCTTCGCCGCCGGCTTCGGCCAGACGCGCGAGCTGCGCCGGCGTGCCCGCCGCACGCTGGGCCGGCACACCCGGGCCGACAACGTGCGCTTCGACGCCTACGCCCGCGTCGCCCACGTGACCGATGCCACCGACTGGCGGGTGGAATATCCCTTCGTCGTATTGCACCCCGATCGCGAGGAGGAGATCCCCGGTCTGGTGCGCGCCTGCATCGAGATGGACATCACCATCATCCCGCGCGGCGGCGGCACCGGCTATACCGGAGGCGCGGTGCCGCTCAGCGCGCGTTCGGCGGTCATCAACACCGAGAAGCTCGAGCGCTGCGGCGAGGTCGAGACCCGGCAACTGCCGGGCGTGGCCGCGCCGGTGCCGACCGTGCTCGCCGCCGCCGGCGTGGTGACGCGGCGCGTGGCCGAGGCCGCCGAACGGGCCGGATACGTCTTCGCCGTCGACCCGACCTCGGCCGACGCATCGTGCGTCGGCGGCAACATCGCGATGAATGCCGGCGGCAAGAAGGCCGTGCTCTGGGGCACCGCGGTCGACAACCTGGCCTGGTGGCGCATGGTCGACCCGCAGGGCAACTGGCTCGAGGTCACGCGCCTGGACCACAACCTCGGCAAGATCCACGATGTCGAGGTCGCCCGCTTCGAACTGGTGTGGAAGGACGGCAGCCGGCCGCCGGAGGCGGCCCGTGAACTGCGCCGCGAGCGGCTCGACATACCCGGCGCGCGGTTTCGCAAGCTGGGGCTGGGCAAGGACGTCACCGACAAGTTCCTCGGCGGCCTGCCCGGCGTGCAGAAGGAGGGCTGCGACGGCCTGATCACCGATGCGCGCTGGATCGTCCACCGCATGCCCGGCCACGTGCGGACCTTCTGCCTCGAGTTCTTCGGGCCGGTGCGCGATGCCATACCGAGCATCGTCGAGATCAAGACCTACCTGGACGGCGCCCCCGGCGGCGCGGTGCTGGCCGGCCTGGAGCACCTGGACGCGCGCTACCTGCGCGCCGTCGGCTATGCCACGCGGTCGCCGCGCGGCGGCCTGCCGCGCATGATCCTGCTCGGCGACATCGTCGGCGACGACGAGAACGCGGTGGCGCGCGCCGCCGCCGAGGTGGTGCGGCGCGCCAACCTGCGCGGCGGCGAAGGCTTCGTCGCGGTCAGTGCCGAGGCGCGCAAGTCGTTCTGGGCCGACCGGGCGCGGACCGCGGCGATCGCCCGCCATACCAACGCCTTCAAGATCAACGAGGACGTGGTGATCCCGCTGCCGCGCATGGGCGAGTACACCGATGCCATCGAGCGCATCAACATCGAGCTGTCGATCGCCAACAAGCTGCGCCTGCTCGACGAGCTCGAGGCCTACCTCGCCACGCCCTTCGAGCTGGGCCGCCCCGAGGACGACGACGCCGGGTCGATCGGCCGCGACGCCCTGCTCGGCGACCGGGTCGAGCGGGCGCTCGAGCGGATCGGCGACGTGCGCCGGCGCTGGATCGCGCTGCGCGACCAGGCCGACCTGCGCGAGCTGCAGGAGGGTCGCCAGCGCGTCTCCTGGAAGTCCGAGCTGCGCGCCGAGCTGGCCCGGCTCTTCGGCGGCGCGCGCTTCGCGCCGGTGCTGGCCCAGTGCGACGCGATCCACGCGCGGGTGCTCAAGGGGCGGGTGTTCGTCGCCCTGCACATGCACGCCGGCGACGGCAACGTGCACACCAACATCCCGGTCAATTCCGACGACTACGCCATGCTGCAGACCGCCGGCCGGGCGGTGGCGCGGATCATGGCGGTGGCGCGCGAGCTGGGCGGCGTGATCTCCGGCGAACACGGCATCGGCATCACCAAGCTCGAGTACCTGCGCGAGGACGAGCTGCGCGAGTTCCGCGCCTTCAAGGAGCGCATCGACCCGCACGGCCACTTCAACCGCGGCAAGCTCATGCCCGGCGCCGACCTGGCGCGGGCCTACACGCCCAGCTTCAACCTGCTCGGCCACGAATCGCTCATCCTGCAGCACAGCGACCTGGCCAGCGTGTCCGATGCGGTCAAGAACTGCCTGCGCTGCGGCAAGTGCAAGCCGGTCTGCGCCACCCACGTGCCGCGCGCCAACCTGCTCTATTCGCCGCGCAACAAGATCCTCGCCGTCTCGCTGCTGGTCGAGGCCTTCCTGTACGAGGAGCAGACCCGGCGCGGTGTGTCGCGCCGCCACTGGGATGCCTTCGGCGACATCGGCGACCATTGCACGCTGTGCCACAAGTGCGCCTCGCCGTGTCCGGTGGACATCGATTTCGGCGACGTCTCCATGGTGATGCGCGACCTGCTGCGCCGCTCCGGCAAGGCGCGGCCGCGCCTGGGCACGCGCTTCGCCATGGCCTTCCTGAACACGACCCGGCCGGGCACGATCAAGCTGCTGCGCGCCACGGCCTTGCGCGGCGGCTACCTGCTGCAGGGCGCGGCGCACCGCATGTTCGCTCTGGCGGCGCGGCGCCAGACGCGCCGCCCGCCGGCCAGCACCGGCGCCGCGCCGGCGCGCGCGCAGGTGGTCCATTTCATCAACAAGCGCCTGCCCGGCGGCCTGCCGACGCGCACCGCGCGGGCCCTGCTGGGCATCGAGGACATGCGCATCGTGCCGATCCTGCGCGATCCGCGGCGCGCCGGCACCGACGCCGAGGCGGTGTTCTATTTCCCCGGCTGCGGGTCCGAGCGCCTGTTCTCCCAGGTCGGCCTGGCGACCCAGGCCATGCTCTGGCATTGCGCCGTGCAGACGGTGCTGCCGCCGGGCTACCTGTGCTGCGGCTATCCGCAGCGCGGCGGTGGCCAGTTCGACAAGGCGCAGAAGATCATCACCGACAACCGGGTGCTGCTGCACCGGGTGGCCAACACGCTCAACTACCTCGACATCAAGACCGTCGTGGTGAGCTGCGGCACCTGCTACGACCAGCTCCAGGGGTATGATTTCGACGCCATCTTTCCCGGCTGCCGGATCCTCGACATCCACGAGTTCCTGCTCGAGAAGGGCCTGCGCATCGATGGCGTCCCGGGTACGCGCTACGTCTACCATGATCCCTGCCACAGTCCGATGAAGCTGCAGGACCCGCTGCGCACGGTCAACGCCCTGGTGCGGCCGGGCGACGGTTCGCGCATCGCGCGCAGCGATCGCTGCTGCGGCGAGGCCGGCACCCTGGCCGCGTCGCGCCCGGACATCGCCACCCAGGTGCGCTTTCGCAAGGAAGAGGAACTGCTCGCCGACGAGGCGCGCCTGCGCGCCGACGGCTACACCGGCGCGGCCAAGGTGCTCACGTCCTGTCCGGCCTGCCTGCAGGGCCTGCAGCGCTTCCGCGACGACGTCACCCTGGAGGCCGAGTACATCGTCGTCGAGATGGCGCGCCATACCCTGGGCGAGAACTGGATGGCCGATTTCGTCGCGCGCGCCGGCGCCGGCGGCATCGAGCGCGTGCTGCTGTGAGCCGCGCCGCATGAGCGGGGCCCGATGATCGCCCGGCTGCACCGGACCTGCGAGCTGTGCACCGGCGACGGCGGCACGGTCCTTTGGCGCGACGGGCAGCTGCGCGTGGTCGCGGTCGACGAGCCCGACTACCCCGGGTTCCTGCGCGTGATCTGGAACGAACACGTGCGCGAATGGACCGACCTGCCGGCGCCGGCACGGGCCCGCCTGCTGCAGGTGCTGGCCCTGGTCGAGAAGGGCGTGCGCGAGGTGATGCTGCCGCACAAGATGAACCTGGCCAGCCTCGGCAACCTCACGCCGCACCTGCACTGGCATGTCATTCCGCGCTATGCCGACGACGCGCATTACCCGCAGCCGATCTGGGGCACGCGCCAGCGCGAGGCGCCGGCCGCGGCACTGGCGCAGCGGCGCGCCGCCGCGGCCGGCCTGCCCGAACTGCTCGGCCCGGCGCTCGATGTGGCGGCCCGTGGCGCGGTCCCGCCGTGCGACTAGCGCAGCGGCCGGCGCGCCCTGCGGCGCTGGCGCACGCCACCGCCCGGCGCGCATATGCGGGCCGCACCGCGGCCACCGACCCGGGAGAACGCCGATGAGACTGGCCATCGTCTCGGACATCCACGGCAACCTGCCGGCGCTCGAGGCGGTGGTGGCCGACTTCACCCGGCGCGGCGTCGATGCCGTGATCAACCTGGGCGACAGCCTGTCCGGCCCGCTGCTGCCGCGCGAGACCGCGCATTTCCTGATGGCGCAGGACTGGGTGCACCTGGCCGGCAACCACGAACGGCAGATCCTCGAGAGTGCGGCGCCGCGCGGCGCCTCGGACGCCTACGCCCGCGCCCAGCTCGACCGCGCCGCGCTCGAATGGATCGCCGGCCTGGGCCCGTGCATGGCCTACGCCGCCGACGTCCTGCTATGCCACGGCTCGCCGCGCAGCGACCTCGAATACCTGCTCGAGACCGTCGAGCCGGGCGGCCTGCGCCTGGCCCGGGCGGCCGAGCTCGACGAGCGCCTCGACGGCGCCGCCGCCGCGCTGGTGGTCTGCGGCCACAGCCACCTGGCGCGCTGCCTGCGCACCGGTCGCGGCCAGCTGGTGGTCAACCCGGGCAGCGTCGGCGTGCCCGGATTCGTCGCCAGCCAGCCCTATCCCCACGTGGTCGAGAACGGCTCGCCCGACGCGCGCTATGCCATCGTCGAGCGGCGCGGCGCGCTCTGGCAGGCGACCCTGGTCGCCGTGCCCTACGATTTCGCGCCGATGGCCCGGCTGGCGCTGCAGCGCGGCCGCGTCGAGTGGCACCGTGCGCTGGCCACCGGCTACCCCACCGGCAACTGATCCGGCGCGGCGCCGCCCTCAGGGCGACGGATCGTGCGCCGCCGGCCGCTGCAAGGCGGCCAGGCGGCGCAGGATGCGCTCGGAGAGCGCCTGGCCGCGCCGGGTCGCGTTGTTCACCTGCACCACCACCGATTCGGCGCGCGCCGCCAGTCGGCCGTCCTGGAACAACGCCTGCTCGACCCGGATCGAGCTGCGGCCCGTGGCCAGCACGCCGGTCCCGATGTCGACCCGGCCCGGCCAGAACAGCTCGCCCAGGTAGTCCAGGCTGAGGTGCGCGATGACGAAGGAACAGCCTTCGTCCATCAGCGGGCCGTCGCGGTGGAACAGCTCCACGCGCCCGGTCTCGAGCAGCGTCGCGAACACGGCATTGTTGACATGGCCCTGGCGGTCGGTGTCGCCGTAGCGCAGCTTGTCGTGGCTGTGCACCGGAAAATCGGCCAGCAGCGGCGGCGCGGTGCGGTGGTCGGATGGGCTCATGGTCCAGGGCTGCGGCAGGCATCGGGCGCGGCAAGGCGCGGTTCGGACGACGCGCCGGCACGAGCGCCGCGCCGCCGCCCATTGTCGCGCAAAGCCGGCGCGGCGGGCCGCCCGACGCGGACATCTGCGATACTTTCGCCGCGCAGCCGTGGCGGCCGCGCGCTGCGCGGGGAGGGCACCATGGTCGACGACGCGGTCTATGCCCAGGCACGCAAACAGGTGCGGGCCATGAAAGGGTTCTACATCCACGCCCTGGTCTACGTGCTCGTCAACGCCGTGCTCGTGGCGATCAATCTGGCCTCGGCGCGCGACGAATCGCGCACGGTCTGGTGGTCGCTCTGGCCGCTGTTCGGCTGGGGCATCGGACTGGCCGCCCATGGCATCGCGGTATTCGGCCTGGGTGGCCTGTTCGGACCGGACTGGGAAGAGCGCAAGACCCAGGAAATCGTCCGGCGCCACCGCGCTCCCTGAGCGCGACCGGACGCACGAGGCGGCACGGCGCAAGGCGGACCGGCCCGGCAGGCAAAGCGCCATGGATCGCGCATTCGAGCCCATCGCAGTGCTGGGCGCCGGTGCCGTCGGCTGCTATTTTGGCGGCCTGCTGGCGCGGGCCGGCCATGACGTCACGCTGATCGGCCGCCCGCCGCACGTCGCCGCCCTGCAGCGCGACGGCCTGCTGCTCGAGACCGCAAGCGGCCGCGCCCGGGTGGCGGTGCGTGCCGCGACCGACGCCGCGGCGGTGCGCGGCGCGCGCCTGGTCCTGTGCTGCGTCAAGTCCACCGATACCGCCGCGGCCGGGCGGCAGCTGGCGCCGCATCTGGATCCGGCCGCCGCCGTCCTCAGCCTGCAGAACGGCGTCGACAATGCGGCGCGCCTGCAGGAGATCCTGGGCCGCGAGGTGCTGCCCGCGGTGGTCTACGTCGCCACCGAGATGGCCGGCCCGGGCCACGTGCGCCATCATGGCCGCGGCGAACTGGTGCTCGCACCGGGCGCGCACGGCGCCCGGCTGGCCGAGCTGTTTAGCGCCGCGGGGATCCCGGCACGATTGTCCGACGACGTGACGGGCGCGCTGTGGGCCAAGCTGGTCCTCAATTGCGCGTTCAATGCGCTTTCCGCGGCCGTCCGCATGCCTTATGGCCGGCTGTTCGAGAGTCCCGGCGTGCCGCCCCTCATGCGCATCGTCGTCGACGAATGCCTGGCCGTGGCGCGCGCCGATGGCGTCACCGTGCCGGGCGACGTCTGGGCCGAAGTCGAGCGCATTGCGCGCACCATGCCGGCGCAGTTTTCTTCCACGGCCCAGGACCTGGCCCGCGGCAAGCCCAGCGAGATCGACCATCTCAACGGATTCATCCTGCGGCGCGCCGAGGCCCGGGCCCTGGCCGTGCCGGCCAATCGCGCGCTGCATACGATCGTCAAGCTGCTCGAGCAGCGCGCGGCCGATCCCGACGGAGGCCTAACCCGATGCACGCCCTGACCCGCCGCCAGACCCTTGCCGACCTCCTGCGCCGCAGCGCCGCGCGCGATCCAGGCAAGCTCGCCATCGCCTGCGGTGCGGTGCGCTGGAGCTACGCCGAATTCCTCGAGGTGACGGAACGCCTGGCCGCGGGCCTGGCGCGCCATGGCGTGGTCAAGGGCACGCGGGTGGCCGTGCTGGCGCGCAATTCGCACGGCTTCGCCGCCCTGCGCTTTGCCGTGGCGCACCTGGGCGCGGTGCTGGTGCCGGTCAATTTCATGCTCAAGGCCGACGAGGTCGCGTTCATCCTGCGCCACGCCGGCGCGGCGCTGCTCGCCACCGACACCGAGCTCGCGCCGCTGGCGCAGGCCGCCGCGGCGCTCGCCCCGTCGGTCCGCACCCTGGCCTGGCTGCCCGCCGAGGCGCCGGCGGCGGCGCCTGCGGGCCTGCTCGAATTCGGCGAGCTGGTCGCCTGCACCGATCCGCTGCCGCCCTGCGACCTGGCGGGCGGCGACCTGGCCCAGATCGTGTACACCAGCGGCACCGAGTCCTCGCCCAAAGGCGCCATGCTGACCCACGACGCCGTGCTGTGGCAGTACGTGAGCTGCGTCATCGACGCCGCGATCACGCGCGACGACGTCACCTTGCACGCCCTGCCGCTCTACCACTGCGCCCAGCTCGATGTCTTCTTCGGCCCGGCGGTCTATGTCGGCGCGAGCAGCGTCATCACCGCCCGGCCGGTGCCGGAAAACGTGCTGCCGCTCATCGCCGCCCACCGCATCGGCGCATTCTTCGCCCCGCCCACGGTGTGGATCGCGCTGCTGCGCTCGGCGCTGTTCGACGCGACGGACCTCTCCAGCCTGCGCAAGGGCTATTACGGCGCCTCGATCATGCCGGTCGAGGTGATGCGCGAGCTGTCCCGCCGCCTGCCGGCGGTGCGCCTGTGGAACCTCTACGGCCAGACCGAAATCGCGCCGCTGGCCACCGTGCTCGGCCCGGACGACCAGCTGCGCAAGCCCGGCTCCTGCGGCCGGCCGGCGCTCAACGTCGAGACGCGGGTGGTCGACGACGCCCGGCGCGACGTCGCGCCGGGCGAGGTCGGCGAGATCGTGCACCGCTCGCCGCACCTCATGACCGGGTACTTCCACGACGACGCGCGCACCGCCGAGGCCTTCGAGGGCGGCTGGTTCCATTCCGGCGACTTGGCGACGATCGACGCCGAGGGCTACATCACCGTGGTCGATCGAAAGAAGGACATGATCAAGACCGGCGGCGAGAACGTGGCCAGCCGCGAGGTCGAGGAGGCGATCTTCCGCATGCCGCAGGTGTCCGAGGTGGCCGTCGTCGGCGTGCCCCATCCGCGCTGGGTCGAGGCGGTGATCGCCGTGGTCGTGCCCAAGGCCGGCCAGGCGCTCGACGAGGCCGCCGTGCTGGCCCATTGCGCCGCGCTGCTGGGCGCGTTCAAGGTGCCCAAGGCGGTGGTCTTCGTCGATGCCCTGCCCAAGAACCCGAGCGGCAAGCTGCTCAAGCGCCAGCTGCGCCAGGAGTACGCCGGGCACTTCGCCGCGCGCTGACCCGCACCGGCGCCGCGCCGCCGTGCGGCGCGCGATCAGCGGGCCGCCGGGCCGATGCAGTGTTCCAGCTGCAGGCTCGGGTACTCCTTGAGCAAGCCTTGCAGCCGGTTCTCGTCCTGCGGGCGGATGCCGCTCACGCGCAGGCGGAATTTCTGCCCGTCGGGCTCGAGCGCCGACTGGGCTTCGCTCAGCCCCATCTTGCCCAGCCGGGCCCGCACCTTGAGGGCGATGCTCTCCGTGACGAAGTTCACGACCAGCACGCAGTCGCCGAGCGGCAACTCGGGCGCCGCCGCCGCGACCGGCGGCGGATTCGCCGCCTGCACCGCCTTCTCCGCCTGCGCCGCCTTCTGCGCTTGCGCCGCCTTCTCCGCCTGGGCGCGCAAGGCCTCGACCTCGGCCTCGCCCAGGGTGCGGAACTGCTCCGGCAGGACCTGGCGGTCGATGCGCCCCGGCTCGCGCAACATGTCGGCCGGGCCGTTGCTCCACAGCCAGAGGCCGATCAGCAGGTTGAGCGCCAGCAGCGTGTAGAAGAGGGCCTTCATGCCGGGGGCCGGGTGATCGCCTCGGTGGTGATGGCGCGCGCATGGTGCCACAGGCCGCGCAGCACGATGTCGCCCTCCATGGCCAGCTTGCCGATGCCGCTTTGCGCCTGCAGCAGGGGAAAGAGCTGCGCCGCGCGGCCGCCGGCCAGCACGACCTGCACCGCGCCGCCCACGGCCTCGCGGATGCGCCGCACCCGCCGCTCGATCAGGGCGATCTGCGCATCGAGCACGCCGGTGTGGATCGCATCGGCGGTGTTGTCCGGGTGCGGCACATATTCGCCATCGCCCAGCGGCAGGCGCGCTGTGCCCTGGGCCAGCGCGCGCCGCATGAGGTCGCCGCCCGGGGCGATCACGCCGCCGAGGAAGCGGCCGTCGGGCGCCAGGCCGTCGATGGTGGTCGCCGTGCCGGCGCTGACCACCGCCAGCGGGCCGCGCGGAAAGCGCCCGCGCGCGCCGATCAGCGCATGCCAGCGGTCGCTGCCGAGCTGTTCGGGACGCGCATAGGCGTTGTGCAGCTCGATGCCGTCGTGCTCGAACCGGGTGCCTGCGGTCAGCCAGCGCACCAGCGGAGCGTTCACGGCGCGGATCGCCGACTCGATCGCGCGCACCCGATCATCGGAGGTGACGGCGCAGCCGAACACGGCGGTCGGCACCGGCGTGCCGGTGAGCGCGCTGGCGGCGCTGCAGGCGCGCGCCAGCTCGGCGCCCAGGTCGGGCGAATCGATCGGCAGCGTGCCCTGCCAGCGCGTGACCGGCGGGCCCTCGCCGCGCGGCGCGGGCCACTGCACGGTCGCGCCGGTGAAGACCTCCCACTTGAGGGCGCTGTTTCCGGCGTCGATCAGCAACCATCTCACGGCGATTCTCCCAGCAAGGGTTGGCGCGGTTCGCCCGGGCGCAGGCTCAGGTTGCCGCTCATCATAGCCAGGAGCCGGCCATCGGATTCGAGCAGCAGGCAGCCCGCGGTATCGACGCCGCGCAGGATGCCCTGCCACGCCGCGGCCGGCGCGGCCGACGGCAGGGCGGTCGCCCCCTCGGCGCTCGCCGGCGCGCCGCCGCGCAGGGTCACCGCCTGCCCGAGGAAGGCGCAGTAGGCGTTGAATTCGTCGCGCACGGCGCCGAAGCCGTGCCGCGCATAGGACTGCGCCGCGGCGCACAGCGCCGTCGCCAGCCGCCCCAGCCAGGCCTCGGGCGCGGTGCCCGCGGCGCCGGCGGCCTCGTCGAGCGCGGCGGCCGGCTGGTCGATCGCCGCGCGGCGTGCCGCATCGAGGTGCAGGTTCAGCCCGACACCGATGACCAGCGTGCGGGCCGTGCCGTCATCGACCAGTTCGGTGAGGATGCCGGCCAGCTTGCGCCCATGCAGCAGCAGGTCGTTGGGCCACTTCACCTGGACCGGCACGCCCTGGGTATCCAGGCAGCGCGCCAGCGCCGCGGCGCAGGCCAGGGTGACGGCACTGCTGTCCTGCGGCGCAAGCGGCCAGGGCAGGGCCAAAGAGAAGAGCAAGGATTGCCCTGGTGTAGCCTGCCAGGTCCGGCCGAGCCGGCCACGGCCGGCGGTCTGCTCCTCGGCCACCAGCAGGCTAGTCCGGCGCGGCACGCCGGCACGCGCGCGGCGCGCCAGCTCGGCGTTGGTCGAGTCGATGCGCGCCACGATCTGCCAGTCGAGGTCGGCGTCGCGCAGCGCCTCGGCCAGCCTTTGCGGGGAGATTTCGGGGACGGTCGCGGACATGGCGGGCTCGGCCGGGGATGGCACCGGCGGCGCGCCGGGTGGGCGAATCTAGCATCGTGCCGCACGGCCCGGCTTGTCGGCCTCGCGGCTCGGCCCCGCCCCTCAGCCTGGCTTCTCGGTCTCGCCGCGCGGCCCCGCTCCTCAAGGAACGCCGGAGCGCGCCGCCGCGAATTCGCGCAATGCGCGCAATTGGTCGGCCCACCACATTCCTTGCATGCGGGCGAAGGCGGCGCCCTGCAGGCCATGGCGCGCCGGATGGTCGGGTGCCAGCACGGCCCAGCCGCGGTGCGTGACCGTGACCGACGTGCCGTCGGCAACGGGCTCGAAGCACACCTCGACCTCGGTCTGTTCACCCGCCGCGAAGTTGGCGTTGCGCCAGGAGAACACGAAGCGCCGCGGTGGTTCCCACACGCCAATGCGGCCGACTTCGAACAGCGGCGCGGCGGCGTCCTCGGAGGCCCGCTCGAAGACCCGCCCGCCTGGCCCGGGTTCGATGTGCAGCGTCGACGCGGCGCCGCCCAGGTGCCGGTAGAGTGGGCCGCGCCGCCACCAGCGGTCGATCTCCTCGGTGAACAAGCGAAAGGCCAGGTCGGGCGCGACCTGCACGGCCACCATGACCCTGGCCTGGTCGCCGCTCACCGTGGCCCCCGGTGCGCCGGCGCGCGCTGCTCGGCGTAGGCCTTGAACGACTGCAACTGGTCGGTCCACAGCGCTTCGAGATCGCCGACCCAGCGGCGCATGGCCGCAAAGCCGGCCGGACTGAGGCGGTACACGCGGACCCGCGCGTCCTGCTCCAGGCCCTCTTCGACGACCAGGCCGCTGCGCCGTAGCACGCGCAGGTGGCGGCTCAGGGCGGCGGGCGGCGTCGCCACGACCGCGGCGAGTTCTCCGGCGCGATGCGGCCGGCGCCGCAAGGCATTGACGACGGCCAGGCGCTTGGGGTCGCCCAGCGCGGCGAACGCCGCGCCGAGCCCCGCCGCGGTGCGGTCTACCATCGCCATCGCCCTGGCGCCGCGCCGCCGCGCGGCCCGATCACGATTGCGGCGGATTGCGCAGGCGCTGGGTCATCCACCACAGGTGGCCCTCCGGGTCGAGCGCCGCATAGCTGCAGTCGGACCAGTATTCGGCGCCGTAATCATGCACCGTGGGCGGCGCGACGATCTGCGCGCCATGGGCCCGCGCCTGGGCGCAGTGCGCCTCGACGTCGTCGACGTAGATCATCGCGCTTTGCGTGTTGCCGCCGGCCACCGAACGCGGGCTGCGCATGCGCGCCTTCCAGGCGCGGGCCTCGTCCGGTCCGCCTTCCTGGGCCACCATGATCACGCCCTCGCCGTAGGTGAGCTCGCTGTGCTCGATGCGGCCGCCTTCGCCTTCGACGCGGATGCGCACCGCGAAGCCGAAGGCGCGGCACAGCCAGTCGATGGCTGCCGCGGCGTCCTGGTAGAAGATCGCGCTGCTGATGCGCGGCCATTCGGGCGGTGGCGGCTTCATGGTCGGGCTCCTCGATGGCGCGTCGGGCGGCGGGTCGGGCCCGATCGATGGTTTGCATTCTCATATATAGTTGATGAAATTGTCAACAAAAATCCAAGGGCGTTCCGGGCTTCCCGCGACGGTGGCGCCCGGCTCGGGATGCGCTTGCCGATCGGCGTCGCGCCCCATGACGGCACGACACGGCGGGCCGATACCGGCCCGACCGCTCTCGGCGCCGCTCGTATACTGCGAGGCGAGCGATCCGCGATCGCCCGGCGCAGCGGCCGTCGAAACGCGCCGCACAGGATGCCAGCATGGGCTACTTCGAGCACCACGTGTTCTTCTGCTTGAACGAGCGCCCGGCGCCCGAGGCCTGCTGCGCCAGCCATGGCAGTGCGGCGCTGCAGGCCTACGCCAAGGATCGGGTGAAGAAGCTCGGCCGGAACGGCCACGGCAAGGTCCGCATCAACAAGGCCGGCTGCCTCGATCGTTGCGACGAAGGCCCCTGCATGGTCGTCTATCCCGAAGGCGTCTGGTATACCTTCGTCGATCACCAGGACATCGACGAGATCGTCGAATCGCACCTGGTCAACGGCAAGGTCGTCGAACGGCTGCGCCTGCCGGACTGAGCGCAGCGGAGCCCGCAACCGTGCATGCCGGCCGTCGCGGCTTCATCCCGACCGCTGTCCCGCAAAGGCCCGCATGAGGCCGCAGGTGCAGCGCCTGCAGGTCGCCGGACCGGTCGGGCCGATCGAACTCGCGCTCGAGATCCCCGAACTCGCGCCATCGACGCCGCCCGCCGGACTGGCTCTCATCGGACACCCGCACCCCTTGTATGGCGGTGCGCTCGAGAACAAGGTGACGGTCACCCTGGCGCGTGCCTTCCTGGCCCTGGGCTGGGTCGCGGCGCGGCCGAACTTCCGCGGCGTGGGGGCCAGCGCCGGGGTCCATGACCACGGCGACGGCGAGACCGCGGATTTTCTTCATCTGGTCGAGGCGGTGCCGCGGCTGCCGGCCTGCGCCGGGCTGTTCGACGCGCCGGCCGGGCCGCCGCCACTCGCCCTGGCCGGATTTTCCTTCGGCAGCTTTGTTGCCGCGCGAGCCGCCCAGGCGCTCGCCGCACGCGGCCGCGCGGTGCAGGCCTTGGTGCTGGTCGGCACGGCGGCCGGCAAGTGGCCGATGCCGCCGGTCGATCCGGGTGCCCTGATCATCCACGGCGAGGTCGATGACACCATCCCGCTGGCCCACGTACTGGACTGGGCGCGCCCGCTCGGCCTGCCGGTCATCGTCCTGCCCGGGGCGGACCATTTCTTCCATCGCCGACTCACCGATCTGAAGCGCATCGTGTTGCAGAACCTGCTCGGCGCGGCGCAGCTGGCGAACGGCCCGGAGCGCGGCGATGACTGATCCCGCCGGTACGCCGGATGATCCGCCGCAAGAGCCCGGCGACAGGGAACCGGGCGAGCCGCCGCGCGAGGGCCCGGCCGGGCTCGTGTTCCCGACCGACTTCCCGATCAAGATCATGGGTCTGAACGAGCTCGACTTCGAGCCGCAGATCGTTGCCCTGGTGCAGCGCCACGCGCCCGACCTCGACCTCGCCCTGCTCGAGGTGCGCCAGTCGAGCGCCGGCAAGTACCTGTCGCTCACCGTGACCGTGCGCGCGACGTCGCGCGACCAGCTCGACACGATCTATCGCGCACTGACTTCGCATCCCCTGGTGAAAGTGGTGCTGTGATCCGCGTGCGTGACTGGGGCC
>Ga0209698_10000669_pt1 | contig 38952 bp, 20 predicted proteins | sample LitLauG_LLR_2012_FD_187203 | JGI IMG/M metagenome (GOLD analysis project Ga0209698, IMG submission 187203) | Freshwater sediment microbial communities from Pennsylvania, USA - Little Laurel Run_MetaG_LLR_2012 (SPAdes) (version 2) | ecosystem: Environmental > Aquatic > Freshwater > Creek >... | reverse complement strand
TCTGGATCTCGACCTCGAAGCGGACCTCGGCGTCGATACGGTGAAGCAGGCGGAGTTGTTTGCCGCCATTCGCGAGATTTACAACATCCCGCGCGACGAGAGCCGCAAGCTGCGCGACTACCCAACCCTGGCGCACGTGATTCGATTCGTGTACGAGAAGCGACCCGATTTGGCAGGGGTGGCTGTGGTTCCGGCGCCTGCAGCAACAACGGTGGCAGTAATAAAGGAAGATGCTGAGCCCGACGCCGTCAAACTCAGCGTACCGACGCCGGTGGCGGTCCTTGCGAAGGACAATGCTGGAGAATCCGTAAAAGAACGCATCCTCTCACTGGTGGTGGAGAAAACCGGCTACCCGCAAGACATGCTGGACCTGGATCTGGACCTCGAAGCAGATCTCGGAGTGGACACCGTTAAACAGGCGGAACTCTTCGCAGCCATCCGCGAGATCTACAAAATCCCGCGCGATGAGAGTCGCAAGCTCCGCGATTACCCAACCCTTGCGCATGTGATTCGGTTTGTGTATGAGAAGCGGCCCGACTTAGTTGCTGTGGCTGTGGTTCCCGCGGTCGCACCAGCAAACGAAGAGGTCGAGCCTACCGCGGTAGAAGCAAGTGCGCCAGGGCCCGTTCCGGCACAGATCGCAGTGCCGGTGGCGACGAGCGACTCCGTTAAAGAAAAAGTGCTGGACATTGTGGCCGAGAAGACTGGCTATCCGAAAGATATGCTCGACCCGGAGCTCGATCTCGAGGCCGATCTTGGCATCGACACAGTAAAGCAGGCGGAGATGTTCGCGGCCATCAGGGCTACCTACAACATTCCACGCGATGAAAATCTCAAGCTGCGCGACTTTCCGACTCTAGCCCACGTGATCAAGTTCGCACAGGACAGGTCGAGAGCGGTTGTGCCTGCTAAGGAACAAGAACCGGCCAAGAAGCCAGCGTTGTCCGTGCCGGTGGCCCCGGCACCGACGGCGGCGAAGAAACCGCGTCCGGTTCTCGCCAGCCTGGATGCAGCGAATAGCATTCCGCGTCGCGTGCCGTTGCCGATCCTGCGGCCACCTCTTTCTATCTGCAAAGCCACGGGCGCCATTCTCGAGCGTGGTCGCCGCGTGATCGTCATGCCCGACAAAGGCGGAGTCGCGGACGCGCTCACGAAGCTGCTTCAGACAAAAGGCGTGGAAGTGTTGCGCGTCGACGGCGCGCCGGATTCCGACGCTCTGACCGACCAGATCAAGAGTTGGATGGCCACAGGTCCAGTGCACGGGATCTATTGGTTGCCTGCACTCGATCAGGAGAGAAAGCTGCAAGACATGGATCTGGCTACCTGGCATGAGGCTGTGCGGGTGCGGATCAAACTGATGTACACGGCCATGCGCGCGCTGTTCGAGGACATTGCGAAGCCGGGGACGTTTCTGGTGTCGGCGACACGGCTCGGTGGGCAGCACGGATACGATGAAGCTGGAGCGATCGCGCCCCTGGGTGGCGCCGTAACGGGCTTCACGAAGACGTACAAGCGGGAACGGCCGGAAGCTGTGGCCAAAGTGGTCGATTTCGAAGCCGAGTGCAAGGCACCGGACATCGCCGAGCTTCTGATTGGGGAAACCCTGTGCGACCCCGGAGCGGTCGAGATCGGCTACAAAACGGGCCTACGGTGGACGATTGGACTACAAGAGCAACCAGCCGCCGACGGACAGCCCGCTCTCACATTGGACGAGAATACCGTGTTCCTGATCACTGGGGCTGCGGGAAGCATTGTCTCGGCGATCACTGCCGACCTGGCGGCGGCGTCCGGCGGGACCTTCTACCTGCTCGATCTGGTGCCTGAGCCTGATCCTAACAATCCCGACCTCAAGAGCTTTGTGAGCGACAAAGAAGGTCTGAAGCGCAATCTGTTTGCACGTATCCAGGCGCGCGGCGAGCGGGCGACGCCGGCTTTGGTGGAAAGGGAACTGGCGGCTCTTGAGCGAGCTCAGGCCGCGCTCAGTGCAATCGACGCCGTGCGCGCGGCAGGCGGTACGCCGCGCTATTTTAGCGTCAATCTAGCCGACGCGGAAGCAGTTGCCAAAGTGATTGGCGAAGTGCGGGCACACAAGGGGCGCATTGATGTTCTGCTGCACGCGGCGGGCATCGAACGCAGCCGGTCGCTGCTCGAAAAGGAGCCGCGCGAATTCGACCTGGTTTTCGACGTCAAGTGCGACGGCTTCTTCAACCTGCTTCACGCGATTGGCGACATGCCGCTGGGCGCGACAGTTGCGTTCAGCTCGATTGCAGGCCGGTTCGGCAATCCGGGACAGACGGACTACAGTTCAGCGAACGATCTGCTGTGCAAGATCACGTCGAGCTTCCGGACTACACGACCGGCCACGCGCGGCATCGCGATTGACTGGACGGCGTGGGGTGGGATTGGCATGGCCACGCGTGGTTCCATCCCGAAAGTGATGGAGCAAGCGGGCATCGACATGCTGCCGCCGGAAGCGGGCGTTCCCTTGATCCGGCGCGAACTTACTGCGGGAGGTACGCGTGGAGAAGTGGTGATCGGCCGGCGTCTCGGTGTGTTGCTAAAGGAGTGGGATGAAACCGGTGGTATCGATGCATCTGCTCCGGAATTAACGGATGTCAAGGGCGAGCACAAGCAAGGGCCGATGATCGGCAAGATCGCCAGCATGGGCCTTTATAGCGGCGTCAAAATTGAGACGGCGCTGGACCCGAAAATTCAACCTTTCTTACACGACCATCAAATTGATGGCACGCCGGTCCTGCCCGGCGTGATGGGCGTGGAAGCCTTTGCAGAAGCCGCGTTGCGAATGCTTCCTGGCTGGCACATCGAGGCCATCGAGGACGTAAATTTCCTCGCACCATTCAAGTTCTACCGCAACGAAGCGCGCGCGGTGATCGTTGAGGCTGCCATTCATCCACATGGAGATGACCTGTTCGCGGAGTGCAGTTTGGTGGGACGCCGGTCGCTGCCGAATCAGACCGATCCACAAACGACCCTGCATTTCACCGCCCGAGTGCGGCTCACGAAAAAGCCCCGTGAAACGGTTACTACGGCCAGTCCAATCTTGGCGCCCGGAAACGCGATCGAAGCTGCCGATATCTATCGCCTGTACTTCCATGGCCCGGCATATCAAGTGCTGGAGCGAGCCTGGGGGGATGGGGATCGGATGGTCGGACTGATGCCGAAACAAATGCCGAGCAATCACCACCCGTCGGAGTTGGCGACGGTGATGGAGCCTCGGCTGATCGAACTTTGCTTCCAGACAGCGGGGATCTGGGAAATGGGAAAGCAGGATCGAATGGGTTTGCCATTGCACATCGATTGCGTCTCTTTACTGCGCCTTCCGGACTTGGCCGATACACCGCTGTACGCCGTGGTTACTCCTGAGCTGACCGGTGGGACTTTCGATGCGTATGTAGTCGATGCGAAGGGGAACCAATACGTGAAGTTGAGCGGCTACCGAACGGTGGCGGTTCCCAATACTTTCAACACCGAGCAATTGAAGGTGGTCCAGGCAGTGATGTCACACGAAGCGGTAGCAGCCTGAACTATTGATCGATGAAATGACGCTTCCGATCGGAGATGTCATGAACCAGGAATTTCAACGGGTGGCGATTGTCAATCGCGGAGAGGCCGCCATGCGCTTCATCCACGCGGCCCGCGAGTTCAATCAGGAGCACGGCACATCCATCTGCACGATTGCGTTATTCACCGAACCCGACCGGCACGCCATGTTCGTTCGCGAAGCGGATGAGGCAGTGTGTCTCGGGACGGCGCACGTGCTCGACATCGCCACCAAGCAATCCAAGAGCAGCTACGTAGACTACGGAAGGCTGGAGCGGGCCTTGTCGGCGGCGCATGCGGACGCAGTGTGGGTTGGTTGGGGTTTTATAGCCGAGCATGCCGCATTTGCGGACCTTTGCCGCGAGATGAACATCGTGTTCATTGGTCCGGACGGCGATGTGATGCGGCGCATCGGCGACAAGATCGCCTCCAAACGTTTAGCCGAACGGGCACAAGTCCCGGTTGCTCCATGGAGCGGTGGCCCGATAGAGACGCTGGAGGACGCTGTCCACCATGGCGAATTCCTGGGCTATCCGCTCCTTATTAAAGCTACCGCGGGAGGCGGAGGGCATGGGATTCGACGGGTCGTATCAGAAAGCGAACTCCAGCGGGCCTTTGAAAGCGCCCGCGCCGAGGCCTTCAAAGCTTTTGGTGACCCCACTGTTTTCATCGAGCAACTGGTGCAAGGGGTACGGCACGTTGAAGTCCAAATTATTGCCGACCACCATGGGACAACGTGGGCTGTGGGAGTGCGCGACTGCACGATCCAGCGTCACCACCAGAAAATTCTCGAAGAAGCTCCTTCGCCAGCATTGTCGCCACTGCAAGACCAGGCGCTGCGGGAAGCGGCGGTGCGGTTGAGCGAGGCGGCGGGTTATCACAACGCGGGCACTGTGGAATTCCTGTACCAACCGGCCAGCCAGAGTTTCTGGTTTATGGAGATGAACACCCGGTTGCAGGTCGAGCACCCGGTGACCGAATGCACAACAGGCCTCGACCTGGTGAAGCTGCAGATTCATATCGCCCGAGGCGGGCACTTAACCGGTGAGGCGCCGCGCACCACGGGCCATGCGATCGAAGTGCGACTGAACGCGGAGGACTCGGACAACGGTTTTGCTCCGGCGCCGGGTGCGATTGAGAGATTCAGAATTCTGACTGGACCTGGTGTTCGCGTGGACACCGGGGTGACAGAGGGTGATTCGGTCCCATCCGAGTTCGACTCGATGATCGCCAAGCTCATCGCCTTCGGCCAAAACCGGAAGGAAGCGCTGGCGCGGCTGCAGCGGGTGTTGCGGGAGAGCGTAGTCGTTATCAACGGCGGAACCAGCAACAAGGCATTTCTGCTTGAACTGCTGAGCCGCGAAGAGGTGCAAACCGGCGAAGTACACGTGGGTTGGCTGGATCATCTTTCGTCAAACGGTGAGCAGCGCTCGAGGCCTTATGCCGATGTCGCCCTGGTGCACGCAGCGATCGAAGCTTACGAGGCGCAGTTGGCCATTGAGCAGAGTCAGTTTTATGCGTCCGCCGTGCGCGGACGTCCGCAGGTGCGGAGTGAGATAGGCCTGATTGCGGAGCTGCGCTACCTCGGCCACACTTACAGGCCGAAAACTTACCGGCTCGGCCCCCAGCAATACAGAGTGGAAGTGAATGGGGTGCGAATTGATGCAGCGATCGACCGCTTGGATAAGTTTGAGTATTGGCTGACAGCCTTTGGGCGGCGCTTCCACGTTGTCTCGGTCCCGCAAGGACGGAACTACCGGATCGAAGTAGACGGCATTGCGCACAAGATTGACCGCGATGATGGCGGCATTGTCCACGCGCCCTCGCCTTCGGTGGTTGTTTCCATCGCCGTGAAGCCGGGTGACGTGGTTTCGGTTGGCGACCGGCTGGCAGTGCTGGAAGCGATGAAAATGGAGATGCAGGTAGTTGCTCCCTTTGCGGGAAGAGTTCGGCAAGTGATGATCATCCCTAACGTTCAGGTAGACACGGGAGCGCCACTTATTCAGATCGATCCCACCGCCGACGCCGATACGGCAGCGGCGGGAGCGCCAGTGGTTTTTGGCGCGTCATTTCCAGCGGACGGTAACCGGGAAGCCATTTCTTCCGATTGGCGAAAAGGTTTGCATGAATTTCGCCAGCTCCTGTTGGGTTTTGACGTGGACCCGAAGCAGAGCGCGCGCCTGCTCGCGGAATGGAGCAAGAAGTGCCCGGTAAACAGCGATGAGTTGCGAGAGACCGAAGATGAAATTCTCAATATCTTCGCGGATATCTGCTCCCTGTTCCAACGCGAGCCGGAAGTCAATCATCGCGCCAGCGGCGAAGAGCCCAGTGCCGAAGGTTACCTGTTTTCTTATCTGCGCATGTTGGAGACCGGCGGAGAAGGACTGCCGCCCGCATTTGTGACAGCGCTTCGCCGGGCCCTCGCCCACTACGGCGTGGAAGCACTGGACCGCTCGCCCAAACTGGAAGAAAGTTTGCTCTGGATTTATAAATCGCATCAACGGATGGAGCAGCAAATCGGGGTCGTCCTGGTGGTGCTCGAACGGCGTTTGCGTTGCGCCGAGGTTGCGGCCAGAGACGCTCCGGAATCGCTGCGCATGCTGCTTGACCGGATCGTCTCGATGACCAATGGGCTCTATCCGGCGGTTACCGATCTGGCCCGGGAAGTGCGCTACCGATACTTCGATCGACCGCTGTTTGAGCGCGCGCGGAAGGAAGTGTACGAGCAACTGGAAGAACAGCTCGAATACATGGCTGCTCATCCGAATGCCGGGGACCGCCACGAACGAGTCCACGCGCTGGTGGAGTGTCCGCAGCCACTGGTCGGCTTCCTGTCGCGGCGTTTCTCCTCCGCCGATCTCGCGCTGCGCAAGTCGATGCTGGAGGCGATCACCTGGCGCTATTACCGGATTCGCGCACTCGAGAACTTTCGCGCCTTCGACCTAGACGGGCGTTGCTATGTGTCCGCTGAGTACGATCATGAAGGAAAGCGTATTCATGTTTTCACCACTCACTCGGAGTATTCCCGCATCCCGGAAGCGGCGAGAGCGCTATTTCCGCTGATTGCGGAAGTGCCCAGCGACCACGATATTGTGATCGATTTCTATGCCTGGCACTCCGGCTCGATGGGCGACGCGGACTTCGCTCAACAGGAAGTCTGCACGGTACTGAACCAAATCAATTTCACGCGTGCCATCCGGCGCATCGTGGTCGAAGTCGCCAGTCCCGTTCAGAGTGAAGGGGTGGGCGGCATGCAGCACTTCACGTATCGCCCCACCGGTACAAATACCTACGAAGAAGAAAAGCTCTATCGCGGGCTGCATCCGATGATGGGGAAGCGGCTTCATCTGTGGCGGCTCCGCAATTTCAACATCGAGCGGCTGCCGTCAGTCGAAGACGTGTACCTCCTCCATGCGGTGGCCCGCGACAATCCGAAGGACGAGCGTCTGTTCGTGTGCGCGGAGGTGCGCGACGTCACGCCGGTGCGGGACGAATCGGGCCGCGTAGTAAGCCTGCCGCATCTGGAGCGTATGTTGGGAGAAGCGATGGCCAGCATCCGCCTGTTCCAGTCGCACCGGGCGGTGAATCAACGCCTCTGCTGGAACCGGATATTTCTCTATGTATGGCAGCCGCTTAGTCTTGATCGCGAGGAATCCCGGGAACTCATTCGCAGACTGGCGCCCGCCACGGAGGGCCTGGGACTCGAGCAAGTGGTCATTCGAGTTCGCATTCCCAGTCCTTCCACTGGAGAATTGCGCGACATGGTGGTGCGCATTTCGAGCCCAGGCGTCAGCGGTAAGCTTGTCACCTTCCGGCCTGCAGACAAATTGCAACTCATGAGACCGCTCGATGAATATACGCAAAAAGTTGTCCGCATGCGCCAGCGTGGGCTTATCTATCCTTACGAAATCATCAGAATGATTACGCCTGAGCCGAAACACACGCGGGCAGAATTCCCCCCAGGTGATTTTGTCGAGCATGATTTGAACGGCGACGGCCGTCTCGTTCCAGTCGGTCGACCGTATGGCCAAAATAAAGCCAACATCGTTGCCGGCGTCATCCGCAACTTTACGGCCAGGTATCCAGAGGGGATGACGAGGGTCCTGCTGTTGGGCGATCCGAGTAAAGACCTGGGCGCGCTTGCCGAAGCGGAATGCCGGATCATCCTTGGGGCCATCGATCTAGCGCAGGAGATGGGAGTGCCCCTCGAGTGGTTCCCCATCTCAGCGGGCGCCAAGATCTCGATGGACAGCGGCGTGGAGAACATGGATTGGATTGCCCGTGTGCTGCGCCGCCTGATCGAGTTCACGCAGGCGGGCGGCGAGGTCAACCTCCTTATTAATGGGATCAACGTGGGAGCGCAGCCCTACTGGAATGCGGAAGCCACCATGCTTATGCATACCAGGGGGATCCTGGTCATGACGCCGAAAGCGGCCATGGTGCTTACCGGCAAGCGCGCCCTCGACTACTCAGGCGGAATCTCAGCCGAGGACAACCAGGGGATTGGCGGCTACGATCGCATCATGGGCATCAATGGTCAGGCCCAGTACTGGGCGCGAGACATTGATGAAGCCTGTCACATTCTGTTCCGTCACTACGACCACACCTATGTCGCGCCCGGGGAGCGTTTCCCGCGGCGAGCCGAAACCGTCGATCCGATCGACCGCGATGTTCGTTTGTATCCCCACGGTGAAGATGGTTTTGCATTGGTGGGCGAGATTCTGTCCGATGCAACCAACCCGGGACGCAAGAGATCGTTCGACATCCGCAAAGTGATGATGGCCGCAATCGATCAGGACCATCCGCCGCTCGAGCGCTGGGCGGGAATGCGCGCGGCAGAAACGGCGGTGGTATGGGACGCCCACCTGGGAGGTATCCCAGTTTGCCTGATGGGCATCGAGTCGCGTCAACTCCCACGGCTGGGATTTGTCCCGGCCGACGGTCCCGACCAGTGGACCTCGGGCACTCTCTTTCCTCAATCTTCGAAAAAAGTAGCACGCGCAATTAACGCAGCCAGCAACAACCGGCCGGTCGTGCTTCTGGCCAATCTGTCGGGGTTTGATGGCTCGCCGGAATCCATGCGGCGGCTACAGCTCGAGTACGGCGCAGAGATCGGGAGAGCGGTGGTGAACTTCAAGGGGCCAATCGTGTTTTGCGTGATCTCGCGCTATCACGGCGGAGCATACGTAGTTTTCTCACGGGCGCTGAATGAACAACTCGAAGTGGCGGCTTTGGAGGGAACGTATGCCTCCGTCATCGGCGGTGCGCCGGCAGCGGCGGTCGTTTTTGCTGGTGAAGTAGATGCCAGGGCGCGGAAAGATCCGCGGCTGCAGCCGCTAAAGCGAGCTATGGACGGGGCGGAAGGCGCAGAGAAAGTCCGCCTGAGAAGGCAGTATGAAGAACTGTTCAAAGTCGTACATTCGGAGAAGTTAGGAGAAATGGCCTCCGAGTTCGACCGGGTGCACAGTGTGCAACGAGCGCTCGACGTGGGCGCGGTGAATCGCATCCTTCCGCCCGCGAACTTACGTTCCTACCTTATCGATGCCGTGGAGCGCGGAATTGAAAGGGCAGAGGAGTTGGCGGTTGAGAGGTCTGGACCAAGAGAAGTCGAGGCGGCTTAACCTGAAAGTGGAGTTGGAATGCAGGTGTACTGGCTGGAGCAGAGGGAAGACGATGTGCCGCCCGCTAACGATTGGCTATCGGCCCGGGAGACAACGCGCCTCAGCGGCCTGCATTTTGCGAAACGCCGCGGCGACTGGCGGCTGGGACGCTGGACGGCAAAACACGCCATCGCTTCTTGCCTGAATCTGGCGGCTGATCCTCAAGCGCTGGCAAACATTGAAATACGTCCGACTCCGTCCGGAGCGCCCGAGGTTTTTGTCGCAAACGCACCAGCCTCTGTGACGATTTCCCTCAGCCATCGCGACGGGAGAGCGCTTTGCGTAATCGCAGCTGGTGGAGTGGATCTGGGTTGCGATCTCGAAGTGATCGAAATGCGCAGCGAAGCTTTTGTCGCGGACTATTTCACTTCAGAAGAACAGACGTTCGTTGAGCGAGCGTTGCCGGCAGAGCGGGCGCGGGTTGTGACCCTGATTTGGAGCGCAAAGGAGAGCGCGATGAAAGCGTTGCGCGAGGGACTGCGGCTCGACACTCGGTCAGTAATTGTGAACGCTGGTGATCCGTCATGCGATCTCAACCGGTGGAACACGCTGCAGGTTCGCTGTGCGGAGGGACAAACCTTCCACGGATGGTGGAGAAATACGAATAATATTTTGAGGACTGTCGTCGCCAATCCTCTTCCCGACTTGCCAATCCCCTTGGAGATGCCTGCCCATGTTTTTGAGCGTCCGTGCGCCGATGTCATGGGCTGCACGGCGAAGACAAACGAAGGTCGTTCTATGGCGCGCTGAAAGAGGAACCCGATGTTGGCCGGCAGTGACCAATTCGACTTCGATTTCGACTTCATCGTGATCGGCTCCGGCTTTGGTGGCAGTGTTGCCGCCCACCGGTTGGTGGAAAAAGGCTACCGAGTTGGAGTCATGGAAATGGGGCGGCGCTGGACGCCCGAGTCGCTGCCCCGCACCAGTTGGTCAATCCGTCGCTGGCTCTGGCGTCCAAGACTTGGCTTGCGGGGCTTCTTCAATATGCGATTCTTCCGACACGCGACCATCTTCCATGGCTGTGCGGTCGGCGGGGGATCGATCACCTACGCCTGCACCTTGCTCCCCGCTCCGGAGAAAGTATGGGAGGCGAAATCGTGGACCGGGTCAGCGAATTGGAAAGCCGAAATGCCAGGGCACTATGAAACCGCCGCGCGAATGCTGGGCGTCACGACCAACAAAATCCTCGGTCCTGCCGACTATCTTCTGAGGCAAACGGCCGAAGCCGCGGGCTCCGGGAATACTTTCTATCGAACGAAAGTGGGTATTTTTCAGCCGGAGTGCGGAGAACCGGGCAACCAGACCTTTCCCGATCCATTCTTTCAGGGGGAGGGACCCAAGCGCACGACCTGTCTCGGCTGCGGCGGTTGCATGATGGGTTGCCGCTTTGGCGCAAAGAACACCCTGGACCTTGGCTACCTGTATCTGGCCGAAAAGCACGGGGCACAGGTTTTTCCCGAGACACAGGTCGTTGACGTCAAACCATTGCCGAATGCCAGCGATGGCGGGGCCGGATACGAAGTTTGCACCGTCAAGTCGACGGCATGGATTCGCCGCCAGTCGCGACATTTCACCTGTCGCGGAGTGGTCTTTGCAGCATCCTCGCTGGGCACAATGGAACTGCTCTTCCGCCTGAGAGAAAAAGGTTCCTTGCCGGCCGTCAGCCAGCAACTGGGGAAGCACGTGCGAACCAATTCTGAATCTCTGATCGGCGCGCGCATGCCGGGCTACTACGAAGACGTATCGCAGGGCATCGCCATCGGCTCCGGCGTCTACATTGATGAGCACACCCATATTGAGGCGGTCCGCTACCCCAGCGGCTCTGACGCCATGGGCTTTTTGACCACCATCCTGACCAACGGCCGTCCGGGCCCGCGGCGGATTGGCCTCTGGCTCATGAACGTCGTCAAATCTTTCCTGCGTCACCCGCTCCATACTCTGCGCGTGCTGCAACCGTGGGGCTGGGCGCGGGAATTCGTGATTCTACTGTGCATGCAAGCGCTCGATGGCCACATCGAGATGCGCTGGCAGCGTCCCTGGTTCTGGCCGTTCCGGAAGTGCCTGGTGAGCTGGGGCGATAAGGTCCCAACCTACATTCCCAAAGCCAACGAGTTTGCTCAGAAGTTTGCGCAGCTCACCGGCGGGTTCCCCATGAGTATGCTCCCGGAGATTCTCTTCAACGTTCCCGGGACCGCGCACTGTATTGGAGGTTGCGTGATCGCCGATTCCTCCACGAGTGGAGTAGTGGACTCGCGCCACCGCGTCTTCGGTTACAAGAACATGTACATCTGCGATGGATCGGTGGTGGCAGCAAATCTCGGAGTCAATCCCAGCCTGACCATCACCGCCCTCGCGGAGCGGGCCATGAGTTTCATCCCGCCCGAGGTAGATACCAATTGGAACGATGCGGCGTCGGTCGCGCCCCAGGCGGTCGCGAAAAAAGTTGTTTCGCCGAAAGAAGGCGACCACCTGTGCTCAAGCCGTTGAGAAGCGCCGCTGTTTTGAGGGACGAGGGGAGACGCGGCGGGTAGTTGGTGTACTCGCCATTCAACTCGTAACTGAAGGGTTACAAGTGTAAACGCTACCGGGCCGACTTAGAGCTCCCGAAGAGCCTCGTGCCTATCCAGTATGCTTGCGGGAGTTGACTGTTTGCTGGTCAATAGTGACCACAAGAACCAAGATCGCAAGGAGGCCCGCATGCTTGGCAGCAAGTTCCGCCCTTCGGTTTCGTCCGGCAAACTTCGTAGGAGTGGTCAATATTGACCAGACCGATGTTACCCCCGAGTTCATATTTGTTTCATTCATTGTGACCTTGGTTCAGAACGTGAAGAACCCGGCCGCTCGGAATGCAATTAGTCACTCGCATGAGTGACTGAGATCACTGACAGGATTGCATAGGTTGCTTGTATCATAAAGAGGCCGGACCCAGTATCTACACTCCCGCAGGGCTCCCGGCCCTACGTTGTTCGAAGGGAGTATCGCCATGAACAACATGAACAGAAAATGGTGGCTCGCGCTGGCTTTGTTATGCTTAGCCCCGATCACCACATTTGCGGGGCAAGAGCGGTCGAAGGGCAGGGACAACCACAAGCAAGCAGAAAACTACCGCAGCACTACGGTTCCGGAGGGTGGTTCTTCTCTGGTCTACGTGCTTGGAGTCGGGGTCACGTGCCTCGGCGCAATGCTCATTCGGTCCCGCAGCGCTAAGCCGAAAGAATCATAGTTCTGCGACTTAGTAGACCGGCCCACGCCGGCGAGCGCGTAAGCTCGTGACGTGGGCCTTTTTCTTTTAAATCCTTATCCTCCCTGTTGTGAGAGCAAGATACCGCTACATCCGGGTTCTCCGACGGAAGAAGCATTCTGTCTGATCAGCGCCGCTGGAAGGGCTCCCTTCCGAACAAACAAGGTTGTCGTCGTAAAATCCATTACACTCACAACCCGGGGAGGGAGCCGGGTTCGGCCTACGCAGGGGCGCGTCGACGCAGAATTCCGTTGGAGCAGTGCCTGCAATCTGATAAGAATGCGCTGTGGAGGGACGCTTTGGGGGCGTAGCGACACTCCCGCGGGTAGAGCCCTCACTGATTTGAAGCGACGTACGCGGCCCTAAAGGTGAGGAGGACTGACCAAGAATGAAAGAGATTGAAAACACAGGGTCCCTCCACTCCGCTCCGGTCGGCGTGACAGACTTATTTGGCGAATTTCTGGGACACCACAATTAGGTTAGGACTCAGGACCATGAGCCAATCGGTTGTTGATTTGGAAGGATAGTCGGCTGCAGCGTTATTGATGCGGGTGAGGGGTCAAATCGTCCGAGAGTGTTGCTCGCATTTCCCTGCTGTGCTTGTCGAAGTTAATGGACAATACCTTCTCGCCGCCTTTGAGAAAGTCGCCGGCCACCGTCTGTGATGCATCGTATTGTTCCTTTGGCGATCGCACGGCAACGCGCACGGTGTGCTTACCGGAGGGAAGCGGGATCGTCACTGTTTCCTTGATTCCCCCGCCCAGCAGGATCAGCTTTTTCTTGTGGCCATCGTGGAGCGCGTGCTCATACGCCAGTTTGTCGTCGATCCAAATCGACAGGATTCCATCCGAAAAATGGTTCTCGACGCGGACTTCCACGTTTGAATCGGCAAATGCCAGGTTGGGCCCAGGTGCGGACGCCGCAGGCTCGATCGGCGTGGGCGCAGCCTTGCTGGCAACCGGCGAGCTCCCGGCCTTGACCCCAGGTTTATGAACTGCCGGAGCCATCAGCTTGAAAATCGCAGGGTTCGCGGGAGCTTTCGGACTCGCAGCCGCAAGCGTCGCGGAGGGCTCGGTTTCGGTCTGGCTATCACTCTGAATCGTCGCACTAGCGTTCTGTGCGTTCGTGGCAGCGACCGGGGAAGATTGTTTTGCGGGAGTGCTCTCTCTGACGGTTGCTCGATTCGCGCTCTCGACAACCGTTGTCGCCGACGGATTGGCAATCCGGATCTGCCGCCAGGCAAGAAAACCTAAAACAATTGCGGCCACAAAAAATGAGATCAGTGGTCCCACCAGCACGCGCGATGAAGAGATGCGCGACAGCAAATTCGAAGATTTTTTCTCTGCAACAGTCGGCCGTGGCTTTGACATAGCCCTGGGCGTTGTCGCGGTAAAGATTGGCCTGTTCGCGGCCTTGTCGAGCCACGTGCGGCGTCCTTCCGACGGCTGAAACCACAAATGGCCCTTGGGAGGATTCGTCGTCCCCTCGCGCAATTGGCGGAGATCCGCGGCAAATTCCATTCCGCGCTGGTAGCGCACGGAGGGATCTTTCGCCAAAGCGCGGGAGATTATGGCATCCAGTTCGGGTGGCAGCTCGGGAGCCAAGGCGGTCGCTTGCAGCGGGTCGCGATTGGCGACTTTAAAACACACGGTCGTCGCGCTGTTTCCCTGAAAAGGACTAAACCCGGTCAACATGTAATAGAGGATGGCGCCGAGAGAAAATAAATCGGATCGGCCATCCACCTGCTCCCCCTCCAGCTGCTCGGGAGACATGTAAGCGGGAGTGCCAAGCACACGGCCGGGCAGAGTCATATGGGTCAGGTCGAGTTGCGCGATTCCGAAGTCTCCAATCTTTGCCTGTCCTTCTTTGGTCACGAGGATATTCGCGGGCTTGAGGTCGCGATGGACAACACCCTGAGCATGGGCGTAATCGAGCGCCTCCGCCAATTCCTGCGTGATCCGAAGTGCGCTCTCCAAAGGGAGCTTTCCGTTTTGGCCGACGAGCAACTCACGTAAGGTTTGACCTTCGATGTACTCCATCACAATGTAGGGATCGGAAGTTCCCGGCTCCTCGCCGACATCGAAGACGGCGACAATACCGGGATGGAGTAGACGGCCGGCCGCCTGTGCCTCCACAAAAAAACGCTCGCGAAATTCGCGCTGCTCCTGGACGCCGCTTTGATGCAGCAGGATAGTTTTGATGGCAACGAAGCGGTCGATTTTTGGATCCCGCGCTTTATAGACAGCGCCCATCCCGCCGCGGCCAAGTTCGGCCACGATCTCGTATCTTCCCAGTAGCTTTCCGGAAGGGGCTGCCATCAGCTTAGAGGTCCTGTAGGTAAAGGATTTCCCAGCCTCAGGGTATCCCGATGGAGCGTGTCCCAAAGGACATATTTGCCGCCACCCGATTACCCCCGTAACGGGCTCTCCGTCATTTGGGGTTCTTCCCCACTGGGGATTTGGTATTTCGGAAGCTGCACGTGATACCCATCTGATGCCTGGCGTAATGTCGGGTAGCGAACGTAGGGTTGTTTGAGAATCGAATGGGCTGCCCGGGATTATTTTTTGTATAATCCGTTCCTCTATGCCAGAAAAGACTGAGCGCAGCAATTGCCGCTTCACGGTCCAGCGGACGCCAGACGGCAAACCGACGGTGGTGATCCAACTTTATCAAGAGACCATTCCCCAGCTGAAAAACAGCGCGGTTGGATTTGATTTGTTGGGCGGGATGCGGCCTGAGGCGGCTCAGAAACTGGCGGATATGCTGAATGAGCATGTGCTGGATATTTTTGTGACCGTGAAAATCGCCGATACTCCCTCCGCATAGTTTCCGGCGGGCAGGGCGCGTTGACCCGGCTTAGTTTGCTCTTCCGTCCGCAATCTCATTCAGACCATGAACAGCGCGGGTCTCCGCCGGCGTGCTTGCGGAGCGAAGCCAGTTGAGCAGAGTTTTCCGTTACACTATGCGGACACTCTGTCGCCTGGGGACTTCATTGCGTATTTTGGGGAGCCGTTCGCATCGATATTCCGCCTTTCTGTTCTTTGCACTGGTTGTGGTGTCTGCAACTGCGCAGAGTGTTCGGCCAGAGCTGTACAACGGCCTCCGATGGCGGCTGATAGGACCCTTTCGGGGTGGGCGCGCGGTGGCCGTGACGGGGGTGCCCGGCAATCCAACCACCTTTTATTTTGGTGCGGTCAACGGCGGAATTTGGCAAACCACCGATGCCGGGCTGGTCTGGCGCCCCATTTTTGATGATCAGCACATCGCGTCCATCGGAGCACTTGCCCTGGCGCCGTCTGACCCGAAGACGATCTATGCCGGCACCGGCGAGTCCGACATACGCTCGAACATGTCATCAGGGGACGGCGTGTACAAGTCGGTGGACGGCGGCCAGACCTGGAGCAACATTGGTCTCCGTGATTCCCGTCAGATCAGCCGTATTGTGGTCGATCCGCAAGATTACGGCGTTGTGTATGTCGCTGTTCTGGGCCATGCCTACACCCCCAATGCAGAGCGCGGTGTGTACAAAACGACGGATGGCGGTACGCACTGGACGAAAGTGCTAGATCGGGGGCCGGACATCGGCGCCGCGGATTTGGCCATCGCTGCTGCGAAGCCCAACATCCTGTTTGCGACAACGTGGGGGGCGCGGCGCCCGCCCTGGAGCACCTATGCTCCGCTCGGCGGTCCTGGTAGCGCTCTGTGCCGATCGATTGACGGTGGCCAGTCATGGACACGCCTGACCGGAGCTGGCCTGCCGGACGGCGATTGGGGACGAACGGCGGTCACTGTCTCGCCGGATGGTCGTCGAGTCTACGCGCTGATTGATACCAAGAAAGGTGGCTTGTACCGCTCCGATGATGGAGGCGATACATGGTCGCTGGCAAATTCCGATGCGCGCATCACCAGCCGTTCCTGGTACTTCGGCAGCATCACGATCGATCCAAAGAATCCCGATGTGATTTATATCCCGAATGTCGCGCTCTACCGCTCCGAGGATGGCGGAAAGACAATTGCCATTGTTCGCGGCGCGCCCGGAGGAGACGACTACCACCAGATCTGGATTGATCCGAGCGATTCGACGCGCATGATTCTGGGGACGGATCAGGGAACTACGATTAGCGTTGATTACGGCAAAACCTGGAGTTCGTGGTACAACCAGCCGACAGCGCAGCTTTACCACGTCATCACCGACGATAAATTTCCCTACACAGTTTATGGAACGCAACAGGATAGCGGCGGCATCGCCGTAATGAGCCGCACGGATCACGGTCAGATTGACGCGCGTGACTGGTTTTCGCCGGGTGGAAGCGAGAGTGGATACATCGCGCCGGATCCGAACGACCCGAACATTCTCTATCTCACCGGCACCTATGGTTCGGTTTCCCGATTCGATCGTCGAACATCCTTCAGCCAAGACATCACACCGTGGCCCTTTCCAATCTGGGGCACAGAGATCGTCGAGCGGAAATATCGCGATCCCTGGACTCCGGTGCTGCTGTTCTCGCCTGTCGACAAGAAGACGCTTTATCTCGGCACCCAGTTCGTGATGAAGACTACGGATGGAGGCCTGCATTGGAAGACAATCAGCCCCGATCTCACGGGGGCGACTGAACAGGGCCAAGCAAAGAAGCCAGACGGGCCCGCGACCGTGGAGAATGCAAAGCAACGCGGATATGGCGTAGTCTCAACGATTGCAGTGTCGAGCCTGAATGGCGAACTGATTTGGGCGGGCAGCGACACGGGACTGATTCACGTGACGCGCGACGGTGGCAAAACGTGGAAGGACGTGACGCCGAAGGGATTGTCAAACTGGAGCCGCGCCTCCCTGATTGAAGCTTCGCATTTTGATCCCGCGGAGGCTTACGCGGCGATTGACCGGCATCGTCTGGATGACCAGCAGCCTTATCTTTACCGCACGCGCGATTACGGTGCGAGCTGGCAGTTGATCACAAACGGAATTGCCGCTTCATCGTTTGTGCGCGCGGTGCGCGAGGATCCACAAAGCAAGAATCTGCTGTTTGCTGGGACCGAGCTGGGAATCTATGTTTCGTTTGACGATGGCGACCAGTGGCAATCGCTCCAATTGAATCTTCCGACCACATCGATGCAGGACATGGTTGTTCACGGCGATGACCTGGTGATTGCAACCCACGGGCGCTCGTTCTGGATTCTTGACGACATTACGGCATTGCGGCAGATCCACAAGGTGGCCGAGGTTTCCGCAATTCTCTACTCTCCCGCCACCGCAGTGCGTGTGGACAACGATTGGTTTTTGGGAACCCCGGTCCCGCCGGAGGAACCCGCGGGAGCTAATCCGCCCAACGGGGCGATCATTGACTACTATCTGAATAGCGCGGCGAGTCACAGCAAACTTGAAATCTTCAATGCGAAAGGGGAGCTCGTTCGTAGTTTCTCATCGGATGACCGCAGGGAAGTAAAGCATCCGCCCGTGGCGATCGCCGAGCGGTGGTTTCCCAAACCGCAATTCCTCGAGTTAACGCCGGGTATGCACCGGTTCATTTGGGACCTTGCGTGGAGCAAGACAATTCTGCCATCCGAAGAAAGCGGGGACGACGAAGAATACGGGGCACCCCGACCGCCGCGCGTGATGCCAGGAACCTACGAGGTGAGGTTCACAGTTGACGGGAAGACCTTCACTCAACCGCTCAAGGTGATCATGGACCCGCGCTCGGTCGTGACCCCTGCTGAGTTGGAGCAACAGGAAAAGTTGGGCCGGCAGATGTTCGCGGAAACGATGCATGGCCGGCAGGTTCTCGCCGAGATTCACTCCGTACAAAAGCGGCTGACTGCGGTCGATGAGCAGGCCAACCCGCAACCAGCGCAGCGCCAAGCCATCGTGTCTCAGATCCGGGATTCAATCCGAAACATTCTGGCTGGTAGCGGAGAGCGTTCTGGCGATAGCTTAGGTCTGGAGAGCGCGAGCGGCGGCATGGCCGCTGCTTTGCGAGTAGTGGAGAGCGGTAATCGGACCGTGCCCGCACAGGCCATCGCGGTATTTGAGGAATCGAGCCGCGCCGCGAAACTGCGCATCCAGGAATGGACTCGACTGAAAGCTACGCTCTTGTCCCAACTCGACGATCTATCGAAATAGAACGAATGGGCCGCCGGTATCCATCGGAACGAGTGAACCTGAGGTTGCCCAGTATTATGCGACCGAAACCTGGTTTCTGCCGTTCTCCTTCGCCCGATACAAGGCCTGGTCTGCCGCCGCAAGTAATGCATCCTCAGGTGCGACGGAATCAGGCAGCAAAACCGCCGCGCCAATACTGGCCGTTACCGGAATCTTTGGACCCTCAGTCAGGATTGGCTCGCTGGCGATCGCCAAACGAATTCTGTTGGCGCTAAGCTCGGCCTCGGTTTTGTTGCATCCGGGGAGCACGACCAAGAACTCCTCGCCTCCGTAGCGTCCTACTACATCATAAGAGCGGATATTCTGGGCGATACGGTTTGCAACCTCCCGGAGGACAGCATCGCCCGCCAGATGTCCGTGGGTGTCGTTGACCTTCTTGAAGTGATCCAGATCGAGCATGAGGAGCGCCACCGCGGTCTGTTCCCGAATCGCGCGGTCACATTCCCGATGGAGACGGTCCAACACCTCCCCGCGATTACAGATACCAGTGAGGACGTCGTGCGTGGCTTGAAATCGCAACTTATCCTGAGCCTTAAGCAAGCCTTCCTGCAGGGTAAGAATCCGGCGGCCCACTCGCAGACGTGCCCGCAATTCGTTCCGGTCAAACGGCTTTGTTAGATAATCGTCCGCTCCTGCCTCCAAACCTCTGACTACGTCTTCCTTCGCATCCTTCCCGGTCGCCAACAAGATGTACTGGTACGGGGATTCTTGCCGTTCGCGAATCCTGCGGCACAATTCGATGCCGTCAATCTCCGGCATCACCCAATCCAGGATGAGTAACTGGGGGGCCTGCTCCTGCTGAAGAATGGTCCAGGCCTTGGCGCCGTCTTCTGTAACCACCACGCTATAGCCCCAGCTCTCCAGCCAGCTCTGCAGTATTCTTCGGAACATGGCGTCGTCCTCGGCGATGAGAATGTGCCGGCACGAACTATCCGCCACTGGTTCTGTGGGATGAGTGGTGATGGATGCTCGAGCGCTCATTGTCCCGCTCCCGCTGATGAAGCCCGCGAATTTCCAGGGCGGAGCTCACGCATCGTCATCACTACATTCGAGATCTCAGTTTCGAAAGCGGCGAAGATCCGGGATGCCTGCTCCAGGTCGGCCTTCCCGCCTAGTTCCTCCAGTTCGCGAGCCTGCTGCGACAGTTCCGAGATGCCGAAATACCCCAATTCCCCTTTCATGTTGTGCGCGGTTTTCTGAAGCGTTTTCGCGTCACCCTGGGCCAACGCTCGCCGCAACGTCTCGATATGTATGGGAGCCTGATCGATAAAAATCTCGACCACTTCCTGGAGAAGCTTTTCGTCACCACCAAGTCGCTCCAGCATTTGTGTGAAATCCAGAACGGCGCGTTTCTCGGATGGCGGTTCGATTGGAGGTTTGAGGCAAACCTTGGTTTTTGTCCGGTCAGCGTTGCTGCCGGGCAAATTCATCACGTTGGATATCGCCGATTCCAGTTCCTGGGTGTTGATCGGTTTCGACACATACCCGTCCATTCCTGCCTCTAAGCAGCGCTCCCGGTCGCCCTTCATCGCATGGGCGGTCATGGCAATAATCGGCACATGAAAATGGGTGTTCGCTTCTTGCATACGAATATTTTTGGTGGCAGTGAGACCGTCCATTTGCGGCATCTGGATGTCCATCAGCACGAGATCGAAGGAATTGGCCGCCAGCAGCGCCAAGGCTTCGGCGCCATTATTCGCCACGGTGATCGCATGTCCCATTTTCTGCAGAATACGGGTGGCAACGGCCTGGTTCACGCGGTTGTCCTCAGCCAGCAGAATGTTGAGAACCTTGTTTTGCGCAACCGGTTTCGGCGGCGGGGGCGTCGACGGTTCCAAAATGTCACCTTTCAGTTCTAGCACCGCCAATATGGCGGTTAGCAGTTCGGCTTTTCGAACTGGTTTGAAAAGATATGAAGTGATGCCCAAGGCTCGGCACCTATCGGCGTCTCCACGATGTGCCGCTGAGGTGAGCATCATTATGGGCAACGTGGCCAGGCCAGGGCGGCGTCGAATTTCCTCAACCAGGGTGAAGCCGTCCATGTTCGGCATATGCATGTCTGTCAGGATCAGCCGATAAGGCAGCCCTCTTTGCCGGGCTGATTCCAGTTCCTGCAACGCCTGCTCCCCGCTCTCCGCTGCCGTGCTGGTCACTTCCCAGCGTTTCAGAATCTCCTGCAAGATTCGCCGATTGGTAGAGTTGTCATCCACCACTAGGATCCGAAGAAGGCGTAGCCGGTTAGTAGGGACGATCGCGTCAAACTCGGGACGCTTGCAAACGGCTCTTAGTTGAATCGTGAAATGGAACTGACTGCCTCGGCCTACTTCACTTTCCAGCCAGATCTTGCCTCCCATCATGGAGACGAGCCGGGACGAGATGGTCAACCCCAAACCCGTGCCGCCGTAGTTGCGGGTCGTGGAGGTGTCGGCCTGAGTGAAAGGATCGAAAATGAACTTCTGCTTCTCTGGCGGGATGCCGATCCCGGTATCGGCAACGGTGACTCGCAAGGTGCGCGTCTCCCCGATTGCCGCCTCACTTGTCACCCGAAGAGCAATTTCCCCTTTGTGGGTGAACTTAATGGCATTGCCAACAAGGTTAAGTACGACCTGGCGTAGGCGGACGGCATCTCCCGAAACCCATTCCGGCGCGTCGGAGGCGACGTCGCATAGAAGCTCAACGCCCTTTTCGTCGGCTCGGAGGGCAAGCGTCTTCAGCGTTTCTTCCAGGCAATTCCGCAGATTGAAATCGATATTTTCCAGTTCGACTTTTCCCGCTTCGATTTTGGAAAAGTCAAGCACATCGTTGATCACGGTGAGCAGCGTATTCGCTGACAAGTCAACCGTCTCCAGGTACTCGCGCTGTTCCTTGGTGAGTACCGTATCCAGGGCCAACTCGGTCATGCCGATCACACCGTTCAGGGGCGTACGTATCTCATGGCTCATGTTGGCAAGGAACTCGCTTTTTGCGCGGTTCGCCACTTCAGCGGCCTCTTTAGCCCGGCGCATCTCCAATTCCGCCTGCCTGCGCTCAAATACTTCCTGCTCCAACTCGGCGGTTCTCTCCCGTACTCGGGCTTCCAACTCGTTTCTTGCTTTCTGCAGGGCTAGATCCCGCTGCTGAATGCCGTCCAACATATCGTTGAAAGAATGAACCAGTTTGCCGGCTTCGTCCCTGCTCAGCGGAATGGCACGCAGAGAGTAGTCTTGCTCAGCCGATACCTGCTCGGCGATCTTCGACAGCCGCACGATGGGATCGCTTACGATTCTCAACAGACGCGAAGACGCCAAATAGGTGATTAGAACGGAGACCAGCAAGACCGCCACTGAAAGTTGTGCGTACTGTCGCAGCCGGGCACGCAACTCGCCTAAATCAGAGATGATTACAATGGAACCAACTTCCTCCCCCCTCAGGGAGACTCCGCGGACCAGGGTTACTGACTGTGCATCGAAATGAGCGCCGTTCTCCCGCCGTCCCGGCGCCTTGAGGTCGGCGGCTTGGTCCGACCGTCGGTACTCCGCAAAGATACGCCCCTGATCATCGTAGAGAGAGGCGGCAAGTATGTGGCGCTCGGCTCGTAATGCGCCCAAGATTTCCTGGGCCGTTTTCTTGTCACGGAAGGTGAGGGACGCGGCCGCGTTGGCGCCCAGCGTATCGGCCAACGTTGTCAGCTCGCTGACAGTCGTTGCCCTAAAGCTCGCGCGCTCGTAAATCGCGAATCCAGTGCATGCCAATGTGAGCGCCAGAATCGTAGCGCCCAAGGTTACGATGGCAAGCTTTCGTCTTATGGGCTGGTTCATGAAAAACATGATTCACCTTCCACTACTATGTCCAATTACCGTCTTCGCAAGCAGCAGCAATCGTGAACTGATCTTCAAGTTCGCTTTGCCGGCAGCCTCCTGATTGACCTCAAATCGCACCTTGCGCTCTTCCCAACAGAAGCGGATGATTCCACCTTGCTGCAGAAAATCATCTGACTCCCCGATCGTCAGGACCGGCATATTGCGGAGGATCGCGATCAACTCGGGAACATGTGCGTTCTCCTTCTTGCCAATGAACAGCAGATGGCACGTCCGGCTGTCCTGAATTTGCCTGACGTGACGAACCTCCAACACTCTTCCATCGATCGATTTTCCCTGCACCAGCCCTTCCAACTCCCCGCGAAATGGATCTTGTCCCATGACGCAGATAACAAGCGGTCCCGGGGGATTCTTCAAAACAGAGGAGGGCCACTCGACGAACTGAGCGAAATGAAAGAGAAAAGCCGCCTTTAGCCGGTATTCATCCACTTCGGATTGTCCTCGCAAAAGCACTGGGTAGAGCAAATACAGCGCCGCAAGAAAGTTTGCGATGAGGAATTTCGACAGCATCCCACCGTGATCATTGGGTCCCTTTGAATCGGCCGGCAAGGCGCCCTTATTCCTGCCCGCAGCATTTTGTCCGGGAAAGAGCCTCACCTAGTGCCCTCCACTGGGATACCTTTTCTTTAATGGTTGATGGCGCGCGGCAACCCATGACTTACTCCAATGATGTTCTACACGACCAGGGAAGCGGGGATGTGCCTGGCCGAGTCTCGCGAGACACAAGGACACGGCAACTCTCAGCGTTCTGATGGCGGCTGATGCTCCACTGCCCTTCCCATCCTCAAAAAGACCAGGAAGCCTTGACATATGCGCTCCGCTTGATAAGGTCCGGCTGCACGCTCGAGTCTGCGCCCGTGAATTCCAAGTGGCGGTCCCGCACGAGACTTTGTCCCACCAAACTGACCGAGAACCGCTCCCCGGCAAACCAGGTGAGGTTGCTGTCGAGGCGCGTGTAAGATGGGACCCCTAGAGCGGGAAGCCGTCCGACGAAATAGGCCGCGGTATTCCACTGCCAACGTGCCGGCAGATTGACCTGGGAGCGCAGTTGCGCCTGATGATTGGGAACGCTTCCTTCGGTGGTCGGACCTGTAAGCAGGTCATGGCTCGCGGCGTCGCGGTGGATATGCATTGTCAAGAATGAATACCCGGGACTCAGAGTCCATCTGCGAGTTACTTTCCAGTCCGCGAAAGTCTCGAAGCCATGAGTTTCTCCGTAGGACAGATTGGCGAACGAGCTTAAAGCGATCAAGTGTGGAGGCAGCGGGCTGGTCTCAAGCTGCGGAACCCCTGGTTCAACCGACACCAAGTCCCGGTAGTGATTGAAAAACATTGTCGCATCGAGGGAAACGCGTTCCGAGAGCTTGGCACGGTACCCCGCTTCAACTGAGGTTTCTCGCTCTGCCTTCTGGTCTGGATTGCCCACATAGCCGACGACAATTGGGAGATTGTTTGGCCCCGGCAGAACCCCCAGATTTACGCGAATTCTGGTATCGCCTCGCGACGGAGTCCGCTGGGCTTGTGAGATCGCGGCCCATATGGTGTTTCGATCGTCGGGCGTCCAGGCAATCCTTGCTCCGGGCTGAAGCCCGAATCCGGTGTCGCCGTTGTGTTCGAGCTTTGTGCCCATACTTACCGCGAGACGCTCAGGAATGACGGTGATCTCGTCCTGGATAAAAGAACTGAATAGCCGAGTGGTTCGACTCGCAGGGGTGAAGGAGATCCTCGGAGTCATGACGGTAGCGTCTGAGCTCATGCGGTATCCGAGCCCCCATACAAAATCCTGCCTGCTGCCCCAAGCGATATGGTGCTGAAAGTCGAAGTCGAGAGTGTTGATTCCGAATCCATAGGTGGGATCGCCCCGAGTGCTCCGATCGAAATACACTTGCAGAGACGTCTCAGAATGAGGAGAGACGACATGGTTCCATCGCGACAGCAAGTCCCACCCTGAATTGCGCTCCCGAAGGTGAAGGAGACCATTTACGGGCGGGGAAATCGAAATGATCGAGCTGGTGATTTCGCCGTTATTTCCGCTTTGTGCATCCCCTTCGATGGTGATGGAATCGTGCACCGTGGGGTTAGTATCCAGGCGAAGTCCCCCATGAACCATGTGCCAGTCGTCATTGCCGTTTTGCCCCGATGCATCGGGAAAATGATTGCGGCCGAAGCCATCAGCCGACACGCGATAGGCTGTTGTGCTCCCGAGTTTTCCTCCGTACCGAACGCCCCCGGAGCCATGCTCGTAGGTTCCGGTTCTCGCGATCAAAAGTCCACCCTGAGTGTCGCCGGCTTTCTTGGTGATGATGTTGATTACGCCGTTAACGGCATTGGCTCCCCACACGGTGGCTCCAGGGCCGCGTATGACCTCAATGCGCTCGATGTCTTCCAGAAACATGTCTTGCGCATCCCAAAAGACTCCCGAAAGCATCGGTGTATAAACCGTCCGTCCATCGATTAAGACCAGCAGCTTGTTTGAGTACTGGCCGTTGAAACCGCGGATGCTGATGGCCCATTTGCTGGAGTTGATTTGAGCCACCTCCACGCCTGGGACCATGCGCAGCAAGTCCGGAATGTTGGTCGCGCCCGACCGTGCGATATCGTCCGCTGTAATGACGAACACGGCGGAGGCGGTCTTCGACATTTTCTGCTCTTTCTTGGAGACGGACGTCACCTCGATGTTCATCAGATCTTCGAGCCGCAGTTTCGTGAGGTCCTGGGGCGGTGCCTGAGCACGAGATCCTTCGCAGAGAATCGCGAGCACCATCAGCTTCAAAAGTGCATTTCTTGCGAACGCGAATTTCATGGTCGTACTCCGTTCTGCGAAAGTGTGCTCTTCCTGGGGTTCAGAGGAGCGCTCACCCTTGTGTCGCGGAGCGATTCACTGGCGAGCACAAACACTCCCTGGAACGCACGGCGAGTCATCACACACAGCAATCGATGGGTTCATCGGCACAAACTGCCGAGATCAACAGTCCAAGATCCGCAAAATCTGTCCGGGATGAGCGAGTCCACGAACGGACAGTCGTCAGCTCGGGTTGGGGAGCACCTCAAGGTGTGCCGAGAATGGCGCGAAAGCGCTTGGCACGAAGGGTCGTATTACCGGTGCTGTAGAACTATAGGGTCCACGGTTGCAGGGTCAGGAAAGCCGCGGATGCGGAAACCTTCTTGCACCTCGCGGAGGCTTTACAGTTGACGGGGCCGTACCACGCAGGTTCGGGCTCTCCCATTAAATGCCAATTGGCCGGGAAGAACGGTCGGCCGGCATGTATCGAAAGTGCAACACTTTTGAGAAGCCTTCTGGACGGTCATGGCATCACATCGGGCAAGGAACTTTCTCTCTTCCCATAGCGTGACGGTTGGGAAGGCATCTTGGGGTGCCACCGTTAGCATAACAATCAGTTTGGGATGGACAGATGTTTATGGCTACGGCATCAATCTTTCCAAGGATAGAAGAAGAACAGTCCCGCCAATTGAATAACGCGGATTCTGGGAGGTAGAGTGCCTCACGGTCCCACTGCCGTTGTCCCAGACAATTCTAAATAGTCGCGTGAGCTAGTCTTCCACCGCTTGCGTGTGAGTCAGCGTCGCACAATGGCTCTCTGTCTGTGGCCGCCTGAACTTTTCGACCTCGGCGTCAGGCAGCGCGATCGAAAGCGGCAAAACAATTATCACAGCGATTCAAACATTTGATGACGATCTTTATTGCTTCTTTATGTCTGAGATTTTATCTTGCGGCAACACTGGTCGATGTCGAACACCTATCCAACATCGGAGCGAACTTCTTTCTTGAGACCGCAACATGATCCTTACGAATCTTTTATGAATTTCTTATTTCGTTTTTACGGTTCGTCCGCTCCAATAGGAGCGGATCAATACTCGTAGCCGACAAAACCCCAGCCTAACCAGTTGTGGACAGATGCGCGGCTGTCCGTTCGCTGAAGAACCGCGACTTCGAACCAGAGAGGTTGAGATTTGAAAACGCTCAAAAGTGCTTTGCATAACCCGACGATCGCAATCGCAGTTCTCGCAACCCTTCTTGTATGCCTCGCACTCGTTCAAACTCCGTACAGTTATGCGCAAGATACTCAAACGGCAGAACTTCGCCAGCCCGCGCAGCCTTCCCCGGATGCAACTGCACCCGACACCGATGCCACGAGCGCGAAGACTCCTGAATCGCCAGCGAAGGTCACCGATCCCGCGATCGTGTCCCTGACGAAAGAAGTCGAGGCGATGAAAAAACACATCGAGTTGCTGGAAATTGAGCTGAAAGCCCGTTCGGCGCCGGCACAGCCGCCGGCCGCGGCGGCGGAGACTGTGGCGAAGACGAGCGGAATTGCGCTGACCTCCACTTCTCCCGAACCGACGCCAGTGCTAACACCGCAGGAGGCGCGCACGGGGCTGCCCCATCCGCCCGAAAAGCCAGCGCCGACGGAACCCTTTGCCTACGCCGACTGGACCTGGCTGAATGGCAATCCCCGCAACAAGGACGTGGTTTGGGACTCGAAGTTCTTCACTCCAGAAATCCGAATGGACGTCCATTACGTGATGGACTTCAACCATCCGAGAGATGATTCCATGGGCGGCTCGACAGAAATCTTCCGCTCCAACGAAGTCCAGGTAGAGCAAATCAGCTTTGGAGGCAACTTTCACTGGCAAAACGTGAACGCCCGGATCCTGACCATGAATGGCATGTTCGGCGTGACAACCCCGCGAAATGACGCCAGCGCCGGACGCGGTCAGTGGGACCTGCGCGGCGCCTATAAGTACGTATCCGAGGCCAACGCAGGTTATCACTTCGATGTGAACCACGGGCTGAATGTTGACGCGGGAATCTTCGTCTCCTATATCGGTCTTTTTAGTTACTACAATTTTGATAACTGGACTTACCAACCGTCCTATGTTTCGTCGAACACGCCATGGTTTTTCAATGGCCTTCGCATCCAATGGTTTCCCACCGACAAACTGAAGATCGAGCCGTGGATCATCAACGGCTGGCAATCCTATGGCAGGTTGGGGAGCAAGCCTGGCCTGGGCGGACAGATCCTATATCGACCGAAGCCGTGGTTGTCGCTCGTTTTCAATAACTACGGTATGGGCGAAGACACGTTAGGAAATGGCGATGGCCGTTTTCGACGCTCGCGCATTCACACCGACGACAGCGTTGAGGTCAAGTACTACGACCATCCTGAGAAGACTCTCGACAAGATGGCCTTCTCTGTTACCGGGGATCTGGGATGCGAATATGGCGGCGGGGGATCGTTCGTGAGCGCGCAGGGCCGGACCATCAACAACAATGTGAATTGCCACCATAACACGGCTACGAGCAGCAAGCAGACCTTCGCGGGATGGATGCTATACGACCGCATGTGGTTCAAGAAGGATCTGTATGCCATCACGATTGGGGGTGGTGCGATGGCCAACCCCGGACGTTACCTGACCTTACTTCCCCCGATCAACGGGGCCGATGCCATCACCGGTTCGCCATATTTTACGCAGAATCCGGGGGATCCCTATAAAGCCTGGGATACTTCCTTCACCTTCGACTGGATGCCCAAGCAGTACATTACTTTTCGGGCAGAATATGGGTATCGCCACGCCAATGTGCCGTACTGGACCGGCCGAGGCGGGATAACGCCCGGCGCGAGCCTGACTCCGAGCACGGTTCCCAATCCATCGGCCGGAAGTGTGGTGGGAGATACCACGTTCGTGCCGGGGCCATTCTTATCGGCAACGCCGGGCTTTACCTGCGTTGCAGGCAGCACAGGTTTCTGCCCCGACTTGCGGAAAGACGAGCCCAGCATGAGATACGCGATCATGGTCAAGTTTTGACGCTGGTAAGAGTCTAGGTTGCAGGGAGTCTGAAGTGTGCGCGACACAAAGTGAGGAGCAGCACCCGAATGAGAATGGCGGGTTCGGATGCTGCTCCACAAATTCTCCCGTGCGCGCACATCGACGAAAGCACAGAAAGCAGCTGTATGAGTCTCTTCTGGTTGAGCCATGATGATGAAAAACGGGTGTCAAAGAATCAACGGCTTGCTCTTCATGCTTATTGTCCCTGTGCTGCTGGTGTTGGGCGGTTGCAGCAACGCGCACGGTGATCCGGCGGCAGAGGCGCCACCTTCCACGAAGGTTGTGCTCGCCGCGGAACCAAGCCTGTTCGCCGTGGACCATCCGGAACAGTTTCCACTCGCGGCAGCGACGGCACGTCCGGCGACCTCGGAGTTGGTTGTAACGGGTGCGGTCACGCCCGACGTGTCGCGCAACGTCCCCGTAGTCTCGCTCGCCTCGGGCCGCGTAGTGGGGATCTTTGGGCGTTTGGGCGATTCCGTGAAAAAGGGGCAATTATTGCTGACCGTTCGCAGCGACGACGTGGCCGGCGGATTCTCCGACTATCGTAAAGCCGTCGCCGACGAGATTCTTGCGCGCGCACAACTGGAGCGTTCTCAGGAGTTGTACGCACACGGGGCGATCGCTCTGAACGATCTCCAGGTTGCCCAGGACACAGAGGACAAGGCAAAAGTCGATCTCGAGACTACGGAGGAGCACCTTCACCTACTCGGCAACGATCCGAAGAAGCCGATGGGGATGGTGAACATCTATGCGCCAGTCTCGGGAGTGATTACCGATCAGCAGGTGACCAATGCCGCCACCGTGCAGGCGTACAACATTCCGAGCCCGTTCACGATTTCCGACCTGTCATCGGTCTGGGTGATCTGCGACGTGTACGAGAATGACCTGCACAACGTCCGAATGGGCGACAGCGCTGACATCATCTTGAATGCGTACCCCGATCGCCCCTTTAAGGGAAAGGTCAGCAACATCGGCGCCATCCTTGACCCGAGCATTCGCACAGCCAAGGTTCGAATTGAAGTTCAGAATCCCGGAATGATGCGGCTGGGAATGTTTGTGAGAGCCACCTTCCACGGCCAAACCAGGGAGATGCACACGATTGTCCCAGCGTCCGCCGTTCTGCACATGCACGACCGCGATTTTGTTTTCGTCCCGACGCCTGACAAGAAGTTTCGCCGCCTGGAAGTAATCAGTGGAGACCTCCTGCCGGACCACATGGATCTGCAGGAAATCAAGTCGGGGCTAACACCAGGCCAACAAGTGGTGACCAACGCGCTGGTGTTGGATCACGTGCTCGCTCAGTAGCCAGCGCATCCGCCAGCAAAACAGAAAACTAATGATACGGGCCCTCGTAGACTTTGCGCTAAACAACAAGTTTGTAGTGTTGGCGATTGCCATCTTGTTGGCCGGTTGGGGAGCCATCTCGTTTCACAACTTGCCGGTAGAGGCCTACCCTGACATCGCGGACAACTATGTGACGGTCATAACTCAGTGGCCGGGGCGCTCGGCGGAGGAGGTGGAACAGCTAGTTACGATTCCGATCGAGATTCAAATGGCCGGAATGCCACACATGACCTTTCTGCGTTCCGAGTCTATTTTCGGCCTGTCGTTCGTGATCATGATCTTCGACGACAGCTCGGTGAACGATTGGAACCGCCAGAAAGTACTGGAAAGGCTTACCCAGGTCAATCTCCCTCCCGGGCAAAATCTTCAGCCGCAAATCGGGACGGACTGGAGCACAACCGGTCAGATCTACTGGTACACATTGAGAAGTTCCAACCCCCGCTATGACCTGATGGAACTAAGGTCGCTCGAAGACTGGGTTTTGCTTAAGCAGTTCAAGTCCGTTCCGAACGTGGTGGACGTCTCCGACTTCGGGGGCACGGTGCGCGAGTACCAGGTGCGCATCGACCCAGCCAGACTGGTTTCGTACGGATTGAGCATCGGCCAGGTGGAGCAGCAGCTCGCCAATAACAACATCAATGCAGGCGGCAGCTTTGTGGAAGAAGGGCTCCAGCAGATGAACGTTCGGACGCTGGGGCTTTTCGGCAGTGTGCAGGACATCGAGCAGACAGTATTAAAAACGCAAAGCGGAACCGCACTTCGCGTCAAAGACATTGCCGAGGTCGTCCAGGGCCCAAAAATCAGGTTGGGGCACATGGCTCGTGCCAACCACATGGAGGACGGCCACATCGTCGACGAGCCGGACGTCATTCAAGGTGCAGTGCTGATGCGCAAGGGCGCCGAAGAACAACCCACGCTCGACGCCATTCACAGAAAAGTCGCCGAACTCAACAACGGCATCCTGCCCCCCGGCGTTACGGTCGTCCCCATGCTGGATCGCAGCGACCTGCTTCATTTCACGTTGCACACGGTGATGCACAACCTGGCCGAAGGCATGATCCTGGTCAGCATCATCCTCTTCCTTTTTCTTCTGAATGTTCGTGCCGCTCTCATTGTCGCGCTCACGATTCCGTTCTCCCTGCTCTTTGCATCGATCTGGCTCGATTTGAGCCACATTCCAGCGAATCTGCTTTCGCTCGGAGCGCTCGACTTCGGGATGGTGGTGGACGGCGCCGTGGTCATGGTCGAAAACATTGTTCGCCACATAAGCCATGCTCAGGCTGACGCCGCACGGAGCAGTGGCCCTTCTGGCCGTATCACGGCGACCGTGAAAACGCCGGCGCAGGCCATCCGCGAAGCAGCCCATGAGGTGCAGCGGCCGGTGTTTTATGCCATCGCCATCATCATTACAGCCTACCTGCCGATCTTCACGCTGCAGCGTGTAGAAGGCCGGCTATTCAGGCCGATGGCCTGGACAGTTGCCCTTGCTCTGCTAGGGGCTATGACGTTCTCGGTTCTCGTCACACCTGTACTTGCGGGACTGTTTTTTCGCAAGGGCGTCCAGGAACGGCGCAACCGGGTGATGGATTATCTGACGGAGCGTTACCGCCGCCGCTTGCGCTGGGCGGTCGGGCATCGTTGGGTAGTCGCTGGAGTTGGCGTAGTCGCGCTGGTGCTTACGCTCTACCTGGGCTTTAGCGGCGTCATCGGGTCTGAGTTCTTGCCGCATCTTGATGAAGGATCGATATGGGCGCGCGGCACCCTCGCGAACAGCACGAGCCTGACGGAAGGCGAGAAATTCACCACCAACGAGCGTTATGTTTTCGCGTCGTTTCCGGAAGTAAGTAAGGTGGTGTCGGAGGTCGGCCGGCCTGACGACGGAACCGACACCGGGGGGTTCAACAATACGGAGTATTTCGTCGACCTTAAGCCAAAAGGCCAATGGCGCCCAATCTTCCACGAAAACAAAGAGCAACTTATTGCCGCTATGAATCGGGCTGCCGAGAAGTATCCCGGGGCGGTCTGGAATTTCTCGCAGCCGATCGAAGACAACGTGGGCGAGACAATGACGGGCACCAAGGGTTCGCTTGCACTCAAGATCTTTGGCGATGACCTGAAGACTCTCGAGCAGAAGGGCGAAGCAGTGACCGCCGTCATGTCAGGGATCGCGGGCATGCATGACGTCAAGCTCTTACGCGATTTCGGCCAGCCGAATCTCAACTTGACGATTGACCGCCGCGAGGCAGCTCGTTTTGGAATCAATGTAGCCGACATACAGGACGCGATCCAGACCGCGGTGGGCGGCAACGCTGTAAGTCAAGTGCTGATCGGTGAGGCGCGGTACGACGTGGTGGTGCGCTACCAGGAGCCGTATCGCAACACGGCGAAGGCCATCGAGAATGTTCGCCTCCTCTCTCCCAGTGGAGAGCGTGTCTCTCTGGGCCAGCTCGCAAAGGTGGAAGTCAAGGATGGCGCGTACGACATCTATCGGGAGGGCAATAGCCGCTACGTGGCAGTGACCTTCAACGTGCGAGGTCGGGACCTTGGGACGACGGTCGAAGAGGCGATCAAACAGATTAGTGAAAAGGTGAAGCTGCCGCCGGGTTATCGCATCGGTTGGTCGGGCGAATACGAGAGTGAAAAGCGGGCGGAAGCGCGGCTGGCTGTCATCGTCCCGCTGACCATCCTCGTCATTTTCATCATCCTCTACACGATGTTTCGTTCCTACAAATGGGCGTTGCTCATTCTGCTCAATGTCGGTATGGCGCGCGTGGGAGGCTTCATGGCACTACTGATTACCGGCACTTATCTCAGCGTGTCGTCGGGCGTGGGCATGTTGGCGCTCTTCGGTGTATCGGTGCAAACCGGCGTCATCATGCTCGAATACATCAACCAACTCCGCGCCCGCGGTTACACGATCGTGGATGCCGCAGTCGAAGGCGCAGTTCTAAGGCTTCGCCCCATCATGATGACCATGCTGGTGGCAACTCTTGGTCTGCTGCCGGCGGCTCTCTCGCATGACATCGGATCGGATTCGCAGCGGCCCTTTGCCATTGTGATTGTGGGTGGTCTGATTTCCGATCTGCTCCTGAGCATCGTCCTGTTGCCCACGTTTTATGTTTGGATCGCGAGCGCGAGCGATGTGCTGCCCGAGCCGGAGGAATCGCTTGAAACATAGGGACACTAAATCGCGAGTAAGACTGCTTTGTGCCGGCGCCCTGTATTTTGTGGTATGGGCTTCAGCCTCACAGACGTCGCGGGCGCAGGCCACAGGACCGGTCAAGATCACACTCGACCAAGCCATTCAGATGGCGCTCCAGCACAATCACAATCTGCTGGCCGCTCGAACCACGATTCAGCAGAGTGAAGCCGAGGAGATAACCGCGAACTTGCGGCCGAATCCAACGCTGTTTGCGGATTGGGAGTATCTGCCGATCGGTTCGCCTGCGAAGCAAAATCCCGCTTTATATGGAGGACAGTCCACTGGCGATTATCTGCACAATAACACCGAAGGCGATATTGGCCTCAGTTATCTGATTGAGCGCGGCAAGAAGCGGCAGCACCGTTTGCAGGCAGCAAGAGACATCACGGCGGAGACGCGCTCGCTGGTCGCCGACAATGAGCGCGGTCTTACCTTCAACGTTGCTTCTCTCTTTGTGAATGTGCAGCTTGCGGAATCCACCCTGGAACTTGCGCAAAGAGACCTCAAAAGCTTTCAAACCACGGTGGATATCGGCGAAGTCCAATTCAAAGTCGGTGGTATCAGCGAGAATGACTACCTGAAGATCAAGCTGCAGTTGCTGCAATTTCAGGAGGACGTCGAACAGGCGGAACTGGCAAGAGTTCAGGCGCTATCGGACCTTCGACAATCGCTTGGATACGAATCCGTGTCCGCCGACTACGATGTGGCGGGAGACTTCGACTATCAGCCTGTAAAAGGCAATCTCGACGATCTGCAAATGAAGGCCCTGCAGAATCGGCCGGACCTGCTCGCCGCGCGTCAAGGCATAACTGCCGCACACAGCCAGTATGAGTTACAAAAGGCGATTGGCAAGCAAGATGTGACTGTGTCGGGCAACTACTCGCACGTCAACGGCATTAACGCCGCGACTTTCTTGGGGAGTATTCCGCTCCCGATTTTCAACCGAAACCAGGGGGAAATTTTGCGCAGTCGCTACGCCATCAAGCAAGCGGAGGAGCAGCAGTTGGCGACCAATGGTCAGGTGATGACCGACGTGAGAGACGCATACGAAGGGCTGAGGTCGAACGACCGCGTGGTCCTGCTGTTTCGTTCCGGTTATCTCGAGGCGGCGCAAAAGAGTCGCGACATCTCCGAGTTCGCGTACCACAAAGGCGCCATTGCCCTGCTCGATTTTCTTGATGCAGAGCGCAGCTATCGAGCGACACAGCTCGCGTATCGGCAGTCGCTGGCATCGTACCTGCTGGCGCTCGAACAACTTCGTGAGGCTGTCGGCGTGAGGACGTTGCCGTAGGTCTTAGTCTGGTCGCCTCTGTTAGTCGCTAACGGTCAAACGACCAAGTGTGGTTCAAAAGGAGCGGGGGATTGTGAACAGGCAAGAGGTGCGGAATCGAATCGAGGAAGTCGGGATCATTCCTTCCGTGCGCGTGCGTTCAGCGGAGGACGCTATGTTCGCCGCCGAGTCAGTAGCGCGCGGCGGCATCCCCATCGTAGAAGTCACGCTCACTGTCCACGACGCGGACAAGGTGATTTCCCACCTCGTACAGAACGGCCCCGATGTCATTGTCGGTGCAGGAGGGGTATCCGATGTCGAAACCGCCCGCCGCTGTTTAGATGCCGGGGCTGAATTCCTGACCAGCGATGGACTCGACCCCGAGACTGTGAAGTTCGCCGTGCAGCAGAACGTCGTCATCATCCCAGGAACACTCACCCCAACCGAGGTGCTGAGCGCGTGGAAGCTAGGCCCTGACTTCGTCAAAGTTGTCCCTTGTGCGCAAGTCGGCGGAGCCAGTTATATCGAGGCGTTGAAGGCCATGTTTCCCATGGTACCCCTCATCGCCGCGGGGGGTGTGACGCAGCAGACTGCGTCGAGCTTTGTTCTGGCTGGCGCGGTCGCCCTGGGAATTGGCTGGAGGTTAATTCCCAGGGAAGCGATTCAGATGCGGCAACCGGATCGCATTGCCGAGTTGGCGCGCCGGTTTTCGGGCTTTGTCAGCAGCGCGCGCCGTGAGGCGCTGGGCGGCTAGTCGACCGAGTTCGTGAGGTCGATCACGGCAGATGATCGAAAGCAACACTGTCGAGGGCAGAAGGAGGCATCAAGATGGAGCAAAGAATCGATTACGTACCGCCGCCGGATAGTGGTGTTCGGAACCTCTCCGGGAGTTCTGCTCCGGAAAGGCTATCGGAACTCGAGCAGGATGTGAAGGCATTGATTTCCGCCTTGGCTTTGCTAGGGGTCAAGCGCTGCGCTCGGTGTCGGCAATTCTTTCGCAGCTCCGAACCCGGAGCGCTATTTGAAAATGGCGAGATCGTCTGTTACGAATGCATTCCGGATTGGTGGGCTTCGCGATCGCCAACGCTTGGGATCGTGGAGCGGGAAAAGATCGAAGGGAAGCTGTCGTCCTGGCTTCGCCGCTATCATCGGGCCGAAGTGGTGAAGGAAATTCCGGAAAACACGCGCGGTACGGCGGCGTTCCAGATTGTCACTACCTGTGGCGAGTGCCGAGGTGCGGGAAAGTTGCTGGAGGGAGAACGTTGCCGCTTCTGTAGTGGGAACGGAACGGTCTGGATCGTTGTTCCGCGATGAGTTCTTCCAACCTTATTCATGGGTAAAACGCCGGATCGCTCCCCCGGCCCGTTTTGAAACTTCAGCACCCAGGGATATGCCAAGCGTCGTCTCCAGTTCAACTCCAGCGTAGAGACGCGGCTGGCCGCGTCTCTTTTTTTCTCCTCCCGCGCTATCATTTCCCGCATGCCCGACGTCGACTGGGTTCGCAAATTTTGCCTCTCCTTCCCCGACGTAACCGAAGACATGCCATGGGGCGACGATCTCTGCTTCAAAGTTCGCGGCAAAATCTTCACCGGCATGGTACTCGCCGATGGAAGGTTTCCGCGTATCACTTTGAAATCCTCCCCCGAAGCATTCCACGAACTGCTCGAAATCGAAGGCATCGCCCAAGCCCCCTACGTCGGCCGCTATAACTGGGTCCAGCTATCGAACTCCAACATCTTGCCTGCGAACGAGCTCGAGTCCCTGATTCGCCAGTCCTACGAGTTGGTAGCCGCGAAAGCTCCAAAGAAAAAAGTCGCGCCTAAGAAGGCGCGGAGCAAGCGTCGCAAGAAATAGGCCGGGTTCCCCCGTGTCCCTCTGTGCCTTGTGGTTAAGCCTTCCTCGGCGAACTCTGCGTCTCGGCGGTACGCTGTTCCGTTTGACTCGCTCCAACACGCTGGGCTAGCCTCATAGTTCGCCCAATCCATGCGCAATTATCGTAGTCTTCTTATCCTCTGCAGCTTGGATGTTTTGCTGGGAGCCTCCGCCGCCGCCCCTCTGCGTCCAACGCACGCTCCCCACGCGATCGTCGCCAGCGTTCACGAACTTGCCTCCCGGGCCGGTGTCGAGATGATGCGTGCCGGAGGCAACGCCGTAGACGCCGCGGTCGCGACCGGATTCGCGCTCGCCGTAGTCCATCCGCAAGCCGGAAACATCGGGGGCGGCGGATTCATGCTGCTTCGCACGCCCGCCGGTGAGGCCCACTTCATCGATTTCCGTGAGAAAGCTCCAGTCGCCGCTACCGAAGACATGTATCTCGATGCCCACGGCAACGTTATCGAGAACCTCAGCACGGTGGGATACAAATCGGTCGGCGTTCCTGGTTCGGTGGCGGGCCTGGTCTACGCGGAAAAGAAATATGGCAAGCTCTCGCTCGATAAAGTAATCGCTCCCGCCATCAAACTGGCGCGCGACGGATTTCTGCTCGCCTACGAGGACGCGCGCGACCTGCACGATGAAGACTTGGCCAAGTTTCCTGATTCCCGGCGCATCTTTCAGCGCGACGGCAACTTCTACCAGGCCGGTGAAGTCTTCAAGCAGCCCGAACTCGCGCGCACGCTCGAACGCATTGCCAAAAATCCCGACGACTTCTACCACGGAGCGCTCGCTCGCGAACTGGCCGCCGCCATTCGGAAGAACGGAGGCTTGATCACACCCGCCGATCTCGCCGCCTACGAGGTCAAAGAGCGCGAACCGGTTCGCGGTACCTATCGCGGCTACGAAATCATAGGTGCTCCACCGCCCTCCTCGGGAGGCGCGGCCCTTATCGAGATCCTGAACATCCTTGAAGGGTTTGACCTCTCCAAGGCCGGCAACCGCTCCGCCGAAACCATCCACCTGACCTCCGAAGCCTTCCGCCGCTCTTTCTTCGATCGCGCTGATTTCATGGGCGATCCCGACTTTTCGAAGATTCCCGTCCCACAGCTCATCGACAAGAAATATGCCGCTGCCTGGCGTTCTTCCATCGACACGAATCACGCCAGCGTAAGCCAGGAGCTTAAGCGCCCGCAGTTCGAAGGCCTCGAGCAAAATGCCGGGTTGCGCCCCGTCACCGTCCGCGAGCCCGAAAACACCACTCACTATTCCGTTGTCGATGCTGAAGGCAACGCCGTAGCTGTCACCACGACCCTCAACGACACCTTTGGGTCCCGCGCAACAGCCGAGGGGCTCGGGTTCCTGCTTAACGATGAGATGGACGACTTTGCCTCCAAGCAAGGCGTGCCCAATGCCTACGGTCTGATTCAAGGTCCCGCCAATGCCATTGGCCCCAATAAGCGCCCTCTTTCCGCGATGACCCCGACCATCGTCCTGAAAGATGGCAAGCTCTTCCTGGTTCTCGGCTCACCCGGTGGCCCTACCATCATCACCACCGTTGCCAACGTGCTCATGGGAGTGGTGGATTTCGGGCTCGATATTCAGGAGGCCGTCAACGCGCCGCGATTTCACCACCAGTGGCTGCCGGATCAGATTAGTGTCGAAGACCGCCTTTCTCCCGATACAATGAATCTTCTGCGATCCAAAGGCCACAAATTGGATGTCCATCATTTCTGGGGAGACGCCGAGTGCATCATGGTCGACCCCAAGACCGGTGAACGCCTGGGCGCCAGCGACGGACGCAACAATGGGAAGGCGGTAGGTTACTGATGCTGAAGGCGGTTTCGACGTACGTCTACGTGAAGGAACGGCTCCATCCGGGCTTGCTCGACGAGCTGGTTCGGAGCGGGGCCCAGGCCATTGAAATTTTCGCGGCCCGCCAGCACTTCGACTATGCCAATCGCAAGCAGCACGTCCGTGAAATCGCCGATTGGTTCCATTCCACCGGCGTTCCCCTCAATTCCGTCCACGCCCCCTTGTACGCCGACTACGAATGGGGACGCACCGGCGCTCCCCCCGTTAACATCGCTTCCACCGATCGCGCCGGACGTATCGAGGCCATGGACGAAGTCAAGCGCTCGCTCGAAATCGCCGAATACATTCCCTTCCGTTTCCTGGTCCAGCACATCGGCAACCCGAACGAGGAGTTTAATGACAAGAAATTCGAGGCGGCGATGACCTCGGTCGAGCACCTGCGCGCCTTTGCCAAGCCGCTCGGCGTCCGCGTGCTGCTTGAAAATATTCCCAACGAGCTTTCCACGCCCGATCGCCTGGTGGAATTCATCCGTACCATGCACTTTGACGACATTGGCATTTGCTTCGATTGCGGACACGCGCACATGATGGAGGGCATTCCGGAATCGTTCGAGATTCTTAAGAACCATATCTGCTCGACCCACGTGCACGACAACCACAAAGACAAAGACTCGCACCTTTGGCCGGGCAAGGGGTCGATTGACTGGAAGCAGACCATGGAATTGCTGCGCACCGCTCCGCAAACTCCGCCGCTGCTGCTGGAAGTCGAGGGCGAAGAAAAGAAAAATTCCGGCGAAGATGTAAGCGCCACATTTCGCAAGCTGGAAGATTCGTAGGAAATCAACCGCTGAGCACCCAGAGAAGGAGCAAGGTCAGAGGTAAGAGGTCAGATTGCAGAACTGAAACCTTCCGTGTCGGCTGCTCAGGTTTAACTTCTGCGATCTGACCTCTTACCTCTGACCTCGACTTGACCTTATGTCGGCACCCATCAGCACGATCGCAGAAATCGGCAAACACGAAGGCCAGTCCGTCACCATTCGCGGATGGCTCTACAACCTCCGCGAAAGCGGCAAGCTCCTCTTTCCCCAATTCCGCGACGGCAGCGGCGTCATCCAGGGAGTCGTTC
>Ga0209698_10000668_pt1 | contig 38985 bp, 47 predicted proteins | sample LitLauG_LLR_2012_FD_187203 | JGI IMG/M metagenome (GOLD analysis project Ga0209698, IMG submission 187203) | Freshwater sediment microbial communities from Pennsylvania, USA - Little Laurel Run_MetaG_LLR_2012 (SPAdes) (version 2) | ecosystem: Environmental > Aquatic > Freshwater > Creek >... | reverse complement strand
AATTTGCACAAGGTTCTCTTGGAACCACAGCAGGTAATGCAGTAAATATTCTGTATCTAAACTATCCATCAAGTAACAATGATCAGTTGGCAATTCAAGGAAAAAGAGTAACCAATGGTACCAGCTGGACAAGTTCATCACTAACAATAACAAAGATTGTTGATAGTACCTCACACGGATATATTAACTTCGGTGATGGTGGTGCTGGATCTTGGGCAGGTGTTCAGGGTGTAACCTTGGGATCTACTAACCACGATGCATTGATGCTGGACTCAATAGGTAGAGTGGCCGTTGCGTCTCCAGCATCAGCAGGTGTTGCCTTTAATGTATATGGTTACGCAGGAAACTATGCTGTACAGATCAATGGTGGAGGAACATCGGGTTCAGCAGGATCTACTCTGGCACTTTTTGATGCCAATGCACTGTATAGAGGTACTGAAATCCTATTTTCTTCAAGTGCAGCTAGTTCACTTTCTAAGTTCCTTAGAAACAACTCAAATCAACTACAGATTGTTAATGATGCATATACCCAAGTGGTATGTCAATTCGATGATGCCGGTAATGTCCAGGCTCAGAGTTCTTTCGTAACTAACGGTCCAAGTGCTGGTGCCGCAGGTGTATACAAGGGAGATGCAACACACACTGGATACTTCGCTTGGTTTGCTTCCAACGGTAATCGCCAAGGTTACATGGGTTATTCAACCACCACATCAGCCGGAGACACTGGAAATATTCTTCTGCAATGTGGAAGTCATACCATAAATGGTCAAACGTATATTAATGCCGGCTCACAAACAGCATTAACGGTATATCAACCATCCACTGGTGGTTATGGTATCAGCATCTATAACACAGGTGCTTCCAATAACCTACAGATATTCAATGATGGTAATCCCCACATTGAGTCTACTTCAGGATCCCAACTTTGGATCAATGCCAACTATAGTTCTCCATTGAGTTTGTGTAATGGTGGTGGTATAACATACACTGGAACAGGTGGTGTGGTTACCTATGGATCACTAACATCTACTGGTATTGGTGTCGGTACTAGCCAGGGTCAAATCAACATGGTTTATGGCTCTGGATCCACGTGGTATAATGTTATGTGGCGTAACGATGCATCAAACTTCTACTGGTTGGTGAGTGCTGCACAAACCACCCAGTACCTTGCGACGCAGGCATCATGGAACTCTCTGCGACCATTCACAATCTCTATGGCGGGATATGTAACGATTGGTGATTCCTCACAGGGCTGTACGGTCAACTGCGGTCTGTATGTTGCTAACTCTCTGGGTGTTGGTACAGGTTACTCGGGTACCACTGGTGAAATCCGTGCTACCAATAACGTCACGGCATATTACTCAGATAAGAGACTAAAGAGGGACTTCAGGTCTATTGATGGTGCTTTGGATCGTGTACTTCGTCTGAATGGTGTATTCTTCCGTGGTAATGAAGTTGCTGCTCAGTATGGATACGACACCGAGAAAGTTCAGGTTGGTGTTATCGCTCAGGACGTACAGAGAGAACTACCGATGGCTGTATTCCCTGCTCCATTCGACCGTGAATTGGTTGATGGTGTAGAACGTTCAAAGTCTGGTGAAGAATATCTGACAGTACAATATGACAAGTTGGTACCTCTACTCATTGAAGCCATCAAGGAACTCACAAATCGTGTGAAGGAACTGGAGAAAATAAATGACGATGGTAAGTAGCGGTCAGATTAGCCTCGCCGGAACTGCAACCTCGGGAGGCTACAATCAGAGTGTGGATGTGGAAATAGGAAACTCTGGTACAACTCAAGTATCCATGAATGATGCCAATCCGAGAACACTGGCAGGCATTGCCTCGGGTCAGATAAGTATGTCCAGCTTCTATGGAAAGACATTCTACACTCCTAGCACTAGGACATATTCAGCGTCCACAACGTTTACCTGTCCTGCTGGAGCAAGTTCCTTCACGTATCTTGTAGTAGGTGGAGGTGGTGGAGGTGGTGGTTCGACAGCATCCCGTTCAGGTGGTGGTGGAGGCGGTGGAGGTGTTGCCACAGGAACAATAACATTGACTCCAGGTGTCACTTATACTATAACTATCGGTGCAGGTGGAGGTATCTCAGCAACAGGAGGTTCCTCAATCTTCAGCGGATCAGGAATAACAACTATCACTGCTGCTGGTGGAGTAGGTGGAACGACAGCAACATCACTTGTGTATGGTAATGGTGGAGCTAGTGGAACACCATCAAGTCACGCCGGTGCAACTGCTACCGCGAACGGTGGTGGTGGAGGTGGTTCAACTGCTGTGGGAACAACAACTGCCGGTGGTGCAGGACAAACTGTGACTATCAATGGTGTTGGTTATCCTTGCGGCGGTGGTGGTGGACCAGGATATGCAAGATCGAATGGTGGCTCCGGTGGAGGCGGTGGTGGTTCAGGAGGCACAGGAGTAGGAACAAATGGAACTGCTAACACTGGAGGTGGTGGTGGAGGTGGTTCAGCCGGCGCCTATGGTCCAGGTAGTGGCGGTGGTGGATATATTGTACTTTACGGTTAACATATAGGAAAACAAATGGCAAACACATACAAATGGAATGTAGTTAATATTGAAGCATATCCTACTCTAGAGACATATGAGAATGTGGTTTCTAAAGTGGATTGGAGATGCACGGCTACTGATGATGCAACTCCTCCGCACACTGCGATCAGATATGGAATTCAACCAATCAACTTTGTTGCACCTACAGCTAACACGACATTTACTCCATTCGACCAACTTACCGAAGAAGTTGTAATGACATGGGTACAATCGTCCATAGGTGAAATGATGATTTCTTCGATTTATGCTGGTTTGGATAATGATATAAATCGTCAGTTGACACCACAACCTGTGAAGTTTGGTTTGCCTTGGTCACCTGTGGTAACTAATACTGTCACAGCAAACACTTCTAATACAGCATCATAAATATTTGCGTAGTTTTGTCAATATAACCTAAAGGAAATAGAAATGAGCGATCAAACAACCGAACAAACCCAAGTTCAAGCCAAGGATGTTTTTGTTAATCTTCGCGTGAATGTTGAAGAAGTCAATGTGATTCTTGCAGGTCTTGAGGAACTACCCCACAAGATTTCGCGTAGAGTAGTTGATAACATCATTGGTCAATCACAGGAACAACTGAAGAAGCCTGAGTAATTACCAACCTCCGGTGTATCCCACCGGAGGACCATAAACGAATGGTGTATTACCAAAGTTCATGGTACCGTAGCTTGTTCCAAGTCCCGGAGAATATCCAGCAAACGGAGTGAATGCCAGATAGATTGGTCCTGTTCCTGGCATTGGTCTAGTATCTCCTAGTGCTGTTTCAATTCCATTGACGAACACTCTGAGTTTCTTCAGGTTACAGTCAATGGCTAGTCCAACAACGTCACCGGCTGTAAATGTCTGTCCTACAGAAACACCTGTACTGGCATTTACAACTCTGCGTCCATTGTCTCCATACACGTTTCCGTTGCCTCGATAGTAGAATCCAGCAAAGTCTGTTCCATCATACAGTCCATCCACAATACCAACCCACTGGTGATAGATTACAGCACCACAAGTGTACTCAACGTAACGATAATCACCGTGATTCCAAGGATAGTGGGTCACACTTCGAACACCTGAAGTGTCTGTGGTTGATATTGATGCGGTTGTATTAGCATTTGACAAGACAATACCTGGACCCATAACTGTTGGATCCCAGGCAAGGAATGATGGTGCAACTGCGCGTACACCATCAGCAAGAGTTCTACAAGCGAATGTCATTACGCGAATCCCTTGAGTAAGTTGGCATACCAGTGACCGGTACTAGCATCATATGTTGCCACGAAGAAGTCCACTGAATTCGCAGCAGTACTTAACACACCAGCAGATCCACCAGGCCATTTCACTGACGTTGGCCATGTTACCGTATGACTTCCTGTTCCATCTTGAACGAACTTGATATTGATAGTTTGTCCATCTGAAGGATTAGAGAAGGTCATTCCTGTAATACTTGCTGTGATAGATCCTAGGTAAAACACATTGGAATTAAAACAATCGAATGTGGGAGTAGTGGTGAATGACACAGAGACAGGCACCGTGGCAGCAGCATTGTAGAATGTTCCAGGTAGTTCCCATGCTAGTCCACTGCCGGATGATGTAGTTTGAGTAAGAACTGTGTTGTTAGCTCCACTTCCACCCAAAGGAGGTATAGTAACCGTCACAGTGGCTAGTGTATCATTGATACCCGCAATGTCATCCTTATCTTCCAGTGTGTTGTTGTACACATCCTTCAGTACACAACGAGTCAGTTGACCTTGTGGAACCCAGATTTCAGTAGTCAAACGACCATAAGGATTCAGAACAATTGGATTAGAATTCTCAGTTGTTCCGGTGTTATCGGTATAAGTTACACAGTTCGATGTTGTTCCAGCGTAATATGTGTAGATCAATCCACCATCATTCGGATTACCGGCATTGGTGAATTGCTGTCCTGCTGAATAGAACGGAAGTAGAAATAGTGTCATCTTAGTATCCTATTGCAAGGTAGCTGAATGAGTAGTCTTGGGGAGTACCATTGTTGTCCCAAGTTGATACGTTGAACGTATTGGATGCCACATTTGCTGTAAAGGACACATCAATCGATCCACCTTGTCCCCATGTTGGTTGTGTATACACTCCAAGACAAGCAGTGGGGAATGTTGTTGGTAGATGAACAACAGAAGAACCGCCGCTATGTGTTCTACCGAATTGAATAATCAGATTACCATTTCCGAACAACACATATCCAGGATTCGAATATATCGAACTGATGATACCATTGTTTGCAGCCGATACGTTTGCAGTGAGAACATTGGTTGTTGGATTGAAGTTCAAACTTGAAGGTGCAGTGAATACCTGAGCAAGTCCAGATGCCAAACTTCCGAATAGAATTGGTAGTGAGGTGTTAGCTGTCGTTGTTTGAGTCAATACAGTGTTAGCACCAATAGCAGTTTGAGCGGTCAGATTGGTAACCTCAGTAGTACTATTCACCGTGAAGGGTGGTGTTCCTGTACCAACTGTAGACTGTAGAATCTCAGCCGTGACTGTTCCTGTACTAGGATTAGCATTGATATTCGTATTGAATATTGGTGTTTCTAGTCCTGTAGAAGATACCGATGACATAAGCAACGGATACACAGCATTTGCCGCAGTAGATATCGAATAAACTTGATTAGCACTAGCAACACTTGACTCAGAATAGAATTCAGCACTAGGAATACTAGGAACATTGTCACGATCTTCCAATGTTACACCGTTAATATCAGTGACCACAAGGTGATAATCTTGACCGGATGCCAACCACAGACCATTGGGAAGTCTACCACTAGGGGTCAACTGAATAGGATTAGCATTGAGTGTAGTTCCTGTATTGTCGGTGTATGTGTTTGCAGGAATAAGTCCACCTGCGATGTAGGTGTGGATGAATCCTCCACCATTTACATTACCGTTATTAAGAAACTGAGTTCCCGCTGCATAGAGACTCGATAGAAATACAGTTGTCATTTTTATCCCTTAATAAACTTTAGTAGTTCGGCAGCATTAGCAGCAAGACCCAACATAGCGGCAATAGTTCCGCCAACCCAATATACACGATTGATTTTGGATTTGGTGCCTTCAACTTCCTTCATGAGTCCCTTGGTGAATTCACTACGACGCGCCTCGTTTTCCAGGAAGGAATCAAACTTGGTAGACAGAATATCAATCTTATTTGATAGATCCGAGTACTGTTTGTTAGTTTCGATGGTTAGATCAACTAATCTTTCGTGATCATTTTCCGTTGTCATCAGCCTTCTCCCATTCTCCGGCAAATCCATGTTTTTGTAATTCTGGTAGATTCTTGATAACCTTCTCACCGATATCATCACGATATCCCATATCAGAGATAGAAATCTCACCGACGATCTTGTATACCTTATCTCGGGAATCTTCGATTGTCTTTCCTGTTTCAACAACAACTAGAACGTAAGACCCAGCAGTAACCCAACCATCAACTTCCTTCATTTCTCCATCAACCTCATCGATGAACTTACCTGCCATCACGGATTGAGGTTGAATATTCTCCCAGTTCTTCTTTGTGATACCATAGATGGGAATGTTCTCGGTTACTTGGTCCTTATCCTCGAATGGGAATGGAGGTATAACCAAAACGATACCAATCATCACATCTTTAGATGCTTTGAGTGTTTCTTTACCCTTACAAGCATCATACATCCACTGTGCAGGATCACCTTTGTGTGCGTACAATACCAGATTGAAGATAGGCCATCCCCAGCGACTTGTAAACTCTAGTGGCCACGGATTACCTTTCTTATCGATGATACAGTTGATATCTACTGATGTGAAGGCACCCATCTTGACTAAATCTTCTTCAAGTGGCTTGAGTACCTTGTCGAATAACTTGCTCTCGGTTACATACTTGGCTACTGTACCCATTTCACCTGTATTGACACCCTTTTCACTTGGGAACAGCTTCTTGTGTTCGAATGATTCCTCAATGGGTCCGAAGAATCCATCCTTACCGACCCAACGTGAGCATCCGAATTCGACACCTTCAATGAATTCCTGCAACATAACATCGCCTTTGATGGGTACCTTATTGTCCATCCAGGTCTGTAGTTGTTGGATCATCTGTTGTGGTGTCTTACCTACGAATGATAAGGCCTTGTTATCATTATCACCAAGTGTTTTGAATACGTAACGAGCAGGATTGTCGTACACATATTTCTGTGCCTCTTTAATATTCTTGAAGGTCTTGTATTCCGGAACTTTGATACCGTGTGCTTCCAGAAAGTCCATACCCTTCTTACGGTCAATTTCCAAGTCAGCAACAGCTTGACTAGGAGCGAATACAGCGATACCTCTTTTTCGAAGCATCTCCAGCTTAGGTAGATAGTTGCCGTTCTCTGTAGATACGACTAAATCAGATTTTCCAGCCCAGGGGAGCCATTGCTTAACCCTCTCTATGCTTGGATGGAGTCCTGTGCCAATCTTTTGGTTATTACCTGGTTTGGGTTCAATAAACCACTTAACGGTATGGCCATGTTCTGCGCACCTTAGCGCAAAGGCACCAGCGACGGCGCCCTGATCGATGATGGTGATAAGCAAGGTTATTCTCCAATACAGTATTTACCTATATTTATGAGTTCTCAGATGACCATAAATATCCAACCAATATAAGGAGTATAACCATGGAACAAACCCCCGAACAGCTAGAGTATCTTCAACACCTCAGTGATTGTCGTTGGAATATGGTCCGACACATCAATGGCAAAGGGATTGAAGTATCAAACAACAAGTTCAATGTCTTACCCAAAGCAGTGAAGATTGTCACTGAAGATGATCCTCTTGCGTACAAGGACCTAGCAAGATTCAAGGTAAAGGACCCAACAATCCCCCTGGAAATCGAGGATAACTCGTTGGATTTTGTATTCATTACCATGGAAAATATTCCTTCTCCTATGGTTGAGGAATATAGCAATAAGTTAGTATCCGGTGGTCGTTTGATGTTACATTGCAAATACAACGGTTCTTGGAACTTGAGTATTCAAATCAAATCTACCAATGGTGTGGTTCCTTATGAAGAACCAGTAATTCCTAAGAAGAATATTGGTATCATGAGACTCGGAGCAATCGGAGACCTTCTACAAGTCACTTCCGTAGCTGCACAAGCCAAGAAGATGGGTTATCATGTGACTGTATATGGTCAGAATCCAGCGGCAACCGTACTTCAGAATAACCCAAATATCGATGAGATTGTTGGTACTGACAGGAATATCATTCGTAACAATGAGCTACAAATGTATTGGGATTGGTTGGAAACTAAGCATGAACGATGGGTAAATCTATGCGGATCTGTGGAGGTTGCTTGGTTACCCAATAAGAATCACCCACAGTTCCATTGGCCCGATAAAGTTCGTAACAAGTATCTGAATGCCAACTATGTTGCCTTTATGCATGAACTAGCTGGATTACCATACAAGAAACTTGATGTAAAGTTCTATCCGACTGATGCTGAGATTAATTGGGCAAAAGAAGAACGTTCTAAGATGCCTGGTAAGAAACTTCTATGCTATGCTATGAATGGAAGTTCCTTGCATAAGGTATGGCCTTATTTCGACACCATAGTTGCCAGAACAATGCTTATGCTTCCTGATGTTGACGTTGTTACCTTGGGAGGTGATGATGCAGTAGCTTTGGAAGGTGGTTGGCAAGAGGAATCACGGGTACACTGTAGATCCGGAGCATGGTCCATCAGACAATCCTTGACCTTTATTCAATTGTACGCAGATGTTCTTGTTGGTCCTGAGACTGGATTACTCAATGGAATGTGCTGTGAACCGATGAAAAAAGTTCTATTTCTAAGCCATTCCAGCAAGAATAACCTCAGTAGAGACTGGCATAACACTGAAAGTTTGTCATCGGAGTGCTGTGGTAAGTGTCTACACAGACTACACCTGAACGACGATGGCTGGAAGTACATGGAAAGGGATGATGAGACTGGTGTAGCTAAGTGCCAGGCTCAAATATCACCGGACACTGTATGGAACATCATTTACAAGGAATTGAAGTAAAAAAAGAGCCCCGAATGGGGCTCTTAAACTATCTACTTCTTTTTATTGGTCTAGATGCGATCAAGGTAGTTGTTTCTTTCAAGGAATCCAGTAACCTTATCACCAGTTTCCTTATCTTCGCGTGTTACCGTTTCGTACATTCCAACGTAATGCTGTCCCGTGTATTCATTCTCTAGGGGATTTAGGTCCTTTCGAATGTAACCAGCGCGGCAGGCATCCACGTCGAATGTCGGATCATAGTTCATATTGAGTTCGGCTTGATTGACGAAGTTGTTCTCTGGATCACGCTGTACTCGCGTTTGTTCACCAGAAATCAATCCATCAACCTGAACTTGGTCAATCCAAACCTTGTTCCGATTGGAAGTATTACCCTTTGTCTTGATAGGCAAGGTAGGTGAATACTTCATCTGCTCTTTACATAGAGCATCTTCAACTGTGTACTTCATAGGTCCTCCTTCTGGTTAATCAGAGATTACACCAAGATCGGACCAAACGGCTTCTTGCTCATCGTTTCCTTAACATCCATTGCCATATCTTGATTTTCAAGTTCTGTGCCCGGCGGCATATGGTTGAAATTCAGATTGAAGCCAGTACCACCATTGGTGTACGGAGTACCCTTGGTGCGACGCTTCATTTCGATTTCGCCATACTTAACTGGGTCAAGAGTGCGATCTTCCATTACTTTTGCCATGATTCTTCCTTTTCCTTTGTTATTAAGCCTGAACTGAACCTTCTTCTGCAACACCAATCTCAACTGCTGCTTGTACTGCTAGAGTAGTAGCTGCTGTGTTAGATGTTAGTGATACCATATCACCTTGTGCCAAAATCACACCACCTTTAGCTGCTGATGAAGGAACATATACAACTGATCCTGCGGCAGAGGTAGAGACATTAACAGTAGTTAGGGGAACAGTATTCCCATTTGTAACCTGGTTGAGAGTTAGGTATGTCGTTGCGTTCGAAGATGCGGTAGTTACTGTTACAGCAGCACCTAGCAATACCGTACTTGAAAACGGAGCGACAGCCACATTTGCTGCAAGAGAACCAACCGGCACCACCATGTGTTGCTGGTACACTGAACTCTCGTATGAAAATGCTTTTGTTGCCATATCCTTTTCCTTTTTAGTGGTTGGGACCGCCCAAATGGACGGTCCCTATACTCAACTATTAAGCCTGTGAGTCCCACATAAAGATACGGGCTTGCGATGCTTGGGTTTGGATGATACCGAAACCAAGCAGGGCGTACCATGCCATACCCTTTGAACGACCGTAGTCACCAGCGATTTGGTAACGCAGTTGTTCTGGCTCAACAACACCTTCATACACTGTATCTTCACCGAAGAAGAAAGCCCAGTCTGACTTGCCATTTGTCCAGGGAACCATATCGCCACCGGTCGAACCGTTAGCAATACCGGTAACACCCACGCCCGGAGCAATGTTGGTTTGTTCAACGAAACGGGTATTCTCGTAACGGCCGATTTCACCGCGCATGATCAGATCAAGACCGGTGGCGCTGTACTGGTGCAAACCTTCCAGGCTGTTCTTGATTGTACGCAGCGTCGAAACATTGGCGATTGCGTAGTAGTCATCACCCAGGAATGCCGGAATATTCGATTGCTTCATGTGGTCGACCAGATTCTTCAGGTGACCGGTTCCGAGAGCAACGTTATTTGTACCTGTAACAGTACCGTTCGTGAAATACGTAAGAGCAGCAGCATCAGTACCACCCGAAGCGATAAAGTGTTGCGGTGTCTTGGTGAACTGGAACCATGCCGCGCGGTCAAGCGTCTTAGCACAGTCGTTCTTCAGTGTCTTACCGACAGGACCATCGATAGAGAACTTCGAAAGGTCTTCCAGCATTCCGGTCCAAGGCACGGCGTTTGCAAATTCAGTAACCGTCAGAGTTCCTTGGGCAACGGTGAAGTTGCTTTGAGGAATCGTGTTGGTTTCTGCAATAACACCACCAGGATTGGCTAGATCGGATACAACGTCCCATGTAAATGTTTGACCACGGTGCTTACCGAATACTTGCTCACCGTCGCAAAACTGACGGAACTTTGTCAACGGCTGAACGTATGTACGCAGAACGTTGGAAAGTTGATTGCTATAGAAGTATCCACCAGCGGTCGATTGACTCCAAAGTTGACCTGACATTTGTGTTTCCTTTTCAAAAGTTATTTTAGGTTCGAAATCATCCTCGAGGAAAGATTTCGTTTCATATATTAATTATATTTATAAGGTAACTGATCCTAAAATTAAATACGACCTTTTTTACGGGCAGCAAACATTCCGGCGACCGCTTGTTCCCTTGCTTCCTTCTCCGATAGAACTTTTCCATCATTTCCACCGTTCATCTTAGCTCCTGAAGTGTTCAAGTTCTGGATTTTAGCCTTTTTGTTAAGGAGTTCTTCCTTGGCCTTATCCTTCACTGTAACATCTGCAAGACCCTTCTTCCAACCACGTACTTGCTCACCACAAAAACGCATCTTCTTATCAAAATTGACCAGGGGATCCGGATCAAACACCTTATTTGCATAGGTAACGTCACACATATTCATAACAGCAGCATTCAGCACTGGATCACTCAGCAAATCCTGATAATCCTTGGCGAAGTTGTTGAAGATAGCCTGTCCAGCCTTACGGTTATCTTCCTGACGCTTAACTTCATTGGATTGGTCGATTGCTTCCTTCAGAAGTGTATCAACAGCTTCAACAGCATCTTCTTCCGAACCCAACTGTAGCTTTTTTGCTAATTCTTTAGTATCAACCTTAGGTTTTGCTGGTGTTTCTACCTTCTTTGAGTGAACTTGGCGAACAGCTTCCTCATAATACAGATCAGCTTCTTCGACCTTAGCTGCAATAGCAAACCATTCCTCGGCTGTACGGGTAACTTCCTTACCATTGATAACGCGAGTTATCTTCGTCGTTCCATCAAGAGTAGATGATTCTCCACCTTCCTCAGCAGGTGTATCAACCACTTCTTCGGACTTACTTTCAACTTCAACGTTCTCATCCTGAGGTTTGATACCGAACATCAGTTCATCGTTCTTGTCGTGGGCAGCCTGGGCTTCCTCGGCAATCTTGTTTCTCCAGTCAACCTTCTGTGCTTCTCTAGCCCGCATCAACTTCATGCGTTCTTCTACGGCATCCTTTTCAACAGACTTCTTTTCATTTGCGGCCAGGACTGAATCCTCGGCTCCAGACAGAATCTTATCGCTCATGGTAACTCCTATAAGTTAGATTGTTATATTAACGAGATATTTATGGTTATTCTTCCTGTTCGTAGGAAGAATTCAAGTTCAAAGCCTTCTCAGCATTAGAACCATCAAGTAATGCCTGAGCGAAGTAGAACTTGATCTTGTTGATAGCCAAATACTCATTCTGTAAATCCTGGATGGCATTGGAGTCCCTATGGTCCACCTTTACCAACCTATCCTTTACACTCTGAATGTCCTGAGCTATTCTAGCCTCAAGGTACTTACCTGTATCTGTCGAGAAAAAGTTCCTAACTTGTTCAGACCGTATGATTTGTTCTTCCAACTTCTCACGAATCTTACGTTCCTTTTCTTCCTTCCACTTCTGTATTGGATTATACATTTATATTCCTTATATTAAAGTTGCTTAGGTATTTGCTCTCCTGCTGCTCCTGGAGGTGTTGCTCCTGGCATACCTGGCGCACCTTGCGGTTGACCAACCGGTTGATTGGCCACTTCAAAGGCGTGTGTTGCCATGAACTTAGCAGCATCCACCTTCTCATGTTGTGAAGCAATTGCCAACTTGGTTTGGTTGTTTTCACGGGCCTTTTGAAGTTCAATTTGACCCTTAGCTTCAGGACCCTTCATCAGCTTCATCTTCAGCATTTGATTCTCTTGCTGAATTTGAATCATGTTAGGATCTTGTTCTTGATTGATGAATCGCATTCCATCACCATAACCAGCATTAGCAAACATTTCCTTCGATAGTTCCTTCATATCAAACATACGTGATGAAGGCATCTTCATGATGTTCTGTAGTGTACCGATAACGGCAGTCAACTTACCCATCTTCGTGGTTGGGTCTGTAGCATTCATACCTACATTACACTTCACCACTAGATCAGCCTTGAGCATTTCATCCGTCATGGCATCTACTCCATAACGCATAAGGTTGGCTTGCTTACCAACAAGTGCCATTACCATATCATCAGTTTCATACTTAACTTCAAGTTGAATGATACCACGAAGCAACGGAACAACGAAGGTGTCCGTGAAGATTCTGAGTTGGTGTTCAAGTGATACGTTGGCATTAGAGTTCAACATCTGCATTCCACGCCACGTTTCAGCACCACCAGGTTGCTTGGAAGTCTGAATGGTCTGTGGTGAGAAGTTACCTGCCAACTCATCAAAGTCAGCATTCAGTCTGTCTTGCTCTAGGTAAGATGATTGTGTAACATCAGGTGTAGATAGTTCACGAACGTCCTCTGTGGGATTCTGTGTGAACACTGCCGAACCTGGTTGGTTACGAAGCAAGGCACTCAAGTCAATCTCTGAGTCTGTCTTGACAATAAACTTCTTGTTCAAGGCCAGCTTAACGTTGTTCAGTCTTTGATTGGCAACCTCATTCAGTTCTTCTTGAATACCTGATAGCTTGGTCGGTGTACTTGAAACATAGGTGTTATGGGTTTCTAGTACGCATGATCCAACAACATATTGACGCTTACCAGTGAAGTAAAGTTCCTCAATCATCACAGGATCACGAAGCATCAGTGTGTTATTGATGGTGTACCATACCCAGTCTTGACCATCAACACGGTGAATGTGTTCCTGTACAAGGATCAATTCATAATCACTGACTTCTTTGGCTGTCCTATCGACTGGATCAGAGCTAGAATGTGAACGTGCTGTGCGAGTTGTACCACCTTCCTTGACAGAAGATTGGGCGGCAATTAGTTCGTTATCACTGAAGTCTTTGAAGAAACCACTCTTGATTTTCTCCTTAACTTCACCGATATACATTGGGCGCAGGTGAATCAGATATGGAGAAGTACCTACAATGTCCAACCAACTTGCGTTTGGATCAAAACGGAAATTCTCAAGAGGTACCAATTCTACAGCCGGCTTATCCTCAGCGAATTTCTTTGTCTTTGTCTCAGTGCCACCTTCCACTTTAATTTCATCCTCTACCTTAACCTTCCAGTAGTAGTGTGCAACGGCAAGACCTTGTACCTGAGCATCTTGGAATCCACCAATAACAATTTGATACCAAGGAACACTCTTGGTCAAACGATACTGCATTAGAGCCTTGACAGCTACCGCAGATACAACTTCCTTTGGATCGGAAGGATTTTCTGCTTCAATAGAGATAACGTCCGGATTACTGAAGTATGCAGCATCAGCAGCGGCCTCATACTTGTCAATAACGGAACGGGTCTTAGGACGATATACCTTAGACGAGAACTGGTTGGTAGTTGTACTGAAGTGTGAACCTGAACGGTGTTGGGAATGGAAAGCACGGATAGAATCATCCAACTTGCCGCGTACACTGTCATTGAAGAATGATGTGCTACTATCAAATGCAGCGCGACTCTTAGCCAGCCATTGAGTTTCCGAAACCGTCAGTTTAGGAAGTTCGTCTTGAACTTCATCATTCACAGGAGTAGTTTCTTCGGCAAGACCGACGGTCAACTTATCCTTGGCTAGACCTTTAGCGATTTCCTCATCACCAGAATTTGGTTTCTGATTAGATGATGGCGGTTGAATGCTTCGGTCATTTATGGTTATGCTTGCCATGTTGTTCCTTTAACGTATTGGATTGCCGAACTGATCCTTCAATACCACTGTTCGTTCTTTTTGTGTCTTATCGAATTTCTTATGGAATCCATCTGGTCGCTTGGTAACTTGAACACCTTGTGAACCATTTCTGGACAAGGAGGCACGTTCCAGAAGTTCACCACCAAGACGGATAACGATCTTATCGAACTCATCACGGCAACTAACATCAACCGGATTGATAACCATAACGTTGGCATCACCAAACTGTAGCAACTCTGCTAGACAGATACCAACCATAGGGGGTTTGTTTTGTAGAACGCGAACACCCCAGCAATAACCCTTGTACTTCCTCTGTAGTAGGTGTCCTGTGTATACTGCAAGTTCCTCTGCAATCTTGTCATCGAATTCTTCGACGGAAATGATATCAGCCATATATTCTCCCTGTAATGTATATTTATGAATTCCTTATTAGAGCAATTCATCCTCGGATAAGCTGGCACTTCTCTGTGCGTGCTGTGGAGCAGCCATATCCATATCGTAAATACGAGAAAAAGCATCAAGACAGTCAACAAGTCGGCCGAAAGGATAGTTGTCCAGTTCATTGATGAACAATTCAGTCAAATCGTACACCTGTTTGAGGTGATTGACCTTCTTGATAGGTCTACTGATCCGATAATCGCATCCTTCCTTAATTGCACCCAACTGAGACTTGGTAAGTGCCTTTTGATCTGTAGGATAGGGCACGAAGATGTTGGAATAGTTGATATCCGGCTGAATTCTCTCAATCCGGTCACCCTTTCGGTTGGATCCATTCAGTGCCGATGTTAGGGGCTTGATAATGAATCGTCCGGCCTGCTCTTTGCGCATTTGTTCCTGGAAATAGTCAAGGTCAACCTGTCCTGAACCATAAACTTCATATCCGACCTGTAGATTACCTACTCCAGGGTCCCTTCTCCACTTGTAATGAAGCAACTTCAGTGTTTCCCAACGCTGTGATAGTGTCATATGGTGACAGGCACCGTCCAGTAGATACTTCCTCTTGTTGGCACCAATACCGATAACAAGAATAGCTGTCTCAGCAGAGCCTTTCTTCATAGACTTAGCGGGATCGACCACTATAGCTACGTTCAACTTGTATGGACGAACCTCATATGCACACAGTTTAGAGATATCGAACACCTTTTGATCAGCCGCAGAGGGTGATTGTAGGTATTGACACGACAGATTGAAGGTGGAGTTCTCACGTTTCTTCTGTTCCCAGTATTCCTCGGTGAAAAGTACTGGTTTTCCGTTCGGACCACCATCATCCGTAGCTGGATACACTCTTGGTGTGGCTATTCCACGGTCAATGATGTGCTGATACGAATCTGCATGAGAATATCGAGTTCCAATGAACCTCTTGTGACCACCCTGTTGGGACTGTGACAAAGACAACTCAAGGTATGAGTTAATCTTCTGGACTGTCTCAGTGGAAGTCACGGAGTTTACGGTAATAACGTCATCATAAATCAGGAGTTTGTAGTGGGCACCAGTTTTCAGGGAAAGTAGACCCTGACACTCAATAGTTGGTTCCTTTGGATTACCCTTGCGGCGAACTGTAATGGAATCTTCATTCCACTTAGGACTTTCGACTTGAGGATTAGTCCAGATGATATCCGGGAATGCAGCCAGTAGAATCTTGTTGGATTCGAATTCCTTTTTGATCTGGGACAGGAACTTCTGTGCAAGGGAATAGTTCTCAGAAAAAATACCGATAGTAATCTCTGGATCCTGTAGAATGTTCTGTAGAGTTAGACCGAAGGTGATGATAGATGACTTACCGTGTTCTCGTCCCCAAAGATCCAGATAACCATTGGGTTCCGCTTCAACTTCACGGCATCTTTCATAGGACCAAGGGTGCAAAAGGTCTACTCGACCACAAACCTTGACTAATAGATAGTAGAGGTCATTTAGACAAAGTGCCCGGATGCCGGCGATGTTGGTACCACCTTCATCGAACTCATCCCAGGCCTTTACAATGTCCTCAAAGGGTAAATCGTGCAGTGGATTTGACATATATTCCTTATATTCTGTTGTTCCAAATAATCATAAATAGTTACAGTATACCGTATTTATGGACCAAGGATAATCAAATGAATCGCAAAGACATTAAAAGACTCCACGTTGAAGATGAAATCGTTTGCGCACCAGAGCCTTTCCGTGGTCTGCCAGACCTGAGTGATGACTATGATGTATCTGCAAAGATCAACTCCATCACCAACAAGAAAGTACTTCAAAAAGTTAAGCAATCCATCGTGTGCGAAGAAGATTACAAATACGGACCCAAGACAAGCTACAAGGGTAAGTATAGCTATAACCGCGACGATTAACCGTAAGACATAAGGAACTATAATGGGAATAACTGCCGGAATCGCCGCCGTAGGTGGTAGTCTGATTAGTGGCTCAATGCAAGCTGATGCAGCCACTAGTGCTGCTCAGACCCAAGCACAATCTGCTCAGGCTGCATCGCAACTACAATATCAAGAGTTTCTAACCCAACAACAGAACCTTCAACCCTGGCTACAAGCTGGCCAAGGTGCTTTGAGTACACTACAAGCTGGTCTGCAACCTGGTGGACAATTCAATACGCCATTTAGCATGGCACAGTTTCAACAAGACCCAGGATACAACTTTCAGAAACAACAAGGTCAAGCTGCCATCAATGCTCGTGGTGCTGCGGCCGGAACATATACTTCACCGGCAACTACTCAGGCATTGTCGCAATTCAACCAAGGTTTGGCAAATACCTCGTACAATGATGCATACAATCGTTACATGCAAACAACGGGTCGTACTCTTGCAGCCACACAATCTCTTGCTAATGTTGGTCAGACAGCTACTTCTCAATTGAATGCTGCCGGCACTAACATGACCAATGCAATATCAAGCAACACAATTGGTGCCGGTAATGCTCAGGCTGCCGGTCAAGTTGGTTCAGCGAATGCTTGGGGTAGTGCATTGTCTCAAGGTGGTCAAGTTGGATTGAATGCTTACACAATGTCTCAGTACGGCGGAACGCAATCAACACCATATAGTTTTGGTCCAACAGGTGATCCGTCAGGTGGTGCAGCAGGACCTCAAGCCCTAACACCCGAACAATTGGCACCGATAGATATGAACATGAGTTCCTATTACAATCCGCCAGTTCCAGTTCTAAGCTAAGGATACAATATGTCAGAAGTCGATGCCAGCATTCCCCTACAGGTAAAGCAGTTTGCTATTCCTGATCCTGTGGTTGCCCAAGAAAACGCAATGAAGTTGGGTACCATGAAGATGGAATATCAAGCCATGCAACAGGATCAACGAGATTCTGCTACAATGGGAAATATTCTAAAGAGTATTGATCCTAAGGATCCGAACTATGATGACAAGGCCTATCAAGCCATGCTTCAATCTGGTATCAATCCTCAGAAGGCTCTCGCATTCAAGTCATCCCAACTATCCGCACAAAAGAACTCTGTGGACATTGAAGCCAAGAAGGCTGAGACTGCCGAAAGACAGCAACAAGCATACATCAATGCCAACAAGGAACAACGTGCGCAAATGGAACAAGCAACAGCGATGATCAATGATGCTACTGGCGGTGTTACCGAAGCCTATGATTCAATCATCAACAAGGGTGGTGATAAGAATACCGCTATGGCTGCTGCCAAGACTATTCTTGATGCCCACATTGATGAAGCACTAAAGAATCCTAATCTTCCGGATCAAATCAAGAAACAATTGGCTGCCGAAAAGAATAAGCCATTCAATATCGACCAGATTCGGGAAGAACACGCCCAATCGGCTGGTTTCATTGCCATTCAGAATAAAGCCAAGGCAGAAGAAGAACTTCGTTACAAGAAGGCAGAAGAAGAAAAACTATCTGCCGAAGCTGCCAAGTTGCGTTCAGAGGCAACACCTCCTAGCAAGGATCGTGTTGAAATGTTGGCATCTATGTTCGAAAAGGACCCAACGGCACTCACACGACTTGATAAGAAGGAACGTGACGCCGTTATGGATGTTATTGCCCAACGTGCTAAGACCGCAGGATTGACCACAGAAGAATATGCCGATAAGGTTGTTGGCCAACGTGGTGAAGCTAAGGCACAAATCAAGACTGATGCAGCATTCTCAAGTGGTACGGAAGCCAAGCGAGTAACGGCTTTGAATACCGCTGTGTCTCACTTGGCATTGCTTTCTGATGACGTTAAGAAGTTGGATAACAATGATACACAAGCCTTGAATAAAGTTACCAACTATATTGCTACTCAATTCGGTCATCCCGAAGTTACTAATTTCGAAACTGCCAAGAAGATTGTTGCAAGTGAAGTTATCAAAGCTATTGCAGGAACAAGTGGTGGCGGTGTGCAAGATCGTGAAGAAATGCAACGTTTGTTTGACAATGCAAATTCACCTGCACAATTGAAGGGTGCCATTGACCAAGCTAAGAAACTTCTTTCTGGCCAACTTGGAAGCCTTCGTCTGCAATATACTTCAGGTTCAGGTACAGGTGGTGATAAGAGATTCAATGAGAAACTTAATCCGGAAACTGTTAGGGAACTAGAAGGTTCTGCTCCAAAAGAATCCAGCAAGCCAACCGTTTCGAACTGGTAATCATGACAAGAGATATCACCCTTCAGTTTGATGATGGATCATCCCACCAGTATAAAGGTGTGCCGGATGATGTTACTCCCGACCAGGTTACAGAACGTGCTGCTAAAGAGTTCTCAGGAAAGAAACTGACGAATATCGATGGCGGTAAGAAACCCGAACCAAAGAAGGAAGAAACACTCCTAGACAAAGCAAAGGGTGTGGGTGAGGCTGCTCTACAAATGGCTGGCTCAATGGCTGCTCCATTCCTCGCTGCAACTGCTCCTGGTCTACTCCCACAAGCCGAAGGTGAGTCTGCTACCGAAGCCGCATCCAATGCTTATCACAAGGGTAAAGAATTAGCCACATACGAACCCACTACAGAAAAGGGTAAAGAATACTCTGAGAATGTGGGTAAGGTCATGAAGTACCCTGCCAAGGTTATTGATCTTCCCGGTAAAGCTGTTGAGGCTGTTACCGGTTCGAAGATGTCACACGAAATCACTACAGACTTCCTTCCGTTTGTTGCTGGTCCGGCAGTTAAAGCTGGCGCAGGTGCCGCAATCAAAGGTGGAATTGAACTAGGTGATCGCGCAGTACAAGCACTGAAGAATGATGTTCCTATGTCTGTCAAGGTAGCTGACCGCGAGAAGTTCTCTAGTGGTGTGGTTAAGGCACACGAAGATGCATCAGCACTTGGTATGGATCCTGAGCAAAAGGGACAACTTACCAAGGGACAACTTCAAGCTGCTGGACTTCGCGCAATCGGAAAGAATGAGCAGGCTGCTAAGGTTCTTCAGCGCGAACAAGAATTAGCAAAGAGTCATCCTGAAGTTGCAGACCATTTCCAATACCAAGCACGAATCATAAATTCTGCTCTGGGTGATATTACATCAAAACTTCCTGAAGATGCTCAAGCTATCTCTGAAATCAAAACGAAGGGTATCGTTAGAACAACAGGCGACGTAATCACCTCAGTTGATACTAAGAAGATCGCCAATCTAATCGAAAAGCATCGCGCAAATCTTTCTTCTGAAGTGTTATCTCAATTGGAAAAGATTCGTGATACAGCAAAGACCATGAGTCTACCAGACAAACTTCCTAAGCCAAGCGTTCTTGGTAAGGTGGGTGATGTATTGGCTGACGCATTGCAACACAAGCTAGGTACTGCCGCAAAGGTTGGTGTAGTCGGTGGTGCAACTGCTGTAGGTGGTCCTATTGCTGGTGCCGCTGCTGGTGCCGCTGAGTTGGGTGCTAAGGCACTCAAGGATTCAATTCAAGCCCGAAACATTACAAAGACAGGTAAACTAACCGACTTCGCTAATGGTCAGGAACTTACCAAGGCTCTCCGTGAGGATTTCGAAAGAGAGTACCAAGCCAATCCGAGTATCACTCCCAACGAGAAAGCCTTCATAGAAACCTATGGTGGTCAGAAGATGCGTTCCGGTGAAGAAGGTGTCTGGGTAAACACCACACGTTCGGTGATGAAGCAAGCATTCGGTGAAGAAGCCCCTAATGTGTTGTCTACTCGTCCAGGTAAAGGACTTGTCCGGATCATTGGTGAAGGTGATTCTACCCCTACAGCCAAAGAGTTCCCTAATGCCAAGGGTGCCTATGTTCCTGGAGAACGTGGTACAGGTCACGTTGAAATCTATGCTAACCGTGTGGCACCTTCAGAGATTCCTAATCTAGTCATGCACGAACTTGGCGAACACTATGGAATGCCAAGAATGCTTGGTCTTGAGAAGTATGGCCAAGTTCTCAATGGTATCAAGACAGCCTTCAAGCGCGGTGATGCTGATGTGGTGAATGCATGGACCACGGTAAAGAAACTATACCCTGCTGAGAAGTTCCCCGAGAAGTCAACCCATTTCCTGCGTGAAGTATCCGCAAGACTGGCTGAGACTTCTCCGGAGAATGGACTCGTTCGTACCATGATTAATTCGGTACGTGCTTGGCTTTATAAGGAATATGGAATAGGTGCTACGGTAGATAAGAATCTGATCCAAGGTCTCGCCCAATCAGCCCTCAAGTCTACAATTGCCGGTAAGTTGGATAGTGTAATAAGGGATAACAAAGGTAACATTATTTCTTCTGAAACCCTAAACAAGGAATTTCCGACTATCAAAGCTAATGACTTCAATAAGCCTTCCGAAGGAACTCTTAAGAAACCGTTAGCATCTATACAGAACAATGCCTCAGGTGAGTCCAGTGCATCCCTGGAGGCACAAAGTCGCCTGAAGTCTGAAGCCGCCAAGGGTGAGACTCGCTATAAGATCAACACACGAACGGGAGAATACACACCTCTCAATACCGTTGATGCAGTTGATACGCGAGCAAGGGCCAATGAAATGGTAGTGAAGATGGGTCCGAATGGAAAGGTTGAGATTATCGACCAAGGTTCGGTAGAGAAGAATGCCACCGAAGGAGCCATTAACCGATTCAAGCAGAAGTTGGAAAAGGATCCTGTACAGGTAATCAACAAGAATATCAAGGAACACACTGCCGGTAATCCAGCAGGATCACAGATGGAACGGGATTATGGGGAAGCACTGAAGATGACCAAGGCGGATCTAGCTGGCATTGGCCGTGAGAACTTTACCTCAAACAAGGCATATATGGACTATGCCACATCGCTGTTCAAGAAACACCTAGAGAATATCCGAAAGAAACAGTAGTTTACCGACCACCCGAACTCTACCAAACAGGCTACTAGGGACAAGCACCCTTGGTCATTTCTTTATATTCATTATCCAACACAAAAGAAGCCATACTATGAGGAAAAACACATACCTCATAGTACCTTCACTAACACAATATCTGATACCTCAAATCCCAGTGCTTCAAACATCTTCTGGTGATTCTGGTGTCCTTTGGTAGATACGATCAGCTTCTTTACCCGCTTACGCTTCATTTCTTCCAAATACACCTGAAAGAAGTTATACCCGATTCCATTACCCCGATATTCCTTCTTCACGTAATAGATATCTTCTAATCCATGAATTGTGCTGTTATAGTGCAAATGCGGTGTAATCAAGGTTATGATATATCCAATAAGTTCACTATCATTACGTGCCGTGAATACATGAAGAACTCCAGCCTTTTCCAGTTCATGATACCTTTCCCAATTTATGTCCAAAGGTATACAATCCTGATTTAATGCCAGTTCCTTGTAATGTAGTGGAAGTACTGGTTCCAGTTCCCTCCACATATCCCTCAGAAACTCCCTCTGGAATGTAATATCACTCATCCGAACCATCCCGTTGTTTACGAATAGTTGTCACAAAGAAACGAACCAGATCCCCAACATACCGAAGGCGTTTATCAAAGTTCTCCACCGGATCTTCCGACAGTGCATATCCATTAATCATCAAATACAAGTCCAATCCCTGAATCACTGAACAGAGTACCTGGTCATCCATCAGTTCCTTATAATCCTCCTGGAACTTAGTAAAGACCTCCATTGCCTCATCCTTACGGTCCACAGGAAGTCCATTGTGCATAGTTACCTTATCTTGTTCCATATCCATGTAAATCTCCTATTCAGTACTACTTGTTTTAGTAAGTGTCTCTACCACCCTACATTCAATATCTATGGCATCCGCATCACGATCCATTTCTTCCTCAATCTTCTCTGCGTATGCCGCGGTTTCCGGCTTTTCCTTGGAATACTGTAACATCTTCCGATGAATAGCCTCAGACTGATCCAGCAGTATAGCAGTAGCCTCATCTTTTGTCAATGAGGTTACATTAACTACCTTAGGTAACTCCTCCGTAAACTTATTGGAAAAGTGTGTCATTAGCTGAATGTATCCGCGATGGTCCTCACCGGCCATATATTTGGCCCTAGCGGTATTAATAAGTTCCCCCATCAATTCCACCAAAGTTGACCCTGTAGCCAATTTGATTACATTCAGTTGTTGCTCAATACTTACCCGTGGTGCGTGCTTCTTGTGGGGTTTCTTGACCTTATTCTTGACGCCTGGTGGACGACCACCTTTATTTTTGGGTACTGGAAGATTCATGGAGTGTCTCGCGGTTATATTCAGTCCTTATATTTATGGAAAAATTTTCCTGGCGGATCCGAGGAAACGTAACATAGAGTTCCTGTGGGTGTCTCTGAGTACTTATAAGTGACCCTGGAAAATTTTTGGGACACTAGAAGATGTGGTGTGCGGCTCTACCGAAATCCTGAAACCGACATTTCGTTCCAGAGAAACCCGCAGAAATCTCGCAGCAATCCTTATAGTCCTCCTGTCAGGCTCCCAAAGTAACTCTGTATGTCTCCGAGTAACTCTATGACTACTGCGGGCTACTCTGTGATCCTCTCGCGCAAAAGTATTCTCAAAGTATTATAAAGAAACTCTGGGCCACTCTGAGTAGCTATATGGTTCCTTCTCCATCCAGACACTCTCAGTATAGTTATAAAGACACGCGAAGGGTCTGTATGGAGCGCGAAGTATACTATAAGTGTCTCAGTGTGTCTCAGTGTGTCTTAGTGTGTCTCGGGAAATCCTAGGGGTCTCACTGCGACACCGGTAAAGTTCGTTACCTTCCAGATATCCCCAGAGCAAAACAAAAGCAACTGTATAACTCTGTGGGATCACCCAAAGCCACTCGGTTATACGTAATCCTACGGCATATTATCTGTTTCTACCTCGTTGATTATGCGATAGTTATAAGTATTTGATACCTGATGAATACTGAATAAACCGAGCGAAAAAAAGGCGCTCAAACCTTTCGGTGAGCGCCATAAGGGCACCTTGCGGCACCACGGAGGGTAACACACTACACTAAATCATCAGCTATATCCAGTTTTCACCTACCCACGGATAAGTTTTCTTTCACTGGAACATCGGAGATATATGGTTTATTCTACTATTCTCCTTACGATATTCCATAGGTTGGTGAATAGGATTATCATTAGGATTACCTGTAATGCTCCTAATATGACTGGATTGATTAGGCTATGGAATAGTACTATGAATAGTATTGCTATTAGCAAGGATAGTACTATATTCATTAACATTCTTGTTATGGATAGTTCTGTTGTTTCTGTTATTAGTTTCATTGGAGTTCTCCGCGCGCTCTGGTTATAGTCCGTACTTCTCGGTCCAAGCGGCGAAGTCATTCCACAACATAAAATCACTACCGTCTTTCGCGCCGGCTATTCTCATTTCATTCACGTTATTCCACCGGTCAATCCAGTATTCCTTTGTCTCATCGGAACAACCAACAAGTTTCAGGGTCATTAGTTCAAGTGTGCCTTCCAATACTGTCTGTACGTTATCCATTGTGTTCCCCTTATGCGAACTGTATGATTGTTGCGAGGATGGCGATACCGAACAGGATCACCACGGGATAGTTGTTATGACGGACCTTGCTGGTCTCATCCATCCACACATACACTTCCTGGATATTCCTGTTGATCTGGGTGTTATTCATCATCATTACTCACAACTCCACAATTTCCAGATATTCTGTATAGTCACTCAGCATATTCTTTTCAATACGGGTAAGTTTCTGACCATTACCTTGTTTGCGTTTCAAGTGTTGAATAACGAGTTTCATCACAGTAATGGCTTGGTTGTCATCACCCATCGGCTTAGGGGTTTTCACAGTTTTCATCATCATTCCTTATTTCCGAAATATACCGTTATCTTCGTAAATGCCATTATCTTCCTCGTAGGCGATTTCATCATCATCTTCATCCGTGTGTTGCCAGGCAATATATCGTTCCGTATGCTGTTGCTTCACTCGAACAAGGAAGTCAATGCTTTCCTTACGGATTCGGCACATTTCCGGTGTTTCCATACTGTGGAGAGTTTGCAAGTAATCGGAAGTTACATCATCCAGCAGGTTATACAGGGCGAAGTCACGGAACACTTCGCGTTGATCTGGCGGTAGAAAGTCAAGGTTGCTCATCGTTATATCCTCTTATGTTTAGTTGTTCGGTCAATCACTTCAACCGATAGTGTAACTATAACAGACTGAGGGCTTATAAGCAATAGCGTATTCGCGTGATACTCGGTAGTTGATTTAGTTTCTCATTTGTGTTATGATCCACATAAATATAAAGACAGGCAATAAGAACCATTAGCATTACGAGGTAACTGAGAAAGGTACTCATCCTCAGTGGGTTCCTATTGCTGTTGAGAAGCAATCTCAGTTACCTCTCGTTTGTGTGCGTCTATAAAAAAACACCTTATCCGCGCACATGGGGCACTTTTCGAAAATATAGGAATATAACCAAATGGGCATCACTTCGGGAGCTACGGCAAACTCGATAACAAGGCTACCTCAAAGACCCCTCAAGGAACAAGAGGAAAACCAAAGGATCGCTGAGGAACTAATAGAAGCAATCAAAAAACGTATCAATGACCTAAAATATCAAGGTAAATAAGTAGTAAATGGTTGACAGGGCCATTCAAATCTGTCATACTGTACTTGTTGGCATCGTGACCAACACTAAATGTAGTTCAACCTTCAAGGAGTTATAAAATGGCTATCAAAGCACTATTACCTGTTGTTATGTCTATTTCCGAGTTTCATGTCAACTATTCACCGGATATCAATGAGTCGGATTTCTCCCGCCTTGAGATTGTCCAGCGTGACCAACGAGAATCCCACGTAAAGCAGTTCGGAGAAGTTATTCACGAACGAGCGTTGTCGAATCCCAATCTTCCTGTTCTGGAAACCCTACTATCAGTTCGCCTTATCCCGAAGAATGCTGCTTCCGAAGAACGGATGATTCAGGATATGCTGAATGGTGACCTTCCCAGCCCTAAGGATGTGGATAAGTCGTATATGGTTGATGGTGGTCACCGTTGGCTTCAAGCGAATCGTGATATCGGTGAGGGTATGGACTATAAGTTGATGTTTACCCTTATCGTCTGTGATGATGATGGTGAAGAAGAAGTCTTTTTCAATATCAATGGTCGTGGTCGAAAGATGGCTCCTGCCTTGATGGATCTTTCCCTCGCAAGTCAGTATGTCCGTGGCAAGACGAATACGGTTCGTGGTCTGTCTGCTCTGATTACCCGTGCTTTTTCGGAAATGAATGGTCCTTATCGCACACACATCGAACAACCCTTCAAGAAGCCGCCATGTCAAGGCACTCAGTTCCTTCGTTTCCATCGTACCGCAGTGAGTTTCGCACCTCTGGCCAAGTATCTGCTAAATGGTAAGCCTCCTTCGCAACGTGTCATCAATGAGATTACCGGTGATATCGGTCGTGTATGGCAAGGGATCGGCTTAGCCTTGGGTTCGAAGGTGTATGACCCTGCTGCCAGTTATGGTCTCACCCATGGTGATAAGGATTGGTCACACGGACACCTATTCAGTATCATCCAGAATGCTATCGTCACACCTCTCATCGTTCGCCTTATCGAAACGAATAAGGTCGGTAGTATCAATGCCCTGAAGATTGGTATGGATCTTTCCCCTGTTCTCACAGAGTTTTTCGAATATGGACTAAGTGATAAGGGTTTCAGTAATGGATTTAGGGGTATTTCGGGTTCGTCCACAGAAGGTCCTTATATCGAAAAGCTGTCGGAAATCTTCACTAAGCACTTTCCTGATACTAAGCAGGTTGAGCCTTGCCAACTGGAGAATGATGATGAATAAGGAGGAGTTCGAAACACTTGATGAGGAACAGAAGCAAGCCTTCGATATGAGTATGTCGTGCTTAGTTGATAGATTGAGGCTTCGAATACTCTTGAAGGAGATTGAAGAATGGGAAGCTGAGGCTATTTACAAGTATGTGTATGACACTTCTCATGTTGAGTAAATAGAGAAAAGGGGACTTCGGTCCCCTTATCCGCGCACATGGGGAGATTTATGAAGAACAAACTAACAGACGAACAAGAAGAAGCAATATTCGATATTCTGCTTGAGTTCCACTTAGAAATGAAGTTCAATGGAATGCCCGAACACTATAAAAAACTACTTGAGAAGGATCAAGCATTTCGTAATGATGTGAAAAGTGCTCACAAGGGGTACCTAAATAAATCATAGGCAATATAACGGAGTAAATATAAAATGATAACACAGAAGAAACTCAAGAAACTCATACACTACGACCACCTCACAGGTAAGTTCACCTGGCTCATCACAGTACCAAAGCAATCCAAGACCTGTTCTGCTGGTCGTGACGATGGCAGAGAAGTGGCATTCACTGTAATGGGTCGCAAGTATCTCGCTCAGGACCTCGCATGGTTCTACTTCTACGGAGAATGGCCCAATGGTATGCTGTATATGCTTGATGGAGACTACCAAAACTTCGCAATAGCCAATCTATCACTGAAGCCGTGTATTCCCTTCGGATGGAAACAAGTGTACTATGAAGGATATGACTTCTCCAACTACTGGGCTGATCCTTCTGGTTGGATCTGGTCATCCAAAAAGAAGATCCTGCATCGCCTCAAAGGTAATGTGTGTGGTCTACGCAAGGAGTACCTACAGGTTGCCTTGTCGGATGAGGAAGATCCTCCAAACAAGAGGCAGATTACCGTCCATCGACTGATTGCCAATGCGTTTATTCCCAATCCTGACAATCTACCTGAAGTGTGTCACAAGGTAGAACGTATACCTCCTGATAACTCCATTGATAACCTGTTCTGGTCTGATCACAAAGGTAATATGGCTGATATGGCGAACAAGGGAAGGAACAATCCTCACTGGAATACCTTTACTGAGGAAGAAGTCCTATCCGCGCGCATGAGGCATAAAACTGGTAAGGCAACTATCAACGAACTGCGAATGGAACATGATGTAAGTTGGCACACAATGAGCCGGATGATCAAAGGCATAACTTATGGGTGGATCAAATGAAATATATCAAACTGGAATCTTCTTGGTCAACTGAACTGATCACAATACTGAATGATCCGAAATACAAGGATTACAAAGTAATCTCAGTGTTTACTCTGGATGGTAGAGAAGTTGCTTACCTAGAAAAAGTCTTGACAAAGACCAAATAATGTAGTATAATGTTTTTTCAATCAATATAGGAGATAAAAATGTTCCAATCAGATTTTGCTATTGTTTCGTCATCAGATGGTCAGGATGTTATCGTTGGACCCCTGGCCGCGTATGTTCACATCAAGGCTGCCCTTGCAGTCAGCGGTAAGGAATTCTCGGATTATACCGCAGAACAACTGGAACGATTTATGGATGAGTATGACGCTTCTGTGGGAAAGAAATAATAATGGAAAAGAATGGTTGTCCTTGTGCGATTTGTCAAGACCCTAATGCCCGTATGGACACTAAGGGTGTGATTGAACCTCAGAATGGTTTCTATGGTTATGTGAAGTGGCTTGGTTCTCTGCGTTGTGGATCTGAACCGAAGCCATTGGAACACGAACACACATGGGAACGTCCTAAGGGTCCTAGAAGGAAAAAGGTAAAGTTGCATGATGAGTGAGAGTTTTGTATAGTTTTGTTATAAGTATTAGTATGGTATAATGTCTGTTGAATACCTCTACACTGTTGGTCCGGACGCTACGGCAAACTCAGATAACACGGTAGAATAAAGGTTGCGATTCGGGTTATATTGTACCGTTCAGTAAAACACATTTCCATCGGAAGATGGCGACAATAGCGACATGAACAATCGGGTCTAATGTGTGCTGTAACTGTCTCCGGGCAGTATAAAGAACATCCACGTTATGGGGCTGGGGATTGTACCGGTTCGATGAGTTCATAATATAGGAGTAGTGATGAAGTATAAAGTTTCGATAGAAGGACCAAGAAGGAAATTAAATCATTATGTGCCTTATAGAAGTGAAACTAAGGTGCGTATAAGATTGTTTGATGAGGAAAAGAAGGCATATTCATTCGCCTTTCATACATCCAAAAGACATCCTGATTGGAATATAACCATAGTAAAGGTTTTTTAATAAAGTCTCCCAATTCCGCTGTATTGAGACCCCGGCGGACACTCATGACAGGCCTACCATGGCAGTGAGGACAAAACAGAACCACTAAGGTGGGTATGACAAAGGAGATATTGGTATTGTACTCTTTGGATAGTAATATCTGAATCACATTGGCGAGTCCCCCTCGGTCCTCTGGACCCGGGGTCTCGGTGTTTGGTTTTGAACTTAAAAAAATTTAACAGATAGGTAGCCCATGAGGTAAACCAGGCGGTGTAGATAAGGCACTGGTGGTTTTCTATTGTCCATGGTAAACTTTAGGTAACGAACGATAAAGCCGTTCGTAAAGGTCTTGCTTTATATTTGATTTGAGTGTATAATAAGTATCTGACATTATGAGGACCTATCATGCCCAAATACACCAGACTCAAGGATAGACCTGATTTCGATCCTGAACACAAAAAGGTCGTTCCTATTTCCATTTCCATGTTGTCTCAATACCTGATGAAGAATAAAGAGAAGTTCGTCTATGAACAACCTATTCAGACTATCATCAGTGGCATTGATGCTAAGACCCGTGTAATCAACAGTTCACTTGAGGTGGTTGATTACGAGAAACTGATCGAATGCATAAAAGATTGGGAAAGGGCTCCGCGTTCAATGAAGTAACCATAAATATAAGCATAGCATAACAAATATAGGAACATAACATGAACCCAAACTATCAAAAGACCGAGGAATGGAAGAAGAAACTCTCTAAGTCTACTCCGAATCGTTCTAATGCTCAGAAGAAACGTACCGAAGCCTTCAAAGTAGGAAGATGGCTACAGAACAATCAAGCAGCACTTTATGAGTCTATCCTGAGGGAAGAAGTCTATGGATTGCCTCCGGAGGACTACAATGAGCAAAGATGAAAATGTAGGTAAGGAAATCTACACCTTACGTAAGGAACGTGATACCTTTGCGGCTAATGTAAAGGAACTCACCAAGAAACCCATTCAGTTCTCCACTCTGGTTATCTGTATGGTGGACGTATGGGAAGATTCGGTGACCTATATCTCCAAGACTGATCCTACAGGTCGTGAATATCACCACATCATTCCAGCAAAATCCAAGTTTCCTTATGGAAAACTGGAGGTGGGACACTGGTACACCCTTGTTTCCGTGAAGATGGACAATACCTGGTGGTATTACTGTGCATGGGATCTATCCGACTCTCAGGTTCTAATAGATAACACTTTGAACGATGTAGTCAACTTATAGGAGGAAATATGCCATTGAAGAAAAGCAAATCTAAGGAAGCCTTCAAGGAAAACGTCAAGAAGGAAATCGAAGCCGGAAAAGACCCGAAACAAGCTGTAGCAATCGCGTATTCGGTCAAGAGGAAGGCCAAGAAGTCGCACTAAGGTACACATCCAGATAGTCATAAATATAGGGATAACCAAAAGGACCCTATATGAGTACATCTGGAAACACCTCATTCACCGTCACCCAAGACATGATTATCACCAAGGCTGCCAAGATCATTGGTAAGCAAGGTGATAACGCATCACTGACAGCCGAAGAATACAATGACTGTCGGGATATGCTGAACCTGATGGTGAAACAATGGATTGCCAAGAATGACTTCGCTCCTGGACTAAAGATGTTCTCCAGGAAGATGGGATTCTTGTTCCTGTCAACAAACACCGGTACATACACCCTTGGTTCAGCAGGTGGTACCGGTGCATCACGTTGGACCAATAACTTTGCCACGACTAACTCTACAGGATCCAATCCTGCTGGAGCTAACACTATTCATGTGGCAACTACCACCAATGCCGTAATGAATATGCAGCCGGACACTGACTCACAGACAGGTCCCCTGGCTAACAACCAAGTGATTGGCATTCAGCTAGACAACGGAAGCATGTACTGGTCAACGATCACCAATGTCCCGTCTGCTAACACAGTCACCATTGCAGGTACCCTTCCAGCTTCATCCAACAGCATTGGTAATGTGGTATATGCCTTCAGTACAATCGCAAGTCCTCCGCAAGTGATCGAAAAGGTTGTTCTCCGTGATTCTAACGGAGAAGATACACCGGTACGTCTTGTGAACATGGAAGATTGGATGAACAATCCTTCCAAGCAATCTCCGGGATACACTGGTGACCCCGTAAGTGTGTATTATGAACCTCATCTAAACGGTAACAATGGCCAGGGTATTGGATATCTGCACACCGATGTGGCTGCCGCACAGGATGTTTCCAAGTATCTCGTTATTCTCTATCTGACAGAGTTTGAGGACTTTGTAAATCCTTCCGATGAAATGTATTTCCCTAAGGAATGGGGAATGGCACTGATCTATGGATTGGGTAAGCACATTGGTCCTATGTTCGATATGGTATGGACCAATGAAATGAAGGAGATTGAAATGTCCTCTATTCGTTTTGCACGCAATGCCAACAATAGGAAAAGTATAGATTTCTTCCAACCAGGAAATCGTGGTGATACTAACATTCCTAACTGGAGATAACAATGGGTAATGGAATCAACACCAAGAATTTGGGTTATAAGGTCACTGTACGTAAAGTAGACTGGTCACAGTTGGTACGTGAAACCGAAGGTGATCGCTGGAATCTACCTCAAGCAAACTACATCTTGAACACCGCGGCCGGTCAACGTGTCTTTGTGACATATGACTGGGCCATAAAAGGACCGGATAACGACTAATGAAACAAGTACCTCTATTTGGAGCATCAGTAAAGTCCATATCACCTACACTATCGGCCCAACGCCGAGTGAACTGTTACTTCGAAGTGATTCAAGAAGGTGAAACGGCAAAGATAGGTGTTCGTGGAACACCAGGGCTAACCTTGTGGACTACACTCCCAACATCACCCATCCGTGGATGGATAGAAGCAGGAGAATACCTATATGTGGTCTCTGGATCGAATGTGTATCAAGTCTGTCAGAACGGGGGTTATACGGTTATTGGTGCGATTGCTTCCACTACTCCTACTCCTGTTTCCATGGCTATAAATGAAACACAAGTTATTATTGTTGATGGCTTCTATGGATATCTGTTCAACTATGCACTGATCCAAGCAGGTAGCAAAGGAGCAGTTGATGCATTGAATCTGGATATTTCCTTCCTCAACAAACTATGCTATCTAACGGGGAATGTATAATGCCATCACTTACTGATCCATTCACCACAGGAACATCGCTACAGGCTGCCTCATATTCCAAGAGGTTTCCTATTGCTCGTCCTGACTCTGCATATTCAACACCGATAGTTACAGCTAATGTAACCGCTACTATCACATCTACTGATATTGCTAATGTGGGTACTGCACTGAGTTCTATACTTCTTTGGTATAATCCAAGTGTGATGAACCCATTCAACATGACACCACAGCAAAACACCGCGGTGAACTATGTGCAGACATTGTTTGGAACAGTGACAACTGGTCCATGGACCTTCACCGTAACTGATTTGGAAAATATCGTTATCGTGAGCCAGATGGTTCGCGCATGGTCTGGTGTGAATATCAACCTAATGTCAACCACAGATGTTGCCAACAATGAAGGTGTCATAAGCACAGTCAGCATTACAACATCAGGTAACAACTATATTCAAGGAACATATCCTGGTATTCAGTTGACAGGTGGATCCGGTTCTGGTGCCACTGCCGAAGTTACTGTGAATGTCTTGGGTAATGTATCTAATGTTGTTATGGAAACGAATGGATTCGGATATCATACTGGTGATGTACTGACTTGCTTGAATACAGATTTGAGTTCTGCTAACGGATCCGGCTTTACCTGCACTGTAAATACACTTTCTTCAGTGGTTCCTGTGCGAATTGGGGGTGCATTCCCTAATGGTGCTACTACGGTTATCTGTAATGATGGATACTTCATTGCGGAACAGGCAGGTACAGGACAATGGCTACCAAGTATTCCTCAAGATGGAAGCCAATGGCAACCTCTTGCAACGAATACCATGGAAACCAGAAGTGATACTGTGAATGCTATTGACCAATTCTCAGGTGGTTATGTAATCATCTTTGGTCAGAAGTCACTTGAATTCTGGAGTGATCAGTCAACACAACCATCACCATATCAACGTGCATCTGGTGCCCAACAAGATTACGGTCTTGCTGCTAAGTGGTCACGTACACATTTCCAAGGTGGTATCGCATTCCTAGGTCAGAACTTTGAAGGTGAAGCACAAGTAATGGTGATTGCTGGTGGTGGAACTCAACCACAAGTTATCTCGACACCAGATATCAACAACATCATCAACTCATTTGTTACCGTGAATGATGCATTGGCTTATAGTTTCTTCTTGGATGGTCATGAGATTTATCGCATAACTTTCCCAACTGGAAATCGTACCTTTGACTTCGATGCAACCACTGGTATTTGGAATGAGGCACAATCAGGTCTGAATGAGTACAATCGACACCTGACCTCACTGGGTTATTCGTATAACTACTGTTCATATGCATCAGATTGCGTGAATGGTAACATCTATTACCTGAATTCAAATGACTATACAGATAATGGAAGTTTCATCCGTAGGGAAGCAACGACAATACATCTGAATGATGGTGGAAATGAGTTTGGTATTTCCGAAGTGTATCTGAATATGGAAATAGGAAAAGGAACTCAACTACCTACCACTGGAGATTCGAATACGCCACAGATCACCATGCAAGTATCGCGTGACTATGGAAACACCTTTGAGAATCCACGACCATGTTCTATCGGTAAAGTAGGACAATACAAAGGACCGAGAGTTGTTTGGAATAGACTAGGATCATCTAAGGATTTCGTGTTGAAGTTTATACAAACCTCGGCAGTTCCTTTTGTAATCAAGTCTGGATCATTTACAGTGCGACGAGGAAAAAAGAGCTAATACATGGCAAATCCAAATCAAGCGTTACCACTTGTTCTTGCATATGACCCATCTAAGAGTCCACAGGAGAATCAGCTATTACAACAGATTTTGAATGTTGTTACAGCACAGACTCAATCGGGCACATCTGCACAAAGACCAACCACAGGACTATTCGTAGGACGAAAGTTCTTTGATTCTACTTTACAGAATACCGTAACGTGGAATGGTACTGCTTGGGTATCAGCCGGTGAATCGATTGCAATATCAGAGGTAACTGCATCGGGTGTATACTATCCATTGTTCGCATCTGGATTCAGTGGATCGGAAGGCATTTCTGCTAATCCATTCTTCCAATACAATCCAGGAACCGAGACACTAACTGTTGCTAACTTCGTTGGTAACTTCATCGGTAATGCCACATCTGCTACGTATGTTGGACAAGCAAACAACATCACCGGTGGACTTTTGGGTTCTATTCCATATCAAGCGGCCACCGGTGTAACCACATTCCTTGCTCACGGAAGTAATAACCAAGTTCTTGTGTCTGGACTATCACCAAGCTGGACTAATACTCCTTTCCTGAGTGGTAATAACTTCTCTAATGTACCCAACTCTGCTCTGGTGAACTCTGCGATCACCATCATTGCTGGTAATGGTATCTCTGGTGCAGGAAGTGTCAATCTTGGAAGTTCTATCACTATAACTGCTGTAGGTGTTCCTTCGGTTGCTATCAACAGTAACACTAGCAATCAACTATTCTACCCTACTATTGTAGCAGCCAACTCTGGAAATAATGCGGTCAATGTATCGAATAATCTGACCTTCAATCCGAATACGGGTACTCTATCGGCTAATACGGTACTGATAAGTGGTACTGACATACTAGCATATGCACAATCTGCCTTTGCGGAAGCTAATGTTACTACCGCAAACTTGGCTAATCTGTATGCTATCGATGCCACTCAGAATAGTGCTATAGCTGCAATTCAGGGAGTAGATGTTTTCCAGAATACAGAGATTTCCGTGATTCAGGGTGTTGATCTATATCAAAACTCACAAATCAACTTATCTCTATCAATAGCCAATACCGCGGCCGCTAATATTGTAACTTTATTCGGAATTGATGCTGGCCAGAACTCGGATATACTGATAATCCAAGGTGTTGATCTTGCCCAAAATAACGCAATCAGTGTTATTCAAGGAGTAGATTTAACTCAGAACGCATTCATGTATGCAGCATATGACCATGCTAATGCTTCCTATATTCTTGCTAACACCAATGCGAATAACATTGCTAATGTGAGTTCATGGATATCATCCAATGTTTCCTATTTGGAAGGTATAGCCAATACTCAGAATACGAATATCTCGGTTGTATTCAATCAAGCCAATGCAGCATTCAATATTGCCAATGTATCATATACTCAAGCCAATGCAGCATTCAATATTGCCAATGTAGCATATACTCAAGCTAATGCGGCATTCAATATCGCAAATTTGGCATATTCAGAAGCCAACACTGTATATCTGGAAGCCAATGCGGCATATTCGACGGCTAACTTGGCATATGCACAAGCTAATGCGGCATTCAATGTAGCCAATCTGGCATACTCTGAGGCTAATGCTGCTTTTGCATCAAGCAATACGAATGCTAATACTGCTAATGTTATCTTTGTTCCATATACTGGAGCAACAGGTAACGTCAACCTAAACACCTATAATATTACGGCCAACTCATTCATTGGATCTGGTGCATCACTCACAGGAATACCGAATGCAGGATTGGTGAATAGCTCTATCACTATCGTTGCTGGTACAGGATTGAATGGTGGAGGTTCAGTAAATCTTGGTGGATCGATTACCATCAACGCTAATACTGTGGTTGATAATCTGAACTCTGTGTACGCAAATACTGCTAACGGCGTTCAAGTAAATGGAACGTCAACTAACGCAAACTTCTACGTTGATCTATCAGCAGCTAACACTGGAAACAATGCTGTACAGGTAACATCAGGATTGTTGTTCAATCCTTCTACTAACACACTAAATGTGTTGGGTCAAGCTAACTCTGGATCTATCGCAATTCAAGGATTCGGTCCTGTTGTGAACTCTGCCGGTTACTGGGTTGGTCCTGCGGTTACTTCTGTTACTGGAGCTAACGTAGCATCCTATGTTACTACCACAGTAACCAATGCTAATGCCACTTTCTTCCCAACATTCGTTAGTGCAAATAGTGGAAATAACTCTATTGATGTTTCGAATGGATTGACTTTCAATCCTTCAACCAATACCATAACAACCACAGATTTGGTTCTTCCTAATCTAGACAAACCTAATTCAGGTAACGTAATCACCAGTAACTCAGTGTTTACCTCAATTGGTCAACTAGATTTCTCACTGAACTCCCTGGACCAATCAGGACATGACCAGTATATGACAGCTTCACCATACTATTCATTGAGTGGTAACACATTCACCATGAGTGCCAATGGTAATGGCTTCATTGGTTCCAAGAATATTGCATTCACTGGACCTCAGAGCGTTACACTACCGGCTCACAGTTCACAACTCATTTATATCAACTCTGCTGGTCTCATTTCGAATACTGCGGTATCTGGTCGTCCTTCCACCAGTTTATACAATGGACTTATTCCACTATTCACGGTATTCTATGATGGTGCTAACACCATTGTCTGTAAAGAGGACCATGACTATAACGTAAGTACCACATTCGTTGGATATGTCCACCAGAATATCGGAACAATCATTCAGGGTACGGGTGGTAATATCACGAGAGTTACCACGGGTACTGGTGGTGCTAATACCGACCGTGAAGTGTCTATCGTCGGAACAACCACAATCAATGATGCTGAACTACAAACAACTCTGAGTGATACAGGAGGTGTGGGTATTAACATTCGTTGGATGTACACGAATGCCTCAGGACAATGGGTTCAATATGCGAACACCGTACAGGCTCCTATGGTGTATAACAATGCTGGTACTATCACTTCATTAAGTAAGTACGGCAATCACACCATCTATGCCATCAAGGATGACAATAACACCGGCTCAGGTCCAGTCTATATTGGTGTCATTGGTAATTCTGATTACACCAACTCTGGAGCTGCTGCAAGTGCTATTACGGGTGGTACGGTACCTCTGGCTACCAATGAACTTCTGGCACTTCAACCGGCTCAACTTGGATATCTGACGGTATTCAACTCGGGTGGTGGATATATTTACCTGGTGACCATTCAGAAATCTACCATCAATAGTTCACTGATTGGTGGAGGAAATTCTGGATCTGCTTCTCTAGTGTCCTTGACAACTACTGGATTCCAGAACTTCTTGTCCTCACTGGATACGAACGTACAGTTGGCAATCAATGATATCAACACTAACGTAACCGGCAATGGTAACATCGTGTTGGCTTCCAATGCGATTATGTCAAATGTGGTGATTTCTTCAAATGTGTCATTCTCTACAGAGACAATAACAGCCGCAGGAACTGTTCAAGCTAACGCTACTGCCATTCATGCAATGTATTCTAATGTTTCATCGGTACCTGCTGGTTCTGGTGTGATACTTCCGGTTCCTGCACAATCTGGTCAGACACATTGGATCATCAATAATGACTCTGCTAATAATCTACTGGTGTATCCACAAGTTGGAGCTACACTGGATAGTGCTGTAGCTAATGCATCGTTTAGTTTGCCAGTAGGTGAATCTGTTGGACTATATGCAACATCAACATCATCTTGGACTTCTTTTGAAGATGCTGTGTACGCAGGAAGTGGTATCTCCACATCACACACAACTGCCGGTGGTGTTACAATAAACAACTCTGGTGTACTGAGTATCGTAGCAGGTAACAATATCTCCGTGAATACTTCTACGGGTATTGTGAAGATCGATGCCACAAGTTCCTCTGTATACTCATCAAGTGCTAATGGTATTGCATTGTCTGCAAATAACAATAACCAAACAATGTATATTCCGTTTGCTGCTGCCAATACTGGTAACGTGGCTCTATATGCGGAAGGTGGATTGACGTTTAATCCTGGAAGTAACACGATTGTTATTCCTGGTGCGCTTACCTTTGGTATGCCTAATGTGTTCACAATGCTATTTACGGCAAACACAGCTAATCTATCTAATGGTTATTCTACTGCTGTAACAGACACAAACATCTTGACAGGTGTTGGTAATGCTCAAAACTATGACTCATTCAAAGCATATCCTACACTAGCTGCTAATGCTGCTGTAGGAACGATTACTGGATTTGCAGCTAGAGGTCCTGCGATAGCAATTGGACCAGGAGCAACTGCAACAACTTCTGTTGGATTCCAAGCTGGTGGAGGATTTGCCAATACCTCAATCTACACGAATAACTATGGTTTCCGTGGATCATTTGCAGCAGGTAACAATGTATACAATCTGTATATGGATGGATCTGCTGTAAACTATCTTGCAAATAACCTTATAATCGGAACTTCGACAACCAATCTTGGTTCAGGATATTTACTCCAAACAAACTATAACAGTAATAGTGCAAGTATCATTACGAATACCAATTCTGGTACTTCATCAGGAACTATCGCTGCATTCCAAGGATTCACTGGAAGTACAAATAGTCACTTCACACTTGGTCAATATGACAATGCGGGTTCACCATATACACAACTATCCGCTGCTACGGGATATATGCAGATTGGTGCACCATGGATGAGATTCTATAACGGTGGAACTGAATTTGCTAGATTTGCTCCAACGTCCGGCGCATTGCTGATTGCTACCACATTAGATTCAGGACAAGCACCTTTCCAAGTTGGTGGCACAGCACCCAACTATGGTGGTTATAGTTCCTTGGTGGCTGCTGTCGGTGGATTCGGAACGGGTACATCAGCCCGTGGTGATTACTTCATTGCTGCCGTAAGTACTAATGCCAATGCTACACCTTATACTATCCCACGTATCAACACATTCAAATCACAGGTGGCAAGTTTCGGAGCGAATACCACTGTAACCGTATTGAGTGCTTATGCAGTTGATTCTGGATTTACTGGTGGTACCTACACTTATGGTTTCGAAGGAAATATTCCATCAGGAACCAATAGGTATAACCTGTATATGGCTGGATCTGCTGCAAACTATTTGGCAGGTCCTACAACTATCAATCCTGCCAGTGGAAATGCACTTATTGTAAATGGTGTGAGTGGTACTCCACAACT
>Ga0209698_10000667_pt1 | contig 39151 bp, 31 predicted proteins | sample LitLauG_LLR_2012_FD_187203 | JGI IMG/M metagenome (GOLD analysis project Ga0209698, IMG submission 187203) | Freshwater sediment microbial communities from Pennsylvania, USA - Little Laurel Run_MetaG_LLR_2012 (SPAdes) (version 2) | ecosystem: Environmental > Aquatic > Freshwater > Creek >... | reverse complement strand
CGAGCTCTTGAAGCATGGGGCGACCAAGCCACCCCCCAAAACTGGCTCCTCGGCGCCATCGGAATGGGCCCATACCAACAGCCAACGCTATAAGAGCCACAAAATCGAGCGGAGCGGTTCCGCCTCAACTCATCGAGCCCTAGGCGCCAACTGCCACATCATTTTTACGTATTACTTACGTATTTACTTACCCCGTCCGCGGCAGATCCAGGAATCTCGCCAGCCCCTGCTTCACATGATCGAGCGCTTCCGCGACCGTCGCCAGAGCCGGGGCGGGCCGCGGGCCTTCGAGCGACGCGGCTTGCTGGCTCAGCGCATCGCTGTGTCCAACGGCGGCGGCGGCGCCGGGCGGCAGGATGGTGGCCAGCTGCGCCAGCGCCTTTTGCATCGCATTGGGCGGAGCCTGGTGAGCCGCCATTAATTGCTCCTGCGACGGAGTAATGGTCGGGTATGTCAGACTGGTTGGTCCGTCGTTCGTCGGGGCCGGCAGGGATAGGGCGTGCAGTACGTCGGGCGCGGCCCTGTCACGGTTGGTCAGCGGCTCCCCCAGATCGAACAAATTGCGCAATGTGGCGAGGATCGACGTGTGATCGAACGGATAGCGCCCGCCGGCTGGCGGCCTGATAATGCTGCCGGCGGGTATCCAGGGCGAAATTAATACCGCGGGCACGCGCACGCCGAAGCGATCGAAGGCAAAATCGTCGGGTCGCGCATCGTCCGGGGGCACTGCCGCGGGCGGCGGCACATGATCGTAAATGCCGCCATGTTCGTCATAGGTGACGATGAACAGCGTCTGCTTCCAGGCCGCGCCGTTGCGCAGCGCATCATAGCAGCGCGCGATCAACCGCTCGCCAAACGCAACATTATGCGGGGGATGCTGATCGTTAGGCATGCGATTGAGCAGGGGATCGGAGAAGTAGCGCGGCTCGATGAAGCTGTAGTTGGGAAGCCGGCCCGCCATCGCGTCAGCCATGAAATCGGTGTCGAAAGAATAGAGATGATCCGGCAATTCGCTCCAGATATCGGCCAGGGTCGCGGTTTGCGGCATATCGTGGCGATAGATGCGCCAGCTGCGACCCTCGTTCGTCAATCGGCTGAAGATTGTCGGCATCGTGTAGGGGAAATGCGCCGGCGAATTGTTGACGTAACCCGCCGCCGTCCCTGTATGCGCGAAGAAACGGTTCGGCCACGTCTGGTTTGGCGCGGAGGCATGCCAGCGGTCGGATACGCCGAATGATTTGCCGAGCTGGCTGATGACTGGCACGTGTTCGGGCGAGAAACCATGCATGACGCTGCGCGGATCCATTCCCGGCGGCTCCAGCATGTAGTTGGCGGCAAAGCCACTCATGGTCGCGGGTGACGGCGGCGCCAGGCCCGCGCCAAATATCTGCGCGGTCATGTGGATGAACTCTTCCTTCGGGTCGGGATCCGGAATGCACGCCGCAGCCAGCGATAGCGGCGACGGGCTGGTCCACACGGGAATTTTCTGCCTGTTGAAGAGGTTGAACTCGTTCCCCGTCAGCCCGTCGAAATCTGCCCGCCCCGGATAAAGCCGGCCCAGCATGGAATCGAACGAGCGGTTCTCCAGCATCAACACGACGACATGCGCGATATCGGCCATGAAAATCTCCCAGTCAGAGCAAAGCGGCGTCGGCTTCAACTTTCCCTAGATCAACCCACAAATGCCATGGGCGGACGGGCCTGCGATGTCCGCAGCGGACATCGACGGCCCGTTTCGAGCCCTTCATGGCGCGGCGACAGCCCCTGCCGCGCTTTGAGGCGGCAGGACGGTCAGCATCGCCGCCTTCACTTCCTTCAAGCAGACATAGTCCGGACTGTCCGCGAGGCTCGCCAGCAGCGGTGCGACAAAATTAGGTTTGAAATGCATGGCGTCGCAAAGATCGGACGAGGCCTTTTCATCGCCGAGAACCGCCGCGAACTTCTGGATGTCGCCAATTCCCAGCGTGCGGGCGATGCGCAATCCCTCTTCGCGCACGCAAACATAGAGCTGCGCCTGGCCAATCCAATCGACAATCAACGAGAGATCGTAGGGCAGCCGCGCCCACAGCATGAAAGGATTTTGGCATGACAAGACTTGCGCATCAGAGATGCCAAGCTCGCCAAGCCGATCAATCTTCTCGTTGGCGAGGCCATCGATCATGAGCAGATTGAGATTGGTCGGCAGCGCCGCCTGCGCCGGGTCGTCCTTGTCGCCGGTGATTGACAGCTTGTTGAAGGCCAGATGCAGCAACGCGGAGAAAAACGGCGCGGGCAACCCGCCGATCGCGAAACTAATGAGGACAACGAACGCCTCGACATTGGGTCCAAGTCCAAAGATTGTCATGATATGCCGATAGATCGCCGCAATGATCATCGCGGTCAGCAGCCATGCACTGTAATAATGGAACGAGATCGGATAGATATCGTTGTTGTTGAGCTGGCCAAGCAGACGGTGGAACAGCGCGAGATAGGCGCCGATAAAGGCGATACTGGCAGCGATCAGCGTGCCCGCCTGATATTGCTCAAGGTCCTCGATATTGCTGGCGTGATACATGCCGATAAGGATGAAACTGGGCCGCTGCAAATATCCGGGCCAGAACAACCCCATGAAAGACAGCAGCGAACAGAACGAGATGATCGTCGCAAACAGCAGGATTGGCGCGCGAAAGTCGCCATCGCTGACTGATGCGGGCTTGATTGAATCCAAATTCGCTTTTGCGAGTAGAAAGTATCTCGTATTTTTTATGGCTGGGCTGATCACGTTATCGAGCTTGTCGGCCTGGCGATCGCGCGAGATCGTTTGAACAACGCATGCGACGAGCGGCCCGATCGCAAGAATCGCCGCGACGATGCAGGAAATCGTCTGTGGCAGGAATGGCCCGACCCAACTCGCGCCGCCATAAACGAAAAATACAACAACGCCCACCAACGCGACCAGCGGCAAGCATATCCACACCAGGGCAAAATTGATGTTCTTGGAGAGTTTGCTGTCAATCGCCATGCGCGCTGCTCCTTTCAGTAATAAATGGGCTAGCGAAATTTACTGGCAAGATTTTCCAACCAGCGGCCAAGCCTACGATCCCCTGCTCGCTGCCACGCGTTCTCCGCGGAACTGAATCGATCGCATTTGGATTTCAACTCCCCGCCCCGGACGGCAACACACACGTGAACGAAGCCTTTCAAAAAGGGCGTCGGCTCCAGATCGCTTGCACGGCGCGGGCGCGCACGCTCTAGGTTTCGCCGTCGTTTTAACCGCCGGCCGCGCGCGATGTTCGAAGCCGCTCGGCGTAGATGTTGATGATGAGCGCGATCAGCAGGATGAGGCCGCGGATCAGGATCTTAAGGAAGCTGTCGATCTTGACGTAATCGAGGCCATTGTTGAGCACGCCGAGCACGAACAGTCCGACGATCGTGTTGCCGATTCCGCCACGGCCGCCAAAAAGACTCGTGCCCCCGACCACCACCGCGGCGATCGCGTCGAGCAGAAACGTGTCGAACTCATTCTGCTGCGCGCTGCCGAAATACGCGACGCCGAGCATGCCAGCGACGCCTGAGCACATCGCCGATATCACCATCACCGAGCCGACGATGAGGCGCACGTTGACGCCGGAATATTCCGCCGCCTCGCGATTGCCGCCGACCATGTAAACGTAACGCCCGAAGCGCGTGTAGGTGAGCACGAGATGGGCGATGAGCAGGAACAGCGCCGCGACAATGACGATCCACGGGATGCCGAAAATGGATTTGGAGCCGAGCGTCAGCACCAGCGAGGGGACGGAATAGGCGATCTGGCCGCGCACCAGCACCGCCGAAATGCCCGCCCCGATCTGCATCATCGCCAGCGTCATGATGAACGAGGGAATGCCGATGCGCGTGACGCCGAACGCCGTGACGAAGCCGAGGCCGAAACACGCGGCGAGTCCGAGCAGAACGGCGATGATGCCGGGCATCGGAATGTTGGCGATGTTGACGTAGTCCGGCTGCATCGTGAAATAGGTCAGCACGATCGCCGTGGCGTTGGCGACGGCGCCGACGCTGAGATCGATCTCGGCGGTCAGGATGACGAAAGTCAGGCCGACCGCGATGATCCCGGTCACCGAAGCCTGTTGCAGGATATTTTCGAGATTGGCGAGCGTCGCGAACGACGGGCTGGCGATGCTGAAAAAACCGACCAGCACGATAAGCGTGATGAACGGCGCGATGTTGCGCAGCTGATCGCGCAGGAAATCGCCGAGTTGAAACGCCGGTCTTGGTCGGTCGGTGGCGGCTGGCGGCGAATCCATCGGTTTCCTCTTATGCGGCGTCCAGCAGCCGATCCTTGCTTATGCTCTCGTCGGCGAATTCCTGCGCGAACTCGCCCTTGCGCATCACCAGCACCCGATCGGCGAGCGACAGCACAGTCTCGGGCTCGGTCGACAGAACGATAATTGCGATGCCGGTATCGCGCAATGCGCGCACGATCTTGACGACGTCCTCCTTGGCGCCGACATCCATGCCGCGCGTCGGCTCGACCAGGACGAGCAGGCGCGGCGCATGCGTCAGCCATTTGGCCAGAGCGACCTTCTGCTGATTGCCGCCCGACAGCGCGCCGAGCCGCGCCTCGACATTCGGCGGGCGGATATCGAAACGCTTGACCTGCTGCGTCGCGGCGGCGCGCTCCAGCCCCGGCTTCAGCATCCAGCGCGAAAGCCTTTCGAGAAAGGTGATCGAGATGTTTCGGTAAACCGGTTCCTCGGCGAACAGCATCGCGCGCCGGCTTTCTCCGACAAAGGCGACGCCAGCGCTTTTGCCGTCAGTCGTGTTGGCGAGAGACGCCGCGCCGCCATCGATCGACAGGACGCCCGCCTCCGGCCGCAGCTTGCCGAACAGCGTGCGCGCCAGTTCGATCTGCCCGCATCCCATGTGACCATAAATGCCGAGGACCTCACCGCCGCGCGCGACGAAATTGAGATTGCGATAGGCGCGCCCCAGCGAGAGACCCTTGGCCTCCAGAATCACCGGCGCGTTCGCCCGGCTGTCAAGACGGATCTGTCCGAGATAGCTCTCTTCAAGCTCTTCGCGGCCCGCGCCGATCATGCGCTGGATGATCCAGCCCTTGTCGATCCCCGGCCCCACCGGCGCGCTTGCCGCCTTCGCACCGTTGCGAAACACCGTGACTTCATCGGAGATCGCCAGGATATCGTCGAGAAAATGCGAGATGAATATGAGGCTGCGGCCGCTGTCGCGCAGCTTCCTCAGGACACCGAACAAGTGCGCGACTTCAGGTGGCGAGAGCGCCGACGTCGGCTCGTCGAGGATGATGGTCTGCGCGCCTGAAAACAACACGCGCGACAGTTCGACCAGCTGTTGCACCCCGATGGGATAGTCCCCAAGGCGGCTGCGCGGGTCGATGTCGAGGCCGAGATTGTGGAGCTGGACGGCTGCTTCCCGCGCCATCCGCCGCCACGCGACGATTCCAAAGCCATTGACCGGCTGGGCGCCGAGAAAGACATTCTCGGCGACGCTGAGCTCGGGCGCGACGCTGAGCTCCTGATGCACCATGCCGATGCCCGCGCGGATCGCGTCGCGGGTCGAGCGGAAGTGCACGGGGACGCCATCGACTTTCATCGTGCCGGCGTCAGCGGGATGAACGCCGGCGATGATTTTCATCAACGTGCTTTTGCCCGCGCCATTCTCGCCGGCAAGGCCGTGAATCGAGCCGGGCTGCAAGACGAAATCGACGCTTCGAAGCGCCTGGACGCCGCCAAACGCTTTCGAGATGCCTGTCAGTTCGAGGCGCGGCGGCGCCATCATCGCATCTCCGCTTCCGCTGCCCCTTCCGCCGCCGAAGCGACAGAAAGAATCAGCGGCCGCCTGCTTTCAGGCGCTCTTTTCACGATCCCCAAGGCGGGGCGCCAGGAATGCCTCAGATGAGAAACTGCTCCTCCATCCAAAGCATGCCGTCCGCATTTGCCGCGGTTACGACGGGCCCGTCGGTGACGATATTCTTGGGAATATCGGTCCCAGTCTTGGCGCCGTTGATGACCGCGTTGACGCCCGCAATGATCGCGCCGCCGTGGATGCGGCAAGAGGGGTTGCGCACCGTCGCGAACATCTGCCCGCCCTTGACCGCGGTGATCGCCGGAGGCATCGCGTCGACGCCGCCGATCTTCGTCTCCGTGCGCCCTTTCGCCTGCATCACTTTGGCGGCGGCGAGCGCCATGTCGTCATTGTGGAAGAAAGCCGCGTCGATCTTGGGATATTTGGTCAGCAGGCCCTCCCAGATGCGCGCGACCTTGGTGACGTCCCAGTCCGCCGGCTGATCGTCGAGCACCTGCACCTTGGGGAATTTCGCGACGACGGACTTAAAACCTTTCGCCCGCCCCTGCGCCCCGGTATGGCCGAGCGCGCCCTGCGTCATGACGATGGTGCCCTCGCCGTTGATCGCGTTAACCAGCGCCTGCGTCACCGAAGCGCCCATGAATTCGTTGTCGGGCGCGAGGAACGTATGAACGTTGATCGTATCCAGCGGCGCGATCAGCGTGTCGAGGTCGATGACCGGAATGCCCGCGTCGATCATCTTGTTGACGGGCGCCGTCAGCGTGCCGATGCCAAACGCCTGGATCGCGACGAAATCCCATTTTTGCGAGGCCATGTTGTCGATAGCGGAACGCTGCTTGACCGCATCAAGCTGGCCGTCGAACCATGTCACTTCGACGTTGAAAAGCGAGCCCCAGTATTCCGCCGCCTGCTTGCCTTGCGCGCACCAGGTCGCCTGCAGTCCGGCATTGGAGAAGGCCGCCTTGAGCGGCCGCGTCGCCTTGCCCGCCTCCTTGGCCATCGCGGCCATCATCATCGGACCAAAACCGCCGCCACCCAGCAGCGCGGCCGCCCCGCCGCCCAGCGCCATCTTACGGAAAAGCTCACGCCTGGACTGCAGATCGAGTCTTGAATCCTTAGACATTTGTTCCTCCCTGGGGGTCGCCGTTATTGACGCTTAGCTGACCTTGCCGGGCAACTATGTCACGGAATGCGACGGTCCTTCAAGGTGAAATGTCATATGAATGCGGGGTGGCGCGCTCAGGGGGCGATCGTCAACCGCCCTTTCATCCCTGGATGAAATTTGCAGAAATAGTCAATCGTCCCGGCTTTCTTGAGAACAGTGCGACCGACGCCCCCGGCGGGAAGGTCAACGTCGAAACTGCCGTCGCGAGCGGTCGCCGTATGCTCGAAGATATCGGCGTTTTTCCATTCAATGATGTCGTTGACATGCAGATCGCTCGGAGCGGCTGCGAACGCCAGCTTGTTGATCTCAATAGCAAACACCTTCGCCTCGGCGGCGCTAGATTGCGCCGCCGGAGCGATCGATACCAACAGAGTAATTGAAGCGAGGAGAAGCCCGCGCATCGGCTACTTCAACTCGCCGGCGAGATGTTCGGCATGCATCTCATGCTCCTTGAACAGTTTGAGGCCGGTTTCCAGCAGGCTCTTCAGCTCGGCGTTCTGCGCATCCGGGATCAGGATCGTCTCCAGCGCGTTGTTGACGGTCTTGTGGTACGCGACCTCGTTGTCGGCATAGGCCTTGTCAAATGCGGCGCCGCTCAATTTGGACAGCTCTTCCCGCTCCTTGTCGGCGCTCGCTGTCAGCGACTGGCTTGTGGCGTTGTCCTCCGGCTTGACCTTCAGCTTGGCCAACAGGGCAAGCGCCTGCTTGTTGACGGCGGTGTGGTCGCGCTCCATTTCCTGCGCAAACTCCACGACAGCTTTGGTATGCGATTTTTTTAGCGCCAGCTGAGCAGCGGCAATGTCGATCTGGCCCGCGGTATAGGCGATATGCGCGATCTGCGCGTCGTTTGGCTTGGCGTCTTCGGCGAGTGCGCCTGTGGCGGCGGCCATGAAGCCGAACGCGATGGACATGGTCAGAAAGCGGCGCATGATGATATCTCCTCACAGAATCAGGCGCGGGTGTCGCGCGATTCATTGGATGCCGTTTTGGTCAAAAGGTTCCCGCTTCTCCGATGGGAACTTTTTGCCTTTTCGCACATCAAATGTCGGGAGACCGCGTCATGAAGCTCAATTCAAGTCCCGCGACAAGCATTGACCTCTCGCGGCTTGGGGATGCGGAAATCGCTGCGCGCATCGTCGCGGGGGACGCCGACGCCTTCCGCGCCTTGATGCAACGGTACAACCGCAAACTCTATCGGGCCGCGCGAAGCGTTGTCGGCAACGACGCTGAGACCGAGGATGTGGTGCAGGAGGCCTGGACTCGGGCCTTCGCCCATATCGCCGACTATCGCGGCGAATCCTCTCTGGCGACCTGGCTGGTGCGGATCGCGCTGAACGAAGCGCTGGGACGCAAACGACGGGAAAGGCCGATGGTCGAGCTCAATGAAACGACCGAGAAGGAGACTTCGAGCGTGGTCAGCTTTCCCCAGCGAACAGCCGACCCCGAAAGCGCCCTGTCGCGGGCGCAGGTGCGTCGTCGGCTCGAACAGGCGATCGACACGCTGCCGCCCGATTTCAGAACGGTCTTCATCTTGCGTGAGATCGAGGACATGAGCGGCGCCGACGTGGCGCGCCAACTCTCCATACCCGAGGCTACCGCCAAGACCCGCCTGCATCGCGCCCGGGCGCTGCTGCGAAAAGAGCTGGCGAAGGATTTTGGCGCAGTTCTCTCCGAAGTGTTTCCGTTCGACGGCGCCCGATGCAACCGAATGATCGAGCAAGTACTGCGCAGGATCGGGCGAGTGGACGCGCTGCAATAGTGTTGAATTCAAGCATCGATCGCTGAAGAACTTACTGACGCGAATATCGCCAGCGCTCTTTTTCGCGCGGCGTCATGCTCGACTATGGGGCGGGGATAGTCGATTCCGAGGCGCAGGCCGGCGAGTTGTGATGGGCTGGCTGTCCACGGCCGTTGCGCGAGCAACGCAGGCAGGCGCGCCACTTCGGGAACCCACCGTTTGATATAAGCGGCGTCCGGGTCGAACTTTTCGCCCTGCAGGACAGGATTGAAGATCCGGTAGTACGGCGCCGCGTCAGCGCCTGACCCAGCGACCCATTGCCAGCTCGCCGCGTTGCTCGCGGGATCCGCATCGACAAGCGTGTCCCAGAACCATTCTTCGCCCCGTCGCCAATCGATCAGCAAATGCTTGATGAGGAACGAGGCGGCGACCATGCGCACGCGGTTGTGCATGTAGCCTGTCGTCCAGAGCTCCCGCATGCCCGCGTCCACCAGGGGGTAGCCGGTGCGTCCGCGTTGCCAAGCTTCGAGCGCCGCGGGATCGTTGCGCCACGCGAATGCGTCAAAGCGCGGCTGGAAATTGCGCCTCGCCAGATCGGGGAAGTAGAACAGCAGATGATAGCTGAATTCGCGCCAGCCGAGTTCGGCGAGAAATTTTTCGCAATCCGCTGAGTTCGCCGCACCGCGAGAGTGATGCGACGCCCCAACTGCATGCCAGATCTGGCGTGGTGAAATCGCGCCCCAGCGAAGGTAAGGCGAAAGGCGCGACGTATGCGCCGCTCCCGGACGATCCCGTCCGCTGGCGTAACCGTCGATCCCGCCATCGAGAAAGTCGGCGAGGCGAGATAGCGCCGCGGCCTCTCCGGGCGGCCAGGCCGCGGGCAAACTGGCCGCCCAGGCAGGCGCCCGGGGAAGACCGAGATCGTCCAGGTTCAACGTCGCACCTTGGGGAGGCGCGGCGAACGTCACCTCGTCAGGCGCGGACGTTGGCGGGGGGATGTCACCCGACCGCAGAAACGCTCGCCAAAAAGCGGAGAACACCCTGAACGGCTCGCCTGACTTATTGCTGATTGTCCACGGCTCGCGCAGCAGCGCGGCATTGCCGCTTTCCACTTGCAGTCCTCGGGCGCGCAATGACGACATCACCGCGCCATCCACCGCGCGCTCGCTGGCGCCATAGCGCCGGTTCCAGAACACCGCGCCCGCGCCAGTTAAGCGCGCGAGACTATCGATCGAGCCAAGCGCCTCGCCGCGCATGAACGTCAGTCCTCCGCCGCGCCGATGCAAATCCTGGTCAAGCGCCGCGAGCGACTGACGGAGCATCCAGCGCGCCGCGCCGCCAAGCGGACGGATGCCTTCGCTCTGCTCATCGAGAATATAGACGCACAGCAGCGGCCGGCCCGACTCGGCCGCGCGGCTTAGCGCGGGATTGTCCGATAGACGCAGATCATCGCGGAACCAGACGATCGCCGGAGCCAGCGGGCTGGATTGACGCGGTGGGTCAACCATTCAGCCGCCATATCGCAAAATTCAGCAGCGTCGCGAATCCCACCCAGAGCGCTAACGGCGTCAAACAGAGCGCGGCGATAACATCAAGGCGCGCGAAGAGCACGATCGTCGCGACGATCGACAGCCATTGAGGCACAATCTCGATAAGGCCCGCCAACGGGCTGTGCCGAGCAAAAAAAAGCCACGACCAGGCGGCGTTAAGCGTCAGCTGAACAAAGAAAGCAGTGAGCGCGATGGTGCGCAATTGGGACTCAGGCGCCTGAAAAATGCGCCAAACCGCCACGCCCATGAGCACGTAAAGAATTGTCCAGACCGGGCCGAATATCCAATTGGGCGGATTGAAACCCGGCTTCTGGAGACCTTCATACCATGGCGAAAGGTTCGGCATCGTCGCAAGCTGGCCGGCGCCTGCCGCCGCGACGATTGGCAGCACCGCCGCGAGAACAATGAGAATCGATCGGGATGTCACCTGCGATATTCCTTTGTTTCGTTAGCCCTGAGAGGGGGAGTCTGGAACAAGTCCCCCAAGCCGCGTAGCTTCCAACGCCATGTCTTTTCCCCGCTTGACGCGCTGGCGCTTTCGGCGCCTTGCTTAGCCAGCGAAAACGTCCGGCGTTTGACTTATGAACCAAATTCTCTCCATCGCACATAAGCCCTCAGTCTGTCCGCACGATTGCCCTTCGGCTTGCGCGCTCGATGTCGAAGTCATCGAGGGCGGCTGCATCGGACGGGTGCGCGGCGCGACGGATCAGGATTACACGGCCGGAGTGATCTGCGCGAAGGTCGCGCGCTACGCCGAGCGCATCCATCACAAGGACAGGCTGACCCAGCCGCTGCGGCGCACCGGGACAAAAGGATCGGGCCAGTTCGCGCCGATATCCTGGGATGACGCGCTTGATCTTGTCGCGGAGAACTTTTTGCGCTGCGAGCGGCAACATGGCGCGGAAAGCATCTGGCCGTACTACTACGCGGGAACGATGGGTCTCGTCATGCGCGACGGGATCGAGCGACTCACCAACGTCAAGCGCTATTCCGGCTTCTTTTCGACGATCTGCGTCAATCTCGCCTGGCCCGGCTGGCTTGTCGGCGCCGGCAAACTGATGGGGTCCGACCCAAGGGAAATGGCGAGGTCCGACTGCGTGGTGATCTGGGGCACAAACGCTGTGTCGACACAGGTCAACGTGATGACGCATGCGATGCGGGCGCGCAAGGAGCGCGGCGCGAAGATCGTGGTCATCGACATCTATCAGAACGATACGATGAAGCAGGCCGATCTCGCACTCTGCCTGCGGCCCGGCACGGACGGCGCTCTCGCCTGCGCCGTCATGCACGTCCTGTTTCGCGACGGCTTTGCGAACCGAGACTATCTCGAACGCTACACCGACGCTCCGCAAGCGCTCGAAGCGCATCTGCAAAGCCGCGATCCCGCCTGGGCGAGCGCCATCACCGGGTTGAGCGTTGGGGAAATCGAGGCGTTCGCGGCGCTGGTCGGCGCAAACAAGCGCACGTTCTTCCGGCTCGGCTACGGCTTCTCGCGCCAGCGCAACGGAGCCGCCAACATGCACGCGGCGCTCTGCATACCCGCCGTCACCGGCGCGTGGCTGCACGAGGGCGGCGGCGCCTTTCACAGCAATTCGGGCATGTATGGCTGGAACAAAACCTTGATCGAGGGGCTCGACGCGCGCGATGCCTCGGTGCGCAAGCTCGATCAGTCGCGCATCGGCGCGGTGCTGTGCGGCGAGGCCGAGGTGTTGCGCGGCGGCGGCGCTGTCAAGGCGTTGCTGGTGCAGAACACCAACCCGGCCAATGTCGCGCCGGCGCAGAACAAGGTGCGGCGCGGGCTGGCGCGCGAGGATCTGTTCACCGTCGTGCACGAACAATTCATGACGGAGACGGCGCGCTTTGCCGATATTGTGCTGCCGGCGACAATGTTCCTCGAACACGACGATCTCTATCAGGGCGGCGGCCATCAATACATCATGTTCGGACCCAAAGCAGTCGACCCGCCAGACGAATGCCGCTCCAATCACGACCTCATCTGCGCTTTGGCGAAGCGGCTCGGCGCGGTGCATCGCGGCTTCGCGATGAGCCCGCGCGAAATCATCGACTGGACTCTTCAGGCGTCAAAGCACGGCACGCTGGCCGAACTCGAAGCGAAGAAATGGCTCGACGTGCAGCCGCCGTTTGAAGAAGCGCATTTCATCAATGGCTTTCGCCACAAGGACCAGAAATTCCACTTCCGCGCCGATTGGGAAAACGCGCCATTCAACAACATAGGGCCTATGGGTCCGTGGCGAACGATGCCGACATTGCCCGATCACTGGGCGGTGAATGAGGACGCCAATGCCGAGCACCCGTTCAAGCTGGCGACGTCGCCGGCGCGCAGCTTTCTCAACTCCAGTTTCACCGAAACGCCCGGTTCGCATGCGCGAGAAATTCGCCCTGTCGTGATGATGCATCCGCTCGACGCCGACGTGCTCGGCGTCGGCGAGGGCGACATCGTGCGCCTCGGCAATGCGCGCGGCGACGTGCGGCTGCACGTAAAGCTTTTCGACGGCTTGCGGCGCGGCGTGCTGATCAGCGAGGGCATCTGGCCGAGCGAGGCGTTTCTCGACAAGCGCGGCATCAATGTGCTGACGAATGACGAAGCGACCGCGCCATTCGGCGGCGCGGCGTTCCACGACATCCGGGTCTGGGCGCGAACGGGGTAAGGATCAGTCGGCTTCGATCGCAACCGCATTGACAGAACGAAGGACAAGGAAAAGCATGAGCGCCAACACCGCCCGACACGTAGCGCGGCGATTTGGGAGGGAAGCGCATGCCGGTCGGCAAACCAAATACCGCGCCAGGTCGGCCGAAGCCAAAAGCGAAGCCGAAGGGATTGCTGGATCGCCTGTCCGAAGGCCCTGTCATTTGCGCCGAAGGCTATCTTTTTGAGTTCGAGCGGCGAGGCTATCTGCAAGCGGGCGCCTTCGTGCCGGAGGTCGTGCTCGAACACCCCGACCTTGTCGAGAACCTGCATCGTGAATTCGTCCATGCCGGCTCGGACGTCGTCGAAGCCTTCACCTACTATGCGCATCGCGAGAAGCTCAGAATTATCGGCCGCGAAAAGGAGCTCGAAAGCATTAACCGGCAGGCCTTGCGCATCGCCAAAAAGGTGGCGCGCGGCGCCGGCGCGCTGTTCGCCGGCAACATTTGCAACACCAATATCTACGATCCCGCGGACCGCAAGACGCATGTCGCGGTGCAACGGATGTTCGACGAGCAGATCGGCTGGGCGGTCGAGGCTGGCGTCGATTTCATCATTGGCGAGACATTCAGCTATGCCGCGGAAGCCGAACTCGCGGCCGCGGCGATCAAGCGGTCTGGACTCGCGGCCGTCGTCACAATGGCGGTGCATAAGGACGATTTTACGCGCGAAAACATGCCGCTCGCCAATGCGGCGCGGCGACTGGAAGCGGCCGGCGCCGATGTTGTCGGCTTCAATTGCATCCGCGGACCCTGGACGATGCTGCCTCTGCTCAAGGAGGTGCGCACCGCGGTCAAATGCCATGTCGCGGCGCTCCCGGTTCCCTATCGCACGACTCCCGCCGAGCCGACATTCCAGTCGCTCACCGATCCCTGCTGGCGCGATTTGCCGGGCGGCCGGCCGTTTCCGACCGCGCTCGATCCGTTCGTCTGCAATCGTTTCGAGATCGGCGTTTTCGCGCGCCAGGCCTTTGCGCTGGGCGCGCACTACCTTGGCGTATGCTGCGGCGCGGGACCGCATCATATTCGCGCCATGGCCGAAGCGCTCGGGCGCCAGCCGCCAGCAAGCCGTTATTCGCCCGACATGTCGAAGCATGCTTTCCTGGGAAGCGACAAGCGATTGAAGGCGCACAATATCGCCTATCGCGAAAAGCTGTAGCGCGCCGTCATTGCGAGCGAAGCGAAGCAATCCATTTTCGTGCGGGCCGTTCAGTCTGGATTGCTTCGTCGCTTCGCTCCTCGCAATGACGATTCCATGTAATCGCAACGCGAACGATAAACCCCCACCAGCACGCTCAGAACCCGCCCTTCCGCGCCGACAGCAAAATGCTCGTTTCGGTCGAACTGATTCCTTCGACCTGTCTTATCTGTCGCAGGATCTCGTCGAACGCTTCGAGGCTCTCGCTTTCGAGTTCCGCCACCACATCGAAGCGGCCGTTGGTCGTGTAGAGATGGCGCACAGCGGGGAAGCCGACGAGGCGACGGATGATACGATCCGCCCCCTGCCCTTCGATCTCGATCATCACGATGGCGCGGATAAGGTTCGAGGCGCCGATCGATTTCAATGTGACGGTGAAGCCCTGGATCGCGCCGGTCTCGACGAGGCGGTCAATCCTGCTGCGCACCGTCGCCCGCGAAACGCCCAGCGCGACCGCCAGTTTTGCAACGGGCTCGCGCGAATTGCTGCGCAACAACCCGATTAAGCGAAAATCGAGATCATCCATCGGTGCTTATCATTTTGTACGATCGTTCCTAGCAATTTGCGCAACTCTATAGCCATTTCTGCCGCTTTTCCAACTATTCAACGACGTTGGCGCTGACGATAATGGTTACGCCGATCAAATAGACATTTGAGGAAACCCGGTGACCCCTTCGGATGGCGCCTCTCTCCATTCGCCTCTCGCGCTAATCGGCGTCCCGCTCGAGCTGGGAGCCGGCCGGCGCGGCTGCGCCATGGGCCCCGCCGCTTTGCGGACCGCAGAAATCGCCGGGGCTCTCGTCGAACTGGGCTATCGCGTCGATGACCTTGGCGATGTCGCGCCGCTGCTCGACGGCCTCGCAACCGCCAATCCGCCCGAGGGCCACGCCAATCATCTTCCCGAAATCGCGCGGTGGTCGCGGGCGTTGAGCGAGCGCGTGCGCCAAACACTCGCGCGGGGCAGTGTGCCAATCATTCTTGGCGGCGATCACGCCCTGTCGATGGGCTCGGTCAATGGCGTCGCCAGCCACTGCAAGAGCATCGGTCGCGAGTTGTTCGTGCTTTGGCTCGACGCACATGCCGATTTCAACACGCCCGCCACCAGCCCCTCGGGAAATGTTCACGGCATGCCGCTCGCGATGCTGTGCCGCGAACCTGGCCTCGATTCAGTTATGGGCGCGCTCGAACGCGTCAGCGTCGAACCCCGCAACGTGCATTTGTTCGGCATCCGCTCGGTCGATCGCGGCGAGCGCGCGCTGCTTGCGGCGCGCGGAATTCATGTCGTCGACATGCGCCTGATCGACGAATTTGGCGTCGTCTCACTGCTCAAGGCGATCCTCGCCGAGGTTGGGAGCCGTAACGGGCTGCTGCATGTCAGCCTCGACGTGGATTTTCTCGACCCCTCGCTCGCGCCGGGCGTCGGCACGGCGGTGCCGGGCGGGGCGACTTATCGCGAAGCGCATCTGGTGATGGAGATGCTGCACGATTCCGGACTGGTCGCCTCGCTCGATCTTGTCGAACTCAATCCGTTTCTCGACGAGCGCGGAAGAAGCGCGAAAATCCTCGTCGATCTCGCTTCCAGCCTGTTCGGCCGGCGCATCATCGACCGGCCGCAGGCGCAAATTTAAGGAGAACACAATGGTCCAATTTGTCGGCGTCCAAACCATCGTCGATCTGATCGCCGCCAAAGGCCCCGAGCAATTTCTCGCCGGCCTCGTCAGCTATATCGAGCAGGATTTCAAACGCTGGGAGGCCTTCGAGAAAAGCGCGCGGCTCGCAAGCCATTCGCGCGATGGCGTCATCGAACTCATGCCGACGTCGGATGGGGAGCTTTACGCTTTCAAATACGTCAATGGCCACCCCAACAACACGCGCAACGGCTTGTTGACCGTCACGGCATTTGGCGTGCTGGCCGACGTTCACACCGGCTATCCGCTGCTGCTCAGCGAAATGACCGTCGCGACGGCGCTACGCACCGCGGCGACTTCGGCGCTAGCCGCAAAATATCTGGCGCGGAAGGATTCGAAGATCATGGCGCTGATCGGTCTCGGCGCGCAAGCCGAGTTTCAGGCGCTGGCCTTTAAGGCGGTCCTCGGCGTCCGCCAGCTTCGAGTGTTCGACGTGGACGTGGCCGCGACGCGGAAATTCACCGCCAATCTCGCCGACTACGGGTTCACGATCATTGCGGCGAATTCCGTCGCGGACGCGGTTCGCGGGGCCGACATCGTGACGACGGCAACGGCCGCCAAATCGCGCGCCGCCGTGATTACCGCCGAGATGATCGCCGACGGCGTCCATTTCAATGCGATTGGCGGCGACTGCCCCGGTAAAACAGAGATCCATCGCGACGCGCTGCTGCGCACGCGCATCTTCGTGGAGTTTCCTCCGCAGACGCGGATCGAGGGTGAAATTCAGCAACTCGGCGCGGACTCGCCCGTTACCGAATTGTGGCGCGTGATCGTCGGCGCTGCGCCCGGACGCATCAGTTCGCAAGATGTCACGCTGTTCGACTCGGTCGGCTTCGCCATTGAGGACTATTCGACACTGCGCTATCTCCGCGATTTGATGCAGTCTTCCGGGCTCGATCGTACGCTCGATCTGGTGCCTCATCTTGAGGACCCAAAAGACTTGTTCGGCCTTGTTGCCAACCGTGGCATGCCAGTGGGAACGGACCTGCGCGGGAAACTCGCGCTCAAGCGCATCGCCTGAATCCCCACAACGGGAGTAGTTTACATCCTGACAATCGTGCGGTCTATTGAGCCATCGCCGCCGCACAGGCGTCAGGATGCACCGGCATCGGATCAGATGAGAAAAGCAACGTGAGGAGACGAAAAATGAACATGAAGTTGGCATTCGGAATGGGCGTCGGCGCCGTCCTGCTGTTTGGCTCCGCCGTGCAGGCAAAGGACTGGAAATCGGTTGTGATCGGCATGGAGGGCGCCTACGAGCCGTACAATCTGACCGACCCAAGCGGCAAGATTGTCGGCTTCGAGCCTGACCTGGTGATGGACCTTTGCGGGCGCGCCAAACTTGAGTGCAAGATCATTGCGCAGGATTGGGACGGCATGATCCCCGGTCTGCAAGCTGGCAAGTTCGATGTGATCATGGATGGCATGTCGATCACTGACGAGCGGAAGAAAGCGATCGATTTCAGCAAACCTTATGCCCAGGTGCCTGCCGCCTTCGCCGCCGCCAAGGCGAGCCCCCTCGCCAAGCTCCCCGACCCCGGCAAGGTGTATAATTTCAACAAAGACCCGAAGGCCGCCGATGCCGCGCTGCAGGCGCTTCGCACCGCGATGAAAGGCAAGACGCTCGGCGTGCAGGTCTCGACGACGCACGCCACTTTTGCTGACAAGCATCTGAAGGACGTCGCGACGATCAAGGAATACAAGACGACCGACGAACGCGACCTCGATCTGAAATCCGGCCGCATCGACGCGGTGCTCGACGACCAGACTGCGGTCGCCTCGATGCTGTCGAAGGACGACGCCAAGGACCTCACTTTCGTCGGCCCTGCGTTCAACGGCGGCGACTTCGGCGTCGGCGTCGGCATGGGCCTCCGCAAGGCGGACAGCGACCTGACCGCCAAGTTCAACACAGCGCTTGCCGCGGCGTTCGCGGACGGCTCAGTAAAGAAATATAGCCTGAAGTGGTTCAAGATCGACACGACCCCGTGAGGCGCACAAATTTAGGGCGGCCGGTCCATCCCCTCCCTCCTCGTGAGGAGGGAGGGTTCCCGCAACTCGCGACTGACTTGTAGGGAGTACGCTTGTCGTTTGCTGACGTCATCGCTCAGCTCGGTTTCGGCGAAAGAGGCTGGGGCCTCGCCCTGCTTGAAGGGGCGCTGATGACGTTGCTGGTGTCGATCGCGGGTCTCCTTATTGGCGCTGCGCTCGGATCGCTTGTCGCCTGGTCCAAACTCTCGGGCAACATCATTTCCGCGGCCGTCGGTAACGCCTACGCGGCGATCTTCCGCGGCGTCCCCGAACTGCTCGTAGTTTATTTCGTCTATTTCGGTTCGTCAGCGCTGCTGACCGGGCTCGGCAATCTCATCGGGATCGAGGGATTCGTTGGCGTCCCCCCGTTCGCAGCTGGCGCGCTCGCGGTCGGCATCGTCTCGGGCGCCTACCAGGCCGAGGTCTACCGCGGCGCCTATCTCGCAATCGCGCGCGGCGAACTCGAGGCCGCGAAATCGGTCGGGATGGCGCGATTGCTGATGTTCCGCCGCATCATCGCGCCGCAGGTGTTGCGCTTCGCGATCCCCGGCCTTGGCAACCTATGGCAGGTGGCGCTGAAGGATTCTTCGCTGATCTCGGTCACAGGCCTTGCCGAACTGATGCGCGTGAGTCAGGTCGCCGCCGGCTCGACGCGGCAGCCTTTCGTTTTCTATCTCGCGGGCGGCGCGCTATATCTGCTGTTGACCACGCTCTCCAATCGCGTTTTCGACAAGGCAGAGGCGCGCGCGACGCGCGGCCTGCGGCGCGCGGCGAGCTGACGCATGGACCTGCCCTTCATCGTCGACACGTTTTACCGGCTGATGGGTGCGCTGCCGGTGACGCTATCGGTGTGGGCGCTGTCGGTCAGTATCGGCGGGCTGCTGGCAATGGGGCTGACGTGGATGCGGGTTAGCGGGTCGAAGCCGCTCGAAGCATTCGCCCGCGGCTATATCTTTGTGTTTCGCGGCGCGCCGCTGCTGATCCAGCTGTTCGTGATCTACTATGGGCTGTCGTCGTTCGCGTTCGTCCGCGCCAGTATATTCTGGCCGTTCCTGCGCGACGCCTATTCCTGCGCCGTGCTGTCGCTGGCGCTGTGCACCGCGGCCTATTCCAGCGAGATCTTTCGCGGCGCGCTCGCCGCTGTGCCACATGGCCAGGTCGAAGCGGCAAAGGCCTGCGGCATGTCGCGACTGACCCTCTTCCGCCGCATCATATTCCCGATCGCCCTGCGCCAGGCGCTCCCCGCCTATTCGACCGAAGTGATCTCGATGACCAAGGCGACCGCGCTGGTCTCGCTCGTCACGCTATGGGACATGATGAGCGTCGCGCTGAAGATCCGCAACGACACTCTGGTGACGTACACCCCGCTGCTGGTCGCCGGCGCGATCTACTTCGTGCTGAATTTTCTCATCGCGCGCGCGTTCATGGCGTTCGAATATTACCTGTCGGCCCATCAACGCCGGCGCCTCGTCTGAACCGATTAAGGCTGTCGCCAATGCCTGACAACGAACAAAGCGCCATATCCGTCGTCAATATGCGCAAGCGCTTCGGCAAGCTGGAAGTTCTCAAAGGCATTTCGCTCAACGCGAGGGAAGGCGATGTGATCTCGATCCTTGGCTCGTCTGGCTCGGGCAAAAGCACATTCCTGCGCTGCATCAACCTCCTGGAAATACCTGACGACGGCGTCGTCACGGTCGCTGGCGAGACGATCAAGATGCGCAAGAAGCCGGACGGCACCGCCGAGCCAGTCGATCACAAACAGGTCGACCGCATCCGCTCCGAACTCGGCATGGTGTTCCAAAGCTTCAATCTCTGGTCGCACATGACGGTGCTTGAAAACCTCATCGAGGCGCCAGTGCATGTGCAAAAGCGCCCGCGGGCCGAATGCGTCGAAGAAGCCCACGCCCTGCTGAAGAAAGTCGGCATCGGCGACAAAGCTGACTATTATCCGGCGCATATGTCGGGCGGCCAGCAACAGCGCGCCGCGATCGCCAGAGCTTTGGCGATGCGCCCCAAGGTGATGCTGTTCGACGAGCCTACGTCGGCGCTCGATCCGGAGTTGGTCGGCGAAGTGCTGCGCGTCATGCGCGCGCTGGCCGAGGAAGGGCGCACGATGCTGGTCGTGACGCATGAGATGAGCTTCGCGCGCGACGTCTCAAGCCGCGTCATGTTCCTGCATCAGGGCCTTGTGGAGGCGGAGGGGCCCCCGGCGGAGCTGTTCGGCGCCAGCAAGTCCGAGCGGTTCCGGCAGTTCATCTCCGGACAGGCGCACAAAGCGGGGTAGTCGGACCCTGCGGCGGGGCTCGCCGCAGGGCTTCCCGCGTCAATGAACCGCCGGCAGTCCGTTCACGGCTGTGGCGCTGGGGTTGTTGAGGCAGGTCGGATGGCCAAAGCCGCTCGGACTGTTGCCAACCCCGCCCGCCGGATTGGGGACGATGTCAAAGATGATGTTGTCGGGATGCCCGGGGTCGACTCCCGACAGCGGACCGGCGACGCCCTGGAACTGATCGAGGCCGAGTTTGTTGCGCGTGCGCCAGGCGACCATATGGTCGGTGCAGGCGGTGTCGCCGCTGGCGCCGACCGCGCCGACTTTCACGCCGCCGCGAAACAGCGCGAGGCCGCCGCCTAGCACGCTGATGCCGCCGATACGATGGCCGACCATCGGATCGGCGGGCGTGCCGTAGGTTCGGGCGTCGATCGGATTGAGGCCGGGAATGCCGAGGTCGCCATAAGCGGCGGGCGTGTTCAGAAGATTGGTGGCCTCGAGGCCAAACAGACCCCCGCCCGGCTGGGCGTCCGAGAACAGATTGGCTGTGGACAAGGCGAGACCGGTGGGAAACAGGGCGCCCGCCGGCGGGCCGCCCAACCCAACGCTGAAATCATTCGCGGTGTTCGCCTTTTGCGCCGAATTCACACGGCTGCCAAGGAACTGCGACGCGCTGTTGGCGCCGGAGAACGCCACCGCGCAGACGATTCCATCATTGGCGACGATCGTCGCCCAGGAATTGAAGCCAAGCCCGCCATTGGCCCCGCCCGCTGGCGTGATCGAAGCCGTCAAAGCGGCCTTCAGCGCCGCCTGGTTTGGCAGCGACGAGCAATCGGCCAACGCCGGCCCGGCAAAAGCGCAGGCAGCCAACGTCAGCGACGCGGAGAAAACAAGATTTCGTAATGACTTTTCCATCCGAGCAATCCTCCTCAAGGCGGATCGGCCCCGGCTGGCCTTGCCAGCGAATCGGCCGACCCGTGCCGCCAACCCACAGCACGGCCTTGAGACGGCGACAATCCCCTCATCGCACGTGATCACTTGGGCGTACGATTGCTCTCGATCCACGCGCCAAAGGCGGCGAGAAACGCGATGAGGAACTCGCGCGTCGTTTCCTTTTTCAAGGCCCCGCTCTCGTCGAACAATTCACCCGCGCCGCCGACATAGGCCTCCGGCTGCGCCATCACGGGTACGTTGACGAACACCAGACTCTGGCGCAGGTGATGATTGGCGCCAAACGCGCCCATCGCGCCGGGGCTGGCGCTGACAACGGCGCCGGGCTTGCCGTTCCAGGCGTTATGCCCGTAAGGGCGCGAGGCAACATCGAGCGCGTTCTTTAACACGCCAGGTACGGATCGATTGTATTCGGGCGTCACAAAGAGAACCGCATCGGCCGCTCGCACCGTTTCCCGCAGCCGCGTCCATGGCGCAGGCGGCGAAGTGTCAAGGTCTTGATTGTAGAGCGGCAGATCGCCGATCTCGACAATCTTCATGGTCAGTTTCGGCGCCCCAAGCCGCGCGAGCGCGCCGGCGAGCTTTCGGTTCAGCGACTCCTTGCGCAGGCTGCCGACAAGCACCGCGACCTCTCTGACCTCGCTCATTACAATCCCCTTCGCCAGAGGCCGCGCCTGTTGCGGCCGGACGGCGAGGGTTTAGCACAATAGAGATTTTACGGCACTGGCGGTCATCTCAATGATACGGCGGTCTCAAACGTTCGCATCCGCCAAACCCCGCTTGCGCAACAACGCCTCGGGCCGCGGCGGACGGCCGCGAAAGCCGACATAGGCGGCTTCCGGTTCCCGGCTGTTGCCGGCGGCATAGACGAAGTCGCGCAGCCGCCTTGCCAACGCCGGGGCGAAGACGTCCTCGCTTGCCTCGAACGCTTCGAATCCGTCGGCATCAAGAATCTCCGACCAGAGATAGGAATAATAGCCGGCCGAGTAGCCCTCGCCGGAAAAGATGTGCTGGAAATGCGGAGTGCGGTGGCGCATCGCGATCTGTTCGGGCATGCCTATTTTTTCAAGTTGATCGCGTTCGAACGCCTGAATGTCGAGCGCGTCCGGAACGCGCTCGAGGTGTAGCGCCAGATCGACAAGCGCGGAAGCTACAAATTCCACGGTCGCAAAGCCCTGGTTGAACCGCCGCGCTTCAATGAGCCGTTGCAACAGAGCCTCCGGCATCGGCTCGCCGCTGGCATGATGCCGGGCGAAGCGACGCAGGATCTCCGGTCGCTCCAGCCAGTGCTCGTAGAGCTGTGAGGGAAATTCGACAAAGTCGCGCGACACACGCGTTCCCGCCAGCAGCGGATAGGTCACGTCGGACAGCATGCCATGCAGGGCATGGCCGAATTCGTGGAACAACGTATGCGCATCGTCGAAGCTCAGCAGGCACGGCTCGCCCTCACCCGTCTTGGCGAAGTTCAGGACGTTGACGACGATCGGCAGCACCGTACCGTCGAGCTTTTGCTGGTCGCGGAACGAACTCATCCAGGCGCCGCTGTGCTTCGAGGGCCGATTGAAATAGTCGCCGATGAACAGCGCGATCGGCGCGCCATCGCCCCCGCGGACTGTCCAGCAGCGCGCGTCAGGGTGATACAGCGCAATGTCGTCGCGCTGGGCGAATTGCAGACCGAATAAACGGCTTGCAACATAGAACGCCGCCTCGATCATATGACCCAGTTCCAGATAAGGTTTGATCTCCGCTTCGTCGATATCGAACAGAGCCTTACGCCGCCGTTCGGCATAGAAGCGCCAATCCCATGGCGCGAGCACGAAATTGGCCCCGTCGGCGGCGATCATCGCCTGCAGCGCTTCCGCCTCGCGCAACGCCTGGGCGCGCGCCGGCCGCCACACCGAATGCAACAGGCCAAGCGCCGCGTCAGGAGTCTTCGCCATCGTGTCGTCGAGGCGATAGTGTGCGTAGCTCTCATAGCCCAGAAGTTTCGCCTGCTCCGCCCGCAACGCAATCGTCTGCGCCGCGATGGCGCAATTGTCGGTCGCCCCGCCATTGGCGCCGCGCGCCACAAACGCTCGCCAGACTTTCTCGCGCAGATCGCGCCGCGTCGAATATTGCAGGAACGGCTCAAGGATCGAGCGCGACAGGGTGACCGCATGTTTGCCGGGCAAACCTCGCGCCGCGGCCGCCTGCGCCATCGCCGCGACGATATCCTGCGGCAGTCCCTCGAGGTCGCCAGGCTCGAGCGGCAGTATCCATGCTTTCTCATCGGCGAGGACATTCTGGCTAAACTGCGCGCCAAGCGTCGCGAGGCGCTCCGCATTTGCCGCCAGCTGCCCTTTCTGCGGCGCGGCAAGCCCCGCGCCGTGACGGGTGAAGGCGAGGTGGTAGCGCTCCAGCACCCGCCGCTGTTCCGCAGTGAGAGCCAGCGTCTCGCGTGCGGCATGCAGTTCGGCGACGCGCGCGAACAGCGCCTCGTTAAGATAGATCTCGCTGCGCAGCCGCGACAGCAGCGGCGCCACCTCCCGCTCGATCGCTTCCAGCGCATCGCTGCTGTCGGCGCCAGCCAGATTGAAAAACACCGCCGCGACACGATCAAGGCTTTGACCGCTGCGCTCGAGGGCGTCGATCGTGTTGGGATACGTCGGCGGCGCGGTTTGCCCCGCGATGGCGGCAATCTCAGCGCGCTTTTCGCTCATCGCCGCATCGAACGCCGGGCGGAAATGTTCCGGCTTGATCGTCGCGAAGGGGGGCGCCTCGAAAGGGCCGGTCCAAGGGGCGAGGAGAGGGTTGTCGGGGATGGCGTGGGATGGGTTCACGACGAGACTTTCTGCAAAGAGAGGCGGTCTGTCGGAGATCACAAAAACGGCGGAGTGGTCAAATCAACCAGGGGATGTAATCCGACCCTGCTTGGCTTGGCGCCGTCCAAACAAATCCAAGGATTTTGCCAAGCAAATGCAAGTTTTACCAAAGGAATTGCCAAATTTTTCCAAGCTTTCTGCCAAGCTTTTCCAAACTTTCCTTTGGCGGATTTGTTGGATATCAATGGCTTATCGCCTGAAAAACCGAAAATACGCCTATTCCATAACTTTCCGCCCCGCGCCGGCCAGTCCTGATGCCACCTGGAGTTGCGTCCGGCGCTGCCGATCGTTCAGGTATATCGCAGATATGGATTTTCCGAAAGAGAAATCCACCCTGGTCCGGGTCCAGAGACGTACCCGCACACGCAATGGACCCGACTACGGCGAACCGATAGATTCTTGTCCGTGCCAGTAAAGAGCCAGCTTTACGATAATGATTTTTTTGCCTGGAGCGCGCAACAGGCGGAACTTTTGCGTTCGGGCAAATTACAGCAGGCGGATATCGAGCATATCGCCGAGGAAATCGAGAGCATGGGCCGGACGGAAAAACGTGAGCTCATAAGCCAGCTGGCGGTTCTGTTGCTTGATCTCCTCAAATGGAAATTTCAGCCGGCGAAGCGTGGCGCAAGCTGGGAAGCGAGCATCCGCGTCCAGCGCAACCGCCTCGCCGACCATCTCGACGACAACCCCAGCCTGAAGCCGCTGCTGCCGCAAGCGCTCAAGGCCGCCTATCGCGATGCGGTTTTGGAGACGATTGCGGAGACAGGGCTGCCGGCGGTCACGTTTCCCGAGGTGTGTGCGTGGTCAGTCGAACAGACGCTGGACGCCGGGTTTTGGCCGCAATGAGGATGCGATCCGCGAACCGTTCCGCGTTTCCACCAGCAGCCAGCATCCCATGCCGGCGAGCCAGAAGGTGAAGGGATAGGCGGTTACGCGCTCCAATCACGCCGACGCCGAGGCCAAAATAGCTCTTCACCGCCAGGCAGCCCAGCCCGACCAGCCCGATGGCGCCCGCGGCCAGGCTGACCAGTCCGACGGTTCGCGCGTCGCGCGAGCGCATGAGCGCGAGACCGAGCAGGATCATGCCCACATTGCAGAACAGAAAGTTCTCCACCGCGCCGGCATAGTGCGGGCCCGGCGCGAAATCCTCTGGCGCGAGGCCGACGACGAAGACGCCGAGCCCGGCTGCTCCGGCGAGGGTCAATCCGGTCCGCGACAGTCGCGCGGCGGGAAACGCGGCCCGTACGAGCAATGCGCCAGCGACGATCAGCGCGCTTTGCAGGACGAATGAAGCGTTCATCAGCGCGTGCAGCGGCGAACACACGCCGGCCGCCGCGTCGCACGTCACCGCGCCGAGATCGCTGATGTAGTTGCGGCTGAAACTGTAGCTTCCGCCCCAGCCCGCGGCGGCCAACGCTTCGGCGACAAAATACTGCAGGCACAGGACCCAGCAGATGGCGCCGACTTTGATCCGGCTCACGGCGCCGCGCCCGATTGCGTCGCCGCTCGCGCGAGATTGAGCGCCAGCAGGCGCGCGAGCGCCTCCTCGGTGGCGATATCCTCCGGCCAGCCGTAGGCGGTGGCGACGGCGCGGTCGAGCGCGTCATGGGCGTCGGAAAGCCAGCGCGGACGTTGATTGTAGAGGTTGGTCAGCGTGCGCTCCTTAAGCTTCGCCGCCGCCTCTGTCGTCTTGGGCAGGGTGCGGTCGGGATAGCGGCGCGGCGCCTCGCCGGGCGCGGCGGTCGGCGTGACTTCCGGGACGATATCAACGAGATCGGGCGGATTGAGCCACGCGCGTCGCAGCTCGTCGAGGCGCTTCGCCGCCGCGGCGATGCGTTGCGCGCGCGGGTCGGCGGCGTAGGAGGCGGCGGGGATGTTGGGGGTGAGGCCTTCGGGGAAGGGGAAGGTTTCGAAGGTGGTGGTGGGGGTGTAAACAGGATCGTTTCCAACGCCGTGCCATGAGCCTGTTCTTAGCGACCATTCGCCGTGAAGCGTGCTCTGCAATATGCCAAAAAAACACTCGTCGTCGCGGGCGAACGCGAAAACGCGCGAATCCGGAACCACCGAAATTGGCATCCATTGGAACACGCGGTGCTTGGCAACTCTCGGCGTCACAAGAAACCGATTGTGGAAGCCTGCGCCGTCGTGCCCGGCCTTGTGCCGGGCATCCACGCCGTCGGGTTCGTCGGAACGGCGTGGATGGCCGGGACGAACCCGGCCATGACGACTTCCCAAATCGTTGAGCGCGGCCCACATCGCCGGTCGCGGCTCGACGTGCCGCCACCAACGCTCGCGATACGCCGCACGGCGATTGGCGTCGCGCTCCGGCTTCACCTTTTCGAGAATGTGCGCGAACGGCGCCTCATAGAGCGCGGCTTCACGCTCGCTCATGGTCCAGCCGAAATCGACGATCCACATATCGCGCGGGCGCCGCGTCAGGTCGAGACCGTTGATCCACGGACTCAAAATCGCGCTGTTTGGAGCGCCGTTGGCGTTGAGCGGTTCGACGAGCCACGCGCGCGCCAAGTCCCCCGCAACATCGAAGGCGCCGCCCTTCGTGTCGCCCATGAAGGCGACGCCTTCATTCTCCGGCAATTGTCTTGCCGTCGGAAGATTTGAAATTTCCGCGCTGAGGTCTGCGTGAATTCGATCAACAGGCGCGGAGTCCAGCCGCACGCCGGAACTTCCCTCACCCTGAGGAGCGCCCGAAGGGCGCGTCTCGAAGGGCGGGGGGAATTTGGCGGGGTCGCCCATCGCGCCGCCCTCGTCCTTCGAGACGCCCGCTGGCGCGGGCTCCTTAGGATGAGGTTTTTTTTGGGCGCGCTTGACGTTGTCGAAACAAACCAAACTCACCCGCACCGCCGCCCCATCCACCGTCCACGCCTCGTCGCTCCAGGCCTCGAAGATCGCGCCCGCCGCGGCGATCGGCTCCAGCACTTTCCGGTTGGCGCCGCCGCGAATCGAGTTCGTCGCGACGAGCCCGACGCGGACGCCTATGGACGCGGGCGTCGACCGCGTTGTTTCCGACGTCGCGATGGCGGGGGAACGAGGCGCTTCGCGCCGAACGCGGTCAGCGACCGCGTCTACAATTTCCCACGCCTTGGCGAACCAGTAGCAGACGAGGTCGGCTTCGGCGGGCACGCGGCCCGCGTAAACGCGAAACAACGCCTCGACATTCGCGTCGCCGAGCCCGCGCCGCAGCAGCTTGCCGCCCAGAAACGGCGGGTTGCCGACGATGTAATCCGCCGCCGGCCATTGCGCCTCGACGAAGCCGCCCTTGCCGTCCGGCGTCAGCAGCGCGTCGCGGCATTCGATAGAATCGAGCTTGCGCATTACCGGGCGCGGGTGCTGGCGGACGCCGTTGCGCACGCGCCACTGGATGTCGCCGATCCAGATGGTGGTGCGCGCCAGTTCAGCGGCGAACGGGTTGATCTCGATGCCGTGCAGGATTTCCGGCGCGACGCGCGGGACGATCATGCCGAGCCCCAGGGTCTCGCAATGGAGGATGGCTTTCCATTCGAGGTCTTTGACCGCCTGCAACGCGAGATAGAGGAAATTGCCGGAGCCGCAGGCCGGGTCGAGAATGCGCAAGCCGCACAGCCGGTCGATGAAGGCGTCGCGCCGCGCCTCCGCCTTCTTGACCGCCGCGTCGAACTTTTTGCCGCGCTCGCGGCTGGCCGCCGGTCCGGTCGCGCCCGAAGCGGCGTTGACCGGCGCCATGATCGCCTCGAGCTCGCTCCTCGCATGCTCCCATTCGCGCAGCAGCGGCCGCATCACCACCGGCTCGACGATCAGCATGATCTTTTCGGGATCAGTGTAGTGCGCGCCGATCTGCGCGCGTTTGTCGGGATCGAGGAAGCGCTCGAACAGCGTGCCGAAAATCGTCGGGTCGATCAGCCCCCAATCGAGGCTGGCGGCGGCGAACAGCAGTCCGATTTCGTCGTAGTCGAGCCGTAGGGGCTTGCGCTCGTCGAACAGCCCGCCGTTGAATGGCGCGATGTCCTCGAGGTTGAAGTCGCCGCCCTCGCGCATGTCGCGGAACAATTGGTCGAACCAGCCCTGCGCCCTATCGGGCTTCTGGCCCGCGCGCTCGAGCAGCTTCTTCCAGACGCCGTTGGGCAGCAGGCCGACGCTGTCGGCGAAGAAGCAGAACACGAGCTGATTGACGAAATGCGCCACCACTTCGCGATCGGGATTGCGATGCTGCAGGCGGTCGGAGATCGTCTGGAACTTGTCGGCGGCCTCGCGGGTGACTTTCGCCCGCGTCTTGCCCGAGCGCAGCTTGTCCGGACTCCAGAAGACGTTGTGCAGGATGTCGAGATTTTTCGGATCGCCGAGATCGTCAAGCTCGAATTCGTATTTGGTCGGGACCTCGCTGGTCCAGCGCGTCTCGATGCGGAAAATGTGCGTATCGCAGGCCACATGCAGCGGCGGATTTTCCAGCCCCGCCGCATAATAAGTAAGCTGTTCGAACGCCTTGTCGAGGTCGCGCTTCTTCTTCTTGTACTCCCACGCGAAGAAGTCCTTTTTCCAAACGTCGGCGAAGCCATCGCCGCCGCCGGTTTTCAACACGCCCTTCTCGAAGGTGAAGCGCTCGCCAGCAGGATCGTCCTCAGCCGGCGTCGGATGGTCGAACAGCCGGCACAGGTCGAGGAAATGCTCCTGCGCCGTGGCCCGCTCGGTGAGCGCGACCGGCTTCCATTTGCGGATGAATTCTTGTGGCGTCATTTTATCTGAAAGATCACGAAGCCTCGGCATTCCCGGTTAACATGATTCTACTGGGTTCCGCCCCCTACCCCTTCTTCCCCGCGATCTTCGCAATCTCGCGCATGATCGCCAGCGTCCCCGCCAGCCGCTCCGCCAGTTCGTCGAAATCGCGGATCACCACAACGCGCATGTCGGGGCGCACCTTCGCCAGTGAGTCCTGCGACGTCACCCAGCGCACCAGGCCGGCGGGGTTGGCGAACGAATTGTCGCGGAAGGCGAGCGTGACGCCCTTGGCGCCGGCGTCGAGCTTTTCGACATTGGCGCGCCGGCACAAAGCCTTGATCGACACGAGCTGCATCAGCAACGTCACTTCGGGCGGCATCGGTCCGAAACGGTCGACGATTTCCGCTCCCATCGTCTCGATGTCGTCGTCCGCCTCGAGCGCCGACAGACGGCGATAGAGGTTGAGCCGCGTCGGCAGATCTGGCACGTAGCTTTCCGGTATCGTCACCGGCGCGCCCAGCGCGATCGACGGCGACCACATCTCCTGGGCGGGTTCCTCGACACCCGCCTTCAGCCGTTCGACGGCATCGAGCACCATCTGCTGGTAAAGCTCGTAGCCGACTTCCTTGACGTGGCCCGACTGCTCGTCACCCAGGAGATTGCCGGCGCCGCGAATATCGAGATCGTGACTGGCCAGCTGGAAGCCGGCGCCGAGCGTATCGAGCGACTGCAGCACTTTTAGCCGCTTGTCCGCCTGCGGCGTCACTGGCTTGTTGGCGGGCAGTGTGAAGATCGCATAGGCGCGCGTTTTCGAGCGCCCGACGCGCCCGCGCAACTGATAGAGCTGCGCGAGGCCGAACATGTCGGCGCGATGCACGATCAGCGTGTTGGCGGTGGGAATGTCGAGGCCGGACTCGACGATCGAGGTCGACAGCAGAATATCGTACTTGCCATCGTAGAACGCGCCGATCTTGTCTTCGAGTTCGGTTGAAGCCATCTGTCCATGAGCGACGACGAATTTTGCCTCCGGTACATTCTGCCGCAGGAACGCGCTGGCCTCTTCGAGATCGTCGATGCGCGGGCAGACGTAAAAGGATTGCCCGCCCCGGTAACGTTCGCGCAGCAGCGCCTCGCGCACGATCAGCGTATCGAATGGCGAAACGAAGGAGCGCACGGCGAGCCGATCGACCGGCGGCGTCGCGATGATGGAGAGATCGCGCACCCCCGTCATCGCGAGTTGCAACGTGCGCGGGATCGGCGTCGCCGACAGCGTCAGCACATGCACTTCGGCGCGCAACTCCTTCAGACGCTCTTTGTGGCCGACGCCAAAGTGCTGCTCCTCGTCGATCACGACAAGACCAAGATCCTTGAAGCTGACCGTCTTGCCCAGCACGGCATGGGTGCCGATGACGATGTCAACCGAGCCTTCCACCGCGCCCTTCTTGACCTCGCGCTGCTCGACCGCGCCAACCATGCGCGAGAGCTGGCCGATACGCACCGGCAGGCCGGCGAAGCGCGCAACGAAATTCTTGTAATGCTGGCGCGCCAGCAGCGTCGTCGGCACGACGATCGCCGTCTGTTTGCCGTTGATCGCGGCAACGAAGGCGGCGCGCAGCGCGACCTCCGTCTTGCCGAAGCCAACGTCGCCGCAGATGAGCCGGTCCATCGGCCGGCCCGAACTAAGATCATCCAGCGTCGCCTCGATCGCGCTGGTCTGGTCTTGTGTCTCGTCATAGGGAAAGCGCGCACAGAACTCGTCGTAGAGGCCGTCGGGCGCGCGCAGACGCGGCGCTTCGCGCAGCATGCGGGCCGCGGCGATGCGAATAAGTTCGCCCGCCATTTCGCGCACGCGCTTCTTGAGCCGCGCCTTGCGCGTCTGCCAGCCTGCCGAGCCGAGCCGGTCGAGCTGCGCATCGCCGCCTTCCGAGCCGTAGCGAGAAAGAAGCTCGAGATTTTCGACCGGCAGGAACAGCCGGTCGCCGCCAGCGTAGTGAATCTCGAGGCAATCGTGCGGAGCGCCCGCCGCCTCGATCGTCTGCAGGCCGACGAAACGGCCGATACCATGATCGATATGGACGACGAGATCGCCTGCCGCCAGCGAGGCGGCTTCGGCCAGCACATCCTGGGCGCGGCGCTTGTGCTTGCGCTGGCGCACCATGCGGTCGCCAAGAATATCCTGCTCGCCGATGATGGCCAGATCGCCCGCCTCGAAGCCCTGCTCCAGCGCGATCACCGCCAGCGGCAGCGCCTTGGCGACGGACTTCGCCTGCGCAAAGGAAGAAACCATCTCGAGCGATTTGAGCCCGTGCTCGGCCAGCACATGCGAGAGCCGCTCGCGCGAGCCGTCGGTCCAGCCGGCAACGATGACGCGCTGACCCGCCTCGCGCAGCGCGCGGATGTGCGCGACGGCGGCGTCGAACACGTTGACGTTGTCGTCCTGCCGTTCGGGCAGGAAATTGCGCCCCGCGCGCCCGCCACAATCGATGACGTTGGCCGCATCTGGCGGCGCGGCGAATGGCGTCAGGCGCGCCAGCGCTGAGCTTTCCAGTCGCTCGCGCCATTCATCGGGCGCGAGATACAGCCTGTCCGGAGGGAGCGGGCGATAGTTGGCCTTGGCCGGCTCTTCGTCATAGGCGGCCCGTCGCGCGGCATAGTAGTCAGCGATTTGTTCAAATCGCTGCTGCGCTGCTTCGTCGGCGCGCGCGTCCAGGATGATCGGCGCGTCGCCGACATAGTTGAACACCGTGTCGAGACGCTCATAGAACAACGGCAGCCAGTGTTCACAGCCGGGATGGCGGCGCCCTTCGCTGATCGCGTCATACAGGCTGTCGCCGCGCGTCTGGGCGCCAAACTCGCTCGTATAGGCCTGACGGAAACGTTTGATGGTTTCGCTCGTCAGTTGCGCTTCGCTCATCGGCACGAGATCGAGTGAACGCAATTGGCCGACGCTGCGCTGCGTCTCGGGATCGAACGAGCGGATCGACTCGAGCGTATCGCCGAAAAAATCGAGCCGGATCGGCGCCGGCGCGCCAGGTGCATAGAGATCGAGGATGCCGCCGCGCAGAGCGTAGTCGCCCATGTCGCGCACGCTGCTGGCGCGCGAAAAGCCATTGTTCTCCAGCCACAACGCAAGCTGGTCCATCGCCACGCTGTTGCCCGGCGCGGCGGAAAAAGCGGCGCTCCTGACGAAATCCAACGCGGGAACGCGCTGCACCAGAGAATTGATCGTCGTCACCAGAATGCGCGGTCGCTCAATGGCGCCGCGGGTGCGCGCGAGCCGCGCCAGCGCTGTCATCCGCTGCGCGGCGATGGCGGCGTTGGGCGAGACGCGATCGTATGGCTGGCAATCCCAGGCGGGCAGATAGAGCGCCTCGATCTGCGGCGCGGCGAACGCCAGCGCGTCGATAAAGCTCTGCGCCCGCTGCCCGTCGCGCGCGATCATGCTGAGCGCGACCGCACGGCCCTCTCCCGCCTTGGCGAGCGCCAGCGTCAGATCGGCGACGACGAACGCGTCGAATCCCTCGGGCGCGGCGCCGAGCGTGATCGGGCCTCCCTGACTGAGGCGGGCGATGGCGGGGGTCAGATGTTTCACGCTTCGTATTTTTTCCTTGCCAGCGCCGCACTATGGGCGAGCCGCAGCCGGGCGAATAGTTTTGTTTCGACGTCGGGCGGTGTCGACTCCTCGCCGGTCAGCCACGCCAGCACGACAGGATCGGGCGCGTCGAGCAGGCCCTCAAACTCCGCAAGGTCCTTCTCGCTCATGCCGGGCAGTTCCGCATCGGCGAATGAGCCCATCAGCAGGTCCATTTCGCGCATACCGCGCCGCCACGCGCGAAAGAGAATGCGACGGCGCCGTTCGTCAAGCCCGGCGCTCGACAAGTCCGAGCCAGTCATGGGGTTCCCGCGGCCCGCCTGGCCGATGCTCGCGGCTTATAGCGACCCGCACGCACGCACGAAAGGTTTATTTGACCTCCCGAACCTATGGCGGGACCCTCTTCGTTTTTCCGGCGCCGTCAAGGAGGATCCCGTGTATCGAGTTCGCTCGCTCATCGCCGCCGCATCTCTCGCGCTTGCGGGCGGCGCACTGGCGCAGGATGCGCCGCAGGTCACAATCCGCGCGACGATTCAAACCGTTTCCGCCGACAACCTGACGCTGAACGTGCGTACCCGCGAGGGCGAAGACCGCGTCGTGCGACTGAAAGACCCGCCCACTGTCAACGCCGCGATCCCCGCCAGCCTCGCCGACATCAAGCCCGGCAGCTATATCGGCACGGCGGCGTCGCCTGGTCCCGATGGCGCCCTCAAGGCCATGGAGGTGCACATCTTCCCCGAATCCGCCAGGGGCTCCGGGGAAGGATTTCGCCCCTTCGACATGGGACCAGGCAGCACAATGACCAACGGAGCGGTGTCAGCAAGAGTCGAGGCCGCCGACGGTCCGAAGCTGACCGTCACCTACAAGGGCGGCGAACAGTCCATCCTTGTCGACGCCGCGACGCCGATCATCACATTCACGCCGGGCGCGTTGAGCGACTTGAAGCCCGGCGCCTCGATCAGCATTCGCGGCGCCGTGAACGCGAGCGATGGCGCCTACGAGGCGACGCGCGTGCTTGTCGGCAAGGACGGCATGAAACTGCCGATTTGATTGCCGACAAGCGCCCGATATGCGCGGCCTAACGTGTCGCCGATTTCGATACCCACACAATATGTGGCACGTCATCGACCGCCGCGAAATTGAGGCGGGGGTTTTCGGTCAGCACGGTGGCAATGCCGAAGGCGCCACCCTGGCTGGCGTCGACGTTAAACTCCCTGACGAATTTGCCTGACCGGGTAAATTCGACAATTTCACTCGGATGGGTTGGATCGCCGTTTACGGCATCGCCATTGGCTGTGAGCAGATTGCCGTTGGGCGCGAACGCCAGCGCCAGCGGCCCGCGCAGGTGAGCGCTAGCGAAGACCTGCGTTCCCTTCGTCACTGGCGACTGCGCCTTCCCCGCGAACGGAACGGCGAAGATCGCGTTGTCGGCGGTCGATGCGACGTAAAGAATATCGGAGTCTCGATCGTAAGCGAGGCCCGTCGGCCCCAGAACCAGTGCAGCGGGATCCGTTCGGTGAGCATATCTCATTGCAACTTCACTCTTATTGAGAACGGTGACGTTAGCGGCGCCGACCGATACGTCGAGCCGCGAAACCGTGCCGCTCAACACGTTCGAGACAAAAATCTGGGCGCGATCGCCTTTGTCGTTGATCGTTAGGTCCCATGGACTGTCGAGAAAAGCGCTGTCATTCAAGGTCTTGACCAGCTTGCCGTTGCGGTCGACGATCTGCAACGAGCCTTGCGATAGCGTGTTGCTGGTGCCGTCGGTGGTCGGCAGATTGCCGACGACAACAAACCCGTCGCGCAGAATGCCAAGCGCGGTGCTGAGGCCGGTAAGACCGCTGGTAAAGAAGGTCGTGGCATTGCCACTGCTCCCCGCGGCGACGCCTGGCGCGACAACTCCATTCGGGGTTAGTTTGACAATGGTGACGCCGGTTCCCTGAAGATTATTGATATTGTTGAAGTTCGAAACCAGCACATCGCCAGGCGCAAGCATCCCGCCGGAGGGAAACCCATCCGGTACGAAGGCGACGCCGTAGGGATTGAGGTCGCCATTCGCGGGAATCGTCGAGGACGCCTCAAGTCGCGGAAGAAACGCTTTTTGGCCGTCCTCGTCGGCGCGGGCCTGCGCCATTGACAGGGCTGCAAAGCCCGCGATCAGCAACAACGTGCGAGAGAGCCGCGCATAATTCCTCTGGGGATGCATGTTCGTCCTCCTGGTTGGATGTGCCTGTTCCCCCTCACACAGAGAACACCTCAAATCGAAGATATATTCGCCGCGACGAGCGCCCCTCGCGCCGCGCCCCGACCTCGCGCTACAACAGCCAAATGCGCCCCGCCCTGCTCGATCCGCTCTTTGCCCCCGCCGCATCGCTGCCCGGCGTCGGGCCGAAGATCGGCAAACTGCTGGATCGTCTGCTCGATCGACCCAATGGCGCTCGCGTCATCGATGTTCTGTTTCATCTGCCGTATGCGACGCTCGACCGGCGGGCGCGACCGAAAATAGGCGAAGCGGAGATTGGCGCCGTCGCGACCCTCGAGGTGCGCGTCGCGGAGCATCGACCACCGCCCAATCCGCGCTCCAAGGCGCCGTTCAAGGTGCTTGTCGAGGACGAAACTGGCGATGTCGAATTGGTGTTCTTTCTGGCCAACCACGACTGGGTGCGCAAATCATTGCCGCTCGGCGCGACGCGATGGGTTTCCGGCAAGCTCGAAATGTGGGACGGCCATTTGCAGATGGTCCATCCCGACCGGGTGATGGATGCCGCGGCGCTCGAAAGAATGTCGCCGGTCGAGCCGGTCTATGGGCTGACGGAGGGCCTGTTTCCCCGCGTACTGCATCGCACCGCGCAGGGCGCTCTGGGCCGCATTCCCCGCCTGCCCGAGTGGATCGGCGACGCGACCGCGCACCACCTTAACGCGCCGGCATTCGTCGCCGCGCTTGGCGCAATGCACAACCCGCAGCGCCCCGAGGACATCGCGCCCGAGGGGCCGGCGGGACTGCGCCTTGCGTTCGACGAACTGCTCGCCAACCAGCTGGCCCTGCTTCTGGTGCGCGCCCGGATGCGCGTGCTGGCCGGCCACGCGAGCGTTAACGCCGGACGCAACGCCGCGCGCATTGAGGCGGCGCTACCCTACCGGCTGACCGCATCTCAGGCAAAGGCGCTCGGCGAGATTCGCGGCGATCTGGCGGAACCCAAGCGCATGCTGCGGCTGCTGCAAGGCGATGTCGGCTCTGGCAAGACCATCGTGGCGCTGCTCGCCATGGCCGATGTCGTCGAGGCGGGCCGCCAGGCGGCGCTGATGGCGCCCACGGAAATCCTGGCGCGCCAGCACTATGAGCGGATGAAGCCGCTCGCCGAAGCGGCGGGTTTGCGTATCGCCATCCTCACCGGGCGCGACAGGGCCGCCGAGCGACGCGCCTCGGTCGCCGCTCTGGCGTCGGGCGAGACAGACATCGCTGTCGGCACGCATGCGTTGTTTCAGGAGAGCGTCACGTTCCGCGATCTCGGCCTCGCCGTTGTCGACGAGCAACATCGCTTCGGCGTACGCCAGCGGCTGGCGTTGTCAAGCAAGGGCGAAGCCGCCGATCTGCTGGTGATGACCGCGACGCCGATTCCGCGCACGCTTGTGCTAACCTATTTCGGCGATATGGACGTCTCCGCCCTCACCGAAAAGCCGCCGGGCCGCACGCCGATCGATACGCGGGCGATGCCGCTGGAGCGTCTCGAAGACGTCGTCGCTGGCGTCGGGCGGGCCATCGCGTCGGGAGCGCGCGCCTATTGGGTCTGCCCGCTCGTCGAGGAGAGCGAGGACCTTGACGTCGCCGCCGCACAGGAACGCGCCGAGATGCTGCGCAACTTTTTCGGCGACGCGGTTGGCCTGATTCATGGGCGCATGAAAGGGCCCGAAAAAGACGCGGCGATGGAGCGTTTCCAGCGTGGTGAAACGAAAGTGCTGGTCGCCACAACCGTCGTCGAGGTCGGCGTCGACGTGCCCGAAGCGACGATCATGGTGATCGAACATTGTGAGCGCTTTGGTCTCGCGCAATTGCACCAATTGCGCGGGCGGGTTGGGCGCGGGTCGGGCCGTTCGACGTGCCTACTGCTGTACCGGGCGCCGCTGGGCGAGACAGCGCGGGCGCGTCTGGAAATCCTGAGAGAGAGCGACGACGGCTTTCGTATCGCGGAGGAGGATTTGCGGCTGCGCGGCGAAGGCGAGGTGCTTGGCGCCAAGCAGGCCGGCGCGCCGGGCTTTCGTCTCGCGCGGCTCGACCTGCACGGCCAATTGCTGGTGCTGGCGCGCAAAGAAGCGCAGGCGGCGTTGGGGCGCAATTCGCGACTTGAGGGGCCGGAAGGCGCCGCGCTGCGGGCACTGCTCTATCTGTTCGAGCGCGATGAAGCGGTGCGCCTGCTGGAAGCGGGTTAGCAAGGCCGCCCGCCAAATCGCGAGTTCGAGCGACTTCCCATTTACTGAACGGCCGACAAATGCCGCCGGCGGCGGGCGCGGCAGAACGGCAGCCGGAGTCGCTCCTTTCCGTTTCGATTTGACACAATTTATTGGACAATAAGTTAATAATCAGGTAATGTTTCAACAAAATTGACCGCGCTCGGCACACCGATGCGCGGCACGAAAAATGCAAATTTTTGGCTGGAATGAACGCCTCGAGCATTCCGTAAGTGAATGCCGGGACGGCGGGACTGAAGACCAGAAGTCACTTCGAACATGATCTGCGGCAACAAGCGCAAGCGGCGCATCCTCTAGGATGCAGATTGCGCGCGGCGAGCCCGCACGTGTGGCGAGTGACGCGCATTGTGTGAGAACGACGATGATCAGCATGTTGCGGGCGGCGTTGTTGGGTCTGATCTTGGGAAGCGTCGGCGTGCCGACTGCGGACGCTGCCGCGATATCCACTTGCTCTGCGGATGTTCAAAGTTGCGTGATCGGCGGCGGGTTCATGCTGCCCGCGGGTCAATCGGTCCAGGTCGGATGGATGTCGCTGGTCATGCAAAGCGACGGAAATCTGGTTCTCTATCGAACCGGCGCCGCGCTTTGGGCATCGAGTTTCTTGCCGGCGCAGGACGCGGTTCCGTTCACCGGCCCAACTCAGGCGATGAATTGCGCTCAATGTTTTGCCCTTTTTCAGACCGACGGGAACCTGGTGCTCTACGCTCCTGCGGCGGACGGGAGCGGCAATAAGCCTTATTGGGCGAGCAACACGCCGGCGAATGCAGGAGCGGTTCTCGCGCTGTCCTCGACAAATCCTTTGTCCATAGTCAGCGCATCCGGCGCTGTTCTGTGGATCGCGGACGTCGATCCACCGCCGCCCGCGCAAACCTTCGTTGGGAAACTGTCGAATGGCCCGGTGGCTCTCGGGTTACCCCAGACGACTGTCTATGTCACAAGCGATGAGCAATCCATGGACCTGCTCTGGCAGGGCCGCGACAGCTTTCAGCCCATCGTAAACATGCAGGTTCAAACGACGCCCAAGGTCGGCGCATCGTTTGTCGATGGCATGGACGAGGGAACCCAGATCGTACCGGTCAACGGAATTTGGTATCTCTTCAATCGCGAGTACGGCTTCGCGCCCAAGCCGTCTCAATGTCAATTCGATTTCTCGCGCATTGTCGTTCGCTCGAGCGCGGATCTCGGGAAGAGCTGGTCGAGCGAGACGGTCGTCGCCGAGCCAAACCAGGCCGCGGGCGAATGCGCGCTACTGGACGGCCGCGCTTTCTGGGACGCGGACACCGGGACCTGGCACTACCTCGCGCAAATGCTGACGAGCAACGCCACCTGGGCCATCGATCATTTTACGCGCAGTAACCCCAGCCCGCTCGGAGCGTTCACGCCAGACGCGGCCAATCCGGTGATCAAGAGCGGCGCGCTATGGAGCAAAATCTGCGGTTCGGGCAAATCCTGTCCTGCAGGCACCGCTGACGAGGGAACGCCAGAAATCAGCATGAAATCCAATGGTCTGTTCTACGTGACGTTCCATGGGGCGCTCGTCGGCGCACAGTCGCCGCCAGTCGTCACAGGTTATCGGGGCGTCGCAGCGACGAGCGATTTTCATACCTGGATGACATCAGGCAACGGTCTTCCAAACGACGCCATCTGGTCATCGCGGGACTGCCAGAGCTGGAACGTTCAGTGGAACGCGTCGACAGGGTGCATTGGCGGGGGATATGCCAGCACCTTGGTGACCTGGCAGTATACGTACATGCTGATAGAATCGGCGGATATGAGCCTGGGCTGCACAGCAGGCCAGAATTGGGCGATCGGTCTCGCCCGCGCGCCAAACTTCGCAGCAAGCGGGCAATGGAATCAGCTCCCCGGCAACCCGCTGATGGATCTTCCGAACGGCGCGCCGTGCTCGATTCAATACCCGGCTCTGTTCTCGGACAGGGGCGAGGTCTACGTCAGCTATTGGACGTTGGGGATGGCCGGGCCCGGCGACTCGAGTACGTTGTTCCATATCGCGCGACTGCGACCGGTCTTTTCAGCAACGTCCGCGCCGCTCCAGGCCACGCCGCCCCCATTGCAATCCCCCCCGCTCGCGAGCGCCAAGACGATCGCGCTGCCAGCTCGGCAGGTACAAAATGGAGGCGCCGAGGCGACGAGGCGACCGGCCTCGTCACAGCCAGCAGCGGCGAGCGTGTCCGCTCATTCTCTAGCGCCACGCCAAACGCAAGTGCTGACGATCGTCGAGAGCGTGGATGCGCCCGAGCCTTTTTAGCCGCCGGCACTCGACCCTGTTGACCCGCATCTCGGGCAGTGGGTCATGTGTGGACGGCCGCTGCGGTGCAAGGGGAAAATGATGCTTCTGCGCGGTCGGGTGCAGTCATGTGTCCGGCCTGTTGTCGCGGCGCTTATGACCG
>Ga0209698_10000666_pt1 | contig 39153 bp, 29 predicted proteins | sample LitLauG_LLR_2012_FD_187203 | JGI IMG/M metagenome (GOLD analysis project Ga0209698, IMG submission 187203) | Freshwater sediment microbial communities from Pennsylvania, USA - Little Laurel Run_MetaG_LLR_2012 (SPAdes) (version 2) | ecosystem: Environmental > Aquatic > Freshwater > Creek >... | reverse complement strand
TTGATCGCGCTGTCGGAGAACATCGTTATGCCGACTGCGACCGCGATACCGACGACGATAACGCCGAGGATGATGAGAAGAAGTTGCTGCTGTCCCATAACGTTGCTCCTTTGATGATGTGTGTTGTTTGGTAGTTATGTGGTTACACCCTGACGCTCTTCGTCTTCGTTCGCTACCTATACATCAAGGCTTATGCCAAACAACCTGGAAGCGAAAGGAGCGAAAAAGATTAAAAAAACTGGGCAATCAGGGATAACCCGGTAATTCTTACCAGCATGATGTAACTCTTACCTATCCCGGTCGGTAATCACCTGTGTCCGGTCATGCCAGCGCCGCGGCAACCTCGGTCAGCGTCGTCACCCCTTTCTTGAGAAGGTCGACGCCATGCTGCCGTATCGTCACTGTTCCCTGCTTTACAGCCGATTCCCTCAGCGCTTTCGTGTCGAGTGTCGCGCCGGACCAGAGAATCTGGTCGCGAATCTGATCGTTCCATTCCAGCGCCTCGTGAAGAGGGATTCTCCCTTTGTACCCCCCGGTGCAGTTGATGCATCCGACCGCGCGGTAGAATATCGTGGCGGAGGCCTCGTCTTCCGCAAACCCGAGCCGGGTGACTAGCTCCCTGCTCACCTTCGTCATCGGCTCCTTGCACCGCTCGCAGAGTTTCCGCACCTGCCTCTGCGCGATGACGGCGCTGACGCCCTCCGAGACGAGGAACGGCTCGTTCCCCATCGTCAGGAAGCGCGCGACCGCGGTCACGGTGTCCCGCGCATGGAGTTTGCCGAATACCTGCCGACCGGCGATTCCCAGCCGGAGCGCGGTCCCCGACGACGCAGCCCGGTCCAGGCTGCCGATGTACACGATGTCCGTATCGTGCGCGAGGATCGCATCAAGCGCATCGTCGAACGCGAGCTTTGGATTGATCTTCACCTGCCGGGCCCCTTCCAGGTAGAGCTCGACCGGATCCTCGATGGTGACGGTGTTGAGCGCCGGCTTCATCGCCGCACGAAGCGCCGCAACGAGCGTCCCCGTTCTCCCCCCTCCCGAGGGGCCCGCAATGACGATGAGCCCGCGCGGACGCGCAAGAGCATCCTTCAGGACGCGGAGCGCGTACGGCTGCGTGACGAGAACGTCGATGCCGTCGGCTTCAGGGTCGCGCTGGACCTTGATGACGACGGACTCGAGCTTCCCGCCGATTTCACGGGACGCGACAGGGAGCACGGAGACGGAGTAGCGTATGATCTGGCTGTCCACGGTCTTCTGGACGGCGCCGGTCTGCGCGGCCATCCGCTCGAACCGGTCCATCCCCTGCCCGCGGGTCTTGATGACGGCAACCACTGCTTCCGCGCGCGTATCCTCGACCGTGTACCAGAGCGCGAGCTGTCCGTCGATGCGAAAACACACATCGGTCTTCCTCGCCCCCCTGGGGATCACATGGATATCCGTGGCGCCGACGCGCGCCGCGTCGGAGAAGATGTTCTCCACGAGACCCAGGAGCTGTCCGCGGGAGATGTCCCGGTCGATCGCCCCTTCGAAGTCCGCCTCCTCCTCCTCGACGACGGACTCGGCGAGCGCGGGGGTGCTCCCCCCGGACTGATCCTTCTCGAGCGTGAGCTGGCGCCAGTATTCGGCCCAGTCGCGCTCCTTCATGTAGCAGATCTCGAATTTCTTGTACGGCAGCGCGCGCGCGACGTCCGAGATTTCCCGGTCCGCGGGGTTGGGGGTGACGACGATGATCTTGTCGGGCTGGTTCTCCGCCAGGTCGTACGGCAGGACTTTGTGGCGCATCGCCACCTGCCGGATCGATTCCGGGAGGCCCCGGAGGATCTTCAGGACGTCGCTCGGGAGCAGCCGCCGCGCGCCGCGCTCATTGATGTCGATGACCCGGAAGGCGTAAAACTGGGCCACCTGGTAATGGAGCACGTCCTGCGAGAGCCCGAACTCCTCTTTCAGGATCTCGACGAGGCTCCGCTTGTCACGATCATTGTGCTTCTTCCATTCGGCAGCCTGCATCGCAACTTCCTCGGAGATGATCCGGTTGCGGACCAGGTGCTCGAGGAACGAGGTCATGAACGGACGCGGGGTACCCGACTGCGTCTTGGGCGGGGATGCCGTCCCCGTTCTCCTCTGCTCGTCTTCCTGCTGCCGGGCTTCGGGCTGCGTCTCGAATCTGGGCATCTCAGGAGGTTCCCCTGGTTGCGGTGCGCTTTACTTTGTCGACGAGCGCGAGAATCTCTTCGATGGGGGTCGTCTTGCCGAGGAAATAGTCGTTCGGCGAATCCTCCGCCAGCCCCCTCGTGTGCTCGTCGTCATACCCCGATATGAATATAAACGGGACATCCTTGGCGTCCGTGAATTCCCGGACAAAGCTGTGAAACCGGACGCCGTCGAGCGTCGGCATGAACACGTCGGAGATTATCAGGTCCATCTTCTCCCCCTCAAGGGCCTCCCGGGCCTGTTTCCCGTCCTGCGCCCTGATGACATCATGACCGTGTTCGCGCAACACCGCATCCATGATGTTCAGAAACCCCTCCTCGTCGTCAACAAGCAGTATTCTCATTGCTCACCTGCATTTGTGAGGAGCAACTACCGATGGGGGCAGTCCAGCACTGCCGCTCATCCGAGTGGGCCCTGTAGGGCTCGAACCTACGACCCGCAGATTATGAGTCTGCTGCTCTAACCAACTGAGCTAAGGGCCCGCTCGATAATATAGACAGACAGGGGTGAAAAAACAAGGTTTTGAAATTTACCGCAATTTTCCTATATAGCAGGGGAGGTCAAGTTGCCCTGTATCACTCACACCCCGCCCCTTAGTCCGTACTTTGTCACATGATCACCGCTCCACTGCGTAACACCACACGGAAGGAGTTGTGCCTCCCATGACAACGCCAGCGAGATTGGCCCGCTCATGCACGACGATCGTTCTCCTCGGCGCCTGCGTCCTGCTCCTCGTCGTTCCTTTTTCAGAATGCGCGGCCCAAAAGCGTCCGGCGCAGCTCCGGGAATTTCTTCTGCAGTACAGAGGAAAGGACATACAGATCATCGACAAGACCGGGGGGACCGAACAGTTTACAGCCGGGGATCCCGCGAAGGCATATACGCTCACACTCAATGACGTCGAATCCGACTATATCGTTGTGAGCAGGAACACAGCAACAGATAAAAGGACGTTTATCTACCCCCTCACCGTCATCCGGCGGATTATTTACCAGTTCGACAACAAGCCGTACGAGAAGATCCTCCTGGAGATGTACTGAAGTAAGGCTTGACTTCCAGCACGATTTCCGCTATATTCACAACAGGAGTTAAGCCTCGGTTTTCCTCTGTTCCGTTATTCCGACCTCCGCTCCAGAAGATCGATTGCAATGTCATTCTCATGGCAGGAGGGCTTCTATGGCCAAGGGTAAGAGCATCTTACATCACTGCGCCCATTGTGAGCGGATCACAAAGATGGAAGTGATCGGGCCCGTTGAGAGCCAGCCGGAAAAGAGCTGGTACAGATGCACCAGGTGCCGGCACGCCACGCTCGTCGATGTCGCCGCCCTGCGCCTGCAGGCGGAAGAGTCAGCCAGGAAGCCCGAGCGGGAGCAATGCCAGGACTACCGCCCGGAGAATACGTATACCGTGGGAGAGGCGATATTCCACAACGAGTGGGGAATCGGAAAAGTCGTTTCGAAAGAACGGACATCCGGAGGCGACAAGGCGATCGTCGTCGCCTTCGATAAGCTCGGCGAACGGAAGCTTCTGGAGAACGTCGTCGGCGAACCAGATACGAATTGACGCAAGGCTGAAGGAGGTGATTTCGTTTGGTCGGCATCATCGTCTCGGACAATGAACCCATTGACCGCGCCATCAAGCGCTTTAAGAAGAAATACGAACGCTCCGGCGTCCTGAAGGAGTTCAAGAAGCGGGCGTATTTTACGAAACCCTCCGTTAAAAAGAGGATGAAGAAAGTCAAGGCCATCCGCAGAGCACAGCGGACTCTGGCCGAACAGCCGTGATCATTCACGCGGGATGAAGGCGTGATGAGACATCCCGCTAAAAAGCGGCGGGATTGGAAGGAAGACCGGGACCCACTGCAAAGTGGGTTCCGCATTTCAGGGGGGCGCGGCTGTTACGCCGGCCCGCGGCGCACGCTCCTTCTACCAGTCGAGACCCCTTCCCGCAAGCACCTTCTGCGACTGTTCGTGGCCAAGCCGCGCGGCATGCCGGTAGGCGCGGAGGGCCTCCTCTGCATGATCCTTCTGCGTCGAGAATATCTCCCCCATCAGGAAATACGCATCCCTGTAATTCGGATTCAGACTGACCGCCCGCCGGAGGAGATCGAGCGCAACGCCCTGGTTCCCCATCAGCATCTGTGCGTACCCGAGATCGTATGTCGTGACGTACGCCGACGGGTTGAGCGAGAGAGACGCCTCGTAGAATGAGGCAGCCTCCGCGAAGCGCCGCTGGACCATCCGGATGTTCCCCAGGTTCGTGTACGTCGCGTAATCCCGCGGGGAGAGGACCAGCGCCTGACGGAGAACGCGCTCGGCGTTCGCCGTGTCGCCCATCGAGATATAGGCCCCCCCCATGTTGCACATCGCTTCGGAGAATTCCGGATAGATCGCGATGGCGCGCGCAAAGCTCCCGATCGCGCCGGGGTAGTCCCGTTTATCGAGGAGCGCAAGCCCCAGTTCGTTATGCGCCAGCGCCTGTCCGGGACTCACCTCGATCGTATGACGCCAGACCGTTTCCGCGTCGCGCCAGTCCCCCACATGCAGTGCGGTCCTCACCGCGAGCGCGACGAGGACGAGCAGGGGCGCGATGACCGCCGCGGCGATCACCCGCGGACCGCCGGCTCTGCGCGCGGCCTGCAACGCGCGCATGACTCCCGCCCCGAACATCATGCAGAAGGGTGCAGCCGCCAGATACGCGTAGCGGTTTGCCATCACCTGTATGGAGGAGGGGACGAACCCCGCCATCGGGAGAAGAGCAACGATGTACGCCGTCCAGGCGTAAAGCCACGACCGGCGCCCCTTCCACCAGAGGAGCACGCACAGTATCGTGACGGCGGGGGCAACGGCGGCGAAAAGAACAAACGGACCCCGCAGGGGGTACGTATAGAGCTCCGCCAGCCTCCCCGGCCAGAGCGTCTTCATGAGATAGAACGAGCAGTTGTACACGCCGAGCTCGAGGCTCGAATAATCGGATTTGGAGCGAAGGACCTGGGCCATGTTCCCGCCCCCTTCGGAGGCGACAAACGCCACGGCGCCGGCGGCAAGACCCAGAATCAGGAACGGGGCTTTCTCGAGTATCAGCGTCCGCCACCGCCGCCACCCGCCGCCAAGACCGCCCGTGGCCAGATCGATGAGAAGGAGGATCCCGGCCATCGTCATCACCGACCCTTTTGCAAGCAATGCGAGCGCAAAGAGAAGAACCGATCCCGCATAAGGACGCCAGGAACCGGGGGTTCCCCGGCGAGCGGCATACGTGACGTACAAAAGAATCGACGGGAGGGCGAGGAACGTCGAGAGGAGATCCTTGCGGCTCGAGGCACACGCGACGGATTCCACGCGAAGAGGGTGCCATGCAAACATGAGCGCCGACCCCACGCTCCCGACGAGAAGCGCGGTCTCCCAGTCCGGTGCCTCCCCGCCGGATGCGCCGGCATCCGCCGCATGGCGGTATCTGCCGAGAAGCGCGAGTGTGAGCAGGAGCATCCAGACGCCGTTGAGCGAATGGATGACCATGTTCGTCAGGTGGTGTCCCCTGGGATCGAGACCCCACAGGCTGTAATCGACGGCGTGCGAAAGGAGAGTGAGAGGCGTCCAGGACTTGAAATGGAAATGACTGAACATCCCCGCAACAGTGGCGCCGGAAAGAGGGGTGATGTAGGGATTGGCGAAGATGTAAAAATCGTCGTCCCAGCCGATGAAATCGTTCTTCAGGGCTCCGGCATACAGGACGAATGTCGAGGCCGCGATGAGGATTGCGGCCAGGAGAACCTTCTGACGAGCCGGAGGCAGGTTCATCGTCTGAGTGAGCTTAATGAGCGGCGAGACAGGTTTTCCTCTCCGGGCGCGGGAGGGGAGCCCTCAGAAAGAACGGGAGACACACCCGCAGCTGGCCATCCCACCACGGCCAACAGGAATGTGCCTCCCTGTTCGAGCAATAAGGTGTCCCCTCTCAGGAACCGGACGCCGGTTCCTCGTCCCCCTTTGCCTGGGCCTTGATCTCCTGAACTTCCTTCCGGATTTCCTGGGCTTTCTTTTTCAACTCATTCATGTTCTTCCGCACCCTGGTTCCCGCGGATTTGTTCCCTTTATCATAGAACTTCACGAAGTCCTTCTCGAACGATGCGACAAGGTCCTTCAGTTCTTGAAGTCTGCTCATCGATGTCCCTCCTTGAGTTTATGGTGTGTATATGCCTTTTTCTGCACGACTTCGTACTTTATTCGCGGAACGATTCCACAAACCTGGCTCTACGAGCGCCGAGCCGGCGCATTTTCCCCGTTTTCAGGTGTAGGGGAAGAGACTCGTGTCTGTGCGCGGCATCCGGAGATGGCTGCGTGCCCGCTGATGTGGCTGATATCGAGCAAACGCTCGCGCAACGCAATCCGGCGTGCAGGATAAATATTTACGAATGAGATGAGACCGATGGTTCGACTCACAGGGTGTGTCGCATCAGGAGTTCCGTATAGATATCTATTCTTGCGGGGCTTCATTCAGTGGATGAATTAGGGGAATGCTGTAACCTTCTGCAAAATCATCTACGCGAAAAACAGTCAAAATAGCAAGGGAATTTTGAGCGAATTCGACAATATCAGAATCCGGCGGCATGCGTCATTTTCGGCATGATTATTCAGTTGGAAATGGCCGAATCCACTTGACAGAGGGGATTTCTTTGACTATTTTTATTTAGAACAATTCTAAACAGGGTATAAGAGACGCAGATGGACGTTGAAGGGGCTCGCGAGATACTGACGAATTATCTGAAATCGAACAGGAAACTCCGGTCGACTTCAGAGAGGTTCGCCGTTCTCGACACGGTTCTGCAGATCCAGGGGCACTTCGACGCCGACAGCCTGTACTACAGGATGATCACGAAAGGGGTCAAGATTTCGAAGGCGACCGTCTACAACACGCTCGACCTTCTCCAGGAATGCGGACTGGTTTCGAAATACCGGTTTGCAGAAAACACATCCCGGTACGAGAAAGCGTTCGGGCGGCCGCAGCATCACCATCTCATATGCCTGGAATGCGGCGACATCATCGAATTCGTCAACGACAACCTCGACCGTGTGCAGGACCAGGTGTGCGGCGAAAAGGGGTTCACGCCGCAGAGCTCGACGCTGCAGATATTCGGGAAATGTTCTCAGTGCAGGAAAAAAGGGTAACAGATGGGGACTGACGGTCACATGACATTAATCGACGCGCCGGTGGGCACGCGCGTCCGGATACGGCACCTCACATCACGCCCGGAGATCGCCACACGGCTTCGCGAAATGGGTTTTTGCGAGAACGCCGTCGTACGCTGCGTGATGAAAGGGTACGGAAACATCATCTGCGAAGTCTATAACACGCGGGTGGGGCTTGACAGCGGGATCGCCCGCCGCATCCATGTCTCGGTGTCTGAGTGAGAGGATCAGCCGGAAACGGACCATCCGACCGGCGCTATGACGGGAGGAAGACACATGGCGCATGACGCGCGGAGCGCGCCGCATTTCCGCCTTGTCGCACTCGTCGGGAACCCGAATTCCGGCAAGACGACGCTGTTCAATGCGCTGACGGGACTCCGCCAAAAAGTGGGCAATTACCCGGGAGTCACCGTCGAACGGAAAGAGGGGAGACTCCGGATGCCTGAAGGACCGGATGCGACGCTCCTCGATCTCCCGGGAACATACAGCCTCACCGCGGGTTCGCCCGACGAGCAGATAGCGACGGAAATACTCCTCGGCACCGCACATCATACCCCCGCTCCCGACATCGTCATCTGCGTCGTGGACGCAAGCCACCTCGAACGAAACCTCTACCTCGTCAGCCAGATCATCGACCACGGGATACCGACAGTCATCGCGCTGAACATGGTGGATATCGCGGAGCGGTCGGGAATCCGGATCGACGTCCGCGTCCTTGCGCGCGATCTGGGCGTGCCCGTCGTCCCGACGATCGCAAGCAGGGGGGAAGGAATCCGGGAGCTCACGGCGGCGCTGTCCGGCGTCCGCCGGGTGGCGGATGCTCCCTCCAACCGATGGCGCCTTCCGGCCCCTGTGGAACGTGAAACCGACGAACTGGCGGGGATACTCGAGGACGTCCACAACATCGCCCCCGCGCATGCCCGCCACGAGGCGATCTCGCTCCTTACCGCCGAGAGCGCGCTTCTGGACAGGATGGACAGGTTCTCCCCCGAGGTCATCGCCCACGTCAGGCGCGACCACGCGAAGCTCGATTTTCTCGGCATCGACAGGCGATCCGTGTTCGTCGAATCCCGGTACACGTGGATCAAGTCGGTCTGCATGGAGGCCATGGCCCGGAACCCCGCCGCGGGGATGAGCCTGAGCGACAGGATCGACGCGGTCGTCACGCACCGGGTGTGGGGGGTCGTGATATTTCTCGCACTCATGGCGATCGTGTTCCAGGCGATGTTCTCCTGGGCACAGCTGCCGATGGAGATGATCAGGGAAGGATTCGACTGGCTGGGAGCGCGCACGGCGTCGGCAATGCCGCCGGGCGATCTCCGGGACCTGATCGTCCACGGCGGGATCGCCGGGGTGGCGGCGGTGGTCGCGTTCCTCCCCCAGATACTCTTCCTTTTTCTTTTTCTCGGACTTCTCGAGGATACCGGGTACATGGCCCGGGCGGCATTCATCATGGGGAGAGTGATGAGCAGGGTCGGCCTGCACGGAAAGTCGTTCATCCCGCTGCTCGGCTCATTCGCGTGCGCGATTCCGGGGATCATGGCAACCCGGACGATCGATAACCCGCGCGACCGCCTTGCAACGATGCTCGTCGCGCCGCTCGTGAGCTGCAGCGCGCGGCTCCCCGTGTACGCGCTCATGATCGCGACGGTAATTCCCCCGCTGAAAATCCTCGGGGTGCTCTCGCTCCCGGGGCTGACGATGCTCTCGATGTACCTCCTCGGCCTCGTGATGGCTCTTTTCATGGCCTGGATATTCAAGAAGACGTTCCTCCGGGGCGGTCACCCGTCGTTCATCATCGAGCTTCCCCCCTATACGATTCCCTCTCTCCGCTCCACGCTCATGCTGATGTGGGAACGGGCCTGGCTGTTTCTCAAGAGAGCGGGGACGATCATACTCGGCGCCTCGATACTTCTCTGGTTTCTCGCAAGCTATCCGAAACTCGACGGGGGGACGCCCTCCGAAAAGCTCAACCACAGCTTCGTGGGGACGGCGGGACGCGTCGTGGAACCGCTGATCAGGCCCCTCGGGTTTGACTGGAGAATCGGGATCGGGCTCATCACGTCGCTCGTCCAGAGGGAGGTCTTCGTCAGCACCATGGCGACGATATATGACGTGGGCGCGGGAGAACACAGCGAAGGGGGACTCCCGGAGAAACTGAGGGAGTCAAAGGACCCCCTGACGGGAGCGAATTCGTTCACGCCTCTCACCGGAATTTGCATCATGGTCTACTACGTCCTGGCTATGCAGTGTTTCTCGACGGTCGCCATCATGCGCAGGGAAACCAACGGATGGAAATGGCCCATGTTCCAGGTGGCGTACATGACGGCCCTCGCCTACGGGGTGACATTCATCGTCTTCCGGATCGGGACGGCGATCGCGGCGGGGGGAGGCGCATGATGGACTGGCAGCAGCCGGCGTCCCTCGCAATCGTCGCGCTCACGGGGTTCTTCTTCATCCGCCACGAGATCCGCTCCCGCAGAAAGGCGCGCGCGCGCGCCTGCGGATCCGATTGCGGATGCTCCGGCACGGAGGAAGAGGGGAAATCTCCGGCCGGCACACAAGGGGATACCGGACATGAACTCCTCGCTGGAACGCATGATGGAACGGCGCCTTGAATCTGCGGCGCCAATGCCGTATCTTTGACACAGTTGAGGGCGAACCATCATCCTGGAAGGAGCGGCAGCATGGAAGATCAGAACACCGTCGCGGTGACCGAGGGGCAGGTATTCGAAGCGCTGAAGGAGTGTTACGATCCGGAAATACCGGTCAATCTCGTTGACCTCGGCCTCATCTACGACGTCAAGATCATCGACGACTGGGTGGGTGTGAAAATGTCGCTCACCACCCCCGGGTGCGGCATGAGCGGAATGATTTCGCAGAATGTCAGGAACAGGGTCCTCAAAGTCCCCGGTGTCAAAGAAGCCGACGTCCGGATCGTCTGGGACCCCGCGTGGTCACCCGCGCGCATGTCGGCCGAGGCAAAAAAGAAGCTGGGGATGAACCTCTGACAAGCGTTCCGGTGCAGGACGAACAGCAAAGGCTGCCTTCCGGCAGCCTTTGCTGTTTGTGCTCGGTCGTTCCTGAGCGGAAAACTCAGCGGGCGCCCCAGAGCATCTTCAGCTCGCCGAACGCCCCTTCCGGGATCACGGGATATCCGTTCGAGCCCTTGCTGAGCGGAACCGTGAGCGCCGGGAGTGACGCGATATCCACGAGCGGTATCGACCAGCCGTACCCGGCGTTCATCGCAAGGATGAACTGGTTCGCAATGACGCCTGATCCCTGATCCGTCGGATGAATGCCGTCGAGGCTGAACATCCCTCCGCTGACATATGCCGATGTGAAGGAAATGCCTGCAGTCTCGTAGCCGCTCACCAGGACTCTGCCTAAGAACCCGTTGATGTCGACAACGACCGCGTGGTTCGCGGCCGCAACCGTGGCAATCGAAGAGTTGAACGCCTGCACGGACGCCGTCGCGGTCGCCTGCTCGGTCGGATCCAGGACAAGCGCGTCGGGCCAGGGGTTGCGCGGATCGAGGCCGAAGGGTTTCGTCGTGTCGATTCCCGCCGGAAGGGCCGGATAGCCGTTATCCGTGTACCATTTTCCGGTCGGCTGCCCGAGGAGAGGGGCATACGGAGCGCCGGTAAGGCAAATCAGTGGGGGATTTGACTCGGTGAAATTCGTCGCACCGTCGGCGATACCGGTCGTGCCATGCTTCTGATACTGGAGCGCAAGTCCCGTCGGCAGCTTCGACATGATCTTCGGTCCAAGGGTCGTAAAGAACGGAATCGCCGTGACGTAAGGAATGTTCCCCACGACTATCTTGACGTTCGGCAGCGCCCCGCGGAGGGTCCCGATCGCCTGCGCGTAGAGCGCCGTGAATATCGGCGTCGGGGTCGGAGCATTCGGGGACACACCGCCGCTCGCGGCGAACCCGAGGACGTCGTTGTTTCCGAGCCAGAACGTCACGAGATCGGGATGCAGCGCGAACGTCTGCTGGAAGAGCGTCTTCCCGAACGCCGCCTGGCTTCTCATGACGAGGAGGAACAGGGGGTTGCTCCGGGGGGGACCCGCTTTCACGGTGATGTCCGTGCTGTCAAGGAAGTCGAATATTACCGCTCCCGGTATGCCGAGGTTGTCATATGGCCGGGGGAGGGTGGTGTTGATCGGAGACCCGGGAGTGAGCCCCCGGGGACCGATCACCGGGCCCACCCAGCTTATCAGTTCGTACCGGGAGGCCTTCCCGGTGGTCGGATCGGGCGTCCCCGGGTCGCTGTACAGCGGCTGCTGGAAGGTGCCGACACTTGACCCGGCACGGGCGAGCTGTCCCGCGATGAGATTCGGATAGCTGTATGCCTGCGCGGAAGCGAACAGTCCGTTGGATTGATACCCGGCGGTAAGGCTGTTCCCGATCGATACGTATTTGCCCACCGTCGCGCCGCCGAGGCCGGCGATGGGGCCACTCGGCGCGGTATTCTTGCAACCGCCGTAGAGAAGAGCGATCGCCACTGCCAGCGCCACGATGCCATATTTCGTCACGTTCATATCAACGCTCCTTGGTTGGTTGTGTCACAGGGAGTAGCCCAGGTCGAGCGAAAAGAGGTTCGCGAAGCTCTTGTAGGTGCCGTCAAAGCTCGTCGCGGGAATCGTCGTCGTTACGGTCCTGTCGAGGAATTTTATGAAAAGGTAGCCGGCATCGACGCTCAGGTGGTCCGTGATGTTCATGCCTATCCCCGCGCTCAGGCCGTGCCTGCTCGCGTCCGGCAGGAGCGGATCCACGTAGGGATCGGAAACCGGCGTGTGGTCAAAGTAGTACCCGGCGCGGAGTTTCATGCATCCCATCAGGTATTCCCCTCCCACACGAAGGATGTACGTGTCGCTGTAGTTCTTGGGCGCCGTCTGCGTGGACCCGTCCTTGGTGAACGTGAACGTCAGGTTCTGATACGAGGACCAGCCGATGTACTGGTAATCCGCTTCGAGCGTAAGCTCGTCCGAGAACTTGTACGCGACCCCCGCGTACCCTGTGGCCGGAAGCGTAATCGTCGATGAGACCCCCCCCTCGGGGAGCACCGGGATCAGAGGGACGAATCCGGCGCTCCCGCCCGCATCCACCTTCACCTGGCTGCGGTACGAGAGTCCCACCGTCAGCCGCGGAAGAGGCTTGTAGTCGATCCCGGCGTCAAACCCCCATCCGTGGGCGTTCATGTCGAGGGTGACGCGCGAATCAAACGGGGCGGCCTTCTCAAGCAGGAGCGTCCCCGAAACGTAACTCACACCCGCGCCGACGGAGAGCTCGTCCGACACGCGGTAGGCGAGCGTCGGCGTGAACCAGAATGTCTTCAGATTCACCTTCGTGACGAGGTTTTTTCCCGACCAGTCTGTGGGCCAGTCCGTTCCGAGACCGTATGCATTGTAGACCCCCACTCCCGCCATGAGTCGGTCCATCACCGGGTAGACGACGTAGCCGTTGATGGGCGTAAAAAACTGGGAATTCATCTTGGTCTCAGCGTTGGTGTTGTCCTGAAGGGGCCCGTAGAAGGAGATCGTCGGGTCAATCCCGGTCGCGCCAAGCATGATTGAGCCGTTTGACTGAAATCCGAGGCCGGCGGGATTGTAATAGATCGCGGAAGCATCCGATGCACGTGCCGCGAAGGCCCCTCCCTGGGAAATGGCACTGGCTCCGTGTTCATTGAGCTGGAAACCTCCTGCCAGCGCAACGGATGCCAGAATCAGCGTCAGGAGAACACTCTCTCCGATTTGTCGTACGCGCGTCATGATGACTCCTTCTGTGTGGGTGGAATTGGAGCGGTTGGAGACTGTGGTGCAAGTCATGAGAGAAAGAACGTCGAGAAGTCAGCAGCAGGAGAACGGAGAATCCGGGTATTTACACGAAGTGGAAAAAATATACACTACCGGAGTATAAAACTCAAGCGCCGGGGACGGAAATCAGGGGGGACAGGGCGCGGGCTCAGGACCGGGGCTGACAAGCCGGGCAGATTCAACGATTTCGGCCCGGATGAACCCTTTCCGGAAATCGGTGTGAATGACCCCCTCGATGTGCGCGACCTCCGGGTCGCCGGAACGGCATCGACCACCCGACGTGGGGACGTCCCACGATCCCGCAGTGGAATTCCATCAGGGATGGGGGACCTCATGCCCCCTGGTCCCGGAAGGCGGGCCCATGAGCCGGAGGAGCTCGTTCCTGTCCTCGAAATCGGGGTCCGCCGCGGCCCAGAGTGATTGAAGCCTGCCGCCGATTTCCCGGGTCATGCGCCCGTCCCCTGTGCGGTGATATATCCTGACGAGCGTAAGAAGGACAACGGGGGAATTGGGATTTACCTCGAGGGCACGCCCGCAGTCGTCGAGCGAGCTTTCGATCTGGCCGGCGGCAAAATGAGTCTGCGCCCTCTGGCGCTCGACGGCGGCGCGGGTGAGCGGAAGCGAGTATCCGGCGGCGCTGTCGCACTCTCCGAGCGCCGCGGAGTATTCCCCTTCGTCCGTGAGGAGCCCGGCATGCGTGAGGTGGAACGAGAGCATCGCCGTGGAATTCGTGAGGTGGCGCTCCGCGAGGAGCAGCGAAATCCTCTCCAGCGCCCCCCGCGCCCCGTCGAAATCCCTGAGACGACCGAGAGTGCGGACAAGTCCTTCCGCGGCGGCGTAGTCGACGCTGTCGATTCGCAATGCGCGCCGGAACCCGGTGGCGGCCTCCGCGTATTTCGCTCTTTTATAATTAATCTGGGCATCGGCGACCAGGTATGCCGCCTCCGTTTCGGGCCCCGGAGGGAGGAGGGCAAGGCTACGGTGGAACTGTTGTTCCGCTTCCTTCAGGCGTCCCAGGATGCCGTACACGGTCCCGATCTCCCGGACGGCGTACCAGTAATCAGGCTTCAGCTCCAGGGCCTTCCGGTACTGTTCAAGCGCCTCGTCGTACCGTCCCGCCCGGACGAGAAGGTCCGCGTAACTCGCCCTCGGGTCGGCGGCATCCGGGGCCAGACGGATATACCGCTGCATGAGCCCGACCGCCTTCGGCTGATCGCCGAGTGTGGAATACGCGTAGCCGAGAGACATGACCGCCTGCGCATAGGCCGAGTCCGCGGCGACGGCTTTCATGTAGCAGCCGAGAGCGGCGTCGTAGTTCTTATCGATCTCCTCGTACATCGCCCCCCTGAACAGGTACGCCTCCTTCTCATCAGGATAGAGCCGTATGAGCGAGTCGGCGGCGGCGGCGGCCCCGGTGTTGTCGAACGCGATCCGGCAGCGCCACATGGTGATGAAGAGCCGCTCCCGCGGCGTGACGCCCGCGGAAAGCCGGGCCGCCTCCTTCATTGCAACAGCAGCGTTGGCCGGGCTTCCGCTCGCCGCATCCACCATGGCAAGACGGCACCAGGCCATCGCAAACGCGGAATCATCCCTGATGGCGTTTTCGAACGACTGCCTGGCTTCCGGGTAGTAGAATTTCTCCCACAGGGAGACCCCCTCGTCGTACGAGCGGAGGGCTTCGGAGGATACCGAGGTGAGTTTCGTTTCCCCGCCGCAGCCGGCCAGGACGAGGCAGGCGAGAATCGCGGCGGCGGAGCGGGTCGCGAGCCTCATGGGGCTCCGTCCCCTCCGGGGTCGTCCGTCAGGGGTGGCGCGCCGCGGGGGGAGTCGTCGCTCATGTCACGCAGGACGTTCAGTCCGGCGGCGATCTTCTCGATGTTATCCGAGATCATCTTCAGGTACAGAACCTGTTTTTCGTTCTCCGGAACGCCCTTCTGAAGGTAGAACGCCGTCATCCGGATCACCCCGAGAGGATTGCCGATGTCGTGAACGGCCGTGCGGATGCCTTCCTTGAGGTCCTGCAGCTCCCGGCGGAGCTCATCATCCGAAGCGGCCATGGCGGGTACGCGTTCCGTGTGAATTCGTAATATAGCGCTTCACGGTCTGCGTGTCAAGGCGCAATACGCACTTCAGTGCCAGCGGGCGCTCTCGATGTTGCCGATCTCCCGCAGAAGATCTTTTTTCGTGAACGCCGCCTTGTTCATGAGCCCCGACACGTAGGCGCCGAGCTGCTCGTGCGTCTGGTCGTCGATCTCCATCGACGTCAGTATGATGATCGGGATTTCTCTCGTTGCAGGGATCTGCTTGAGCTGGTAGGCGACGTTGAATCCGGAGGTCTCCGGCATGATCAGGTCGAGGATGATCAGGTCCGGCCGCTCGCGGGTCGCCATCTCCACCCCCTCCCTCCCCTGATATGCTTTGAACACCCGGTACCCCTCGCTCTCCAGTATCACTTGAATCAGATCGGTCGCCGCCCTGTCGTCGTCGATGACGAGGACGGAGGGCATTTGCCGGGCGCTCCGCGGCAGGATGTGAACGCGGTCCAGCGCCTGCACAAGATCGTCCCGGTTGACCGGCTTGACAAAATAATCGACGGCGCCCATGCTGAACCCCAGACTCTTTTCGTCGATAATCGAGACGATGATGACCGGGATGTGTTTGCAGAGGGGATGACGCTTCAGCTCCTTCAGCACCTGCCAGCCGTCCTTCACGGGGAGAAGGAGGTCCAGCGTGATCACGTTCGGCCGGAGCCTTTTCGCCATGTCGACGGCGTCCGAGCCGTTGCGGGCGATCTCCACGCGGTATCCCGCCGACTCGATATGCATTCTGAGCAGCTCCCCCGCCTGCGGGGCGTCCTCGATGACGAGCGCCAGCGGCTTCTCCGCCCCTTCGGCGGTGGAGCGGTTCTGACGTTCCAGCGCTTCGAGCAGCATTCCCGCCTGGACCATCCTTTCGGACCCCGCCTCCACGATCAAGGGGATCCGGAACCGGACGGTCGTCCCCTCCCCCGACGCGCTCTCCACCCAGATGGTCCCCCCGTGCAGGTCGACGAGCTTCTTCGTTATCGCCAGACCGAGCCCTATCCCCTCCCTGTTCATCTCCCTGCCGCCGGCCGACTGCTTGAACGGCCTGAAGAGTCCGGGGACGTCTTCCGGAGGAATGCCGATGCCGGAATCCGTGACGGCGAATTCAAGATCGTTGTCCACCCGCTGGAAGCTCACGCAGACGGTCCCTTCCGGATGGCTGAACTTGACGGCGTTGGAAACAAGGTTGATGAGGATCTGCTTGAAGCGGGTCTGATCCACAACAAGCGCTTCGATGTCCGGAGGGAAGCGGAATTCCAGGCTGATGTTCTTCTCCGCCAGCGCGGCGGAGAGCACCCGCATGACGCTCTCCTCGAAATAGGAGACGGGATAGCTCGCCACGTGAAGCTCCATTTTCCCCGCCTCGATCTTCGAGAGGTCGAGTATGTCATTGATGATCTGCTGGAGGTGGCGCCCGCTCGTGCTGATGTTCTTCATGAAGTTCCGGACGGTCTCGGGGGGAAGCCCGTCGAGCTGCGTCGTCAGGAGGTCCGAGAATCCGATGATGGAATTCAGCGGCGACCGGAGCTCGTGGCTGAACGTCGCCAGGAATTTCTTCAGCGTGTCGCTCGCCTCCAGGGTCTTCTGCGTCTGACCCTCGAGCTCGATGTTCTTCATGCGCAGCTCGTCGGTCAGCCTCTTCCGGCTCATCCCCCCACCGAGATCGTTCGCGACGACCTGGAGGCTGTCCATCTCCTCGCTGAGGAACGCTTGCTGTTTCATCGAGAAGACTTCAAGCACCCCCTGGACCTCTCCCTGGACCATGAGGGGGTACACGATGAGCGACTTCAGCCGATTCTCTGCGATGAGCCCCCCGTAATGCGGACCGAGCGTGCCGGAGGCAAGGTCGTCCGTCACAAGCACCCGGCGCGAATGCGCGACGCGTGCCGGAGGATGGGGGGAGTCTTCCCCCACCTGCTGGTGCACGACGTCAGTGGGGAGATCGATCTCCAGGAGGGGCGGAGCCACGAGCCGGATCTCGTTCCCCCGCGGGTCATACAGGTAGACGCACACGAGGTGCGGCGGGATCCCGAAGAGGAGCGCGATCTTCTCGGCGGCCCCGACGCAGAGCTCGTCGAGGTGCTGCGAGGTGTTGATCACGCGGGAGATCTCGAGGAGGATCTCCTTCCGGCGGATTTCATTCTTCTTCCCGGTGATATCCTGGAAGAAGACCGAGAGTCCGTCCTCGGCCGGATACATCCTGACGTCAAACCACGCTTCAAAACGGTCATCGCTGTACGAGGTCTCCAGGCTCTGGAACGTCTTCGTCGACATTGCCAGCCTGTACATCTCTCCCAGCTCCGCCCCCTGCGCGTTCGGAAAAATTTCGAACACGTTCCTTCCGAGCACCTCGTCCGCTTTCAAGCCCGTCCCCTCTTCGGCCGCCCTGTTCCAGTACGTTATCGTCATCGCGCTGTCAAGCGCGAAGAAGCCGCCGCTGATGCTTTCGAGCACGCTCTCGTAGCGGAATTTCTCTGTCATGGTAACTCCGGAGTCTCTGAAAAGGAGCAAAAGCGGGACGTCCCTGAGGTACTTACTTAAATCCCCGGCAAAATGCAAGAGTAAATTTCAGAGGGGGTTACGGGGCTCAGTTCAATTACTTCATGAAAGGGACCGGCCCGGACGGATCAGGCCGGGGCGCAGGGGTCCGGATGCATCGGGCACCCGTGGCAGGGAGGTTGCGAGGGGGGGAAGCGGCCGGATTTTATGAGGGAGATAATCCGCTCGACGTGCGCCTGCTGGCGGACCAGGTCATCCGGTCCGAGTATTTTTTCGAGCGCGATTTCCGGGTGGTGCGCGAAGAGAAGCCGGACGCGGACGGACGGGGCGGCGCAGAGCCTCTGCACCATGAGCGCGTAGAACTCGAGCTGGGCCCAGTACAATTCCGCCCGGGCCCCGACCTGTGCGACAGCGACGCTGTCCGTCTTGTAATCGAGGACCGTCCAGACTCCGTCTCCTCCCCTGTAGAGCCGGTCGATCGTTCCCGTGATGAAGTCCCCGCCGAGCGCCGCGGAGATGGAGAACTCTGTGCGCACGTCAGTTCCGGCCTCGATCTCCTTCCATGCCCGGGATGCGAGGACTCCGCTGACGAGCGACGCAACGTCCGGCGCAAGCGCAGGATACGCCTCCTCCGTAAGCGGCGCCTCGCGGGAAAGCGCCCTGCGGACGGCGGCGTCGACGGACGCCGGTCCGCCCCGGAGCGCCTCCGCATTCTCCAGAGCGGAATGAAAGACCCTCCCGCGAAGGTCCGCGGGATAGTCGCCGTCGGTGAATTCCCCCTCCGTCTCCGGAATGAACGGCCCTCCTCCCGAAGGGACGCCGAGCACGTAGCGGAAGAAGTACTTCGCGGGACACTCGACATACGTCCGTATCCTGCTTGCGGAAAATATCTCCCCCTTCGACTGCGAGAGAAGCGGGACGATGTCGACCGGGGAGTCAGGCGAAGCAAGAGGGAGCGGAGAAGACGGCGCCGAGCGCGCGGGAACTTCCCGGATCACGGGGACGACGAGCCTGTGAGATTCAGCCTTCGTCCCCTCCCCGTCGAAGAAGCGTGTCGTCACGTCGAACGTCAGCGGAGCGGAGAGGATCGTCTGACCATATCCTTCGCAGCAGCGCTCGACCCACTTGAGCCACGATTCCCCCCGGCGTCCGGGGGGGGCGTCCGCCGAAAGAAGAAGGCGGTCCCTCGCCCTGGTACACGCGACGTAGAATATCCGCTCTTCTTCGGCCGTCGCTTTCCGCCTTCCCCTCTCCCTGAGGTACTCCGACAGAGGCGCGGCTGCGGCGCCGGGGGGGGGATCGAGCCCGACGCCGAGTGCGGCGTCGACGTACGGCTCATCGTCGTACCTGAACTGTCTCTGCAGATCCGACACAATGACGACCGGAAATTCCAGCCCCTTCGCGGCATGCACCGTCATGATGCGGACCGCGTCCGTCTGCGATTCGATCGCCGCCTGTCCCTCCTTCTCCTCCTCTTCGATCAGACGGTCGAGCCTCCCGACAAAATCGTAAAGCGACGCGAACCCCTGCGATTCATAGGAGCGCGCCATCTCGAGAAGTTTGCCGAGATTCGCGCCCGCCTGCTCTCCCCGCACCGTCCCCGAAAGGGCGGCGATAAACCCGGTCCGCCTGATTATCCGCGCGATGAGCTCGGCCGCCGGGAGCCGGAGCCCGAGGAGGATGTCCTCCGCAATCACCTCCCTTGCACGGGCGATTGCGGGCACGGCGCGCGAGCCGGGACCCGATATCGCTTCCCAGAGCGTCTTCCCCCCGCGCGAACGCGCCGCGTCAAAGAGCACGGCGTCCGATACCGAGAAGAACGGCGCGCGGAGTATCCCGGCAAGAGCGACATCATCCGCCGTGTTCAGAAGGAACCGGAGGTAGTTGTACATGTCGTACACGTCCTGGGTCTGGAAATACCCCACCCCGCCGCTGACGACATAGGGAACCCCCCGGCGGATAAACGCCTGTTCAAACTCTTCAAGCCGGTTCCTGCTCCTGAGAAGGAGTGCAATGTCGCGACAGGCGAGCGGACGGGGCTGCTCACCGGAGGTATAGACTACCGATCCTCCAGAGGCCAGATCGAGAATCCGTCCGGCCACCAGCTCTTCCTGGGTGATGCCCCCTTCTTCCCGGGGGAGGGGGAGGAGCAATTCCACGGCGCCCGGATCGGCGTTGTTCCGGGCGCGGACAAGCGTGTCGTAGCCGGTCCCCCCGGGGGCATTCATGATCCCGCTGAAAAGGAGGTTGACAAACGCGACCAAATCACGGAGAGGGCGAAAACTCTCCCCCAGGCCGACCAGGGAATCGTTCCCCGCCGCACCGGCGATGGCGCGGCGCGAGCGGTCGAACACGGCCACGTCGGCGTCCCGGAAACGATAGATCGACTGCTTCGGATCCCCGACGATGACGAGGTTTCCCACGGAAAGATTCTCAAGAAGCGGGAGCAATATCTCGAGCTGAAGCGTGTTCGTGTCCTGGTACTCGTCCACCATGACGAACCGGAAACGCCCGGCGAGCTCCGCACGGATCGTCGCGTCGGCGAGCAGACTGCGCATTTTCAACTGCAGGTCGTCGAAATCGAGCCGCGCCTCCTCCTCCTTTCTGAGCGCGTAGCGCCCGACAACCGCCCGGGCGAGCAAGAGGAGCATACGCGTATCACGGAGAAGCGTTGCGTGAAGGGGCGCAATCCCGCCGGTCAGGACCGCGTCCACGAGCGGGTCGAGAAGCCTCCGCATGCCGGCGATCCGTTCGACGTGCCCGGCAACTTGCGCGCCATCTCCCCCCAGGAATCTCTTCTGTATCCCCCCCGCACCGGTGAACATCATCGAGACGAGCGCGCTATACGCCTGCTCCCTCTCCGTCCCCCCTGCCGGGGAGCGGAGCCGCGCGAGGGCGTCACGGGCCTCCCCCGCGCGCCTGGAACCCGAGGCCGCCACGATGGCCTCCAGGTCCGCCAGAAGCGCCGGGGAACCAAGCGAGGCGTCGATCTCCCCCCGGATGACCGTCTGCCACTCCGCAAGCACCACGGGGTCGTCCTGCGCGTATATCCCCCCCGTGCCGGCCAGGCGTTCAAGCAGATCGGGTTTCGCGGCAAGCCTGTCGATCACTCTGATCACCCGGCGCCTGCCGAACGAACGGAGGAGATCCATGAATCCCTCCGCGGTGATCGCTTCGTGCCCACCCCGGAGGACGTCTCCCAGAACAGCCGACATGCACTCGCGGAGCATGATCCGGCCGTCCACGGATTCGAGCATCGTGAACGACGCGTCGATGCCGGCTTCGACCGGGTACTCGCGGAGCAGGCGGGAACAGAATGCGTGTATCGTGCCGATGAACGACGCCGGAAGCGCGTCGCGGATCGATTCCAGCTGCGCGATCCGTTCCGGTTCGCGGGCCTCCAGGAGGGAATCGGAGAGGCGCTCCGCGATCTTCCGCCTGAGCGCGCCCGCGGCTTTATCCGTGTAGGTGAGGGCGACGACCTCCCCGACGGGAACGCCGCGGGTCAGAAGACGCACGTAGCGTTCGACGAGAACACGGGTCTTCCCCGAGCCGGCGTTTGCCGTCACGGCGAGGTGCGTGTCGAGGCCGAGTGCCCGTTCCTGATGCGGCGTAAATCTCATGGGGGGGAGGGATATTTGGTATTCACAGAGCGACGGCGGATACTCCCCGCCGCTTTTCGCGGCGCGGGGAGCACAGTGGCGGGTTTACCCGACGGGAACCCCGGAAAGACGCAGGAGGGCATCTTCGTATTTCTGTGCGGTCGTGCGGATCACTTCGTCGGGGAGGCGCGGCGCGGGGGGCTTCTTGTCCCACCGGATCGAGAGAAGATAGTCACGGACGAATTGCTTGTCGAAGCTGGGCTGCGCTCCCCCCGGCGCGTAAAGATCCATGGGCCAGAAGCGGGAGGAATCCGGTGTCAACGCCTCATCGATCCAGACGAGCGTTCCTCCGTCATCGACGCCGAATTCGAATTTCGTGTCCGCGATAATGATCCCGCGTGACGCGGCAAACTCCGCACCGCGTGCATACAGGGAGAGCGTGAGATCACGCAGCCGGCGCGCGGTGTCTTCACCGACGAGCCCCGCGACCTCTTCGAACGTTATGTTTTCGTCATGCGTGCCTATCTCAGCCTTCGTCGTGGGGGTGAAGACCGGCTCGGGGAGCCTGTCGGACTCTCTCAGACCCGCGGGGAGCCTGACGCCGCAGATCGCACCGGTGCGCCGGTACTCCGTCCACCCGCTCCCGGAGAGGTACCCGCGCGCGATGCATTCCACGGGGAGCGGCCGGGTTTTCCGGACGACCATGCTCCTTCCGGCAAACACTTCGGGATGGGAGCGGAACGGCTCGGGAAAATCGTTGGTGTCCGTGCTCGTAAGATGATTGTCGACGACGCCGGCGAGCTTCCTGAACCAGAAAGCGGAAATCTGCGTTAGAACTCTTCCCTTGTTCGGAATCCCGTCGGGAAGTATGACGTCAAATGCAGAGAGCCGGTCGGTGGCCGCGATGAGCAGATTCTCCCCCAGGTCGTACACGTCGCGGACTTTTCCCTTCCTTGCGGCGGAGAGGCCGGGAATTTCGGTTGAGATAATGACTGCAGGGTTCATTCCTCAAAGAACGAAATTCCCGGCGGGAAAACAATAAAAAAAAATCCCCCCGCCAAAAAGCGGCGGGATTAAGAATCCGCCGGAGAAGGCGGGACAAAAAAGAGGGATGCCGACCCAAGCAGGCGCAACTAAAAAAAAACCCGCCCGGAATCAGGCGGGTTGAACGAAGCGGGCGGCTCCGGCGGTTACCTGTCGAAGGCCACCCCGAGAATGTCTTCTATGGATCCGCGGACAAGAGACTTCTGCGGCGGGACGGCCGTACCGGCCTTTCCGATCCCGCCGAACTTCAGCCCTTTCCATTCCGTTTCGATCATCGATTTCACAAAATCCTGGACGACCTTCTGCACATCCTTCGAAGCGGTTTTCCCTTTTTTCGCAGAGTCCACGAACACGTCGACCTCTATCCTCGCGCTCGTCACACGTTTTGGCACGATCATATAGTTGATAGACTGAGCCCTGCGCCAGCGGTAGGAACGGTCGGTCGCGTTGAACGTCGAAGGGACGCTGCGGAAACTCCGGTCGTCGGAGCTGGGAACGAGGGTCACTGTTACACGACCGAACTTCTGCCCCCCGCGTGGTGATAGCATGACCATTGTTCTCCTTGAATTAACGGCGGCGCTATCCTGGTCAGGTGAGCGCCGCCGGTGGCGGGATCATGAACGGTTCCGTTCATTCAGAACGGAAGACAAACTAATTAAGCAAAATCAGGTTCATGCATTGTGTCCCACCTCACGATCCCCGTCACATGCCAGGACGGTCTGTCCGCATAATCTGTTGTGATTCAACAACTTAGTCCCGGTCCACGAATTCCCCCCCGCACGGAAGCGCTTCCCTGAGGAGAGTGAGATAGCGCTCGCGCGGGATTTCAACGGCCCCGAATTGCCGGATGTGTTCGTTCATGATCTGCGTGTCGAGGAGCCGGTACGCTCTCGAGTTCAGCCTGGCAACAAGAGACACCAGCGCGAATTTCGAGGCGTTCGGTATCCGGCTGAACATCGACTCACCGAAAAATGCCCCGCCGAGAGACACCCCGTAAAGCCCCCCCACGAGGTTCCCCCCCTCCCACGTTTCCACGGAGTGGGCGATCCCCATTCTGTGAAGCTCGGTGTAGACCCTCTCGATATCGTCCGATATCCACGTCTCCTCAGGGAACCGCCCCTCCGCACATTCACCGATTACGCGTCCAAACGCGCGGTTCACCGTGATCGTGCAGTCCGACCGCTTCATCTCGCGGCGGAGACTCCTGGGGACATTGAAACCGTTCAACGGGATTACCGCCCTCGGGTCGGGGGAGTACCATGAGATCGGACCCACGCGGGATTCCGCCATCGGGAAGTAGCCGTTCCGGTAGGCCTCAATAACACGGTCCGGAGTGAAGAGCCGGTCCCGGTTCGCCCGCTGCGGTGCAGTCTGGGACATTGTCCACCCTGGGAAAGGAACTCAGCCACCGACGAGGACGACGATCTTGCCCGAAGACTGCCGGGTCTGCAAAAACGTGTGCGCCTCGACGATTTTCTCAAACGGGAACACGTGGCCGATGACCGGCCTGAGGAATCCCTCGCCGAAGTACCTGAGAAGTTCTTTCGCGGCCTCGGAAAAATACGCCTCTTTTCCGGTAAGCGTCCCCAGGTTGAACCCGTGAATTCCCCTGTTGGCGCCGATGAGGGACGGCGGGAATATCGGACGCATCATCGAAAAGGCCGCTGCCGCTTTCAGCCGGCTCATCGCACCTTTTCCCGTGACGGAGGAGACCCCGTACAGGATGTACCTCCCCATCTGCGCAAGGAGGTGCCAGCTTTTTTTGAAGACCTCCCCCCCCACCGAATCCATCACCACGTCGATACCGTAACCTCCGGTGATCCTCGTAATTTCGGCGGCAAAGTCGGTGTCGCGGTAATTGAATAGGTGGTCCGCTCCGAATTTCCCGGCGAGCGCCAGCTTCTCTTCCGTTCCCGCCGTCGCGAAAATCTCCGCCCCGATCTGACGGGCGATCTGGATGCATGCGAGTCCCACCCCCCCCGCCGCCGCATGGATGAGAAGCTTTTCCCCCTTCCTGAGGTCCGCGAGCCGGACGATCCCGTGATAGGCGCTCATCCCGGTGGCAAGGAACGCGGCCGCCTCTGCGTACGACATGTCCTGCGGGACCGTCGTGGCGTAGTGCGCTCCCAGGCAGACATATTCGGCGTGGCTCCCGAGCCTGCAGTATCCCATCACGCGCTCGCGCCCGCTGAATTTCGACACATCGGGGGCCACCGCGACAACATCGCCGGAGAACTCCAGTCCCGGAACGAACGGCGGGGGGGGAGTATTCGGATAGACCCCGAGCCTCCCGAATACGTCTGCGAAATTCAGGCCGATCGCGCGGACGCGAACGAGTATCTGTCCCTCTCCGGGCCGGGGGATCGGGACATCCCGTATCTCCATGACCTCGGGACCGCCGTAGCGTGTAACGACTGCAGCTTTCATGCGCCTCCTTCCAGCGGCCCCACGTACTGTTCGTAGAGACGGACAAGTTTCTTCTGCGACATCGTATCAAGGTCCTCGTCATCGGTATCCCGTTTCAGAAACATCTCGAACTCCTCCTGGTCGTACCTCTTCATCTTCCTCGCATAGTCCTTCAGGTCGAGGATGAGCGCGTGCTGTTCGGCGTGAGTCATTCTTTCACCTGCGCTTCCGGAGAGACGTGTTTCAACGATTGGATGCGGCAGACGGTGCGGAAGCCGCACGTGCCGCACAGCTGCCGGACGAGTTCCGGACGCGTCAGGGGGAACCGGCCGCCCGTGATCCCGTCGAGCACGGCGCCGACGGCACGGGCCGATTCCGCGATGACCGCCTGGAGTTCCTTCTCATCGGCGACCATCTGCCGGGAGCGCGATCCCGAAGGGAACACCCTGCCGCGAAATTCCTCGACCGCGATCGCCGGCTTCAGCTCCACTTCATCGCGCAGCCTGTAGTAGAACCCCCCCGCGGGGAGAAGATCGGCGCGCCCCGCGTCCCGGAGAAGCTCCCCTGCGGCGAAAAGGTAGGCGGGAAGCTGGAGGCTCAGCCCGCTCCGGATATCGCCGAGCCCGGAAACGTCCCTCCCCGTCTTGTAGTCCATCACCGCGAAGAACCCGTCCCCCGTGTCGACCCTGTCAATCCTCCCCCGGAGGAGAGCTCCCCCGAACGAGACGGGAGCCGGCCTGGAGAGGATACCGTCGGTGCCGCCGGACGTCCCCGACACCCCGCCGAAGCTGACCTCGAAATACCCCGGCACCATCGCGTCCTCCCTCCCCCTCTCGTATTCGAGAAACCGGCGGAGGAGTCCATCCCCCGAAGGACCGTTCCCCAGTATCAGTTCCTTCTCCATATCCCAGAACACATCAGGGATGTCGAGAGATTCCATTTTCCGGGCGGCAATCGCGACCAGGTCACTCACCGCCGACTCAAACTCAGCCTCATTTGCTCCTTTCAACGGCGGGGCGTTCATTTTCCTCCGCTCCGAGAAGAATTCGTACATGACATCATGGATGAGGGCCCCTTTTTCCACCGGGGTCATCGCCTCATCGTATTCCTCCCGCTCCCGGAGACGGAGGAGCGAACGGGAGAAGAACCTGAAGGGGCACCCGGCATACGACTCGAGCTGGCTGACGGAGAGAACACGGTTCCGGTAGCCGGCGAGGTATTCGCGCCCCTCTTCCTCCAGGGCGCCCGCGACCATGCCCCTGTATTCTTCGCTCCCCTCACCCGTGCGCCGGTTCCGTTCGACGTCCCTCGAGGCTCTCACGCGGGCCCAATCTGATTCGACTCCCGGTATCACGGAACCGTTCCCCTCTCGAACGCTGAGATATTGCAGGTATGCTGCACGCGAGCTTATGTCACCCGCAAACGGGATATCCCGCGGGTTCTCCCAGAGCGTCACGAGGGAAGTCTTGAGGAGCGCATCGACAAACGACGAGCGGACAAGCTCCATTTCCCCGTCCTGCGCCGGATAGGTCAGGAAGAGGTGCTCCGTCCAGTTCGTCGCCGCCTGGTAAAAGAGGTACCTGTTCTCCCACGCGTGGCGTAGCTCGCGTTCCCGCCTCCGGCGTGCGCTCAGGAATATCTCCGGTTGATACATCGACGGAAATTCACCGTCAACGAGGCCGGCGACGATCATCACTTCGACGGGGAGTTCCCTGGTCTCCTCTATGGACGTCACCAGAACTCCGCGCCCGAACTTTTCACGAACGTTGTACCGTTCCCGCCCCAGGGCGGATTTCAGCCTCTCGTAGTGGACCCGGAGAGGACGGACAACGCCGGGCCCGTCCTCGATCTGCGCCATCACCGCCACGGCGTGGAGCGTTTCCCTGAACGCGTTCAACGCGCGCACATCCTTCTCCATCAGGTCCGGATTCCCGCGAAGACGCGGATCGATCAGGGACCGCAGAACGGACAGATTGTCGATGAGTGCGGCCATCTCCGACTCGAATCCGGCCGCCGTCAGATCCGCGCTTACGGGAAGGAGAACCCTGCCGAGGGAGTCCAGATCCTGCCCGGCCTTCCCCAGCGACCGGGCCGCGTCCTGCGCACGGCGCCGCTCCGCCTCGTCCGACGCGGACTCCGCACGCCGTCCGGCCTCGGCGCGCGCCCGTTCGATTTTCCCGGCCCATGCGGCGAGGCCGGCCGTCGCCCTGAGTTCCAGCGCAACTGCGGCCAGGTTTCCCGCGTCGAACGGCGCACCGGGAACCGGGACGGTGATGTAGGGGGAGGCGGCGACCCGGAGGACGTCTTCCCTCTGATACCCGCGGAGCGGGAGCCGGAGAACACCCATGAGCGCCACCACGAGCGGTGACCTCGCGAGCTCGAACCTGTCCGTGATGTTCACCGGGATCTCGTACTCGGCAAAGAGCTCCCGCATGATGTCCGTGTACATCCCCGGGTTGTGGAGCGCGACACCTATCGCGCTCAGGTCGCGCGACGGACGTTCCCGTACGAGCCTCCTGACGAGCTTGCAGATGCATTCCACCTCGTGCACCCGGCTCCGTGCCGCCATGACCGTCACGCTCGCGCGTAAATCGGCCCGCGGCAGGGCGGGGGACCGGGCAAAAAGGCTGCGCGCGATGTGCTCCGCGGCGCTCCGCGAAGCGGGCGAACGGGTCGCACACCCGAAGAAGAACGCCGCGGCGGACGCCTCCTTCTCGCCGCCGGCCTCCCGGAATCCGAGTTCATTGAAGAGCCTGTAATTCTCCTCCAGGTGGCCGAACAGTCCGGGGTTCCCCTTCATGTAGTCGAACATCATCGTCACCGAAACGCCCGGGACCGCGCACAGCCTCCGGATGATATTCACCTCGGGGACGGAGAACTCGTCAAAGCCGGCGAGCGAGATCGTCTCGACACCCGGGAAGAGCCGTTGGAATGCGCCGAGGAAGTCCTGCGGCGCAGCGACGATGGAGAGATTCCTGTAGATCCCTTCCAGGTCTTCCGCGCCCAGTGCGGCGAGCTCCCGTTCGTACGCCGCATAGACAGCGGCGACGTCGGAGAGCTTCGGCCGCTCCCGCACGCCGGAAAGCGCGAGCTCGTCGGCAAGGACGTCGTGATAGATGCCCGACTCTTTGAGTGCCGTGATGACGTCGATCAGCCGGTCGAACGTGCCGCGCGGCAGCGCCGGGCTTCCGCCGCGGAGGGAAAAGAACCTGAGATCGCCCCCCGTGGATCCCACCGCCCTGTGAAAGAGGAGCGTCCGCTGCGGCCCGCCGACCACCGGACCCGCGCCGGGGAGGGCAGCGTAGAGCGCCCGGCAAAGCGATTCCATCGTATGGAGCGGAAGGGCCGGGGCCACCGCGCCGGGGGAGAGGCGCATGATCTCCCGGGTAAGATGACGGATCCTCCGTTTCGTCGGGACGACAACGAGGCATCCGTCCATCCGGGAGCGGCGGACCCGTTCGTCGAACGGGAGTGCGGGGGGCGCGGGACCGTGATGCAAGATGATCGGCATACCCGAGTGTACAAAATAATCGACGGAGGTTCAATCGCGGGGGGCCTTGATTTTGGCGGCCTCTTTGCCCACATTGCTCCCGCTGTCCAACTCCAAGAGCCCACATCAACCTGCGCAAGATGTTTTCCGCCGCAATCGCTCTCCTCCGGCCGAAGCACTGGACCAAAAACGTCGTCGTCTTCGCCCCGCTTATTTTTTCCAGGGGCCTGTTCAACGCCCAGCAAGCGCTCACGTCCCTCAGGGCGTTCGTCGCGTTCTGTCTCACGGCAAGCGCGGTGTACATACTCAACGACATCGCGGACATCGAGTCCGACAGGGCCCATCCCGAGAAGAGGAACCGCCCGCTGGCTTCGGGAGCCATCTCCCGCAGCGCGGCGCTCACGATCGGCGGAGTCCTCCTCGCCCTTGTCGCCTTCCTCTGCGCCGACATGCCGGTCAAGTTCATCGTCGTCATCGCCTCCTATTTCCTGCTTAACGTCGCCTATTCGTTCCGGCTCAAGGAAGTCGTCCTCCTCGACGTCTTTTTCATCGCCGCGGGATTCATGCTCAGGGTCCTCGGGGGCGCGTACGCCATCGCCGTCCAGGTGTCGAGCTGGATCGTCCTCTGCTCGATGTTCATATCGCTCTACCTGGGATTCGCAAAGAGGCGGGGAGAGCTTGTCAACGTGGCGGGGGCGGAATCGGGGGCTCCGCGGCGCGTCCTCCTTCTCTACAAGGTGGAATTTCTCGACCAGATGCTGACGATTTCCGCCGCCGGCGCGGTGATCGCGTATGCGCTCTATACCGTCGCCCCGCGGACCGTGGCGACGTTCGGCACCGAGAACCTCATCTACACGACGATATTCGTCATCTACGGGGTGTTCCGGTATCTCTATCTTATCCACTCGGGGACCAGGGGCGAGAATCCGACAAACGTCCTCTGGGCGGACATGCCGATCATCGTCAACGGAATCCTCTGGATACTCTCCTGCGTCTACCTTATTTATATGGGGAGCGGTGTCTCTTCGATACTTCAGTAGACGACATGCATCCCCTCCGCCGGGATGCGCGCCGCGTGTGATCCTCCGTCACAATCCCGTTCGATCAGGTCCGTTCGTCCCCGGTTTCATTCAATGTTTTTTGCGAATCGAGCCGGGGTGGATCCCGCTTTTAGTCACCCTTCCCGGTGCATTACGACGCGCCACACCCGAAAGAGCGTTGAAAGATTCAACGGAAATTACGTTGACTTCCCCCGCTTGAATATTTATATTTATCGGGGAGCAGTGTCCGATCCCGGCTGAGGGGAACCTCTAATAAATGAGGGGATGTTATTACCTCAGGCGGCCGGACGGCTTGCCCACCTTTTCACCACTCAGAGGACCGGAATGGAAGGCAACTTCTCTAACAGAGTCCAGGATGTCATCAGGCTGAGCCGCGAAGAAGCTCTCAGGCTCGGTCATGATTACATCGGGACGGAGCACCTGCTCCTGGGCGTCATCCGTGAAGGGGAAGGGATTGCCGTAAAGATCCTCCGGAACCTCGGCGTGGATCTCTACAAGCTCAAGAAGGCGATCGAAGACACCGTCAGGACGTCCGGCGGGACGCTCACGATCGGAAACATCCCGCTCACGAAACAGGCGGAAAAAGTACTGAAAATTACGTACCTCGAGGCAAAGCTTTACAAATCGGACGTCATAGGCACGGAGCACCTCCTCCTGTCGCTCCTCCGGGACGACGACAATATCGCCGCCCAGATCCTGCACCAGTTCAACATTCATTACGACGTCGTCCGCGGGGAGCTCGACAACATCATCAGCGGGAAGCCTTCGACTCCCCCCCACGCGCAGCCTTCCGCGGAAAAGAAGCCGGAGAAATCCAAGACGCCGGTCCTCGACAACTTCGGGCACGATCTCACGAAGCTCGCGGCGGAGGACAAACTTGACCCCATCGTCGGCCGCGAGAAGGAAATCGAGCGGGTGGCGCAGGTCCTGAGCCGGCGGAAGAAGAACAACCCCGTCCTCATCGGAGAGCCCGGCGTGGGGAAGACGGCGATCGCCGAAGGCCTCGCCATGCGGATCGTCCAGAAGAAGGTGAGCAGGGTGCTCCACGGTAAGCGCGTCGTGACGCTGGATCTGGCCGCGCTCGTCGCCGGGACGAAGTACCGGGGGCAGTTCGAGGAGCGGATGAAGGCCGTAATGAATGAGCTCGAGAAAGCGAAGGACGTCATCCTCTTCATCGACGAACTTCACACAATCGTGGGCGCGGGGGGCGCTTCCGGGTCGCTCGACGCCTCCAACATGTTCAAGCCGGCGCTCTCGCGCGGCGAGCTCCAGTGCATCGGGGCGACGACGCTCGACGAGTACCGGCAGTACATCGAAAAGGACGGCGCGCTCGACCGCCGGTTCCAGAAGATCATGGTCGACCCGACGACGGTCGACGAGACCATACAGATACTCCGAAACATCAAGCACAAATACGAGGAACACCACGGCGTCCGTTACTCGGACAAGTCGATCGACGCCGCCGTGCGGCTCAGCGACAGATACATCACCGACAGGTTCCTCCCCGACAAGGCCATCGACGTCCTGGACGAATCGGGCTCGCGCGTCCATCTCGCGAACATCCACGTCCCGAAGGAGATCGTCGACCTCGAGGGAGAGGTGGAGAAGATCAAGCAGTCGAAGAACCAGGTCGTCAAGAACCAGAATTTCGAGGAGGCCGCACGCCTCCGCGATCTCGAGAAGAAATTCCTGAGCGACCTTGACATCGCCAAGAGGGAATGGGAGCTGAAGGCCCAGGACACCGTCCACGACGTGACCGAAGAACACATGGCGGACGTCGTGGCCATGATGACCGGCATCCCGGTCAATAAGATCGCGCAATCGGAGTCGGACAAGCTTCTGCGGATGGACAAGGTCCTCAAGGACCAGGTTGTGGGGCAGGACGAGGCGCTTGTGAAACTGACGAAGGCCATCAGGCGCACGCGCGCCGGGCTGAAGGATCCCCGGCGGCCGATCGGCTCCTTCATTTTTCTCGGGCCGACAGGCGTCGGGAAGACGGAGATGGCGAAGGCGCTCGCGCGGTACCTGTTCGACACCGAGGACGCGCTCATACGGATCGACATGAGCGAGTACATGGAGAAATTCGCCGTCTCGCGGCTCGTCGGGGCGCCCCCGGGATACGTCGGGTACGAGGAGGGGGGCCAGTTGACGGAAAAGGTCCGCAGGAAACCGTACTCGGTCGTCCTCCTTGACGAGATCGAAAAGGCGCACCCCGACGTCTTCAACATCCTGCTGCAGGTCCTGGACGACGGCATACTGACGGACAGCCTGGGACGCAGGGTCGATTTCAAGAACACGATACTGATCATGACGTCGAACATCGGGACACGCGATCTGAAGAAGAGCGGCGGGTTCGGGTTCGGCGAGCAGACCGCGAAAGGGGATTACGGGCAGATGAAGTCCGTCATCGAGGAAGCCCTCAAGCGGGTCTTCAACCCCGAGTTTCTCAACCGCATCGACGACACGATCATATTCCACCAGCTCGAGAAATCCCACATCATGGAGATCGTCGCGATCCAGATGCGGGACATCATGAAGCGGACGAAGTCCATGGGGATCACGATCGAGCTGACGAAACAGGCGAAGGAGTTCCTCGCGGGGAAAGGGTATGATCCCGCGTTCGGCGCCCGTCCCCTCCGGCGCGCGCTCCAGAAGTATCTCGAGGATCCGGTCGCGGAGGAGATCCTGAAGGGGAAATTCCCCGACGGCGCTGTGATCAAGGTGCGCGTCAGCAAGAAGACGGGCGAGCTGAAATTCTCATCCTTCCCCCCGGTCAAGACCGACGGCGACCTCCCGAAGGAGGAGGAGAAGAAGGCGGACGTTTCCTGAACAGGGACCGCAGCCCGGAAGTAGCGGATCCCCTGCAGATGATCGCGCAGGGGATCCGTTTTTTTTCGTGCGGTGGGGGGAAATTCTATTTCAGGTACACCATCGGCCTCTGCGCGGAAAAACCCCCGGCGGTGAGCCGGTAAATATACACGCCGCTCGCGAGGGACCCGGCGTCAAACCGCAGTTCGTGAACCCCCGCTTCCTGAAGCCCGCCGGCAAGCCGGGCGACCTCCTGCCCTATCGCATTGTAGACGACAAGCGTTACCATCGAACGGCCGGAGAGGCCGTAGCGCACCGTCGTCGACGGGTTGAAGGGGTTGGGATAATTCCCGTACAGGATAAATCCTCCGGGAACGCTTTCCACAGGCCGGGAGACAACACCGGTCGCCGTGGACATCGCGCGCGCGACCGAGGACATGAGAGGCTGTCCGCCCCCCCAGAGGTCTTCACCGAGCGCCCATATCATCACGCCGGAGAGCCCGCTCGATTTTGCGTACAGGCATTTCAGGGCGATGGAAGAAGAGTCGTCGAATGAATCCAGGTTCGTCTTCCCCGGATCGACGAGATAGGGGACCTGCGACAGCGTGTCCCATGCGTACGTCCAGCCCGCCGCCATATTCGTCCGCACGCCGGTGTATGTGATCTCCGCCGCGCCGCCTGTGAACGGTTTATACAGTCCCGCCGTCCCGGAAAACTGCTGCCCGAAAAACGGGAGCCCGAGCGTGAGCTGATTCCCGGGGATTCCCCGTGTCGAGTGAAGGTAGGTTATCCCCTGCGTCACGCTCCAGTCGCCCGAATGCCCGGGGGGCTCCACCATCGGCGCATTGTGCCCGGTGTACGGGCTCCAGCTCCCGAATATGTCGTATGTCATCGCGTTGAACCAGTCGACGGAGGGCTCGAGCGCAGGATAGTCCACCCACTGCCCCGAATAATCCGAGACGCCCACCGCCATCGTGATACGCCACGTTGTGTCCGCGTTCCTGAACGCGGCGCGAAGCTCTCCCACGAGCGCCACCTCGTTCGCCCTGTCCGCCGAGGACGCGGGTCCCTCCCAGTCCAGGTCCGCCCCGTCGTAGTGAAACTGCGCAAGATGTGCGACGACGTTACCGATGAATGTCTTCCTCAGGGCGGAGTCTGCCGCCACGAGGGCGAAATTCGCGGTCTGCGTCGTCCCCGCCCCGCCGAACGAGAGGAGGATCTTTCTCCCCGCGCGGTGGGTGGCGTTGATGATCCCCGTGTCGACCGACGCGCCGTCATCCGAGGTGATCGTCCCGTCCGTGTTCGGCCACGCGAACGCGTGGTTGATATGCGTTATGCAGTCGAACCTGACCCCGGCGGCGGGAAGCGACGTTCTGAGCCACATGGGATAGTACCCGACAACGCGCGTCTGACCCGCGGCGCATGCGCACACGACGATCAGCGCGGAGAGAATCCCCGCCCACCGCATTTCACGCACTTTGACCGTCCGTCTCATCACTCTCCCCCCAAATAGCACGGACCCACCGGGACCGGCCATAGGCCCGGCCACCGGTGAGTCCGCGTTTCAGCGTGCCGCAGTTACTTCAAGAGCACCATCTTCCTCGTGCTGACGAAGCTTCCGGCGGAGATTCTGTACATATAGATGCCGCTGGCGAGCTTCGATGCATCAAACGTGACGGTGTGGGATCCCGCCGTCAGCGTCCCGCTTACGAGCGAGGCAACTTCCTGCCCCAGAACGTTGAACACCTTCAGCTCAACCTGCGACGAAGCAGGAAGCGTAAAGTCAATCTTCGTCGAAGGGTTGAAGGGGTTCGGATAGTTCTGGGAGAGGGCGTACGTCTGCGGCTCCGCGGACTGGTTCTTCACGGAGAGCGCAATTCCCCACCAGTTCGGGTCGCCGAGAACGCCACCGTCTGTGGCGGCGGTCTTCAGCGACGTGTTGGAGTACATCATATCCGTCGCCTCGGGGAGCGGCCATGCGGGGGTCCAGTTCGCGGGTTCCGGCTGCGGAATCTGCGTCAGGCTGTACCCGTATGTCTGCGTCGTGCCCGCACCGCCGCGCACCGCGACGAAGAAGGCCAGGAGGCCGTTGCCGTTGACGTTCGCCGTGCCGGGATTCAGCACGTTGGGAATCGACGCGCCGAAACCGGGGTCAACATTCTGGTTCCCCGACTGCACGAATCCGGGGAGCGCCGAGTGGTTCGCGAACATGGAGGTCGACTGGGAGTTCATAAACGTCGGCGTGTAGACCGAATCCGTGTGCGCCGTGTCGTTCCAGCTGCTCGCCCAGAACGTCACCATCGCCGCGGGCCAGAAATACGCGTTGTTCTTCACTTCGACCTTCCGCGCCGCTTCCGCCGCCATCGAATCCGCGCCTGTTGCGCGCTGATGTCCGAGAAGAACCGCCGCTGTCGTCGAGTCGAGCGGTCCCATCGTGATGATCGAGGCGCCCGTGTTCCCGGTGAACGAATCCCAGCCCGTCCACTCCGCCTTGCTCTGTCCGCCCGCGAACGCGTTGTAGAATATATTGTTGTTGAACTTTGCGTTCACCAGCCGGTCGAGGAAGAACGGGTTCTTGAAGCTGTGGACCAGGTTGTTGTGCGAGAACTCATAGTAGTTCACGATCCCGCCGGTCGCTGCGGTCATGTAGCAGCCGATGGCGAGCATCGTGTTGTACTTGATGACGATCGTGTCCGTCTTGAACGAACCGTTGTAGTTCTCGTTCCGGAGGAGCTCCGAAACGTAATACTGCGACGGCAGGGACGTCAGGTTCCTGAATTTGGAATTGGTGATGAAGAATTTGCACCAGTTGCCGGCGTAGCCGATGCAGAACTGCGCCAGCTGTTCCATCACGACGTGGTCCACATAGAGCTTCACGCTGTCCGCGGTGATCTGCACTCCCTGGCCGGACGCCGTGTTGACCTTGTTGTTCGTGGCGATGCCGAGCAGGTACAGGTTGCTGAGGCGGACCGTGGATCCCTTCCCGGTGAACGCAAAGAAGACCCCGGGGATGGAGTTGTCGGACAGAACGCCCGGCTGGATGCACGGGAGCTTGCCGGTCCCGGTCTTCGGCACGCCGACGAAGGAGACGTTGCCGTTGATCGTGATCGTCGAGTTCAGCACGTAGGTCGTGTCCGTCGAGACGAGCTTGTAGACGTGGTGGACCTGCGTACCGTTCGAGAGGGTGTCTCCCCGGACGATGTTATCCAGGAGATTTGTCGTCGCATACACAGTGAGCGTGTCGTTCGCCGCGAACATCTGCGCCGGTGTACACACGATCACCGCCAGTGCAATGACGAGTGTAACGATGAGTAGCTGTTTCATAGCTTTCCTCCTTGTGACAGATTATGAAATGAACCTCTGACTCCTGCAACTGCTACCGCGGAAATCGTTCGCCCGTATCACCTCCTTTGTGCGTGGCGCCGTCTTGTGTCGGAATGGGATCGGTTGTTTAGAACACATGGTGATGTTGCGAAACGCTGCCTCGTGCATCAGAAATGCCACCGCAGGCCGATATCCCCGGTCAGGCCGTACGACTCCTGGGACTGCGGGACCTGGGCGTTTGCCCCGTTGATCACCGCCAGGTCGCTGACGGAATTCAGGTTATTCAGGTCACCGTACAGCTGGAGCCCGAACCAGGGAAGATTCTGCTTCACGGAAAGATCCCACCGGGTGTATGCCGCAGTGGTCGTGCGGAGCTGCGGCCAGAAATTCGCGCCGGCGAAGATGTCCGCCTGGTAAAGCACGGACACGCGGACGGAGAACCCTTCGTAGTCGTAGCCCACCGAGAGGTTGAGTATGTTGTCCGGCTGATCGAGCAGGCGGGCGGTGTACGACGTGTCCACGAACACCACCGGTCCCCTGAAGCCCCCGATCTGCTCACGATTCGTAAACGGGTACTGCGCTTTCGAGAAGATGTGCGTGAAGTTGACGTTGAGCACGAGCCCGTCGAACGGATGCGGGAGGTACCAGAAATGCGTCTGCCAGTCGAATTCCAGCCCCCAGTCGTCGATGCGGTATTTGTCATTCACGTACGTGAGAATATTGTACGATCCCGTCGGCGGCGTCGAGCTCAGGTAGGGAGGATAGTAAATCGCCGCGGCGGAATCCGACACGTAGAAATTCCACGGGTAGATCAGATCGGTGATGCGCTTCAGGAACACCCCCGCCGTGAGGAGACCGATGGAATTGTCGTAGAAGGAAGCGTACGCGTCGTAGTTCGTCGAGCGCGTGGGGTTGAGCTTGTAATTGTTGTACGTGATCGAGGCGCCCGTCAGGGGCACATCGATCCTCGGGATAATCGCGTTGTAGTCCGGATAGGACACGGTGTTGGAGTACGACAGGCGCACGTCGAACCAGGGGAGCGGCTTGTAGCGCACGAGGACGTCGGGGAGCCAGTACGGGTTGTCGACGGTGAGCGTCGTGTCGTAGGAATAGTACGGACCGGATCCGAGCGCCGACTGGTTGTTCTGCTGGCCGCGCCGCGCCGTATACGTTCTCCTGAGGTCCTGGTACCGGACGCCGGGGATGACCGTGATATCGGGACCGATGCTTATCGTCGCCATCGCGTAGGCCGCCCCCTGCCCCTCGTGGCCGTCGTAGTTGAAACTCTCGGAGTTGAACGGGTCGTGGAAATACCCGAGACTCGCCAGGGGGACGATATCGGGGCCATGCCTCGCGTACCGCGCCATCTCCGCAAGCATGCCGTAGTTCATCGGCAGGGCCATCATATAATCGCCGTTCAGGAACCCGGAATAACTGAACCCCGGATCCAGAAACGGGGTCAGCGGAATCTGATCGGCGTTCGCATACCCGACCGTCGACGGGAAATGGAGAGCGATGAGCTGTCGGACATCCTTGCCGCTCAGGATATTGAGTCCCTGGCCGGTGTACTGGTCCTGAGTGTAGGATCGGGTCTGGTACCTGTATTTTGCCCCGAACTTGATCACTGCGCTTACCGCATCGGTAAAGGTGAGAGTCCTGTCAAGATCAAGCGAGGCGGTATAGGCGCGTTCACGGGAAAAGCTGCTCGTGTTGATGAGCGAATTGAGGTCGGTCGTCGTCGGGTCTATGACCGCGGCCTGGTTGACCTGGGAGGGGAGGACGTTCGTCTTGCCGCTGAACTGGGAAAGGCCCGCAGGGGACTGCAGGAAACCGACCGTCCAATCGTCGGGGTCCTTCGTTTCGGAGTAGGTGTGCGAAAGCCGCATCAGCATATGGAACAGGGGGATTTCGTGCTCGAGGGTGAGCGAGTTGGTGATCAGGTTCAGCGTGCTGTTGGAATATGCGAACGAGTAGTTTTGCGTGTTGGACGTGTTAAACGTCTCCCCCCTGTTCTGGACGTCCGTGGCGCCGGTGCTGAAGAAATTCGAGAGGCTGATCTTCCCCGCGGGAAGCCGGTAGTCCAGGACGAGCGTGCCGTTTTCGCGCTGACGGTCTCTCGCAACATCGTTCAGGCTCACGGAGTTCGTCAGGTAATCAACGACGCTATTCCCCAGGTTGGTGAACGAGGCGCCGAGCTGGTTCGAGGTGAGATTGCGCCGCTCCAGGTCTGCCTGCGCGAACACGCCGAGCTGCTGATCGAAGAACCGACCGTCCAGGCTCCCCACGTACCGGTAGTTGTTGTATTTGTGGTATGCGTCCGTCAGGCCGTTATATCCCCCCTGGACCAGAAGGCTGTATCCCAGGCCCGGCTGTTCTCCCTTCGCCTCCCTCATCGTGAAATTCACCGACCCACCCAGGACGTCCGCGTCCTGGTCGGCCGTCACGGTCTTGCTCACTTCGATCCCTTCCAGGGAGAGGGGGGAGATCATGCTCAGGTCGGTGCTCCGGTCATTGGGGTTCGAGGAGGCAAGACGGACGCCGTCCACGGTCACCGTGTTGTATTTCGGCTGGAGCCCGCGTATGACGATCTGCGTCCCTTCCCCGCCGCTCCTCAGGACGGACACGCCCGGAAGACGTCCGACCGATTCGGCGGCATTCGCATCCGGCAGCTCCTGGATGCGGGCGGCCGAAACGACGTTCGTGACGGCATTGGACGAAAGCTGCTGATTGATCGCCGCGTTCTGCCCGTAGGCCTGGGCGGTGACGACGACAGTCTCTCCTTCGATGCTTACCGCCGTGAGCTTGAATTCCTGACGGATGTTTGTCCCTTCAGCCACCTGCAGGGGGAGCGAGACGCTTTTGTATCCGACGTACGTGACGCGGATCGTGTACGACCCCGGGGGGACGCCGCGGATCGTGTAATTGCCGTTGATGTCGGCGGATGAGCCGAAGGCGGTTCCGACGAGAACGACGTTCGCACCGGGAAGCGGATCGCCGGTCTGCGCGTCTTTCACACTTCCCTCGATGGACATGCTGGCCGGCACCGGCGCCCCGATGGCCAACGTCGCCAGGACCACGAGGAGCACTGCAGTTTGTAGAATTCTCGCCATGACGATCTCCTTTGATGCGTGAAATTCGTTGCGACCCGGCGGCGCACGCCGCCTATGCGGTTTCCACCCCCGCCAGAAGCTCGCGCACGAGGCACCCGGCGCCGAGCACCGCAGCTTCCCCGTTGTTCAGCGTTGATTCCAGTATGCGCATTTTCCCGCGGTAGACGTTCATTGCGTGCTGTTCGAACGAGACCCGTGCGGGCCCGAGGAGAAGCTCCCCCGCATTAACAAGTCCCCCGTACAGGACCACGGCTTCCGGATCGAACGCCGCGGCGAGATTCGCGATGAGCCGTCCCAGATACGCGCCCGTAATCGTGAGGGCCTCCATCGCCAGAATGTCCCCCCCCTCCGCCAGGCGCGACACGGATTCCGCGGTGAGGTCGTTGAAGCTGATGGACCTGAGCGGAGAATCATCGAGCCGTTCCGCGAGGAGCGCCTGGACGCTCCTGCGGAGTCCCTGCGCCGAGACGTACGTCTCCACGCACCCCCTGCGCCCGCATCCACACAC
>Ga0209698_10000665_pt1 | contig 39155 bp, 21 predicted proteins | sample LitLauG_LLR_2012_FD_187203 | JGI IMG/M metagenome (GOLD analysis project Ga0209698, IMG submission 187203) | Freshwater sediment microbial communities from Pennsylvania, USA - Little Laurel Run_MetaG_LLR_2012 (SPAdes) (version 2) | ecosystem: Environmental > Aquatic > Freshwater > Creek >... | reverse complement strand
TTTGGGGTCCGCATAGCCATGGGTGCCAAGCCGCGCGACATTCTGCGGTTGATTCTGCGCGAGAGCGGAGCGCTAACGATCTATGGCATGGCTGCAGGGTTGATCTTGGCCGCTTTGTCTGCACGGATCGTCGCCAATGCAATCTATGGCATCAGCCCTCTTGATCCTCTGACGTATGGCGCGGTGGGCCTGGTGCTGGTGGCAGTTGCGTTGGCTGCCAGCTACGTTCCCGCGCGCCGCGCAACGAAGGTCGACCCAATGGTAGCGCTGCGTTACGAGTGATAGGAACTTCGCCATGACGGGACTTCTGAACGATGTTCGCTATGGGATTCGTCAGCTGGGGAAGAATCCCGGCTTTGCCGCCGTTGCCGTGCTGACGCTGGCGCTCGGTATGGCTGCGAACACGGTGATCTTCACTGTGACGAATGCGACGATTCTCAAGAAGTTGCCCTTCCGCGATCCCGATCGACTGGTGCTGGTCTGGGAAACGTTCGGCAGGAACTCGAGCAACTTCAACATTGTTTCCGCGCCTAACTACTGGGACATCGCGAAGCAGAATCACGTTTTTGAGAATATTGCGATCTTCGATTCGGCCGGGCGGGGTTACAACCTTGCTCCCAAGGGAGAAAGCCGCGAACCGGAACAGGTCTCGGGCTTGCGTGTGTCTTCCACATTTTTCGACGTGCTCGGCGTGCAACCGTTTCTTGGCCGAAACTTCCGGCCCGAAGAAGAAGAGCTTGGAAAATCGCGCGTGGTGATTCTCAGCTACGGACTGTGGAAGCGTCGTTACGATGGCGACCGCGCGCTGGTAGGCAAGACGATTCGTATGGATGGCGAGGATTTCACGGTGGTAGGCGTCATGCCACCCGACTTCCGCTGGCAGTTTTGGAGTGGGCCACGACAGTTATGGGTTCCGGTGGGGTACACCGAGACCGACAAGGGACGCGACGATAACAGTTTCGTATCTTGTGCGCGGCTGAAACCGGGAGTGACGCTCGCGCAAGCACGATCGGAGATGGCGGCCATCGGGATGGGCCTCTCGCGCCAGTATCCCAACGACCTTCCGAACATGAGTGCGACAGTACAGCCGCTAGCAGAGGCTGGCATGGCCGAGATGCGGGCGATCATGCTCGCTCTCTTCGCCGCAGTCGGATTTGTACTGCTGATCGCGTGCGTAAACGTCGCCAATCTTCTGCTGGCGCGAGGGGCGACACGGCAAAAAGAATTCGCGTTAAGACGCGCGCTGGGTGCAAGTGCATCGCGGATTGTGCGTCAGCTATTAACCGAGAGTGTCTTGCTGGCATTGCTCGGTGGAGTGGCAGGTTTGTTGTTGACCTGGTGGAGCGCGACAGCGTTGCCGTCGGTGCTTCCAGGTGGATTTTTGCCGCTACGCGATCTGGAACAGTTCCCGCTTGATCGGCGGGTCTTTGCCTTCGCATTCCTGATATCGCTGCTAACCGGGATTGTTTTCGGTCTAATCCCAGCTATCAGCATGATTCGAGGGGAATTCAGCACGCAATTGAAAGAAGCAGGGCGCGGGGCCAGCGCCAGCCGGAGTCGTTTGCGCCACGCGCTGGTGGCGTCAGAAGTTGCGCTGGCACTGGTCGTGTTATGTGGTGCCGGACTCATGATTGCCAGCCTGTCGCGGGTGCTGGGAGTCGATCCTGGCTTAGATCCGAAAAATGTGATCACCATGCAGATGTCGCTGCCGCAAGCGATCATCTACAACGGGCCGCCCGACCACCCTCTCTTCTGCCTCACCATGGATGAACGTGTAAGTGCGATTCCCGGGGTCGTGGCAGCTGGTGCGGTCGCACACTTACCGTTCCAGGGCGATGCCGGCAGAGGATTCGTGGTTGAAGGACGCCCCGATCCAGGCCCCGAGAATATGCCCGGCGCCGCGTATTCCGTCGTTTGTCCTAACTATTTCCGAACGCTCGGAGTCCCGGTCCTCGAGGGACGTGAATTTTCGCACCAGGACTCGCTCGGAGCGCCGGGCGTGATTGTGATCAATCAGGCGATGGCGCAAAAGTACTGGCCAAATGAAAACCCGGTCGGCAGAGCGATCCGCATTGGAGGTCCGAACGGTCCGCGCCTCACGGTTGTGGGTGTTGTGAGAGATGTACACAACTGGGGCTTGGACGAGAAGGTTCACCCTCAATTCTTCCGGCCTTATCCGCAGGCAGGTTGGCCGGTGATGAGTGTCGTGGTGCGGACCAAAGGCGCGCCGGCCTCTTACACACCTGCAATCAAGGCGGCACTCGCCGAGGTCGAGCCCGAACGGCCTGTGTCGGAAGTTGCACTGATGCAGGACGTCGTAAACGGCTCGGTCGGTTCGAGAAGATTCCCCGCTTTTCTGCTGGGGGGATTTGCGGCCCTGGCTCTGGCGCTGGCAGCGGTAGGCATCATCGGAGTGGTGAGTTATTCGGTGACACAGCGCACGCGGGAAATCGGTATCCGCATGGCCCTGGGTGCGGCGCGGAATGACGTATTGAAACTCATTTTGAGCGGCAGCATGGTCTGGGTTGCGGTGGGAATCGTGCTCGGAGTGATGGCCTCGCTTGGTTTGACGCGACTGCTTGGGACGCTGCTCTACGGAGTGAAACCCGGCAATCCGCTCGTGCTTGGAAGCGTTTCTGTTGTGCTTGCCTCGGTTGCGTTGCTTGCGAGCTACATCCCGGCCCGCCGGGCGGCTAAAGTCGACCCGATGGTGGCATTGCGGTACGAGTGAGGAATTAGCGATGGAGAACGTCATTCACGATCTTCGCTACGCGCTCCGGCAATTGCGGAAGGCCCCGGGGTTCGCCTGCGCCGCGATCGTAATTCTGGCGCTCGGAATTGGCAGCACCTCGGCAATCTTCAGCACGCTCAACCCCATTTTGTTTGAGCCGCTGTCTTATCCGCACGCCAGCCGGATCATGATGATCTGGTATGCGGATGAGGACGGTGTCCGCTCTCCTCAGGCGTTCCATACTTATCGCGAACTGGCGGAGCGGAACCGATCGTTTGAGGCAGTCGCGGTGATGAAGACGTGGCAGCCCACGTTGGTCGGCGCAGATCAACCGGAAAGAATCGACGGCCAGCAGGTGAGCGCCGCCTATTTTCGCGCGCTGGGCGTGACTCCGGCGCTGGGACGGGACTTCCAGCCGTTCGATGATGTGTTCCTCGGTCCAAAGGTCGTCATCCTTAGCGATGGATTGTGGCGGCGTTTTGGCGGCGACGCCTCGATACTCCAGCGCCAGATAAAACTCGACGACGAAACCTACACCGTCATTGGCGTCATGCCGAGCACGTTCGACAACGTGTTGGCACCCTCCGCCGAAGCATGGTCCCCTCTGCAGTACAACACAGGAAATATTACGTCCACTGAAACCCGGGAGTGGGGACATCACCTGCGAATGGTCGGGCGGGTTCGAGCGGGCGTCAGCGAGAAGCAAGCCAGAAGTGACTTGGCGTGGATTGCAGGCACTCCCGTCGCCGAATTTCCGCGTCCCCGTTGGGCAGCCATGAAGCAAGGGCTCATTGCGGATCGATTGCAGGACGACATCACGCGTGGCGTTAAGCCCGCGCTGCTCGCGGTGTTCGGCGCGGTGATTCTGGTTCTTCTGATTGCCTGCGTGAATGTGACGAACCTGTTGCTTGCGCGCGGGGCGCACCGGCGAGGAGAAATCGCCATGCGTGCTGCGCTGGGTGCGGCGCCACCGCGATTGATCCGGCAATTGGTTACCGAGAGTCTGCTGCTGGCTATTTTCGGTGGAACCCTAGGAATGGCTGCGACCGAGGCGGGCATCCGCTTGTTAGTGGCGTTGAGTCCACCGGGACTGCCGCGAGTGAATGCTATCCGGGTCGACGGTGCAGTCGTGGCGTTCACATTCGGGGTAACTGTCATCCTCGGTTTGGCAGTCGGGTTGATTCCAGCGCTGCATACCTCCCGCGGCCAGTTGCTCGGAGCATTGCAGCAAAGTTCCCAGCGCGCTGCGGGAGATCATCAATTGACTCGCCGCGCATTCGTCGTGGCGGAAGTTGCACTTGCACTGATCTTGCTGGTAAGTGCCGGGTTGCTGCTGCACAGCATGCGACGCCTGCTCGCAGTCTCTCCGGGCTTCGAGACCTCCGGCAGGCTCAGCCTGCGAGTGCAGACCTACGGGCGGAAATACGACGATGATCGCGTCTGCCACCAGTTTTTTGTGCGAGCGCTCGATACCGTACGCGAGGTCCCGGGTGTCACCGCAGCGGCATTTACGAGCCAACTGCCCCTCAGCGGCGACTCCGATGTGTACGGCGCGAGGTTCGAGGGTGACGCTCCGGAAGTTGGCTATGCCATCTACCGGTATGCGGTCACGCCGGGCTACTTCGAAGCACTCAACATTCCGTTGCGGCGCGGCCGTCTGCTAGATGATCACGACACCACCAACACGCCGCCGGTCATGCTCATCAGTGAGTCGTTAGCCAAGCGCAGATTTCCCAATCAGGATCCGATTGGAAAACGCGCTCATGTCGGCGGACTGGTCAACAGCCCGATGTTCACCATAGTGGGCGTGGTCGGGGATGTGAGGCAGATGTCGCTGGCCCTGGGCGATACCGACGCGGTTTACACCACAACTACGCAGTGGCACTGGGCCGATGGAACGTTGTCACTGGTCGTGCGGGCTCGCGGCAACGCGGCGGAATTTGTCCCCGCGATCAAGAACGCCATCTGGTCCGTGGACAGAGATCAGCCGATTGTGCGAGTCGCCATGATGGACGACTTGCTGGCTGCGTCGGCGGCGGAGCGCCGCTTTGTCCTGATTCTGTTCGAGGCTTTCGGTTTGGTCGCGCTGATCCTGGCGGCGACGGGTATCTATGGAGTTCTTTCCGGCAGCGTAACGGAGCGTACGCGCGAGATCGGTGTACGGTCTGCACTTGGCGCATCGCGCCATAGCATCCTCGCGCTGGTGCTGCGTCAGGGGATGACCCTTACCGGGTTCGGCGTTGTTATCGGACTCGCTGGAGCGATAGCCGTGAGCAAGGCTCTCGGCGCCCTGTTGTTCGGTGTGTCACGCCTCGACCCGCTCACGTATGCAGCAGTGATTGGGGTGCTCGCGGTGGTTTCAGTGATTGCATGTGGTGTCCCGGCATGGCGAGCCGCGCGGATCGATCCCATGGTGGCCTTGCGATACGAGTGAGGAGATGTTTATGGAGAACCTGCTTCAGGATGTCCGCTATGCTTTGCGCCAGTTGCGCAAGAGCCCGGCTTTCGCGATCACCGCGATTCTGATTCTGACGATCGGGATCGGTGCGAGCAGTGCAATCTTTGGGTTCGTGGATGCCGCCCTGATCAGGCCGCTGCCGTATGCGGAACCCGGACGACTGGTCGATGTCAACGAGAGCGCCGCGATGTTTCCCCGCAACAACCTTTCTTATCAGGACTATCTCGACTGGAAGAGGCTGAATCAGGTCTTCAGTTCTCTCGTTGCCTACAACCAGTCCGGGTATCTGCTGCGCAACTCGTCGGGAAGCGAACCTGTGTCGGCTGTAAAGGTGAGCAATGGTTTTTTCAAGACGCTGGGAGTAGCTCCCATTCTTGGCCGGGATTTTCATGCGGGAGAAGACCAGCTCGAAGCCCCGCAGACGGTGATCTTGAGTTACGCAACCTGGCAGAAACGCTATGGCGGCAGAAAGAACATCGCCGGTGAGACCGTTACGCTCAGCGGCGTTCCTTTCACCATCATTGGCGTGCTGCCTCAGAGCTTCCAGTTCACTCCACAAGGCGATGCCGAGTTCTGGACCACGCTCCGCGCAGAGGGTTACTGCAACACACGGCGAGGGTGTCACAACTTGTATGGCATCGGGCGACTCAAGAACGGCGTCACTGTTGAGGCGGCTCTCGCCGACATGAAGGCGATTGCGCGGCAGTTGGAGATTCAATATCCGGACGACAACCGCGGCCAGGGAGCTTGGGTGAAGCCGCTCTCTGAAGTATTTGTGAAGGAGGTACGGCCCATTTTTCTGGCCCTTCTCGGTGGCGCAGCACTGCTGCTGCTCATCGCTTGCGTAAATGTCTCGAGCTTGTTGCTGGTCCGATCGGAGAGCCGCAAACGGGAGATCGCCGTGCGCGGTGCGCTGGGTGCATCGCGCATCCGTCTGATGCGGCAATTCACCACAGAAGGGCTGGCGCTCGCCCTCGCTGGCGGCGTCCTGGGCCTAGTCGCTGCGCAAGTAGGGATGCAGGTCCTTGCGAGTCTCATCTCCAAAGACCTGATGGTATACATGCCGTACCTGGCCGGGTTGGGACTGAATTCCCATGTGGCCGCGTTCGCTGGGGCGATCTCGCTTGGCGCGACGATTTTGTTCTCAGCTAACCCAACACTCCGATTGTCAGTGCGGGAAATCAGGGAAGGATTGGCGGAAGGCGGCCGCGGTTATGCCGGGACTCTGTGGCGGCGCTTCGGTGCGAACCTCGTCGTCGTCGAATTGGCAATTGCGGTTGTCCTGCTCGTGAGTGCGGGATTACTGGGCCAGAGCCTGTATCGTCTGCTGCATGTCGAAGTCGGATTCCAGCCGGACCATTTGGCCACAGCAGAAGTTGAGCTGTCTCAAGTCGACTACTCCAAAGACCTAGAGCAGTCTCAAGCGGCGCGAAAGATTCTGGACCGGCTCTCAAACCTGCCAGGTGTGCAGTCGGTAGGTCTCACCTCAGTGCTGCCTGTCAGTTACAACGGGAACACGAGTTGGATCAGGATTGTCGGCCATCCGTACAACGGCGAGCACAACGAGGTGAACCAGCGCGACGTAAGTCCAGCGTTCTTCAGCACAATTCGGGCAAAACTTTTCGAGGGAAGATTCTTTACGGAGTTCGACGATGCCTCCAGGCCGCGCGTAGTGATCATCAATCAGACGCTCGCCAGGAAGTATTTCCCAGGGGAAGATCCGATCGGAAAGAAACTTGGAGACACAAAGCTTACGCCTGACTCACTCCGCGAGGTGGTGGGAGTCGTGGAAGACATCCGCGACGGATCCCTGGATGCGGAGATCTGGCCAGCGGTCTACTATCCGTTCCCTCAGAGTCCCGATACCGATTTCAATATCGTCGTGCGCACATCGCAATCGGAGGCATCGGTACTGCCCGCTATGGTTGCTGCGATCCATGAAGTCGATCCCGGCATCGGCACGATGAACGAAATGACCATGGCCAGCAAGATCAATCAATCCCCCAGCGCGTATATCCATCGATCTTCGGCATGGCTGGTGGGAGGCTTTGCCTTCGTCGCGTTGCTGCTCGGCGTGGTGGGTCTCTACGGCGTCATCGCGTACTCGGTAGGACGCAGAACGCGAGAGATTGGCGTACGCATGGCACTGGGTGCACAACGCAAATCGGTCTATCAACTGATCCTGCTGGAAGCAGCCTGGCTGACCGGGATCGGAATCGTAGCCGGCCTGTTCTGCGCTGTCGGGGCGGCCACGCTGATTCGCGGACTGCTGTTCGGAGTTCGTTCCTGGGACGCGGCCACTCTGGCTGCAGTGGCGTGCATGCTTGCCGTCTTTGCGCTGCTGGCGAGCTACATCCCGGCACGGAGGGCAGCGCAGGTCGATCCGATGGAGGCTTTGCGTTATGAGTGAGGAGTTGAAATGAATCGCTTCGTTCAAGATCTTCGCTATGCTCTCAGGCGCCTGCGCAAGAGTCCGGGATTCGCCGCGATCGCGATTCTTACCCTGGCCGTCGGAATCGGGGCTAATACCGCAATGTTTTCTGTCATGCGGGCCGTTCTGCTCAGGCCCCTGGCAATGCAGGAACCGTCTGGCGTCATGTTCATACAGGAGCAGTGGCGAGACTCCGCAGGCGGAGTCTCCGTCGGAAATTTCGCTGACCTGCGCCAGCAAAGCACTTCGTTCGCCAGTCTCGGTGCGTCCGGCGAGGCCGGTTTCAATCTGGCGACCGAAGAAACGCCCGAGCGGGTTGACGGCGAAATCGTCACCGCCGGCTACTTCAAAACGTTCGGAGTTCAGCCCATTGCCGGCCGCGTTTTCACCGGCGATGAAGACAAGCCCGGCAGTGCCAACGTGGTCGTGATCGCCGAACGCCTGTGGCGCAGACGGTTTCATGCGAATCCCGCCATCGTCGGGCAGGCGTTACGCGTGAACGGTCAGCCCTACACCGTAATTGGCGTCATGCCGAAAAAGTTCGATCCACTGCTGGAGAGCAGCGAATTGTGGGTCCCGGCGGCTTACACTCCCGAGCAGATCGCCAATCATGACCTTCACTACCTCAGCGTGGTCGGCCGGCTCAAGCCTGGCGTCCAGCTCTCAGCAGCGCAATCGGAACTGAACGTGATCGCGCAGAGGCTGCAGCAGCAATTTCCGATGGATGACAAGGAGCGTGGCCTTCGTGCGACGCCGCTCACAACCGCACTCCTCGGCGATCAGCAATTGACTCTGCGGATGCTGCTGGCTTCAGTCGGATTCCTCCTTCTGATCGCCTGTGCCAACATCGCGAATCTGCAACTAGCTCGCGCACAAACGCGTAAGAAGGAAATGGCAGTACGGGCCGCGCTGGGAGCTTCAGTAAAACAGATCGTGTCTCAATTGCTGATCGAGAATGTCGTTGTGGGCATGGCCAGCGGCGCTGCAGGTGTTCTGCTGGCGTTCGCGTGCGTACGATGGATCGTTGCGCATGGGCCATCCGACATACCGCGGCTCGACCAGTCGAGCGTGGATGGAACCACTTTGGCCTTTGCCGCCGGTGCCGCACTGCTGTCTAGCCTTTTGTTTGGCCTTGCCCCCGCGCTTCGTTCCGCTTCGCCGAATGTGAGCGAGGCCTTTAAGGGAGGCACTGCCTCTTCCAGTCTCAGTCGAGATCGCGTCCAGAACATCCTAGTCGTCGGAGAGATTGCTCTGGCGCTCATGTTGATGGCTGGCGCCGGATTGCTGATCCGTAGCGCATTGCTCGTGTCGCACCTGAACCCCGGGTTCGATGTTGAAAACCTCGTGATCGGCCACGTTGGGCTTCCTGAGGCCGACTATCACGACCCGACGCTTGCGCGGCTCACCTTCGAACGAATAGTCGAGGCATCAGCGGCCTTGCCAGGCGTGCAGTCGGCCGCAGTCGTTTCCAGTGCGCCACTCGGGGGTGGTGGTTGGAGCAGCAACGGACTCATCGCGGAGGGCAAGGCGATTGATCCGTCGAACCGTGTGCTCGCACTCTTGCAAATCGTCTCTCCGGCTTATCTCTCGACTGCCCGCGTGCCGCTAAATGCGGGACGCGAATTCACGGCGCAGGACACGCGTGACAAAACTCTGGTGACAATAGTGAACGAAACCCTGGCTCACACCATGTGGCCCGGGGAGAATCCCATCGGCAAGCGCTTCGCGTGTTGTGAGAATGGACCGCAGGGGCGTTCGGATCCTGTATGGCACGAGGTCATCGGTGTGGTCGGAGACGTGCGCGCCCAGGCGCTCGATCGCGATGTTCCACCCGAGTTCTATCTCCCGTTGGCGCAAATGCCGCCCGGCGCCTGGGATTGGCTCGGCCGGACCATGGACCTGATTGTGCGGACACGAGGCAGCGCATTTCCAGCGAATGATTTGAGAAATATCGTGGCCTCGATTGCGCCCGGCGTTCCGATTTATCAGCTCTCCACGATGCGCCAGAAAATTTCCGAGACGCTCGCAGAGTCGCACTTCGACACATTTCTGCTGACACTGTTTGCGGGGATCGCGCTGCTGCTGTCCTCGGTTGGAATTTACGGAGTGCTGTCGCACGTGTTCGCGCAGCGCACGCGCGACATCGGGCTACGTATGGCATTAGGCGCAACCCGCGTCCAAATCGCGCGCCAAGTGTTGGGCTGGGGGCTGAGAATTATCGCGATCGGTATCGCGATCGGCGTTGCCTGCGCATTGGCCTGCGCACACTTGCTTTCGTCGCTGCTTTACGGGGTGCGCCCGACTGACGCGATCGCATTCGTTGTGTCCTCGGTAGCGCTTGCCTCGGTTGCGCTAACCGCCAGCTACATCCCCGCGCGGCGCGCGATGCGGGTCGATCCCATGGTGGCCCTGCGTTACGAGTGAGGACTTATGGAAACTTTGCTTCAGAACGTTCGTTACGCTTTGCGCCAGTTGCGCAAGTACCCGGGCTTCACTGCGGTTGCAGTGCTCACGCTGGCAATCGGCATTGGAGCCAATGCCGCGATCTTTTCGCTGGTAGATCAGGTTCTGCTGAAACAATTGCCCGTCTCTGAACCCGATCGTCTGGTGCAGCTCAAGTTCGCCGGGTCCGACACCGGGCACACGGATTCTTACGGCGGGGATGACAGGTTGTATTTTTCCTACCCCATGTATCGCGATCTGCGCGATCAGAACAGCGTCTTCTCCGGGATGCTCGGCATGTTTCCGAACAAGGTCGGCATCCAATGGAAGAACAGTTCCAGCTTGGTCAATAGCGAACTGGTCAGCGGAAACTACTTCTCTTTGTTGGGAGTTAAACCCGCCTTGGGACGCCTCTTCATGCCGGAAGACAGCGCCACGCGCGGCGCGTCTCCGCTCGTGGTTCTCAGCTATCGCTATTGGACACAGCACTTCGCTTCTGAACCTACGGTGCTGAATCAAGGAGTTCTGATCAACGGAAATCCGTTCACGATCATCGGTGTGGTGCAGCCTGGTTTCAACAGCGTGATCGGGGGAACGATCCCAGACATCTTCGTCCCCATCACCATGAAGCCGCAAATGACGCCGGGGTGGGACGAACTCGAAGATCGCAGATCGAAGTGGCTGAGCATTGTGGCGCGGCTGAAGCCTGGGGTCACGACGCAGCAGGCAGAAGCAGGGATTACTCCCTTATGGAAGTCCCTGCGCCAAATGGAACTCCAAAGTATTACGAGCAAAAACCAGCACTTTCGCGAACAGTTCGTGGAGAAGAGTTACCTGACTCTGCTCGACGCGTCGAAAGGTTTCTCGCCTCTGCGGGAGAACATGCGCGTGCCGCTCCTGATTCTTATGGGAATGGTCGGGCTCCTCACCCTGATGGCAATCGCCAACGTTGGAAGCCTTCTGCTGGTGCGGGCAGCGGGACGCATGCGCGAGATGTCGGTCCGCTACTCCCTCGGCGCAAGCCGCCTCAGAGTCATCGGCCAACTGTTGATCGAGGGGCTCGCTCTCGGGCTGAGCGGCGGTGTGCTTGGACTGGCGTTGTCGCCCCTCCTCGCCAAGGCGATGATCGAACTCATCAGTCCTTCGGTCTCGAACGGGGGGACGCCCCTTTCCGCTTCGCCTGATCGCGACGTCGTCGTATTCTGTTTCCTGGTCTCCGTCGCAGCCAGCGTTCTCTTCAGTCTCGCGCCGATCGTCCAGTTCTATCGGCCTAAGGTGCTCGCTGCACTGAAACAACAAACCGGAACCGGGGAAATCGAGCATGCGCGATTTCGCCGCCTCACCGTGGGCGTACAGATTGTGTTAAGCCTGATGTTGCTGGTGGGAGCCGGACTCTTCAGCCGTACGCTGAGCAATCTGAAGTCAGTGGATGTCGGGTTCGTAACCGATCATCTCCTGACCTTCCAGCTCGATCCCCGGCTCGCCGGGTATCAGCCATCTGCGGTGACATCTCTCTACAAGCGCCTACTCGACACGCTGAGCTCCCAGCCGGGTGTGCGATCAGTGGGCATGACCGACGATCCGGTGCTGGTGCAATCCAATAGTACGTACTCCGTCGACGTTCCTGGATATCAACCTCAGGAAGGCGAACGCAGGAGTTTCGAATGGGAACACGTGACCCCGGCTTACTTCTCCACCTTGCGTCTTCCATTGGTGGCGGGTCGTGTTTTCACCGACGGAGACACTCCCACGTCGAGCAAGGTTGTCGTCGTGAATGAGAGTTTTGTACGCAAGTATTTTGGAAAACCGGAGCAGGCGCTGGGAAAAACATTCACGGCCGGCCCCACCAATCAACCACTCTCGATCGTGGGCGTGGTGAAAGACGCGAAGCACTCCAGCGTGCACGGTGTGTTCCTCCCAATGTTTTACACACCTATCTTCCAGGACGTGGAACCGGGCGCAGTGGCCGTTTACATCCGTACCCAGCAGGCGCCTGAGGACGCCGCAAGTGCGGCTCGCATGGCCGTAGCGCAGATCGACCCCAAGCTTGTGGTCGATACATTGCAATCCTTGAATTCGGGAATCGATATCACCCTAACATCGGAGCGCATGCTGTCTTTTCTGGCGAGCAGTTTCGGACTCGTGGCGGCATTCATCACTGCGATCGGCCTTTACGGTGTGCTGGCATATTCGATCGCGCAACGAACGCGTGAGATCGGCGTTCGGATGGCGCTGGGCGCAACTCGGGCAGCGGTCGTGAAGCTGGTCCTGCGCGAGGTCCTGATAATCACCGGCTGCAGCGTGGTCGTAGCCGTGCCGATGTCGATTGCCCTAAGTAGCTTCGTCAAGAACCAGCTGTATGGGATTTCGTACAGCGATCCGAAGACGCTGATTTTCGTCGTACTGACAATTGGATTCGTTGCGCTTGCCGCCGCCTCTCTGCCTGCCCGCCGCGCGGTACGAGTGCAGCCAATCACCGCGCTCCGCTACGAATGAAGGAGAGGAAATGACTGGACTGATGCAGGACGTTCGTTTCGGGTTGCGGCAGTTACACAAGAGCCTTGGGTTCACGGCTGTCGCGGCGTTCACGCTCGCAGTCGGAATCGGCGCGAACACTGCCATTTTCAGCTTGGTCAGCGGCATCCTTCTGCGGCCGCTTCCCTATCCGCGGCCCGCCGAACTGGTCAGCGTTACAGGAACGTATCCCAAGGGTGCATTCGCCGCCATGCGCGAGCAGGTCCACACCATGGACGTCGCAGCCTACGCCGAAGGACACGAGTTCAACCTGAGTCATGTCGGCGAACCCGTGCGGTTGACCGGCACTGCGGTTTCTGCCGAGATGTTCTCGATCCTGGGTACACGCGCTGAACTCGGGCGAACGTTCTCCGCGGGTGAAGACGCACCTGGCCAGGACAACTCTGTGGTGTTGAGTCACGATCTCTGGCAACAGCGGTTCTGGGGAGATCCCGGGATCATCGGGCGGGCGGTCGATCTCGAGGGAGTCAGTCGACAAGTCGTAGGAGTCATGCCTGCCGATTTTCATTTTCCCTCGACTAAGACTCTGCTGTGGGTGCCGTTGCACAATGAACCGGATAATCCTGCTACCTATTGGGCGGGAGACTTCATGCCGGTGATTGGCCGGCTTCGTCCAGGCGTAACTAAAGCGCAAGCGGGTGCTCAAATTCGGTTATTTCAGTCTCACGTATTCGACCTGTTTCCTTGGACAATGCCAAAGTCGTGGAATGCGGATGTAACCGCCATTGAATTGCAAAATGGCATGGTAGCCGACGTGCGGACGAGGCTGCTACTGCTGTTGGGCGCGGTCGGATTGATCCTGCTGATCGCCTGCGCCAATGTCGCGAACCTGACGCTTTCTCGCGCAGCGACCCGACAGAAGGAGATGGGAATCCGCTCGGCTTTGGGTGCCGGGCCACGACGTATCGCCAGACAGTTGTTGACCGAGAGCGTGCTGTTGTCTGGTGTAGGCGCAATTCTAGGATTTACGATTGCTGCCTTTGGGCTGTCCGCGCTGAAGTCTGTCTTACCCAATGACACGCCCCGATTGCTGGATGTGCACCTCGATTGGCGCGTGTTGCTTTTCACCCTTGGGCTTGCGGTTCTCACCGGGCTGGCGTTCGGCCTGGCCCCCGCGATCGAGTCTTCACGGGTGGCTTTGTCGGAGTCTCTGAATGCCGCGGGGCGCGGCGCAGCGGCTTCGGTGTCGCGGCGATTGCGCGGATCTCTGGCTATCGCTGAAGTCGCTTTCTCCATCATGCTGGTGATTGCGGCGGGATTGCTCATTCGAAGCTTTCGGGCGCTGTCCCGCGTCGATACTGGCTTTCGGCCGGAGCGAATGGTGACCGCACGGATCACTCCCGACCAATCCTTCTGCGCTGATCCCCAGCGCTGCATCACCTTCTATCGCGACCTTGTCGAACGCGTTCGCGGCGCGGCCGGAATCCGCGGAGCCGCACTGGTGAACACACTGCCGCTCAGCGGGCGAGTCGCCAAGCGTTCATTTGATATCGAAAACTTCACTGCTCCGTCCCCGTCTCAGTCGCAACCACTTTTCTGGCTCGATGTCGTCACTTCCGACTATTTCCGGGTAATGGGCATTCCCCTGGTCTCGGGCAGATGGTTCAACGAGAGTGATGAGTCGGGAGGTCCTCCGGTGGCTGTGATCTCGGCGACTACGGCGAAGCGGTTTTGGACAGATGGCGACGCGGTTGGTAAACACGTTCGGTTCGTTGGGGACAAGAACTGGCGAACTGTCATTGGCATAGTCGCAGACGTCCGAGCTTACGATCTGCAGAATAACGAGCCGACGTTCATGAAGGGCACGGCGTATGTTCCCTACACCCCTTCGGCGACTTTGGAGGACGGGCGATTGCCGGCCGAGATGACCATCGCCGTCCAGACAACCAGTGGCACCACCGAGGCGGTAAAGCTTCTTCGCGGCACTCTGGCTGCATCGGCACCCAATATCCCGATTACCGAAGTCCGGAGCATGCAGGCGGTCGTTTCCGAAGCGGCGTCGACGTCCGCCTCCACAACGCTGTTGTTCACTTCCTTTGCCGGCGTAGCGCTCGTACTGGGCATCGTCGGCGTGTACGGCGTCCTTTCTTACCTGGTCTCCCGCCGCCGGAGGGAAATGGGCGTGCGCATGGCTCTCGGCGCGCAGCGCAAAGACGTACTGTGCCTGGTCATGAAGGAAGGCGCGAAATTCTCTGCGAGCGGAATCGCCCTCGGCGTGGGAGGCGCATTCCTTGTGGCCCGGATGCTGTCGAGCCAACTCTACGGAGTCAGCCCGATGGATGCCTTCACCTATATCAGCGTTTCGGTCGTGGTCGCGATCGTGACACTGGCGGCTTGCTATATTCCGGCACGGCGGGCGATGGCAATCGATCCGATCATCGCGCTTCGATACGACTAGGAGACTAAACAGAGAACGCCTCATATGATGCAAGACTTACGTTACGCTCTACGTCAGCTCCGCAAGAATCCCGGCTTCGCCGCGGTTGCAGTGATCACGTTATCCTTGGGAATTGGCGCCAACACGGCCGTGTTTAGCGTAGTCGACGCGGTCATGCTGCGACCACTGCCCTATTACCAACCGGAGCGTCTGGTCGAAGCACAGTCTGCCGAAAATCACGAGTTTGGAGGTTTCAACGTCTGCTACCCGGATTTCTTCGACTGGAGGGCCCAGAACCACGCCCTCGAGCATCTGGTTTCGTATCACGACAGCCAGTTCACTCTGGCTGGTCTCGAAAGGCCGATTCAGGTGGATTCGGAAATCGTCTCGTGGGATTTGTTATCCGCCCTCGGCGTAAGTCCTGAACTCGGACGCGGCTTTCTGCCGGAAGAAGAGAAGACCGGTTCCAGAGCAATCTTGATCAGTCACGCTCTTTGGTCTTCGCAATTCGGAGCGGATAAGAACATTGTTGGACAGACAGTCCGCCTCAGCGGCGCTCCGTACACAATTGTGGGCGTGATGCCCCGATCGTTCCGTTTTCCTGTCACGCGCCCGACCAACGGTATTTGGACAACGCTTGCGGCGGATGACGATCCGAAGGATCCTGACTCGCTCGTCAAGAACCGCGGTGCGCACTTGCTGAACGTTTTCGGCCGCTTGAAGCCTGGAACGAAGGTATCGGAGGCCAGCCAGGACTTGAACACAATTGCCGTCAATCTTTCCAAGGACTACCCGAAGACCAACACCAAACACGCCTCTGCCCGGGTGATTGGCGAACTGGATGCGTTGATTGGCAATAGCCGGACCGCGCTCCTCATAATTCTAGGCTCGGTTGCGCTTGTGCTGCTCATTGCATGTGGCAATATCGCGAACCTTCTGCTGGCGCGCATGCGCGAGCGCCAACGCGAGATGGCGTTGCGATCGGCTCTGGGAGCCGGCAAAGCAAGGATTGTGCGGCAACTCTTGGCCGAGAGTGTCTTTCTCAGCGTGTTTGGCGGACTTGCCGGTTCCGCTCTGGCCTTCCTCTGCACGCCTGCCCTTCTGGCGTTGATTGGAGATAGCGTGCCGCGCGCCACCGATGCAGGAGTGGACCTGCGGGTCCTCGCTTTCTGCCTTGCCTTATCTTTCGCTTCGGGCATCATCTTCGGAATTGTTCCCGCGATCACCGGATCCCGCACGGATCTGGTCTCCACTCTCAAAGAGGGTGGAAGAACAGAAGTCTTCGCACGGGACTGGATGCGCTCCTTGCTCATCGTCGGTCAGGTGGCAACCGGATGCGTGCTTACCGTTGGAGCAGGCCTGCTCGTCACGAGCTTTTCGAATCTGCTCCACGCCAAAGAAGGATTTAATCCGGACCACTTGACCACAATGTTCTTCGAGACACCGGACGCGCAGTACAAAGATACCCGCGATCAGTTCTATCGTGAGTACTTCGACAAGGTGCGTGCTCTGCCTGGCGTCCAGTCAGCAGCCGGAACCATGGTGCTACCCATGGGCGACGACGGCATTGTGATCTCGTTTCAGGATCCGGAGCATCCAGTCCCTGAGGGTAACCGGCCGAGCGCTGATCTTACGCTCGTGACACCACAGTACTTCAACGCGATGCAAATCCCGCTGATCGAAGGGCGTGACTTCTCCGATCACGACAACGCAAACAGTGAGCAGGTCATGATCGTGAACCGTGCCTTCGCGGACAGATTCTTTCCTCGTGAAAATGTTTTGGGCAAGAAACTCAAGCCCGGTGCTGGGAACGGAAAGCCCGACGGACCCGCTTGGCGTGAAATTGTGGGAGTTGTAGAAGACATTCGACTCGGTGCAACTCAGCGCGGCATGAACCCTGCAATGTATTTGCCCGCCAGCCAGCTCGGCAACTGGTGTTGTCTCTACACGGTGGTCAGAAGTTCCGTCGATCCACAAAGCCTGGCATCGAGCGTTCAGCGGATTCTCTCAAATATGGATAAGAACATTCCTCTCACCCAGGTGCGCACCATGGATGATCTGATGTTCAAGCAACTCTCTCAACCTAGGTTCGCGATGGCCTTGCTGAGCTCCTTCGCCGGGCTGGCGCTCATGCTGACGATCATCGGTTTGTATGGTGTCATGGCCTATTCCGTCTCACGACGGACGCGCGAGATCGGCGTGCGCATGGCTCTCGGCGCGCACAGGGCGTCGATGCTCAAGATGGTGTTGCGAGAGGCAGCCATTCTGCTGGGTTTTGGAATCGCGGTAGGAACGGTTGGCGTGCTAGCGTCATCGTCAGTTCTCGAAAGCATGCTGTACGGAACCGGAGCGCGGAACTCCCGGATCATCGCGAGTGTCTGCGTTGCGGTCGCTGTTGTCGGACTGCTGGCGGCGTACATTCCTGCGCGGCGGGCTGCCAGGGTCGACCCCATGGTCGCGCTTCGCTACGAGTGAGGAGGAGAAATGACCGGATTGTTGCGGGACGTTCGATTCGCTTTGCGGCAGATACGGAATCGTCTTGGGTTCTCGGTTGTGGCCGTGATTACGCTTGCCCTGGGAATAGGCGCCAACACGGCAGTCTTCAGCAACGTTAACGCACTGCTCCTCCACCCGTTCGGCATTCCGGAGTTAAACCGTGTGGTTGCTGTCTGGGAAACGGTCCCGAAGGAGAATGCCACCAGCGTCAAAGCGGCGCCAGCCAATTTCCGTGATTGGACTCTGCAGAACGCGTCGTTCGAGCACCTGGCTGCCGTTCAAGGTTGGGACGCTAACTTAACCGGAGAGGGCATTGCTGAACGTGCGGAAGGATATCGAGTATCGCCGGAGTTCTTCTCGCTCCTTTCCATCTCGCCAGCTCTCGGCCGAAACCTCGGCGATGTTGATTTTCAACATGGGCCCGCGCCGGTCGTCGTGATCAGCCAAGGATTTTGGCGCAAGAATCTGGGGAGCGATGCCGCAATCGTTGGCAAAAACCTGCTGCTGAACGGGCAGCGGTTCACTGTCGTCGGCGTAGGGGGCCAGGAAGCGAACTTCCCCGCTGGCGCAGAGCTTTGGACGCCCCTCGATCTAAGTTCAAGCCAGATTGCAGAGCGCGCCAATCACTTCCTCCTCGTGCTCGGACGGCTACGCAAGAATCGCTCCATCGAGAATGCGGGAGCCGATTTGCAAACCATCGCGGATCGACTGGCCCGGCAATTTCCCGACACCAACGGAGGACACGGCGTGCGCGTCGTGAGCCTGGTGGAGGACGCCACACAAGGAACTCGCCAGTTTGTTTCGGTGCTGATGGGCGCCGCCATCTTCGTTTTGATGCTGGCCTGTGTAAACGTCGCCAATCTCCAGTTAGCCCGCGCAACGAGCCGACAAAAGGAAATGGCGGTCCGTCTCGGGCTAGGGGCGAGCCGCTGGCAGTTGATTCGACAGTTACTGGTGGAGAGCACCTTACTGGGATCGGCGGGAGCAGTCGTGGGATTGGCTCTCTCCAGTTTGGGCATGTCCATTCTCAGAGCGGGCCTTCCCCCTTTCATTCTGGAGCATGTGCCCGGACTTAAGCACATTGATATCGACTGGCGCGTACTGGGATTCACGATCGCGATGGCACTGCTGAGTGGGATCCTGGCCGGGCTCGCTCCAGCGTTGCAGTTTTCGCGATGTGAGGTCGGCGAAGCGCTCAAAGAGAACGCACGCGGCGCGAGCGCAAGCGGAGCCGCCGGCAGCCTTCGCGCGTTGCTCGTCACCTCAGAGATCGCTCTTGCTCTGATTCTGCTGGTCGGAGCCGGACTCATGGTGAAGGGCTTCCGGCACCTGGTGAACGTCGAAATGGGATTCGATCGCACCCGAGTGCTTACCTTTAGTGTTGCTCTTCCTGAAGTGAAGTATCAGAACGGGGATCAAATCCTGGGGTACTACGATCGCGTCCTGCGTGAGCTACAAGCGATACCGGCGGTGCAGTCTGTGGCTTGCGTTTCCAGTGTCCCATCAAGTTGGTCCTGGAACTGGACGGAGTACAAAGCCGAGGGCGCGCCTCCAGCCACTCCGGGAGAAATGCCATCGACGATTTCTCAAATCGTCAGCCCCGATTTCTTCGCTACCTTGCGGATTCCTTTGCTGAAAGGACGGCTCTTTTCCGCGGAGGATACTCACAATTCCGTTCCGGTTGCCGTCATCACCGAGGCCATGGCGCGCCACAATTGGGGGGATCGGGATCCGATCGGGAAACACGTGAAGCTCGGTCGCGACAGCCACGAACCGGAGCGTCTGATTGTTGGCGTAGCGGGGGACATTCGGGCAAATGTGCTGGATCCCAATCTGAACCCCACAACATATATCCCCCTAACCCAAATGCCGCCTCAATCGACATCCTTCGTTCTGCGCACGACTACGGATCCGCGTGCTGTGGCGGCGGCAGCCATCGCACAAATGAGAAACGCCGATCCCTCGGTGCCGGCTTACGACGTCCGCACTCTCGAGCAGGGGATTGCCGACAATATGAGCGGCATTGAGTCTTCGGCGCGCATGATGATGGTGTTCGCGGTCGTCGCCCTGACGCTCGCCGCTGCTGGAATTTTTGCAGTCATGGCCTATGCCGTGAGCAAGCGCACCCACGAGATCGGAGTGCGCATGGCCTTGGGCGCACAACGTAATGACGTCCTGCGACTGGTGATCTCATCGGCACTCAAGATGGCCGCGTTGGGACTGGGCATCGGGCTTTGCGTGGTTGGTCTTTTGGCGCACGCGCTTTCCAGTGTGCTGTTCGGCGTAGTCCAAGTGGATGCGTCGGTGTTTGCGCTACTGACTTTTCTCCTGGCAACGGCGGCGGTCGTGGCAGCTTATGTTCCCGCCCGCTGGGCGACCAGGGTGGATCCCATGCAGGCCCTGCGTTATGAATAAGTTCGGAAATTGGAGATCAAAATGATTCAGCTGAAAAATCTTGAGCGCAGTTACAAAACGCCCGCCGGGCAAACCTGGGTGCTCCGGCGTGTCCATCTTGAAATTCGCGAAAGTGAATTCATCACCGTCATGGGACCCTCGGGCGCCGGCAAGTCTTCCTTGCTGAATGTCCTCGCACTACTCGACGACGCATGGGAGGGCGAATACTGGTTCCGTGACGAGGCCGTTCACGGCTTGAAACGCAAGCAGCGTGCGGAACTCGCGAAGCGCAACGTAGGTATGGTGTTTCAGAGCTATCACCTGCTGGATGACCTCACGGTGCAGGAGAACATTGATCTTCCGCTCTCGTATAAAGACATTCCGCGCCGGGAGCGGCAGAGTCTGGTGGCCGACACGCTCGATCGCTTTCAGATCGTAGCCAAGAAAGATCTGTATCCCAGCCAACTCTCCGGAGGGCAACAACAACTGGTGGGCATTGCGCGCGCGGTCATCCACAAGCCGGCTTTGCTGCTAGCGGATGAGCCGACGGGAAATCTTCATTCGACACAAGCAAAGGAGATCATGGAACTTTTCCGAGACCTGAATCAGCAAGGAACAACCATCGTGCAAGTCACGCACTCGGAGACCAATGCTGCCTACGGCAGTCGCACCATTCAGCTGCGTGACGGCTGGATGGTCGGAGACACCGCGAACCCGACGCTCCCCCAACCGGCGGAGGTCAGCGCATCGTGAGCTTATTTTCTAGATTTGGCGGAGTAATCGGGACCTTCATTTCTATGCAACTCGTCGTGTCCGGCATCTTGTTCGCGCAAACTCAATCTTCGTCTTCGGCACAGACAAGCCCGGGGCAACCGTCCGTCTCCGTGAACTTCGAGATGCCGAAGTCGCACAATCCGCTGAACGCATACGCTCCAGCCTCGGTTCCCGAGCCGGTGTTGTCGAACTCTCCCCACCTCGACCAACTTGTGCGCGAGGGCAAGCTCTACCTGTCACTGAAAGATGCCATCGACCTCGCGCTCGAAGACAATCTCGATCTGGCAATCGCTCGTTACAACCTGCCAATTGCAAATACAGATATTCTGCGCACGCAGGCTGGGGGATTTTTTCGTGGCGTAAACACGGGCGTGGTCCAGGGAACTCCGGGCGGTGGCGTCGGCGGATTCGGCACCGGCGCGCCGGGTGCTGGAGCCGGCGGCACGACGAGCGGCGCTGGTGGCGCGGGTGCAGGCGCATCGGGTCTCGTGCAATCTACTCTTGGTGCCGGAACCGCGGTTTCTTCCTACGATCCGGCGCTCAATGCAAACATAGGCGACGAGCACCAAACCACTCCTCTGTCAAACCTTACGCTCAACGGTGTTCCCACCCTGCAGACGAACACCGGGCAATTCAATGTCAATTATTCGCAGGCATTTCCGACCGGCACGACGTTTTCGCTTAGCTTCAACAACTATCGTCAAACCACGAACAGTATCTTCACTAGCTTGTCGCCTGTTTTGGGTTCCCAATACCGAGTCGAGTTTCAGCAACAGCTGCTGGCCGGATTCGGCTTCGGCCCGAATCTGCGCTATCTGCGCATCGCGCGCAACAATAAGAAGATTTCTGACATCGCCTTCAAAGACCAGGTAACGGCAACGGTGACCCAGATCAAGAACATTTACTGGGATCTGGTGAGCGCCTACGAACAGACCCAGGTGAACGAGCAATCTTCCGCTTTTGCGCGACAGACCCTGGAGAATGCTAAGAAACAGATGCAGCTGGAATCCGTACCTGCCATGGATGTAATGCGGGCAGAAGCCGAAGTCTCGAAACGGGATCAGGATTTGACTGTTGCCCGCACCAACCTGCAATTGCAGGAAACGCTAATGAAGAACGCGATCACCAAGAGTCTGGACGATCCCACCCTGGAAGCCATGCCGGTGGTGCCCACCGACCGGATGGAGTCGGTCCAAACTTCTACCCAAGGGCCGATCCAGGATCTTATCGCAACCGCGTTGCGAGACCGGCCGGAACTGGCTGAGTCAGACGTGGATCTCGTGAACCGCCGCATCAGCCGGAGCGCGGCGCGCAACGCTCTGCTGCCGACATTGTCCCTCGTCGGTTTCTACGGTGGATCGGGGCTGGCGGGACTGCTGAATCCAGTATTTTCCGGCACGAACAGTTCTGCAGTGCCCACGGATTTTGGCGGCGCCCTGCAGGGCGCATTCAATAGCAGTGCTCCCGACTACTATGTCGGGTTGAATTTGAATATCCCCTTTCGCAATCGGGTCGCAAAAGCCGACCAGTACCGATCCGAACTGGAATACCGCCAGGCCGAACTGCGCATGGAGCAGCTAAAGAAACAGGTACGAATTGAAGTGCGCAATGCGCAATTTGCGCTCGACCAAACCGGAGCCCGGGTAGAAGCGGCCCGCAAGGCCCGAGACCTGGCTCAACGCACCTTCGACATCACAAAAAAAGAGCAGGAACTGGGAGCTGGGTCCAGCTACCAGACTCTCTCAGCGCAACGCGATCTCGCCCTGGCCGAACTGGACCTGGTCAGCGCGATGACCACTTACGAGAAGGCCAAAGTCGAACTGGATCGCGTCACCGGTACGACGTTGGAGCATAATGGCATACTGATTCAGGACGCGATCAGCGGCGTGGTCTCCCACCACACGCCCTAATTAACCATGCCAACGTCACTCAAAACCGGAGACGATGTCACAGTATCCCAGCCGGACTCCGCAGCACCGATCCGGATTCTAGCCGCGGATGATCAGGAACATATTCTCGACGCCCTGGACTTCCTGCTTCACCCGCAGGGTTACCGCGTCGACAAGGCTCGGTCGCCAGTGTTGGTGCGCGAGGCGCTGAAGAGCACTTCCTACGATGCCATCCTTATCGATCTGAATTACACGCGCGACACTACCTCTGGGCAGGAAGGGCTTGATCTCCTTTCGGAAATTGTGGCAGTCGATGCCACGGTTCCGGTCATCGTCATGACCGCCTGGGCCAACGTTGAACTGGCGGTTGAGGCGATGCGGCGCGGGGCCCGCGACTTTGTGCAAAAGCCATGGGAAAACGAACGGCTGGTCGCGATATTGCGGACGCAGGTGGAACTGCATCGAGCGCTGCAGCACGCTGCACGCCTGGAAGCAGAAAACCGCCTCCTCCGCGCTGAGGGCCGTCCAGAGTTCCTGGCGACCGCCCCCGCCATGCAAACCGTGCTGGAAACGATGTCGCGCGTCGGCCCCTCCGACGCTAATGTCCTGATCACCGGCGAGCATGGCACCGGAAAAGAAGTCGTGGCACGAACCTTACATGCGCTCTCGGCGCGCGCATCCCGTCCTCTGGTGGCCGTAAACACAGGCGCAATTCCCGATGGAGTGTTTGAGAGCGAGTTGTTTGGCCACGTCAAAGGCGCATTCACTGATGCACGCACAGACCGCATCGGCCGGTTCGAACTCGCCGACGGCGGCACGATTTTTCTGGACGAGATCGGCAACGTTCCCCTCCGCCAGCAAGCCAAGCTCCTGCGGGTTCTTGAATCTGGTGAAGTTGAGAGGGTGGGCTCGTCCCGTTCACGCCGGGTGAATGTACGCGTACTTTCGGCTACGAACACGGACCTTCCCGCCGCGTGCCAGGCGGGACAATTCCGCGAGGATCTTCTTTTTCGCTTGAATACCGTGGAGGTCCGAGTTCCGCCCCTGCGTGAAAGACGCGAGGACATCGCTGTGCTAGGGGCGCATTTTCTGGCACGTTATGCCACCCGATACCGGCGTCCTGTGCAGAGGTTCGATCCCGCGGCGTTGCAGGCCATGATGCAATACTCGTGGCCAGGAAATGTGAGGGAATTGGAACATACGATTGAGCGCGCCGTGTTAATGAGCCGTACGGCTGAGATTCAGCCCGCTGATCTCTCACTGAGTTCCCCTCGCGCACAGACTCAGAACCTGGAAGACCTGAGCCTGGAGGCGGTGGAAGCGGTGTTGGTGCGCAAGGCGCTCCAGCGCTTCCAGGGAAACGTGAGCCAGGCGGCGGAGGCCCTGGGCTTGAGCCGTGGCGCGCTATATCGACGCATGGAGAAATATGGGCTCTAGCCCCATTACTCCGAGGTCAAACCGTCCCCGAAAACGAGCCCGCCTTCTCTACGAACATCGAATCAGCCTCTACTCCTTCCTGGTTGCACTTCCCGGACTACTCGTGAGCTCGGTTCTGCTCTGGATGCAGCCTTGGAGTACCAGCTCCCGGCTGGCTCTGACGGGCGCTGAGCTCTTTGTCTGGTGGCTGCTGGCCCTCGCACTCCAGGAGCAAACCACGCGACCTCTGCAGACGCTGTCCAACGTGATCGGATCGCTGCGCGAGGAAGACTACTCATTTCGTGCACGCAATGCGACCGCCGAAGACGCCCTGGGCGAGCTCTCTCTCGAGGTCAACGCACTAGCGGATATGCTTTCGTCAGAGAAAGTAAGGACGATCGAAGCGACTGCGCTGCTGCAACGCGTGGTCGATGAAATCGATGCTCCCTTGTTTGCATTCGATCCCGCTACGCTGTTGCGTCTGGTCAATCCGGCGGGCGAACACCTGCTTCGCCAAAACAAGATCCGGATGATGGGCCGCAAGGCAGCGGACCTGGGACTGCAGGAATGTCTCACTGCGACCAATGAGACAGTTGTCGAACTCAATGTTGGTGAGTCGCAAGCCCGCTGGCTCTTGCGCCGAAGTTCCTTTCGACAGGCCGGCGTACCTCACACTCTCGTGGTGCTGTCGGATGTAAGTCGCGCGCTCCGGGAAGAGGAAAGACGAGCCTGGCAGAGACTGATTCGAGTGCTCGGCCACGAGCTGAGCAATTCTCTCGCGCCGATTAAGTCGATTGCCGGAAGTCTCAGTTCGCGAGTTCAGTCAGCCGAGATCGATTCCGATGTGCGCAATGATCTGCAGCGAGGACTCGAGATTATCGAGACGCGCTCAGCATCTTTGCAGCGATTTCTCGAGGCCTATCGCAAGTTGGCTCAGATGCCGAAACCCAATCTGAAAGATGTCCCGCTGGGCGCTCTCGTCTCGCGGGTCGCCGCTCTCGAGATGCGGGTTGGGGTGTGCGTGAGGGAAGGACCCGAAGTCATTTTTCAGGCCGATCCCGATCAATTGGAGCAGATGCTCATCAATCTGATCCGGAATGCCGCCGATGCAGTTCTGGAAAACATCGGCGCAGCAGCGAAAATCTCTGCCAACCAAGGAACCCAGACGCAGATCGCCGATGTCGTGGTTCGCTGGGATGCTGATGCTAATCAGGTGATGCTCGCGATTGAAGACAAGGGCCCCGGGCTCCTGAATCCAGCTAATGCGTTCACTCCCTTCTACACCACCAAACCCAACGGAAGCGGCGTAGGTCTGGTCCTCTGCCGCCAGATCGCGGAAGCCCACAATGGGTCGATTGAAATCAGCAACCGGCAAGACAGCCACGGTTGCCTGGTCAAGATTGTTTTGCCGCGATTAGCGTACAGCCCGACCGCGCCGACGAATCTCGCGAGCTGATCGGTCAGGTTATCCGTGGGGCTCGGCTGCAGGAGCAGCCTCGGAGTTCGTGAGTGTCAGGGCTGACGAGCTTCAGCCGTCAAGCCGGCCGAGTCGCCCGCGACGGGACGCCCGGGCTGAAGCGGACTCGTTCCACCTGGCGGCCGGCGCTCGATGGTTCCGATGACCGGAGCCTCGTTCAGCCCGTCCACACGGGGCCGGTGGGCAAACGCTTGCTCGCTGCACATGCGGTCGATCATGCGCTGTTGCCGACTGCTGAGAACGGCGTGAGGGACAATGGGGAAATTGCGGAATACCCACACCAGATACACCCGCTGGAAGAAGGATGGTATCAAATACCGCGGTCCGATGGGAGTTTGCACCCGCACCACACCGGCCGCCAGTTTATCGATCAACATACTGGGCCCGCCCGTCACCTGAGTTTTGACAGAGCAATTCTAGGGCCGCCATTATTGCACCGCGAGCGATGCAATGGAAGCCTTTTTTTCACACATTTAATCGGCAGGTCGTGGGTGCGAACTTAGGGACCGTGCAATTTTAGGAGGGATGTCCTCCTCTTTTCTACACGACAGTGAAGAAGCGAAATCGCCCGAAACCGCCTATTAGACTGCCATCTCGGGGAGGATGTCCATGCGGCGGATCTGGGCGGCCACCCCGAAGTCGGAGCCCTGTTCCTCGACCCGAACAATCGTCGCCTGGCAGCAGACCCAGCATTTCTCGCCTGAAGTGAGTTCCGGCGGGAGGATTAGTACCAGCTCGACGTCGGTGCCCTTCTCCATCTTGGAATTCGTATAGAGGAAGACGCCGTTGGCGCTGACATCGCGGGTTTGGGCGGTGTGGTCGATGCCCTTGGCAGTGCGCACTCGCGTGGAGACACGGGCGGGAATTCTGGTTCCGGAGCGGCGCTCTCCGTCAGGCTTCATAGGCGCACAAATGGCCCACCTACTGTACACCAAGCCGGGCGATTGGACGAGGGGTTCCGGGCTCCAGCTTGCAGAGCCCGGATTCGGAGCGGACTTAGATATTGGGACGCTTGGAGCGAGCTGCCGGTACCACTAATGCCTGCTCCATCGTCGGCACGTTGGTGCCGCGGAGTTTGGCCTCGGCGGCATGCAACTTCTCGGTTTGCATCGTCTGGTAGTAGGCCTGGACCAGCAACTCCATGGTGAAAGGATTGTCCTGATCCTCTTCCAGGTGTGGGATGGCATCTTCGTATTTCTTCTGCTCTATAAGGAGTGTTCCGGAGGCGCCGTTGTACGAACTCTGGATGACGCGGTTGCGGCTGCCGCTGGCTATGGCTTCAAGCTGCTGTAACGACTTGTCCGCGAGTGCCTGATTCCCTCCGTGGGCGGCATGCACGACGCGTGAGCGAAGAATGCGCGAGAGCTCTTCCTCGCGGTCTGAGATCGAGATGGTGGAGCGATGATCCAGTGACTCTTCAGCCAGCTTGAGATGCTTCAGAGCGATGCTGTCGTCGGCCTGATACTCGGCCATATGCCGCAGCGCCTGCGCTTCCTGCAGGTCCTGATTCTTGGCGTGAGCGGCCTCAGCGATCTGCTGGAACTGGCGGTCGGCTTCAGCGAAGTTGACGTCGCGGACGTAGGTCATTGCCTTCTGCATGGCGTAGGTCAGGCGGTCGGCTTCGTTGTGGGCGAAGCGAATGGCCTTGTCATATTCGAGGCGAGCCTGTTCCTGGTTACCCATCAGGGCATACGTGTCACCAAGTCCGAGTTGCGAGGTGACGAAGTCAGGATCGATCTTGAGCGCGGCGCGATAGTGGGCGAGCGAACTCTCGAAGTCCCCAGCCATGCGCTTTAACTCGCCGTAGGAGTCCTGCGGATTGGGCTCCTTGGGAAGCAACGCGACGTAACGATCCATGGCGTCAAATGCCTTATCGAATTCACGGTTGCGGGCTTGCACGTACGCCAGATCGTTCAGAGCCGCTGGGTAGTTCTTGTCGATGGCGAGCGCCTTTTCCATCATGTGCTGCGCCTGATCGTTCCCGTTCTCTCCCATGAGCCAGTTGCCCGCGAGATAGAGAAGGTGCTTGTCGCGGGGATACATGGCGAGCATGTCGTTCATCGCCGTAATGCCGCCGAGGAAGTCTCCTTCCTCGACTTTGACAATCCAGGCAACCATCAACTGTTCGCCGGGAGTGGTCCTGGGGGCAAGATCTTTTGCTTTGTTGCGCGCGGCGCTAACTTCCTGAGGATTGCCGCTGTTGAACGCGATCCAGGCCCAAGCGACGGCGAGATTGGGATCTTCTTTCACCGCGGCGCGCCAGTCATCATTGCAGCGCTCGAGATAGAGGTTCTCGTAATCTTCCATGCCCTTCACATAGAGATCGCGGGCTTTGGCGGATGAAGTCGTGACCGGCAGCGTGGCGGACTTGCCAGACTTGGCGCTGTGCGCAAACTGCGGCACGGCTAACAGCGCCACGACTGCACAGAACTTCAAAATAAAAGGGCGGCGCATCAGGTTCTCCGAAACAGATCTTATGGGGAGGGTCTAACAACCGGAGGGTAACATCGGCGTAACCGGAGAACGAGGTAACGAAAGGCAGTGGACCGGAGGGAGCAGGAATTTTGTGATTGGGCGATTGGGATGATTCAGCAATTGGGAGGCTCTGGACGCCCGACCAGATTGCTAACCTTCCCTTTTTGGCCGCGAGGAAACTCTTTTGGGATCGCGAACCTGGAGCCAACCGGAGTTCCACTTTTGAAACCGATATTACCGATTGGTTAATCCCCCACCCCCACCCCCCTCCCCCCTGATCTTTTGGAATCATCATGTTAGAGGAAGAAGTCCCGCAATATCTTGGGGCTCAGTGAGTTGCAGGCAAAATATTGATATCAAAGAGCTTAGCTTGACTATACTAGCAAGAGCCACGCTGACGCGTAGGCGTAGGATGGCGCAAAACGGCGGACGGGCACAAGGGCAGATGTCACAGCGGGCTGTGGATTTCCGTGTAAGCGAAAGGCAGGAAGGACGCAAAAAACGGCCCCTGCCGCTACAGGCAGGGGCCGTCGAAGTCAAAGAAGCTAGAAGATGATCTTGGCTGCCAGCTGCAGGTTAAACGCTTCGCCTGGGCCGATACCAGGGGCCCCGTTGAAGTCGCCGATCGTGTCCGTGACTTGGCCAAACCCTTTGGCTGTGGTGCAAATACCCGTCGTCGGGTCGGCACCGCAGGAGCCGCCCACAGAGCCGACTCCCGACGCCAAATTGATATGGTTGAACAGGTTGAACATCTCGGCACGCAGCTGCAGCTTCAGTTGCTCCTTAATCTGGATATTCTTAACGACTGACAAATCCAAATCGCGGAATCCAGGCCCGGCGATCTGGTTACGCCGCAGATTGCCGCCAAGATAGGAACCCGTGGGGCACGATCCGACGCCGGGCGAGCAGAACGCGGACGGATTCCACCACTGCATGCCTGTGAAACCGTTGACATTCTTCTGGAACGAGTGAGACACACCGGCAAACGGATCGCCTATACGACTCAAGCCTAGGAGTACTTCATCCGTCGGCTGTCCGCTATGGAATGTCATCAGACTGTTGATGGACCATCCGTGCGACAGCCACCTTGGGCCACGCGAGGAGCCGGGGATGTCCCAAGTGAAAACGCCGGACAAGTTGTGGCGTGTATCGAAGTCGCCGTTCCCGTAATCGGCCTTGAGGTTCCCGGTCACATCCGCGAGGACGCCGCGATACTCGCTGATTTGGTCCAGCGTGTGCGCCCAGGTGTAAGCAAACTGTGTGCTTAAACCGTGCCAAGTCCTGAGACGCAATGTGGACTGCAGGGCATTGTAGTTTGAAGTGCCAATGCTATTCTGCTGATTGACAGCACCAATGTTGGGATACTGGCAAGTGCTCGGGGCATTCGCGCATGGACCGAATTGGTTGTTGGAGTTGATGTTCTCAACGATCGAGAGCCGTCGCCCCTGTGTCCCGACATAGCCGATCTGCCAAACGATCCCATTGCCGAGGCCCTTCTGCACGTTCAGGCTGTATTCAAGGAAGTACGGTGTGCGGAAATTTTGATTGACCGAGAATACGTCGAATGCGGACGTGATCCCTTGAGACACACAGTTCAAACTTGGGCAGGTTTGAACACCAGGGAAGATGTTCTGGTTGGGTTGCCAAGTGTACCCGGCGGCCGAGTACACCGAAACCGGTTTAGGGCCAGCTGGGTTGTCCTCTAGGCCGTCAGCATTGTTTGGCGGGCGGAAATCGAGGAAGGGGTTCATGTTGATCTGATCGTAGTGGATACCAAATGAGCCTCGCAGGACGAGATCGCTGTGGCTGCCCGGCTGATAGGCAAAACCAACTCGAGGTGCGATGGCTTTCCTGTCGGGAGGAAAGATCGAATCGATCCCGTTGCCCTGGATTACGAGTCCTCTTCCCGGAATGAACACAGCCAAATCCTTGCTGCCATTATGCAGAGGACCGAAATAGTCCCAGCGAAGCCCAAGGTTCAAGTTCAACCTCGAAGTCACTTGCCAGGCATCCTGGGCAAACAGGTTGAAGCCATTGACCAGTACCTTTCGCTCTGCATTTCCAACCGTGATGCTGGAAGAGGACACGTCGCCCGAGAGAAAATCAGCAAGTGCAGCGATATTGGGATCACCCGCCAGAATCGCACATCCGGCCGGCAAGGAGGTTCCTACCTTTGGAGCACAAGTTCCGGTAGTGGAGTTGTAAGGTCCTTGCGTTCCGTCAAATGTAAATTTCCCCAGCGAGTGACGGAAATAAAATTCGTCCACGCGGCCTTGACGGAACTCGGCTCCAAATCGCATCTGATGCTTTCCAAAATTGTAGGAAACGATGTCCGCCAGCATGCCGGTAATGTCGTTACGACCTTCGGGCGGCGTGATTCCCACCTGTTCGAAACCACCGATAATGATGTTGGGAGCACCCAGGATAGGCTGGCCATGGATCGTCGCATCCGGGCTCAGAAAGAGGCCGTAGGAGTGAGTATCGAAGCTGTGGTTCGCGTCGTTGAATACCTGGTTGAAATAGTTGACTCCAAACAATAACTGATTCGTCATACTCGGGGTCAGCACGGAGTTCAAGGTGACAGCGTAGTTGTAAACGTGAATCGGTGCTTTTTCGAAGTAGTACGTCAGGTTTGAGCTGGCCGTTGCCAGAGCTGCGCTACCCCCGAGCGGGGCGATCTGGTCGCCCTGTCCTCCAAACCAACGTCCCGACAGGTGATGTTTCTCGTTGAAGTTGTGGTCCAGCTTGATCACGCCGTTGTAGCTGTAGCCGATCGAAGGGTTAGTGGCGAAGTAGTTGCTCGGCGAAGCAGGAAGATTGGCAATGTAGCTAGGCCAAAAATTTGCTTCCATATGCTGAGAAATCGTGCTTTGCGGAACCGGAGCGTAAGCTCCGTATTTGTTCCCCGCATTCGCCAATACCGCGGCGGCTTCGCCGAAGTACGCGGAGGAAGGCTCTGTAGCCTGGCCGGAGAGTCCGATCGTGTATTTCTGTTTCTCGAAAGTTACAAACCAGAATGTCTTGTCTTTAACGATCGGCCCACCGAGGGAGAAACCGAAGTTCTCATTGCGCAAGGGAGGCTTCTTTGTGGGCAGTCCCGCAGCCGCGAGCTCGCTCGGAATGAAGAATGGCGTAGCCGCGCCGAAGGCTGTGTTGCGGTTGAAGTAGTAGGCAGAACCGTGAATCTGATTCGCTCCGGATTTCAGCACGACATTGACGATGCCTCCAGCGTTACGGCCGCCCTCGGCGGCAGAAGCTGTTTGCGATGCGAATTCGTCGACAGCGTCGAGCGGCATGATGACGCCGGCGATGCCGGAGACCCCCCCCTGATTGACAGCGGGAATGTTATGCCAGAAGTCATTGTTGTCGACGCCGTCAATCTGCCAGTTCATCTGGTTGGCGCGGGTGCCGTTGAGGGAGCCAAATCCGCCTACCGAGTAGCCTGAATAGCCCGGCTGGACCGCGATGAATTGGGTGAAGTCACGGCCGTTCATGGGTACGTCTTGCACGGACTCGGTGGGAAGGATGTTGTCCTGGGCAGCGGTCGTCGTGTCGAGGGTCAAGGCAGCGGCCGACACCTCCACGACGGTCGTACCTGCCGCTCCCGGAGTGAGTTTAACGGGCAGGGTATAGGCGCCGCCGGCGGTTACGGCTACATTGTCGACAGTAGTGGGACGGAAGCCAGATGCTGTAACGTCAATTTTGTATGTACCGAGTGGCAGGTCCTGAAAGGCAAACTGGCCGTCACTGGTGGTCAGGCTTGTGAGCGTAACGCCCGTCGCGGTGTTGGTGGCTTTCACATTGGCGCCATTCACGACGGCGCCCGAAGCATCGGTCACGGTGCCGTTAATCGCACCGCGGAAGGTCTGGCTGAACAGGGTGGAAGCAAACAGCAACAACATGAGGGTCGACCAAAACAGGTGTCTCATCATCGCCACTCCGGCAAATTCGAATTTTTATCTTGTTTCTTGAAAAACGTTGGCTCAGACGTGGAGCCCCAGAAACCTGGAACTGGTTTGCTCCAAAGGTTGCACTTCTGCGTCCAAAGCTGGCAGGAGTTCAATGAACTCCTATTTTTCAACGTTTTACCTCTCAATGTCGCAATGAGAGCGTGGCGCAACGTCGAGGAATGATATGAGAATCAGTAGAACTAATCCGTGAAATAACATCCATCAGGAACGAGATTGGCCTCTCGGTCGATCTCTTTCATTTTCATTCCGCGTCTAGAAGCTTCCAATGTTTTGTATATAAAAGAGATGCGGCGCCCCACCCGCAAAAAAGCTGCGAAGAACATTAATCAAACAGGACCGCAAGAGTCAACTAGAGAGTTTTTGGAGGAACGGGCTGTCGCGGGCGAGGCGCCCACGCCACGAACTGCTTAAAACGTGAAGGCTACTCCGCCGCGGACGGAGCGGGCTGAATCCACCAGATAGACCGTGTGACCATCCTGGCCCAGCACGGGCACATAGCCTTGGGCGAGCAGGTTGCGGATATCAATCAACGCTTCCATGTGGCCGCCGAGGGTGGGAATAGGCTGGCGGATAAAGATGTTCAGGAAGGGATCGCTCTGTCCGGGGGACGCGTTGAACATGTCCACCGGGGTGAGGGCCGGACCGTTGATCCAGCGATAGGACGCGATCCAGCGGGTATGTGTGCGCCCGACGGTGCCGCTTAATTTGGCGGCCAACGCATGGCGGCGTTCGCTGGAGATCCACTGCTGCGCCTGCTGAATGGAAACGTCGGGGTGAGAGAGGTCCAACACGCCACCGTATGCGTAATCCAGCGTAGCGGTGAGATCGGAGGCGAATTTGTGCTGCAGCACGACTCGCACGCCGCTGGTGTCGAGATTACGGGCGGCGTAGCTGAAGGTGCCGGAAGTCAGATCGGGAAGCAGGAACCCGTTGGCCGATGTCACGTCCCCCACACCGGTGAGGGCCGGATCCGTGATGCGATCGGAAAACACGGCGACCTGGAAATTGGTCTTTCCCACGCGTTGCGAGACGCTGACTTCGTGGTGATGCGCATTCTCCAACCTGGGTGAGAAGCTCAGAAGGCTGACCCGGGGATTGGATTCGCTCAAATCCGCGGGAGCGGAATCGAATCCCTTCTCTGTGCGCGTATCCGGACGCGAGGTGGTGTAGTCGTATTCGAGCACGGTGTTCGGGGAGACATGGAAATCGGCTGAAACGTAAGGACGGAACGCGGTCAAGTGGCCGAGGAACTGGATGGTCTGAAGCTCACTGCCGAACTTGAGTTCGACGATGTCGCCCAGGACAAAGTCATCTCCTGCCGAAAGCGCCAGCGCCTGGAGCGCGGCGTTGTGCAGGTTGGGATCGGAAGGAGCGAAACGGCTGACGCTCAAAGCCATGGTCGGCGCGGAACCATTTTGCAGGCGATGCGAGTAACGCGCGCGGACCACGGCGGAAGGCAGGTTCTCACCGTAGGCCACATTGCCACTGAACGCGAGGTGCCCGTCGGAGAAGATGGAGCGCTCCAAAGTAAAGCTGGTGCTCATGTCCGAACCGGTGCCGTAACCTGCTGCGGCCGAACCGGCAACGAACGAGACCTGCCCGGTGAAATCATGATTCTGCTTCTCGGCGGGAAGAGGATCGTCGAAGATACGCAGAATGGGGCGATTGGCAACCGAACGCAGAGTCCACTTCCAATCGTCATCATCGGGGAGATTGCGGACCGGGCCGAGTTGCATCGCACCGAGAAGAGTGCTCAACGTGATGTTCACATTCACGCGGGCGCCGGCACGCAGTCCGATCTTCTCGCGAAGAGCGGGCAAGAAGGAAGGAGCGGTGACCTTCAGGCTGTAGAAGCCGGGCAACAGGCCGGTGGCGGTGTAGTGGCCCGCGTCATCGGTGAAGACGGTGAGGGTGCGGTTGGCAGCGCCGAGAATCTGAACCACGGCGCCCATCTGGGGAATACCCGAGTTGGTGCGCACGAATCCGGAGATCGCTCCTGGCTGCTCTGCAGCCAGAGCCGGAAACGAGAGCCCAAATATAAACGCCCAAGTTGCGAGCTTATTCAGCTTCAACTCTGCCCCACCCCCTGGGGGAATGCAGGGAGTTACTCTACTGCAAACATCGCGGACGGATCAACGGTCTGCTTGGAAACGTTGTCGTTCACCTTGATCTGAATGCGGTAAACGCCCGGCTGAAGGTTAGCAGCCGCGATCGACTTCTGCAAGGTGACCTGGTCACCGACATTGCCCATCGTGTCGGTGCTCTCGACTTTCTGCACCACCGATTTATTGGTGGCTACGTTGGTGATGTCGTACTCGAAGGTGGCGGAAGACTTGTGCGTCTTCTCGTCCACACTGAGATTATAAACCTGCATCCAGAAATTTAGCTTCTGATCGCGGTCGCGCTTGAACACGGCCGGCTTGCCGTCAGCCGGGCCGACCCGTGGACGGATCTTCATAGTGCCGATTACAAAACTGCCTGTGCCAATCTGCGTGGTCGGAACCTTCTCCATCTGATCGGCCACAATCAAGGTAGAGGTTGCGAGCTTATCCTCGGAGTATTCCGGAACGGTAATGCTTCGGCTGAACACGCCCTTGCGATCGCCGTTCACATCTTTGACCGCGATGTAAAGCTTGTAGTGGCCAGCACGCAGCGGCAGCGCCTTCCAGTATACGGAGGCGTTCTCAGCGGTGCGAGGCAGCAACTCGGCGGGCACATCGACCTGTACGGTGTCTTCGAAGGTCTGAACGATTTTGCCGGTAAGCGTGGAGAGCTTGCCGTAGATATTGACGGTGCCGCGCTGCACGCCTTCCTTGTTGACGAAGGTGATGTCGCGGTTCCGCATCTGGATGGTGACGGGAACTAACACCGTGTCGCTCGTCACCTTCACAAAGTCAGAACGGACATCAAAGGGCATCGGGTTGAGGATGACCTTGGAATTGACCTCTTCGGTCAGGTCCGTGAACTTGATTTTGGGCGCCTGCTGCAGTTTGGCAAACTGTTCGAGCCGATCGAATTCCTTGCTCTGGAGCGCTTGGCTGTCAGGCCCCTGGCCCAGACGCTCCAAGCCGCCGCCATTGAAGCGCGCCGCCTTATTGGACATGCCCATCTGTTCCCACATCGTCAGGCCGGCATTCGGAGTGTAGAGCAGGGCGTCTTTCTCGGAGCGGTCCATGGTCATGTGGTACTCGCCGCACATGCACGTGTCCACGAATTCGATGATGACTTCCTGACCGATACCTTCGATGTAGCGGTAGCGCCATTGCTCAAAGGGGAAGGTGGAAGTTTCTCCGCCGCCTTCTTCCATGGGACGCTCGTAGGAGCCGCCGGAGGGATGAGACTCGATTTCATCGGGCTTGCCATAGACGATGTAGATGCGGCCGCGATCGGTCTTCCAGCCGGGAACGCCGGCGGCGAAATGCTCGTTGGCGTAGGCAATGCGCTGGTAGTGCTCTTCCTTGTATTCGTTTTCCTCGGTGTCGGGCGTGGGATCGCGGCGCTGCCAGAAGGCTTCGATGAAGTTGTCGCGCTCTTCGTCGTTGGAGAGCTGCTTGAAAGCGGCGCGCTCTTCATCGGTGATGATGTAGGCCACATCTTCGTCGAGCCACTTCTTGTAGGGCTTGCTCAATTCCTGCTTGAGGGCGCGGGCATTCTTTTTGCGCTGTTTCTCGTCGGTAGGCCGCTTGAGGGGATCAGCAGTATCTGGAGGTTGCGCCTGGGCGGTCGCCGCCTTGTCGGTCGACTGCGGATTGGCCTGCGGCTCGTCTTTGGGCTGGTCCTTTGGCTGATCCTGCGCGACGGCTGCGGAGGCCATAAAACCCACAACTGAAACGAGCGCTATTTGGAGAATTCGGTGAAAAGAAAGCCGGAACATGAGGGGACTCCTACCAGACAACCGTCGTCTGCTCATTTTAGGCTCTTGCCATGGTGAAAGCAAGGTTAAGTCTTGCCCGGAGAACTAATTGAGGCCCTTGTGCCGCGCTACGTAGGAAGCTGTGGAAACGCGCCCGAGTTGCCTGGCAAGCGAGAAAGATTTGCCGGGAATGAGACTGGTTGAACGGGTCGGCCGCGACGGGCGAGACGCCCGCCGCTACAGCCGCCGGGGGCGGCGGCACTACGGATAAGCACTGCCATCTCTTGAAATACAGGTTTATAATGGGATGTTCCGGGGGCGGTTAGTACATTCCCCACGTAACGGGTCTCGGCACTCCTTCTAATCTGATCGGGAACTTTCTCTGGGACAGGCACGTAACAGAGAATGTGTGTCCGTCATCCGGACCGGCGGGGATAACGATTTTCTGGCCAGATAAACGTTCTTGTCTCGCATCTGACTCAGAGAGAACAGGTTCCCCCGGATGTGACGGGAGCTATGAAAGTCTGGAAAAAAATCGCAATCGGCGTCGGGGTGCTGGTTGTATTAGCGCTCATCATTGGTTTCACGGTCCATCAGAGCAGCAAGAACGTGGCGACCGTGCAGACCGGAAAAGCGCAGCGCCAGGACCTGTCCACCATCGTGAGCGCTTCGGGGGAGATTAAGCCGAAGACTTACGTCAATATCGGAGCCAACGCTTACGGAAAGATCACCCACCTGTACGTGAAAGAGGGGGATCACGTGAAGAGGGGACAGCTGCTGGCGCAACTGGAAAACGTGCAGTCGTCGGCGGATGTAAACGCGAACGAAGCGTCATTGCAGGCGGCGCAGACGGACGCGATTGCGGCAGACGCCGGACTCAAAACTTCGCAGGCGGACCTGCTGCGTGCCCACGCCGACTACGACCGCAACAAATTGGATTGGGATCGCGCCCAGAGTTTGTACAAGGATGGGCTGATCTCAAAGTCGGATTTTGACAGCCGCAAGAATGCGTGGGCCACAGCGGACGCGGGGTTGACGCAGGCGCAAGCCCGCGTAGCGCAAGCCAAAGCGCAGAAAGACTCGTCCGAGCGGCACGTCGCGCAAGCTCAGGCGACGCTGGCTCATTATGCGGACCTGCTTAAGAAGACCACATATCCAGCACCGTTTGATGGCGTCGTCACGAATCTTCCCGTGCGGGAAGGGGAGTCGGTGGTCGTCGGCATTCAGAACGCGCAGGGCAGCACGCTGATGACCATTGCCGACATGTCCGTCATCACGGCGGAAGTGAAGGTCGACGAGACCGACATCGTGAACGTAAAGCTGGGACAACCGGCTGAGGTCACCATCGACGCGATCCCGAAGAAGACTTTTCACGGGAATCTGTCTGAAATTGGAGACAACGCCATCGTTCGTTCCAGCGGCGTTTCGACATCGCAACAGAACGTAGCCAGTGAAGAGGCTAAGGATTTCAAGGTCGTGGTGACGCTGACGGATGCTCCGGCAGACTTGAGGCCCGGGCTCTCGACGACGGCGAAGGTTACGACCGCGACTCGAAGTAACGTGCTGTCGGTGCCGATCCAGGCATTGACGATGAGATCCAAGGAGCAAATGGATCAGCAGAACAACACTCCGGGATCGGTGCATGCGGCAGCGCCGGCGGTGAAGGATGCTGCATCCAAGTCAAAAACCGATGAGGAACTGCAGGGAGTGTTCGTGATCCGCAACAAGAAGGCGATCTTTGTGCCGGTCACAACCGGGATAACCGGCCGGACTGACATCGAGGTGCTGGATGGGCTGAAAGAAGGGGACGAGGTCATCACCGGGAGCTATAAGGTCTTGCGCAGCCTGCGGCCGGGGAGCAGCGTCAAGATCGACAATACGGCACCCAAGAAAGAAGAAGAAGAAACGTCATAACCTTAGCCGGGCTGGCGCGTCCAAAGGGAAACCGGAAAAGGTCTCAGAAAATCGGAGCCCAAGTAGAAGGAACTTAGCCAAGATCGGAGAGGTCGAGTGGCACCGGACCAGGAGAAGAATATGGCAACCGCAGAAGTCATCAGTATGCCCAATACCGCAATCCCGAACCCCACGGCTGTAGCGCCGCCGGAGTCGTGCATGATCGCGGCCGAAGATCTTTGGAAGACCTACGACATGGGTTCGGAGCAGCAGGTGCATGCCCTGCGCGGAGTGAACCTGCGCATTCAACGCAACGAATATGTGGCGATTATGGGACCCTCGGGTTCAGGGAAATCAACCCTGATGAACCTGATCGGCTGCCTCGACACTCCTTCGCAGGGCAAGTACTGGCTCAACGGTCAACTGGTCAGCGAATTGGACGACGATGAACTAGCGCGGATTCGGAACAAAGAGATCGGATTTGTCTTCCAGACGTTCAACCTGCTGGCGCGCGCCACCGCCCTGCACAATGTGGAATTGCCTTTGATCTACGCCGGAGTGCCGACTGAGGAAAGGATCGAGCGGGCCAAAGGGGCGCTCAGTGCCGTAGGCATGGAAGGTCGCATGAGTCACAAGCCGAATGAACTCTCGGGTGGGCAGAGGCAGCGCGTCGCGATTGCGCGCGCGCTGGTGAACAAGCCCTCGATCATCCTGGCCGACGAACCGACGGGAAATCTGGACTCGCAGACTGGCCTCGAAATCATGGCGCTGTTTGACCGCCTGCAGGCCGAGGGGAACACAATCATTCTGGTCACGCACGAGCACGATATTGCCGAATACGCGCATCGCGTGATCCACATTAAAGACGGCATTATTGCCAGCGACCAGAAGAGCAGCAATCACCGCAACTAGCGCCAGTTTTGTTTTGAAAGGAAATCCGCCCAGCCGCGTGGCTGGGCGGTGTTGTTTGGAGCATCCAGACGGCGACCTCCCTGCTGATCCTCGCCCTGCGATTCTGGAGCGCTGTCTTGGGCAACAGATAGGGCCTCGGTGCTATCGTTGCACGGGAGGATATAGGGAATGGCGTTTCCTGATGATGATCCCGCGGTCCAGCACGTTGACCGTACAATGCAACTGATTGACTGGTTGGTGGGACGCTTGGAAGAGTGTCTCGGCGAGGTTCTACCGCTCCAGACCGATGATCTTTTGAAAGACTATGCGAAGTATGCTCCTAACAGCATGGCATCAGCCATCGAGCAGCTGAGCCTTGCACGTGTCAAAAAAGAGCAGCAACTCGGGGGCCGCACCAGCTAGAGAGAAACGCACACTCACGGACAGTGCTTTCACAGCCAACTGGGGTTATGAGCGTAATCGCCTTCCATGAGAATGCCGGTGGATGTCAAGTAAATTTTGATTTTGTCTTTGTATTTGCCATCCTGAGTCCACCTTTCTTCCTAGCGGAGAGATTTTGCAGAGCCGCCCGGAGCAGTCAAGGGCGCCTGGTGTTGGGCGCGGCGCAGCGAACCCTTGACGGCGAGGACGG